>Ga0190275_10002630_pt1 | contig 12845 bp, 13 predicted proteins | sample Popmic550T_FD_133745 | JGI IMG/M metagenome (GOLD analysis project Ga0190275, IMG submission 133745) | Populus adjacent soil microbial communities from riparian zone of Yellowstone River, Montana, USA - 550 T | ecosystem: Environmental > Terrestrial > Soil > Riparian zone > Trees stand | place... | reverse complement strand
GCCGACCAGGCCCCGGTGGCCGGCCACGAATATTTTCTCGGATTTTTCCACGGGCCTCGAACGAGTGTCGTTTAGCATTTTCCTTTTTGCCTCAATGCGCAATCCTCCGTTCGTGGGAAAAAACGGAGCCCGGCTCGGAGTTCAAAAGACCTGCAAGCTGTTCATCGGCGGAAAGCTTGTTCGGAGCGAGAGCGGCCGGGAGATGAAGACAGCGTGGCATCCCATCGGATTGTGTGCGCAGGTGGGCGCATTTCTGCGCAAGAACGAGACGTTCGTGGCGTAACTTCGTTCGCGAAACGCCTGAGGTAAGGGCATCGAAATAGCTGTAAAACGAGATCTCAATGCACGTTCCCACTCTCATCGAAAAGAAACGCGACGGTCAGGAATTGTCGGCCGAGGAAATCAGCGACCTGATCTCGGGATTCACCGCCGGCGAGATCCCCGATTATCAGATGAGCGCCTGGGCGATGGCGGTCTTCTTTCGAGGAATGACGGCCGCGGAAACCCAGCACCTCACCACCGCGATGATGGAGAGCGGCACCGTCCTGGAATACCCCGACGGCTCTCCCCCAAAAGTGGACAAGCATTCCACGGGCGGCATCGGCGACAAGACCTCGCTTATTCTCGCGCCCTTGCTGGCCTGCGACGAAAATTGGGTGCCGATGATTTGCGGCCGCGGCCTCGGCATTACCGGAGGCACGCTCGACAAACTCGAAAGCATCCCCGGCTTCAACATTCACATCGACGAGCGGCGCGCGCTCGCCCAGCTCAAGAGCATCGGCGTTTTCATGATCGGCCAGAGCGCCGACATTTGCCCGGCGGACAGGAAGCTTTACGCGCTCCGCGACGTGACGGGCACGGTGCCTTCACCGCCGTTGATTGTGGCGAGCATCATGAGCAAGAAGCTCGCGGAAAATCTGAATCGCCTGGTGCTCGACGTGAAGTTCGGGAGCGGCGCCTTCATGAAGACGCGAAAGGAAGCGAAGCAGCTGGCCGCTTCCATGACCGAAGTCGGAAATCTGGTGGGCGTAAAAGTCGCGCATCTTCTCACTCCGATGGACGAACCGCTCGGCCGGACGGTCGGCAACGCGCTCGAGGTCACCGAATCCGTCGAAGTCCTCCACGGCAACGGCCCCGCCGATGTGGTAAAGCTGGTCCTCGATCTGGCCGAGCAGGTTTCCTCCGCTTCGCGCGAACAGCTCGCGACCTGGCTCCGGGATGGAACGGCCTGGAAGAAATTTATTTCCCTGGTCTATGCGCAGGATGGCGATGCCTCCTCGCTGGAGAAACTCGGGCAATTACATCGCGCGCCCATTGTCCACCCATTTCCCGCGAAAACCGCAGGCACCGTAAAAAGAATGGACGCTGAAACAATCGGCCGCGTCTCGCTCATGCTCGGCGCCGGCCGCCAAACCGCGGATGACGCCATTGATTTCGCCGTCGGCCTTTCCGGAATCAAGAAGATCGGTGAGCCCGTCGAAGCCGGCGAGCCGTTGCTCTCCCTGCACGCGCGGAACGAGCCGGCGCTGCGATCCGTCCTGGCCCCGCTCGAAGAGGCGATCGAAGTCGGCTAGCGCCTCGATTGTCGCATGTATCTCGCGATACTTCCCGGGCCGCGGGTGTGACTTCTAATGTCGGTTATTCGCAACCAAAGACACCGCGACGCGGGCGTCGTTTCGGCTCTGTCAGAATGGAACCTTGAAGCCGGCTAGAAATGCGTCGAAATGTTCAAACGTCGGCGAAGCTTTGCCCCTGGCGTAGGTCAACGTAAACGAAGGAGATTTGTCATCGGGACTGTGCGCGTGAAAATCAAGAACGAGCTTTGAGTTGTTTGTGAATTTGCTCTTATCGAGATCATAAACAGTTTGGACGTCCACCAGAAAATCGATTTCAAACATTTTGGTGTCGAAGAGCACCTCGGTGCCCCAACCCGAGGGAACCTTAATGTTTCGCGCCACTGGCATCGACCAATAGAAGTCCGCCGTGAGCCGTTGGCTTCCCGTATTTTTTGTCCCGTCTTGTTCGATGTGAGAAACTGCTTCATAGCCGAAAACAAACAGCGGAGCGGTCCCTGTTTCGTTGATTTTTGGAACAAGCAAACTGTGAAGAGCGGTGGTCACCGGATTCTTTACTCTCAGGTGAATGTTCACCCCGACCGATCCATCGATGTTGTCGAACACCTGATCAGTCTCAACCTTGGCATGAAGCCCTGCCTGGAGGTAGCCGCAGAAGGAAGAGCGCGGGTCACCCCAATCGCTCGAGTAATAACCTCGAACCTGGCCCGTAAGGTTATCGAAATACTCGTCCCGATCTTTCGAAGTGAAATTGAAGTCACCCTTAGCCAGAAGCTCTCCGGCAAAAGGATCTGTCTCATTATTGCGGAGACCGAAGCGAAACAAAAACGATCCGTTCCCTGCGCCGTTACCACCCAGGATTTCTATTTTCGGCGAAAGATTTCGGAGTTCCAAATACGCTTCGTCTCGCTTGATGTCTTCGCCCTTGATGGGATACCCATCTATTTTTGGTGTAATCGGTTCCGCCATACCAACGATGCGGAGTTTGGCGTTTGGATCGATTGTAACCTTGTAGGACGAATCGCTTTCGATCTTCGCGGTCGTCACAAGCTCCACATACGCGACCGATGCTTCGTCCAGGTTGATCTGCAGTACCTCGAAGGGTATTTCATGCCAATTCTGATTATCCTTTGTTTTGGCCCAGATATGGTATGAATCTTTGCTGCGCGCGGTCGCGTCCCACACAATCTCGGATGGTTTGCCCTTCTTCAGCGCTTGGAGCCTGAATTCGATTCGAGGCGGCGGTGGAGTCCTAACAATCCCCGTTACAGCGCGAAATTCGACCTCATTCTCAGCGTGCAGCGAAGTGACGCCCGCAAAACCCAAGGCGAGAACTGCAATTCCAAAATACCGGATGCGCCGCAGTTTCATTTTGACGAAGAGTTACGGATCTCGTCGACGAGATCGCCCACGGTTTGGCAACGAAGGATCGCCGGAGGATCGATTGAGGTAGCGTAGCCCGCCGCGTTCGACCCCTTGACTATCTCGCGAACGATGTCGTCAATTTCGGCAGGATTCTTTTTTTCGATCTCCTTGAGCGTCTTTGAAACATCGACCTGTTCGTCCGCCGCTGTCGGTTGCAGTACCTTATTGATGTGGGGATTCAAGGCATCGCAGGCAATCTGACGCGCCTGTTGTCGATCCATTCTCATATTAAGATCTCCTTGGCGAACATTGAATCGCCACCTCTGTTGATTTGTCCCGTTTTTTCATATCGTTCCATTCGTAATACGGATTAGCGTCCTTAAAGTTCCGAAGGACGGGTCTCTAACTCCCGAATGATCCTACTGCCGTTGCGTGCCGTTTCCGTGCTTCTGAGTCAATTCACATTGCTGAAAATGGTGGCAGCCGTAGAAGTTAGAGCATGATCGCGGAGGCGCCGATAGCCATTGAATTCGATACAATCGACGATGTCGTGAAAGACATCGCCGCAGGGAAGCTCGTGATCGTGACCGACGACGCAGACAGGGAGAACGAGGGCGACCTGGTGATGGCGGCGGAGAAGGCGACGCCGAAGGCGGTCAATTTCATGGCCATGCATGGGCGCGGATTGATCTGCGTGCCGATCTCGAATGAGCGGGCGGAGCAGTTAGGGCTCCAGCGGATGGTGGCGCAAAACCGCGAGATGTATCGGACTGATTTCACCGTTTCGGTTGATGCGTCGAAAGGGGTCACGACCGGCATTAGCGCGCATGACCGGGCGGCGACGATCAAGACGATTGCGAACCCGAAATCGACGCCGGACGATTTGGTGCAGCCGGGACATGTCTTCCCGTTGCGCGCGAGCTCTTTCGCACGCCCGCTCCAAGAAGAACCGAACAAGGTTGCACCCGAGGGTAAGGTCCGCCATCTCTCGGCCGCCACCGGCCGGCTATGGCAGCTAAGCAAGCTCGCGCTGGCCAGGGATGGTGGCTTGCTCCACTAGAGGCAGCTCATTCAGCTTTGAAAGCAAAGGCTCGGTTGGCACTGCCGAGTCGACCATTAAGGTGGCCATCCGTCTGATGTCAGGATCCTTCGCGTCCGCCTTGAGGAGTCGTGCGGCCCGAATCGGTTCCCACTTTTGGATTTGCTCGAGAGCCGCTGTTCGGTCGGCAGGCGAGCTTTCGGCGGTGAAGAAAAGATTAATGGTTTGAATAACGCGATTGTTTCCAAACCAATATTCTCTAGGTGAGAAGCGAGAGCAAGTTCAGCCGTCCCGCGCCATAGTCGGGGTGATGCGATTTATTACCCATCCCCGGCACCGAGTCCGCCGTGCTCATGAGCTTATCCCGAACCTGGGCCGGCGTCAGCCCGGCGGATTTGGCCAAAAGCAATGCGGCAGCCGCAGCAACGTGCGGTGAAGCCATGGAAGTTCCATCCCACGCAGCATAATTGGTGTCGCGCGAATCAGGCGCTCCGGTCACGACTTTTCCTCCCGGTAGATGCTCAGGAAAGTATCCCGTCTGTCCGTCATAACTCGGAAGGGTCGACCATATTGTCTCTCCCGGCGCACAAAGGGAAATGTGCGAGCCCCGATTGGAGAAACTGGCGACACTATCATTGATACGGGTTGCGCCTACGGCGATAACGCCCGGTATAGCGGCAGGATAAGAAGTGGGGCTACCGCTTCTTCTTTCATTTCCCATCGCCGCGACAACGGTACATCCAGCGTTGAGGAGCTTGTCGAAGAGGGTCCTTTCATTTGGGTCAGGCGCTCCAGTCCCACCAATGCTGAGATTAACCACATTGACGCCTTCCTCGACGCACTCTGCCAGGGCGCGTTGATACATGGTCGGATCAACATAGTAGTAATAATAATCGTCGGCCCGGTTGTAGTCCGGTTCATCGTCGAAGATTTTCCAATTCAAGAGCTCGCAAGTGCAGATCCCGTTGATTCCAATTTGATTGCCGATTGAAGCCGCAATCGTCCCAGACACATGCGTCCCATGGCCGATCAAGTCTTTTGGGCCAGAGGCGTTCGCCAATATGGGATGATCGTAAACGTAGTTGGAAATTATCCCGTGAAGGTCCGGATGGTCGGTATCGATCCCGGTATCAAGCACGGCGACCTTAACCTGCGTCGCCTCTTGGAAACCTTTCAGTGTCCGCGCGTCCGCCCAACGAATCTTGGGAAGATTCCACATGGCGGATAGAGCGGGAGCGGCGGCGGCCGGCCCTGCGCCGACGGCGCGAACTTTTCGCGTTTTTTTTGGCTTCCGCACGCAGAGATAACGCACCGGGACACGCGAGACAAATTCCACGTTGGGATCCGCGGCCATTTCACTTCGGAGCTCGTCAACGTCGCCCTCGCTGCTCAGCTCCAGCATGCTAACCCCGGCAGAAGAATCGGTCGGGCTGACGGCGTGCATACTGGCGGCGAGGGTCGCCAGGGCGCGGGCAGGACCAAGGTCGGCGGCTGACAGTCCCAGCTTCCGCGAAAGAGGAATTGCCCTCAGAATTCGGCCGGAGCGTTCGAATCGGCTGAAAGCTTCCAGCCCCTTCGAAGCAGTAGTTGCAGCCATGGCGGCTATAGGATTGGCCGCGGCATTGCGAATAGCCGCCAAGGGTTGAACGGATTGTGCTGCCATCTTCACAATCAAACGCGCGTCATGATATTCGGGCATGCCGCCGCGGGAAAAGAAGTGAGGTGTCATAGTTGGGGTGTCTGGTGGAGGAGGATTGCCTAGGTGCTCAGGGGTTGCGCCGCTTGGCGCGAAAAAAGGACCACACGAAATCCACCTGCTGGAATGCCGGCTTGCCATTCTCAATTTTGAAGAGAGCCGTGTTGGGGACTCCCAGAGGGGCGTTTCCGTTCTCATCGAAGAACGTCAGAGAATTGATGCCATCGGAAGCGGGTTGCTGCCAATTGACCGTCGCTAGGGCGTGGCAAGTGATGCATGATGACGTTTGAAACGATCTCTCAATCTGCGAACTCGACAGGATCGTTGGGCGCCCCATCGAGTCGGTAAATTCTATCTGCGCGCCCCGGAGAACGTAGTTTTCCCATTTTGTTCCGCGGAAAGCTTCCGGCTGTTTTTGGGGCTGGACATCCTTGTTTACTGATTCGCGGCTCGGATTGTCCCTGTGCTCGAACGTCGCCCAAAACCAATTTGGGACCTCCTTGGTGGTCAAGTGCATCGAGGTCAATCCCCAAGTCTCCTCCTGACCATTTTCTCTTTTTACCTTCGCCGTGTGATATTTCGCGGCATCTGCGGGCGGTCGAATACGCCGCCACTGGGCCTTGACCTCGATCGCTTCAGGAGGGAAATCGAACTTCTTGCCGGCTTTCGCGAAAGTTTCGATTCCCTCCGCGTAATAAAGATCGTTGTCGGCGATAAAACGAAAAGCGGGTTCGTTCATCCGGGTCTCATTCCCCTCCCCCACATTTGGATCAATGGCAGGGACCTGACCTGGTCCTTTCTTTCCGGTCTCAAGCAATCGTTTGCGCACGAGCAACTGCAGGGGCATCGCCTCCAAGGTCTCCTCAGTTCGCACCGCGGGAGTGAGTGGATTCCATACCGGCTTCTCGTTTGGATTCGCGAACACTGTCCTGCCCAGCATCCACGTTTCCCAAACAACCCGCCCTTCGGGGTCGTTGGGAACGGGCTGATTCAGCTGTGCAAAAAGCTTCCAAGCGTGCGCCGTTGGGTCGCTGAAAAGATTAAGACCGTCCGACTTGGCGGCCCGTGCGAAGCACAAAAGACTCAGGGAAAAAAATATGACCACGCGTTTCATAAGGTAGTTGGTTTAGCGGTTGTGTTGTCTGGGGCATCCGTCGCCGGGAGGGCAGGCGGCACAAATTCGTCTTCAAGGCATCCCTCATCGATCCATTGCCTAATGAAGGCGATGTCTGCATCAGAAACGGGCGGTCGCCCAGCCGGCATGCGGCGAAACCGCGCTTCTGAATTTCCGGTATCTGCCCCGAAGGGCAGTTCGCCCCGCAGGGCGTGAATTAGATTGGAATTTGGTCCGTCCCCCACGGAGATCAGGGGCACGCCAAAAATTAGCTTTTGAATAAACTGATCTCTCGTCAATTCGCGCCAAAATGGGCCATGCGCTTGTACCCTTTCGCCGTGCACCGCAGCGTCCAGGATTTCCTTTATGTGCTCAAAACGCGTCATGACAGGGCTCAACAGGCTTGGTCGGATGAAGGCACCTATTACTAAGGATTTTCGATGTCGGGGTTTCAAAAAAACGTCCGCAGGAAACTTATCGCCATGACACCGCGTGAAACCCAAGGTTCAGCCGAAGGAATGTAGACGGCTCAAAATGTCCAGATCAGCTCGGAGCTTCACTCGTCACGCCGCCTGCAATGCGAATTCAAATTGCTCAAAGGTCTTGCGGAAGTAAAGGTTACCGCATGATTGCGGAGGCGCCGATAGTCATTGAATTCGATACAATCGACGATGTCGTGAAAGACATCGCCGCCGGCAAGCTCGTCATTGTGACCGACGATGCCGACCGCGAGAATGAGGGCGACCTAGTGATGGCGGCGGAGAAGGCGACGCCGAAAGCGGTCAATTTCATGGCCATGCATGGGCGGGGGTTGATCTGTGTGCCGATCTCGAATGAGCGGGCGGAGCAATTGGGGCTCCAGCGGATGGTGGCGCAAAACCGGGAGATGTATCGGACTGATTTCACCGTTTCGGTAGATGCTTCGAAAGGGGTCACGACCGGCATCAGCGCGCATGACCGGGCGGCGACCATCAAGACGATTGCGAACCCGAAATCGACGCCGGACGATTTGGTGCAGCCGGGACATGTCTTCCCGTTGCGCGCGAAAGATGGTGGCGTTTTGCGGCGCGCGGGTCATACGGAAGCGGCCGTCGATCTTGCGCGGCTCGCGGGGCTGCAGCCGGCGGGGGTGCTCTGCGAAATCCTGCATGACGACGGGACGATGGCGCGGTTGCCCGAGTTGATGGATTTCCGCAAAAAGCATGGCCTGCGCATTTGCACGATCCAGAGCCTGATCGCCCATCGTCGGCTCAGGGAGAAACTGGTCGAGGCGGAACAGATCGTGAAATTGCCGACTGACTATGGCGATTTCGATTTGCATCTGTATCGCTCGACGCTGGATGGCGCGCATCACCTCGCGCTGGTGAAGGGGAAAATTTCGAAGACGCGCCCGACTTTGGTGCGCGTGCACAGCGAGTGCCTGACGGGCGATGTTTTCGGATCGCGCCGCTGCGATTGCGGCAACCAGTTGCACGCCGCGCTCAAACAAATCGCCGACGAGGGAAATGGGGTGCTCCTTTACATGCGCCAGGAAGGGCGCGGCATCGGCCTGGCGGCAAAAATCCACGCTTACAAATTGCAGGAGGAAGGGCTCGACACGGTGGAAGCGAATGCGCGCCTCGGCTTCGCCACCGACCTGCGAGATTACGGACTCGGCGCGCAGATCCTTTTCGACCTCGGCGTGCGCAAATTTCGTTTCCTTACGAACAACCCCAAGAAAGTCGTTGGCCTCGAGGGCTACGGAATCCAGATGGTGGAGCAGGTCCCGATTCGCAGCGAAGCCAATCCGCATAACGCGAAGTATCTCGAGACGAAGAGGACCAAGCTGGGCCACACGCTTTGAACCAACAGATCGCCTGATGTCCAAGCTCGCACCGCCCCGCCCGCGCACCGCCAAAGGCAAAAAGCATTTCGCGATCGTCGCCAGCTTGTTCAACCGCCCGTATGTTCAGGGGCTGGTCGATCACGCGCTCGCCGAACTGCGGTCGCTTTCGCCCTCCGCGGATATCTCCATTCACCAGGTGCCGGGCGCTTTTGAAATTCCGGTGGTGGTGCGCGAGATCGCGCTGAAGAAAAATGCGCAGGCCATTCTGGCCCTCGGGGTGATTCTCCAAGGCAAAACGAGCCATGCCGAGCACCTCGCGCGATCGGTGACGGACGCGCTCCAGCAGGTCGCGATCGAGCATGGCGTTCCGGTAATCAACGCCGTGCTGAGCCTGGAAACGGAGGCGCAGGCGAGCGAGCGATGCCTCGGCTCGGAGATCAATCGCGGCACGGAAGCGGCCCGGGCTGCGGTTTCGGTTTGCGACGTGATGGGAAATTTGCGCGGGAAATAGTATGGGAAAACGGCGAGCAGCGCGGCAAGCGGCCGTGCAATTTCATTTCTGGCGCGACTTGCATGGCGACGGCGCGCCCGAGCGGATGGACGAATTCTGGGAGTTTTGCCCGGCCACGCCGCGCGTGCGCGAGTTCGCGCAACCGCTCATTGACGGGATGATTGCCCACCTGCCCGAGATCGACGACCGCATTCGCAAATACTGCGAGAATTACGACTTCCGGCGGATCTCCGCGGTGGACCGAAATGTTCTTCGCCTCGCGATTTACGAGATGCTCCATCGCGACGACATCCCACCCGTTGTTTCCATCAACGAAGCGATCGAGCTGGCCAAGACATTTGGCGGGCCTGACTCCGGGCGTTTCGTCAATGGGATTCTCGACCGGGTGAAGGACGATCTCACCCGCCCGCTGCGTGAAGCCGCGCCGGAGAAACCTGCCGACAGCTAGACGGACTCGCTGTCTGACATTTTTCCTGCCGAATGAATTTCCTCAAATCACTCGTCCAAAAATTCACCGGCAAACCGGTCGATTGGGATGAACTCGAAGAAGCGCTCATCCGCGCGGACCTCGGCGTGCCGATGACGTTGCGGATCACCGAGGCGCTCCAGGCTCGGGCGCAACGCACCACCATCACGGCGGCGGACATCGCGGAAGTCGCGCGCGAAGAGATCGGGCGAATCCTGCCGATCGCGCCGTTGCCGATTACGCCGCTCCCGGCGAAACCGAAAGTGCTTTTGATCGTTGGCGTGAATGGAACCGGGAAGACGACCTCGACGGCGAAGCTGGCGCATTTCTTCAAACGAAACCGGCACAGCGTTATGCTCGCCGCGGCCGACACCTTCCGCGCTGCCGCGATAGAGCAGCTCGGCGTTTGGGCGGAACGCCTGGGCGTTGAGATGATTCGCGGACAATATAACGCTGACCCGGCGTCGCTTTGCTACGAGGCCTACGAGGCAGCCGACCGCAAGAACATCGAGTTCCTCATTTGCGACACGGCGGGGCGACTTCACACCAAAAGCAATCTGATGGCGGAATTGAGCAAGGTGAAACGGAGCATCGCCAAACAGGACGAGAAGGCGCCGCACGAAACGCTGCTCGTGGTGGATGCGACCACCGGCAGCAACGCGCTAAACCAGGCGCGCGAATTCCATCAATCGATCGGCCTTACCGGATTGATCGTGACGAAGCTCGACGGCAGCGGCAAAGGCGGCATCGTCATCGCGATCCAGGATGAGCTGGGGCTTCCGACCCGTTTCGTCGGAACCGGCGAGAAGCTCGAAGACCTCGAGCTATTCGACGGCCGGAAGTTCATCGAGCAAATGATCTAGTTCGGAGGGACGTGCTTCTGCATGTCCCTAACTTTAATATCTCGCGCTCGAGAAAAATGGGACGTGCGGAAGCACGTCCCTCCGATCTGGGAGCCAATCAATTCGACCATAGAAATCCGCCGGACATTACGGCAAGCTTCCCGCATCCATGTTCAGCTTCGTCGCGCGGCGCGTCTTGCAGATGATCCCGGTGCTTCTCGCCATCGCGACGCTCACCTTCTTCATGATCCGGCTGGCGCCGGGCGGGCCGTTCGACGCCGAGAAAAATGTCTCGCCGGAAATCCGGAAGAATCTCGAAAGCTATTACGGCATGAACAAGCCGGTCTATCAGCAGTATTTCGATTATCTCGGCCGGCTCGTGCAGGGCGATCTCGGCCCTTCGTTCAAGTATTCGAATTGGACAGTGAACGAATTGATCGCCCAATCTTTCCCCGTCTCCGCCGAGCTGGCTTGCTGGTCGCTGCTCATTGCCCTGCTCTTCGGGCTCCCGGCGGGAATCATCGCCTCGCTGCGACCGAACACGCTGACCGATTACATCCCCTCCTCGCTCGCGCTCACCGGCATTTCGATTCCCAATTTTGTCCTCGGACCGCTCCTGGTCCTGGTATTCGCGCTAAGCCTCGGATCGGTTCCCGTTTCCGGCTGGGATGGCTGGATGGATCGCATTCTGCCTTCGATCACGCTCGGCGCCTTGTATGCAGCCTACATCGCGAGGCTCACGCGCGGAGGTATGCTTGAGATTCTGTCGCAGGACTTCATTCGGACGGCGCGGGCGAAAGGGGCCTCGCCCTTGCGGGTGATCTTGAAGCACGGAATGCGCGGCGGCCTCCTGCCCGTCGTCAGCTATTTAGGCCCCGCGGTCGCGGGCTTGATGACGGGCTCATTCGCCGTCGAAACGATTTTCCAAATCCCGGGCCTCGGGCGCTATTTTGTTAACGCGGCTTTCAATCGCGACTACACCATGCTGCTGGGCGCCGTTCTCTTTTACGGCGCGCTCATTCTTCTCTTCAATCTGATCGTGGACATCATGCTCATTTGGATGAACCCGAAATTGAAATTCGAATGAACGCGCTGGCCGATCCAGCCGGTCAGCCTCCGGCCGATCTTGTTTCGTCCGACGAACAGGAAGCTGGCAGCTCACTTTGGCGCGATGCCTGGCATCGTCTGGCGAAAAACAAGATGGCTGTCGCCAGCGCGATCATCTTAATCCTTATCATCCTCGCAGCCTTCCTCGGCCCGCAACTTTCCGGGCAATCCTACGAAACCCAGGACCTGCGGCTGGGAGCGACCCCGCCGAGCGGTGCGCACTGGCTCGGCACCGACACGCTTGGCCGCGATCTCCTTGTGCGGATTCTCTACGGCGGCCAAATCTCCATTTCGGTCGGTTTGTGCGCGACCGCCGTGGCGCTGACGATTGGTGTTCTCTACGGCACGATCTCAGGATTTCTCGGCGGGAAAGTGGACGCCTTCATGATGCGGATCGTGGACATCATCTTCGCGCTCCCTTTCACCGTCTTTGTCATTCTGCTCATGGTTTTTTTCGGGCGAAAGTTTGTCCTGCTCTTCGCGGCCATCGGCGCCGTGCAATGGTTGACCATGGCCCGCATCGTCCGCGGCCAGGTGCAATCGCTGCGCCATCAGGAGTTCATTGAGGCCGCCGAAGCGCTCGGGCTTTCCAAGCTGCGAATCATTTTTCGCCACATGATCCCGAACGCGCTCGGGCCGATCATTGTTTACGCCACGCTCACGGTGCCGAGCGTGATGCTCCTCGAAGCGTTCCTCAGTTTTCTTGGGTTGGGCGTTCAGCCGCCGATGAGTTCCTGGGGTGTGCTCATCAAAGAAGGCGCGGACAGCATGGAAGAATTCCCCTGGCTGCTCATTTACCCGGGTCTCTTTCTCGCCGTTACCTTATTTTCCCTGAATTTCCTCGGCGACGGTCTGCGCGACGCCCTCGATCCGCGGGCGGCGAAAGACTGAGAAGTGAATAGTGATCAGTGATAGGTGGAATGGAGAACGCGATGTTTGCTTATCACCAGTCACTGATCACTATTCACTCGTGACGACCCTTCTGCGGGTAGACGATCTCCGCACTTACTTCCACACCCGGGCCGGCGTGGCCCGCGCGGTCGATGGAATTTCGTTTTCACTGAAGAAAGGCGAAACGCTCGGGATTGTCGGTGAATCAGGTTCGGGAAAATCCGTCGCCTGCTATTCGCTCTTGCGGCTCATCCCTCAACCGCCGGGCCGAATCGAAGGCGGCACCGCGCTTTTCGACGGCACCGATCTGCTCCATTGCCCGGAGGAAGAGCTGCGGCGCATTCGCGGCAAACGCATCTCGATGATCTTCCAGGACCCGATGACCTCGCTAAATCCTTACATGCGCATCGGCGAT
>Ga0190275_10002629_pt1 | contig 12845 bp, 13 predicted proteins | sample Popmic550T_FD_133745 | JGI IMG/M metagenome (GOLD analysis project Ga0190275, IMG submission 133745) | Populus adjacent soil microbial communities from riparian zone of Yellowstone River, Montana, USA - 550 T | ecosystem: Environmental > Terrestrial > Soil > Riparian zone > Trees stand | place... | reverse complement strand
CCCACCCGGCACTCGTCCCTGAGGGCGGCGAGCCGGGGGAGGCCGTCCGGGTCGGCGGCGAGGATCTTCGCGCACTCCCCGATCTCTAGGGTCGCCACGTACTCCGCGATCTGGTGCTCTCCCCGGAACGCCGCGTGCGCCTCCCTCACGCCGCGCCATATCTCCCGCCGGTCCGTGCCCGTCTCCGGCGCTCGACCCCCGCTGATGCCTTCGTGCTCCACCATGGCACACCCCGTCCTGCTTGGTTCAGTTCCGTGCCCTACAGGCAATCCCTACAGGCAATATAGCGCAGTCGCCCCGTGAGTCCCTGAGCAATTTGTTTCATGCGCCTGGCAAGGATAGACCAATCTCCGCGTATCCTTCGCAGCAAGAATACCACCACGCCTCTTGTGTGCGCTCATCCTTGTTGCTCCCGACCGGGACTTGCCCGGGCCGAACGGGGCCCTTCGCTAACGCCCCACGATCCGTTTGATCAAGGTTGCCCAGAAGAAGGACGCAAGTTGCTCAGGCAAACTCGGCACCCGGCGCTACACTCGAAGGAGCAGCAAGGTCGGTACAAGGAGGTCGTGCTATGAGCGACGGCTCGAAGGTAGCGCTCGGCGCCGTGGTGGGGGCCCTCGTGGTCCTGCTCCTTTTCGGGAGCTTCTCCGGCGGCATGGGACACATGATGGGCGGCTCCATGATGGGCGGTGGCGTCTTGGGAATGCTGGTCTCCGTGGTGTTCTGGCTCTTGCTCTTGGTCCTGCTGGTGGCGGCGGTGGTCTGGTTCTTCGGTGGCGCCCGGCGCGGGTAGCCCGTGCGAAGCCCGCAGGCGGCCGTTCGATCGTCGAGCAGAGACCGAGCGTACGGCCGGAACCCGCGCGCCCTTTGGCCACTCGGAGCCCTGGCGCCGTTCTGCCGGAGCGGTGTATGAGCACGGCCCCGACCCAAAGCGAGGGGATGTATACAAGAAGAGCCCCCTTGCGCTCGGTGCGGACCGTCCCTTTTTCGTATCCTGTGTCGAACGGCGAGCAGAGGAGGTGCCCAGTGACCGGGCAGCGACGCGACGAAGTGTTGGAAAATTTGACCGAGATCTTCGGGGAGCGCGTTAAGCGCCCTCGGGTGCCCGACGAACCTGGCGCGGACGGCGCCCTGGCGTCCGTGCAACCATCCGACGCCGAGGAGGTACGGAGCCTCGCGGAGGTGGCCGCGGAGCACTCCGTGTCCTTGTCGCCCCTCGGCGCCGGGACGGCTTTCGAGGCCGTCCCGCCGGGGAGCATCCTCGTGCGTTTCGACCTGATGCGCTCCGTGCGCTCCCCGCGTCCGGAAGAACGGTGGATTGAGGCAGAGCCGGGCGCCACGTGGCTGGAGCTGGAGGAAGTTCTGCGCCCCGAAGGCCTGGGCCTGGCCGTCTACCCCACGAGCGCCCCCAGGGCCACCGTCGGGGGCTGGTTGGCCCAGGACGGCCTCGGCGTCGGCTCCTTCGAGCACGGGTGGCTCAGCGAGAACGTCGTATCGGCGAGCGTGGTGATGGTCGGCGGAGAGCTTCGTGAGGCCCGAGGGGGGGAACTCGGTTCGTTCTTCTCCCCGGAGGGCGCCCGCGGCCTCATAGTGGGCGCGAAACTGAAGACCCGCCGCGCCGACGCCGACGTGCCGTTCGCCGCCTCCTTCCCTGATGCCGGGACGTTGGCCGGCGCCGTGGAGGGGTTGATGGAGGCGCGGCCGCCGCTATGGCACCTGGCGCTACTCGACCCGACGATGGCCCGCGCGAGGGCTTCGGCGGAGGCCTACGTGCTTTACGGGGCGTACGCGAGGGACCAAGAAACGAAGCTGGCGGGTCCCCTTCGCGGGGCCGTGGAGTCCCATCACGGCCGCGTTCTTGGCGCGGCGGACGCCCACCGGGTTTGGGGCGAGAGGTTCTTCCCAGTCGCCCCCTCGCACCCGACCCCCGAACCAGCAGACCGTGTGCTCGCCGATGCGGGAGAATTGCCGAAGGTCCTAGAACGCCTCTCGGGCAAGGCCGTCCAGGGCACTGTCGCCCGCTCGGGGGAGGTGCTCGTGCTCGCCTTCGATAGCTTGGGGAAATGAGATGAACCGCGAACATGATGATCGGCCCGAGGACCGGCGGACGGCGCGTTACGAGAGGATCCTCGTGGCCACGGATGGCTCCGAGTGCTCCGAGCGTGCGGCCACCCATGCGGTGTACCTCGCGGAGGCCCTAGGGGCGCGACAGTACGCGCTCTACTCGGTCAACGTGCAGCGCACCTTCCACATGGGTATCCACTTCGGCGAGGCCGTAGCCGAGTTAAGCAGGTTCGGTCAAAACGCGATCGACGCCGTGCGCGAGATGGCCCAAGAGCGGGGACTCGTGTGCGAGAATATCCTGGTCGATGGCGTCCCCCACAAGAGCATCATCCAGGTCTCGGACGAGATAGGGGCCGACCTCATCGTCCTCGGCTCGACCGGCATGACGAGCGTGGAGCGGGCACTGATCGGCAGCGAGTCCCAGAAGGTGCTGCTCTACTCCGAACGTCCGGTCCTCCTAGTACACGAGCCCTGAGCGACGCCTTTCGAAAAGGCGCTGTTTCGGAGGCCGGATCTCTGCTTCATCCTAGTGTGCGGTCCAACCTCCGTCCGCTACGATCACGGCCCCGTTGAGGAAACTCGCCTCGTCCGAAGCACAGAAGAGTGCGATGTTGGCCATCTCGGCCGGGCTCGCCAGGCGAGGCATGGGCGTGAGGACGCGGTTCAAGGTGGCGTATCCCCGCTCGCTCGGCTCTCCTCCCGGGGCGATGCCCGTGTCAACTCCGCCGGGGCAGTTGGCGACGCAGCGTATACCGTCGGCCGCGTAGTTGGCCGCGGTGTTCTTGGTCAGCCCGATCAGGCCGTGCTTGGATGCCGTATAGGCCGCCCCCGCAGCGCCTCCCCTGAGCCCGCCCACGGAGGCGATGTTGACGATGACGCCGCCCATGCCCTCGAGCATCGGCCCGATGGCGTGCTTGGTGGCGAGGAAGGGGCCGGTCAGGTTCACCCCGAGCACGCGATCCCAAAGCTCGTCCAGCGTCTCGGCGGCCGGAAGGAAGCGGTCCAGGATGCCCGCGTTGTTGATCAGCACGTCGAGTCTGCCATGGCGTTCGATGGCGACCCCTACCATGCCCTCTACATCGTGGGCAGACGAGACGTCGGCCCTTACGACGGAGACGCCCTCCGCCGCCTCGGCGCGCCTCAGCCCTTCTTCGGACACGTCCGCTGCCACGACCGAGGCCCCCTGCTCGGCGAAGCGCCTGGACATCTCCAGTCCTATCCCGGAGCCCGCGCCGGTTACGATCGCTACCTTGCCCTCTAGATCGGCCATGCTCTTACTTCCTTATCGCCAGCCTGGCGGCCACGGACGCCACGAGCAGAGAAAGGGCGACGGCGCCCACGACCAGAGGGCCGCCGTCCTCTGGTTCACCCACGAACTCCTTCGTCACTCCTCGCTCCTCTCGTACTCCTTGGAGCCTTACCTCAGGTACTCAGGATGGCGACCCCCGCCACTATCGCCACGATGAGCACCAACAGCACTATTATGCTAATCGGCAGCAGCACCACCAGCGCCGCCCTGCCGGTCGTCGTGGCGTGCGCCTCCCGCGTGCGCCTCCCTTATGCCCACCACCGCCAGGTAGAGCCCGTAGAGGGCAAGGAGCCCGCCTATCACGGGTATCCAGTTGACTAGTGCCGGGCACCCTTTTGGAGGTTGCCCGGCGATGACCTTGAAGCTGGCTGCCTACACGGGCTCAGGCTACTGGACAACCTTGAACGGGCGCATCATGTCGTTGTCCTCGTGCTCGAGGATGTGGCAGTGGTAGACGTAGCGCCGTTGCGGCGAGTCGGGCGGGGATCCCTCAGCGCCCTCGGGCAGCTCGAACATCTGGCGGATGCGCGTCACCTGGTTGGGGTTGGCAGCGACCGTGTCCTTCCAGCCCTTCTCGTTGGCTGCTGGTGCGACCTCCGGGCCGACATAGTAGGGGCCTGGGGCGATCGTGTTGTTTTCCAGCAGCCTCGGCGGTGTCGGCCGCGCCGGGAACGGCAGCGGCTCGTTGGCGGCTTTGGCCCGCGCGTTCGCCAGGTCCTGCGCGTAGAGCACGCCGTTGATCGGCCTCCGGCCCATCACCTGGAAGTTGGTCAGGTGCATATGGATCGGGTGCGTATCCGCGCTGATGTTGACGAAAGACCAGTCCTCTATCGTGTCTTCGGTAGGCATCTCTTTCACAGGATCGTCGAACACGCGGCCGTTCATCTCGAGCCTTACTGGGTTGCCAGCAGCATCGAGGACCTCCTCGAGCGTGATGTAACGGGTCTTGACGGGCGCTCCGAGGTTCGGCTTCGAACCTCCTGCCAGCGTGGTCGGTATCGTCTGCGGCCCCGGAGTGGTGACCGGCCCCCTCACGCGGAACTGCATAAGGCTAGGTATCCTCGGGGTGGCGGGGCTAACCACACCCCTGGGCAATGCGCGGTTTTTGAGCTCGATGTTCTGTCCGGCGAAGCCGCGGAAGTCCACGATCACGTCGGCCCGCTCGGCGGGCAAGAGCAGGATCCTGTTGATGGGTACGGGTGCATCGAACATCCCTCCCTCTGAGCCGATCTGGTAAAAGCGCGGTCCCGGATTGTCTCCGATGGCCAGTTCGAGGTGGTAGAAGCGCGACTGCGAGCCGTTTAAGAACGTGAGCCGATACATCCTGGGCTCCACCCTCAAGAACGGCTGCACGGCACCGTTGACCACGGGTGTCTTGCCGAAGAACTCGGGTATCCAGGTAGTATTCGGGCTGTAGAAGAGTTGCCCGCCCGAGAACGTCTTGTCCTGGAGGAGGATCGGAACCTCATAAGGCCCGCCTGGAATCCCTATAGGGTTATCCTCTTTGCCGGTGTCGAAGTCGTCGCGCATCCGGAGGAAGCCCGCAAGGCCTGCGTAGACGTTCAGGCGGGTCATCCCCAGCGCGTGGTCGTGGTACCAAAGCGTGGTCGCGCGCGGGTGGGGCGGGTAGCTCACCTGCTGGGTCTCGGTTAGCCCATACTCGTCCTGGGTTGCGTAGGGGTTGCCGTCGTTGGTACCGGAGACGAACCCGCCGTGCAGGTGGGTCAGGATGCGCGAGTCGGTACCGCGCGAACCGGCGATCTCTATATTGACCGGAAGGAAATGGCTTATCGGCAACTTGTTGGTGAACGCGACGGTCGTCGAGCTGTTCCGGTTCAGCTCGATGGTCGGTCCGAGGTAGCCAGCCGTTTTGCCCACGTCCTGGTTGTAGCCCCACACCTTGACGGCGCTCAGCCGCGGGTGCATCGCTTGGGTGGACTGCTGGGCCATGAGCCGGATCACCCCGCCGGCACCCCGCACCGCTTTGGGAGGGATCGGCAGCGACACCATATAGGGTGTGAGCGACATCGGGGCCGCAAGCGCGGCCGGGAGGCGGCCCGCAACCATCAGCCCGGCACCCCCGAGCGCGCTCATCCCCAGGAACTCCTTCCTGGATAGTCTTCTGCTTGTCATGGCGGGTCTCCTTTCCCCAAGAACGACAAAACCGGCCGACCTCTCCAATGAGGTAGCCGGTTGCACCACTGGCTCCGTTCGTCCCCAGTGCCCAAATCCTCGCGGGACGAAGCTCTCAGCCTCTACTTGTCTTGTTGGTCGAGAGGATACTTGCTACGGCGAAGGGGCGCTTGATGCAGATGTACTAACTCCCTGATCAAGATTTGTCTGTTTTCTCGTCGCATCGGTAAGAGATCGGTCACCACGAGGCCGTCTTTGCCGTGTGGCTGCTGGCAGCCCACACGGAGCGATTATGGGCTGACCCGGATCGGCTAGGAAAGTCGGTCAATCTGGGCCTTGGCCTGCCGGATCAGCAAGGGTACTGGTCGGCATACAGAGGGCCCGGGTTGGCAAGACCCCTCGGCAGAGGAGCGTAAACGCACCAGTGCTCAGCGAGCACGCTCCTCTAAAGAGTAACGAACCGACCCTCGCTTCCTTGTCTAGCTGGGCCCAGTTATCTCTGGAGCCTGTTATGTTGCTAGGGAGCGAGGCCAGGCGGGCGAAGATTGCTACCGCGAACTTCTCAGAATGGCCTCATGAAACCGTCCGAAAAGTCCCACAGATGCCCAAAACGTGGACCCAGGAGGCACCGCGCTCGGCCCGTTTTGGCCTTGGTGTAGCGACCATATCCTCCCTCCAAACTCTACGCCAACACCTTTTCGGACAGTTTCAGCGCGAAGTGCGGAGATAGCCCAGACGGCGAAATTAGCAGAAAAGCTCCTCCACGTACTCCGGTGAATAAGGACAAGAATACGTACTAGTGGCACGCGTAGGTGCCGGAGTCTGTGAACGTCTTGCCCGCTATAGGGACGAACTTCCAATCGTAGGAGCCCGCGCCGAGATTTAGTTTGAGGACCCCCGACGTTCCGAGTTTCACCACCTGCAGTCCAGGAGCTTGGCCGCGGTAGATCTCACTCCCGTCCGTGAGGCCCCCGGTCCCCACCACGAACTGGCGGATGCCGTTCTGACGGTCTACCAAGCCCCCGGGGCGTATCGGGGCGTAGCGCTCGTAGCGGTGAGCGTGCCCCGAGAGTATGACGTCCGCCTTGTGGTTGTAGAGGATCTCCCAGAGCGGCTTGACCTTGGTGGAGGTGGTGTTCTTGCCCGTGGCGTAGAGCGGATGGTGGAAGTAGGCGATGGTGCACTTGGCGGGGTGGTTATTGAGGTTATTCCTAAGCCAGCGTCCCTGAGGGGAGGTTCTGCCGCATCCTCCTACCCTTACCCTGTCGCAGTTGCTGTTGAGTGCCACTATGTGCCAGCTGCCGCGTTCGTAGGCGTAGTATCCCCGCCTCGGCCTCGCCCTCCATCCGAAGTAGTCGAAGTAGGGTTTCGCCCCCGTGGTGGCGTACTCGTGGTTACCTGCCGTGGGTCTCGTGCGCTTCTTGAACTTGCCCCAGGTAGGGTCGTAGCAGTTCCTGAACTCGCTCCGCGCGCCTTGGCCCTGCACGTTGTCCCCTAGGGTGAAGACGGTCCCCTCTATCCTGCCCAACAGCCTCGCGGTGGCGCTGTCGTTCGTCTGGGAGCAGCCGGCTATGTCTCCAGCGCCTACCAAAGTCACCGTCGAAGTGGTCTGCGCATCGCCCGGAACGGCCGCGAGCAAAGCAGCCGCGCAAGCCAGCAACACCGCCACGAACATGGAGGCCGATGCCAACACCGCGTTCCTCATGCTATCCCCTTTCCCTATCAAGGCGAGAAGATCGACGATAATCACGCCCTACTCGTACGGTCCCATGGTAGGTGGAGACCCCCCGAGCGCCATGAACAAAGCGCGCCAAAACCTTGGGCAAGATTGTTCATATCGACCAAGTCATCGTCATCTCTACGCGAGCTTCTTAGAATGCCGGCCCGAGAACCTGATCAACTTTGATCAGCGGAAGTATCAATATGTGTCATGGCAGCACTCACCGCCAGCCTTAGACTCTCGTGTAGAGGGACCCGAGAGGGAATCCCCAAGGTCGTTGACAATCGGGGAGCGCGCACAGGAGACGGAAGCGTCAGCATGCTACTCACCGCCATACCACTACGGGGTCGGGGTGCCAAGCAGATACGCGAGGCGATACCCCCCGCGACCGGAACGGGCGTGTAAAAGCCCAGGCGCGAGGACCGACAGTAAGGGCGACCTCGTAATGCGGACGGATGTATCTTACGTTAGGCGTGGTTCCCTCCTCTGCGTTATACGCTCTAACTGGAGCGCTCCCTAGCGTCCCTCAGGAAGGAGATGATCCCCGGTGTGCAAATAACAATCGCGGGGCGGTAGGAGCCCAAGGAAGGCGTACACGGGACGGAGTGCGCCTCATCCACTCCGCCCGCCCCGATCTCTCAGGAGGAATCATCTGGGCCTACGTTGCTGACGAAAGGGGGTGACCGAAGATGCTGACCACCAAGGAGACCGGCAAGGAGCACGTCGAAGGCCACTACGAGGTCACCGAGACGCCCTGGGCCACCGACTACGCGTGGGTGCCAGGCGGCGAGGAGGTCGAACGGTGGCGCCTCGGGGAGGTCCTTCGTCCCTGGCACGCCGCTTTTGCCGAGTGGCAAAAGGAAGAGCACAGGCATCCTGAAGAGCAGGCGCGGATGGAGATGGAGGGGCTCTGAAGTAGGAGTTTCGGCCTTCCTCTGCGCTCCGACCTTCCGAGAACCCCGTACGGAAGAAGTCGGTTTGGGTGTTAACGTGTATCATGGCGGACCACCCCCGTGAGGTGGCCCGCTCGCCAGAAGGGTACTCACGTAACGGGGGGCAGGAGGGAGGACGAAGTAATAGTGAAGCGAACGCTAATGGTGCTTGCGGGAGCGTGCTTGGCAGTGTTGCTGTTGGCCGGCGCGACGCTGGTTGCCTTGCCCTTCATAGCCTCAACCGGAGCCGGGGAGCGCGTCGGTGCGACACTCTCCTCGGTTCCCGCCTTGGCGGAACTGCCCCTCATCGTCGGCACCGATAAGGGTGAGCAGATCAAGGGCACCAGGCACGCCGAGATGATCATGGGCCTGGGAGGCTCAGACGAGATAACCGACGGCCTTGGCGCAGACCTGGTCTACGGCGGCAAGGGTAAGGACAACCTCGTAGGCTACGGGGGCGACACCTCCTTGGACCGCTTCTACGGCGGCCCCGGAGACGACCTCATGCAGCCCGGGGATCGTCCTGCGGTCAAGGACGCGGTCAGATGCGGCCCGGGCACCGACACCGTCTACGCCGACAAGAAAGACGCGGTTGCGGCAGACTGCGAGCGGGTGAGGGGCCGCTAGGGTAGGCCCCTCTCCGCAGGATAGCCTCCTATATATCGGTCAGGACAAGTTCACTTCTGCAGTGTTGGATTGGTGAGTTCGGAGATCTCTCCTAGTGGCGCTTTGGTCGGTGCGATCCTCACCCCGGGCATAAGGACCATCACCTCCGCTCTGCGCGCGATGGGCTTGGACCAGCAGAAGCGCTTCCACCGTTACCACCAACTCTTGAGCTCTGCTAACTAGTCGAGTCAGTAGGTGAGTCACGCTTCGGGCTGTCTGCGGATCGTCCAGCGCCCCCGCGAGAACAGGAAGGCCGCCGCGACCAAGGTGAACGCGGTCAGAACCCCCGACTCGCCAACCCACAACGCCGCCCCTGCGCCCGTAGTCGCCGAGTCGAACGCCCCCACGATGATGCTGTTCCAGGCCGCGTGGACCACGATCGCCGGCCAGACGCTGCCCGTCTCCAATCTCATGCGCCCGATCACGTAGCCAAGCGATGTGATGGTGACCATCAGAAGCACAGCAGAGAGGAGCGGTGACGGACCGGTCGCGTACACACCCGTTAGGGTGCCTGGTACGTGCCAAAGGCCCCAGAGAAGACCGCTCACAAGAACAGGCCGGGGGGCACCTGCGTCGATGAGCCGAGTGAGCATGTAGCCGCGCCAGCCTATCTCCTCACCCGCAGCCGTGAGGGTCAAAGTGAGGGTCCCGATGGTAGCTGAGGCGGCAAGGATAACCGCGAACGCCGTGAGGGGGGACGCACCATCACCAGCGATATCGGATCGCGGGGCGAATCGTGCCAGGGTAGTCATCCATGCGATGCCGTAGGCGATGAGCCCGACGACGATTGGGAAAAGGAGCGCCACCACGATGGCGCTCCAGCCCCTGCGTCCTCCAAAACGGAACGACACGTCCGAGAAACCTTCGCGCAGCACCAAACGCGCTACTACCGAGGCCAGGGCCGGTACCCACACCAGGGGGACAAGCCACGAGAAGTCTCCGGTGGTGATTATGAGCACCTCAAAGATGGCTGAGAGCGGCACAAGGACGGCGAAGAAGATAGCAAGCCCGCGGCGTGCCTTGTGCCGGCCACGATCGTCAGCGCCGAGCACTTCGAGGTTCCTTTCCTCTGAGATAGGGTGATCTGCCCCGCCGTTCGTGGTCAGACGCCAAGCGTGGCAGGAGTCGGGAGGACTGCGCTTGACCCATGGTGCCTAATGTGCACAAGGGGTTGATTGCTTCATATCGTCAGGTTCGGGTTTCGGGGGCGGGAGTTAAACCGAGTCTTCCGCCCGTGGCGATGATCAGAATGGCTACGGCGATGAGCAGGAAGGTGTCCTGAACCAAAAGGAGCTTCACGTACACCCCTCTCTGCAAGACTTCCAAGGGCGCCGGGAAGTTGCCGGTCGTGGTGTTGAAGCTACCGTGCAGGAGCATGCACAGAAGGACGCTCTGCGTGGTGTTGTAGACCCAGGTGTAGAAGAAGGCCATGAGCGCGATGCCCACCACCGTGAGGATGGCGAGCAGCACCAACGGGGCCGCCGAGGTGAACCCGTGCGGGAAGCGCTCGTCGACGAACACCAGCGGGAAGTGCCAGAAGGCCCAGAGGATGCCCACCACGGCGGTGGCGACGACGGGGGTATGGACGGCCTCCAGGCCGGGTAGGGCGAACCCGCGCCAGCCCGGTTCCTCGCCCAGCCCGGCGTCCAGCGTCAGGATCGCCAACGAGGGGACGAACCCGACCAGCGCGCCGGGAAGCATGGACAAGAAGATCTGGCCCCCGATCAGGGCGAAGATCGCGACCTGCGCGCCCACCAGCAAGACGGGCAGCCCGATCGCGACGGCGTACCAGCGCGGCGCGACGCGCCAGCGGACGATCTTGCGCGCCCACCCTAAGACCGACGCGCCCGAGTACCAGGTGATGAGGAGCGCCGCCAGGGCCGGTCCGAACTGGGTGAGAAAGAACATGAAACCGTAGCCTAAAGCGGCCGGGATAGAGGCGAGCCAGGAGATCGCGTACGCGAGCACGAAGAACGACGCGACCGGATGGCGCTTCACCCACCCGCGCGTACCTTGCCGCCGCTCTTCCGAATCCACCATCGTGCTCCCTCCCGCACCTTACCACAACGTGGAGATCTGTAGCTTGTACTCGACCGTCATGGTGCCACGTACCAAAATCCGAGGCGGACTTCGCGTCTCAGAGAACAGGGGAAGGGCGCGTCAGACGTGGAGTTTGTAGAAGACGTAGGGCGCTAGTCCGACCCAGAGGACGAACAATCCCCACACCCTGCCGTCTAGAACGTTGTAATCGTAGAGTAGCGTGCGCCTCGAGTCTCCCACCACGTAGCGGCCCAACGCGAACTCGAAGGCGACGGTCAGTACCATCCACGTCAGCCCCACCCCGATGGCCTCGCCCTCAGTCGAGAGCTTCAAGAAACCGCTCAAAGCCCAGGCGTAGAGTCCGACCAGGATGGCAAAGGTCAGGGTGGAGACCTGGTGACCCGCCGGTTCGCTCACGTACCTCGCGTAGGCGACCTGACGTATCGTGGCGTTGGCGAGCCCCAAGACGACTATCCCGAACCAAGCGATGAGGTACTTGAAGTACACGCTACCCCCAACAGGCGCTTGTCGTATGCGGCCATCCCAGGTGCGGGCCACCGGTGCGACGGCGGCGTCCATGCTGGCAGTGCATAGGCATATCCGGCCGGAGCGCCACCTCCGCGCGGACCTCAGAGGACGCCGTCAAGACGACCGTCAAGACGAGGTTCGGAGGAATATCCTTCCACGCACTCCGCTGAATGAGCGTCGAAGGTAAGATGAGCGTAAGAGAAGGGAGGCTCCCGTGGTAGCGAGCACGAAGAGCAGATCCGTTAGACGTAGTCCGTTGAGGCGTCTCTTCCTACGGCTCGGGCTTCTCGCGTCGCTGTTGTTGGGGCTCGCCTTGGCCTTCTTCCGCCTGCAAGGAATAAAGCCGCTCACCGACACGACGCGCGCCCTCAACAAGCGCTTCGGCAACCCGGCCATGATGAGGCTTGCAGGGCGCCGCTACTTCTTCGCGGGCGTCATCCGGCACGCCGGTCGCCGCTCGGGGAGGGAGTACGCCACCCCTATTTGGGCGGTTCCGACATCCCAGGGGATCGTCATATCGCTCCCCTTCGGTGAGGGCGCAGACTGGCTCAAGAACGTGCTGGCGGCGGGGCGGGCTACGATCGAGACGGGAGGCGAGACCTGGACGGTTACCCACCCCGAAGTGGTCGATCGAGAGACCGTATGGCGGTCGTTGCCGCGGCGGGCGCGGCTCTTGTTCGGCCTGGCCGGGATAGATCGCTACGTGGTTCTGAGGAGACGCTAGGAGTTGCCCCTCGGCTATGGTCGTCTAGCGCCACACGGGCCCGATCATCTCACGCGCGGGGGAGTGGGCGCGGTCCCCGAGCCAAGCAACACGACCTGCGCCGCGATCAGCAGGGCCACGGCCACCACGGCCATGATCCACAGCGGCAATATGGGGCTCTCGAAGGCGGAGAGGTTGCCCGAAGCCTCCAGCGCCCGGATCACGCCGAGGATGCCGAGGAAGTTGTGGAAGGCGATGGTGCCGTAGACGTCCCGCGATACGAAGAAGAACACGCTGGTCACCAACCCGATCACGCTCAGGAACACGACCGTGGGCACGGTGTTGAACGGCGGGCTGTGGGCGAAGTGGTAGGCGCCGAAGAACACGCTCGCGATGATCGCAGCCAGGATCAGGGAGACCCATCTGCCACGGTCCTGCAACAGGGCCTGGGAGACGCTGCCTACCACGGCCCAGCAGACCAGGATCTCCGCTATGGAGCCCACCAGTACCTGCGAGTAGGCGTTAATGAGGACCACCGGGTTCCAGGTCGGGGCCCCCTGCAGGGCGTAGAGGGCGAACCCGAGCACCACCCCGATCGCCACGGCGATGGCCGCGTGGCCGAGCCCCCTGAAGCCCGCCTGCGCGGCCGATAAGGTGCCCGCCCTTAAGAGGAAGCGGATAGCGAGCGCCGAGCCGCCTATCCCTATCAAGACGTTGGCTATGAGGGCGTAGGATAGCCTTGCGCCCATG
>Ga0190275_10002628_pt1 | contig 12850 bp, 11 predicted proteins | sample Popmic550T_FD_133745 | JGI IMG/M metagenome (GOLD analysis project Ga0190275, IMG submission 133745) | Populus adjacent soil microbial communities from riparian zone of Yellowstone River, Montana, USA - 550 T | ecosystem: Environmental > Terrestrial > Soil > Riparian zone > Trees stand | place... | reverse complement strand
GGTGACGCGCCTGCGTGGCGAGCTTGTCTGCGAAGCCGCTCATCACGCCTGCGTAGTAGGTGCGCCGGTCGCCGTTGCCGCGCAGCTGCTGAGCGGCCTTGTGCGTGCTCCACATCCGCTCGGCCGTGCGCGCGAGAAAGTCGTAGACGTACGCTGCGAGGTCGAGGTTTTCGCGGGTCCCGATCGCCTCCATGACGTGGCCACGCTTCTGCTCCTCGACGCGAAACGCGGGCACCCAGATCACGTCCACGAAGAAGTGGTCGCGCAGGATGTTGCCGAGCCGTCGCTCCCACTCGCTCACCCGGCCGGTGATGCGGCCGAGCTGTCGGAAGCTGTACGGCTCGTCGTTGCTCGCCTTGGGCAGCTCGAGGTTGTGGCGGAGCATCAGCCGCTGCGCGGCGGCTGCGGCAGCCTCGGCTTCGTTGCGGTTGTCGCTCTCTGCGAGCGCGAGCAGCTTGTGCACGCGATCGAGCACGCGCCTGCCGAGCTCGTCGAGCTCCACTTGCGGCACGCCGCTCGCGCGCGCATCGATGCCGAGCCGCTCGCAGACGGAGCGAAACGCGGGGCCGTGCGCAGCTTCGTCGGCGTGCAGCACCTCCTGCACGTACTGATGCGCCATCTCGTGCTTGAGCACCTCGACCACCACGCCCCAGCTCTCGGCAGCGGCCAGGAAGGTGCGCGAGAGCTCGATGGTGCGCGCGCTACGCAGCCAGCGCCCGAGGTAGGAGCTGCCGTCGTTCAGGGCGATCTGCGGCGTGGAAAGCACTCCGCGAAAGTGGCTCTCGTTGAGCCGTCGATGGGTCGCGAGCAGCTCGCGCACCAGCGCTCGCTCGCGCTCTACGCTCTCGCTCATGGTCGCGCGGGGGTGGCTGCGTCGCTGCTGGGGGCCGGCGGGTCGGGCGCGAAGCCGCTCGGGCGCTTCTCCATGTCGTCGAAGCTTATCGCCTGGATGCGCTCGGCAAACACCTGCGGCTTGGCTTGCGCGCGCAGCTTCGCGACCAGGGCATCGAGCGCCTGCTGACGCCGCTCTCGCCACAGCTTGGCGCGAATCGACGGCGCGGCATCGTCGAGGCTCGAGTGGCGCTCCGCGCGCTCGCCCGTGAGTCGCACGATCACGAACTGGGAGCCGACCTCGACCGGCTCGCTGGTGTCGCCCACCTGCTTGAGCGCGAAGGCGGCCTTGCGCAGCGCGGGGTCGACGTTGGTCTCCGTGCCATCGCTCGCCGGCTCCGCGCCGAAGTAGCCGAGATCGCCGCCTTGCTGCTTGGTCTCGGGATCTTTGCTGTGCTGCTTGGCGAGCTCCGCGAAGCCGCGCGCGTCGGCCTTTTGCGCCTGCGGGAGCAGCTGCTTGGCCTGGTCGGCGCTTTCGAGCACGATCTTGCTGGCGCGTCGCGCTGCCACGCGATGGAAGTCGGCCGGGTGCGCCTCGTAGTAGGCGCGCACGTCCTCGAGCGGGATCGACTGCGGCGTGACCTTGTCTTCGATCTCGAGCCGCACCAGCGCCTGCGCCGCGCTCTCCTTCACCGTCTGTCGGACCGCGGGCTTCTCGTCGTAGCCGCGCCGCTTGGCCTCGGCCGCGAGCAGCTTGGCGCGCACCATGCCGCCGACCAGCGTGCGCAGATCGTCTGGATGGCGGTAGCGGATGCGTCCGAACGGCCCTTGCTGCGCCAGGGCGTCCTCGACCTCGCCGAGGCTCACGCCGATGCCCTCCGCCTCCACCACGAGCTGCTGGCGGCGGGCGTCGACCGCGACGGCGGCGTCCGTGCTGGGCGCCGCGGGCGCCTCCGCCAGGACGACGACGCCAGGGTAGGCCAGCAAAGTGAGCGTAAGCACGGCGGAGCGGACGGCGCGAACCATGGTTCGCGTTTTCCCACGCGGGCGAAAGCGCAGCAATCGATCTCGCGCACGCGGGCTGCGATGAGCCCGTCGGGCTGCTCAGATGAGCTGCTCAGACGCGCCGCTCAGACGGGCTGCTCAGAACCCGTACTGCGCCGAGACGCCGCCCATGATGCCGAACGGAAGCACCGGTAGCGGCACATCGACGCGCAGCACGAGCTGTGCGATCGGCTTGAAGCGGAGCGAGACGCGCGGACCGATCACCGGCAACACGTAGGGGATCCCCGACTTGAAGGCGCCGCGCTTGGCCTTGACGCCGTAGTGCGCGCCTATCTCGTCGGACTGGTTGGAGTCGGGCGGGAAGTCGTCCTCGTACTCTCCGAGCGGCGGGTCGCAATACTGCACCTCTTCACGGGTGGGAGCGGCGCGGCCGTTCTCGTAGTTGCGGAAGTTTGGGTTGGTAAAGCCTTGCTGCGACGCCCACGTGTCGCACTTGTCCCATTTGCCGTCTTTGCGCTTGAAGGCTTCGTTGCGGATCATGCGGCCGAAGATGAATGCCAGGCCCGCCTCGACGCCGTACTCGAGCTGAAACCAATCGGTGAACGCGGTCGACCAGGTGATGGTGGTGGTGGCGACGAGGAAGTTGAGCTTGGTGTCGAGCCACTCCATGTCCTCGACCGGATCGCTCGTGAGCCGGAAGGCATCGGCGAAGTTCCACTTCACATAGCCGAGGTTCGCACCGATCTGGAAGCCCTTGCGGCGAAAGGCCAGCTCCGCGAAGAACGAGGTCGGCGTGAAGACCGCCGCGTCGGTCTCCACCGTGTAGGCCTTGAGCAGCCAGGAGGGCAAGCTCGTGAAGCGCCAGCCAGCGCCGAGGAAGTAGTAGCGCTTGCTGGGATCTTCGTAGGGGTCGGTGGTCTCGCGGTAGTGCTCTTCGGGCGTGCGCTCTTCCTGTAGTGCCTGTTCGTCGCCGAGCAGCGCCGGCTCGGCGGCCTCGGCCGTCTCGGCAGGGGTAGGCGCCACCGGTGCGCCGCTGGTCGGAGCGCCGCCGGGCTCGTCGGGTTCGTCGAGCGAGAACTCTTTCTGCTCTTGCGCCGCGCTCATGGAGGAGCAGAGCAGCAAGCTGGCTACCACGAGCCAAGACGATAGACGCGCCATGAAAGCACTCCTCTGGTCGGTGCGGAGCGCCCGAGCCGGCTGGGGGACGCCGCGAGTGTAAGGAAAGCGCGCGAAGCGTGCCAAGCCGATTCACCCGAGGCGCCGGCGCGAGCGGCTCGATGGGGCAGGCGCAGCTTGCGACTCACAGGATCAGGGGGCGTGCTCCTTGAGCCAGAACACCATCTTCTTCTCGCTCTCGCTCGGCTCACCGCGATCTCGCCACGAGAAGGTGGTGACGATATCGGCGCGCTTCGTGTAGCCGCGCCGAGACCAGAATGCGTCGTGCGGCACGTAGCCGGCCGGCTTCTTCGGATGTTCGTCGGGACGCTCCACCGCGCAGAACGCGGTGACCTCGAAGCCGTGCTCGCGCGCCGCCGCCTCACGCTGGTCGAAGAAGGCGTGGCCGAGTCCGCGACCGCGATAGGCGTGCAGCAGCACCGACTCGCCGAAGTAATAGACGCGTGCAGGGTCGTAGCCAGCCGCGCAGAGCGGTGGTGCCACCGCGTCGCCGTGTTGCAGCAGCGGTGTCGCGGTCGCTGCGCCGACCAGCTGCGCTCCGTCGCGCGCGACGACCAAGACGCTGCGTGGGGTCGCGTAGCTGCGCAGGTAGCGCTGCTCGTACTCGCGCGTGCCCTCGTACAGGTACGGGTACTCGCGAAACACCGCGATGCGCAGAGCCGCGAGCGCATCGAGCTCACGCTCGAGCTCGCTCTCGGCGAGTCGCGCGACCTCTATCACGAGCCCGCTCCGACCTGACGGAGCCACTCCGTCAGGTTGTAGTACGTGGTGACCCGCTCGATGACGCCATCACGCACCTCGAAGAACGCACCGGCCGACAAGCTGTAGTGCTGGCCGCGCGCCTCCGGAAAGCCCGGGTCGGCCTTGAGATACCTGCCCATCACGGTGAACTCGGCCGCGTAGCGTAGGCCGCTGTCGTCGGCCATGACCACCAGGCCGTCGATCTGCTCGCTGTAGGCTGCGTCCATGCGCTCGAGAAATGTGGCAAAGGCTTCGCGACCGACCTCACGCGGACCTTGGTTGACCTCGTGCACGACCCCGTCGGCGAGTAGCCCGACCATGTTGCGATAGTCGCGGGCGTTGAAGGCGCGGTAGTAAGCTTCGATGGTCTCGGCGCTCATGCACGAGGCATAGCGCAGCCGATGGCCGCGGTGAAACGCCCTCAGGGAGCAGCGAACGCCTGCTGGAGCAGCTCCTTCAGCTTGCTCCACGACTGTGTGTCCGCGGCTGCGTCATAGGCGACATCCATGCCGTTCTTTTGTCCGAGCTCGGTGGCGGCAGGATTGGTGAAGCCGTGCTTGGCGCCCTCGTAGATCACGAGCTCGTACTGCGCCGAAGCCGCATCGAGCTCGCGCTTCAGCCCCTCGACCTGCGCTGGCGGCGCAAACGAGTCGGCCGCCCCGTGCGCGATGAACAGCTTGCCGTGAAACGCGTCCTTGGCCATCGGTGTGGGCGTGGCGTAGTTGCCGTGGAAGCTCGCCACGAGGTCGAGGTCCGCACCTCGCCGCGCGGCACCCAGCACGACGGCGCCGCCGAAGCAGTAGCCGATGGCGGCGAGCTTGTTCGCGTCGACGTGCTGGTCTCCGGCGAGCGCGGCTCTGCCGGCCTCGAAGCGCCGCGTGGCCTCGGCCTGGTTGCCCGCGACCTCCATCATGTACTGCTTTGCGTCTTCGGGGTGCTCCGAGCTCTTGCCGTCGCCGTACATGTCGATCGCGAGTGCCACGTAGCCGAGCTCGGCCAACATGCGAGCGCGCGTGCGCACGTACTCGTTGAGTCCCCACCACTCGTGCACGATCAACACGCCTGGACGCTTGTCGGTAGTGCCTGCGGGGTAGGCGAGAAAGCCCTTCAAGGCGGTGTCGCCGGCCGAATACGCGAGCTCTTGCGTGGCTACCTGAATGGCAGCTTCGGCGCCGCTCGTGGCCTGCTGCGGTTCGCTCGGCTCGGGCTTGGTTGCGCTCGACTGCGAGCACGCCGCTGCCAGCAAGCTCGCGGTCAGCAGCACAGCCTTTGCGTGGAATCTCTGAGTCATCGTCTCGTGCCTCCTTGGGGCCTATACCGCGCGCCTATACCGCGCGCTTATACCGCGGCGGCGCGAACGTGTGCGATCACGAGCTCTGCGACGCGCTCGCAATGCGTCCAGTGCAGCATGTGGCCCGCGCCGGCGATCACGTGATGGTGCGGCTGCCGCAAGAGCGCGAGCCGGTCCGCTTGCACCAGCTCGCGCATGCCTTTTTCGCCCTCGAGCACCAGCGTGGGCGCCTCGATCAAGGCGATGAAGTGCTTGAAGCGTTCGGGATCGAAGGCGAGCGGGGAGGGGGTTCGATGCAGCGGATCGAAGCGCCAGGTGAGCCCCTCGCCGCTCGGGTGCGGCTCGCTCGACTGCTCGGCCAGCATGCGCAGGAACGGCTCTGGCGCGGTGCTATGGCGGGCGCTCAGGCGGCGAAAGGCGTCGTCCACGTCGCGCAGCTTGGCAGCGGCTTCGGCGCGCCGCGCAGCAGACATCGACGCGAGCCAGCGCTTGGCCCGCTGCGGCGCGCGCGAGTCATCTTCGCCGGGCGGCCCGAGCCCCTCGAGCAAGCTGAGCGTGCGAATCTGCTCGACGTGCGTGGCCGCGAACATGGTGCAGACCGTGCCACCCATCGAGTGGCCGAGCAGATGGTAAGGTCCGTCGACCAGCGCGGGCACGAGCTCGTGCAGGTCGAGCACGTAGTCGGGAAAGTAGTAATAGCCGCCCGGCGGAATGCGCCCGCTGCGACCGTGCCCGCGAAAGTCGACGGCCACCGCCCGCAGTCCCGCCAGAGCCAGCGCGGGGCCGAGCTGCGCGAAGCCCCAGGCGAGATCGAGAAAGCCATGACAGAGCACGACCACGTCGCGCGCTGCTTCGTCGCCCCACTCGACCACGTGATGCTGGAGTCCATTGGCCAACACGAAACGCTCACGAGCTTGCATGCTCTCCATGTAGCTGGCGGGACGCGTCCGGGGGAGGGGACGCGCTCTGCGGCCCATGCGCTGCTGCGTTGAGGTTGCGTTGTACTGCTGATCGTTGCTGTTGAGCGGGGGCGGCGAACTCGCTTCGCTCAGACAGCGCCGCTTGATGACTTGCGCTCAGGTTGTACTGCCCGTTCGCAGGAAACTGTGGGCGCAGATGCCGCAGAGCGCGTCCCCTCCCCCGAACGCTTTTTGTGGGGGGTGGCCGGACGCGGTCGGGCGACGCGCCGCGCTGTGCGGCCCATGCGCCACTGCGTTGAGGTTGCGTTGTACGGCTGATCGTTGTTGGTGAGCGGGGGCGGCGAACTCGCTTCACTTCGTTACGCTCAGACAGCGCCGCCTGATGACTTGCGCTGACGTTGTACTGCCCGTTCGCAGGAGCAGGTGGGCGCAGATGCCGCAGAGCGCGTCCCCTCGCCCGACCACTTTTCTGTGGGGGTGGCAAACCGTAAGCGCGCGAGAGTCGCCGCGTGAAGCCGTCGTGAACATGAGTGAACACGCGAGTGCGCCTGCCTGCTCATCGCCGCGCGTTACTTCCGGAATCCGAACTCCAGCAAGAGCGGTCGGGCGAGCGACACGGCGTGCCTAGCCGTCCATCGCCGGTGCATCACTTTCGGATTCCCACCCTCACCAAAAGCAGCCGGGTGAGGGGACGTGGTGGGCGCCAGCTGCGCCCACGGGATCTTGCGAACGGGCGATGCGACCTGAGCGCACGTCAGCAAGCGGCGCTGTCTGAGCGCAACGAAGTGAAGCGAGTTCGCCGCCCCCGCTCACCAGCAACGATCGGCTGTACAACGCAACCTCAACGCAGTAGCGCATGTGGCGCCCGCCACGTCCCCTCACCCGACTGCGTCCGCACCGCTAGCCAGCGATGTCGCGCAGCGTGACGAGTGCGATCAAGCAGAGCAGCAGCACCAAGCCGACGGTGTGCACCATCGTCTCGACGCGCTCGTTGGCTCGCTTGCGGGCGATGATCTCGTAGCCGAGGAACACCAGCTTGCCGCCGTCGAGTGCTGGCAGCGGCAAGAGGTTGAACATGCCGAGCGCGACGCTTATCAGGATCAGCACGTTGGCGAGCTGCACGGCCGAGCCGGTGCGCGTCGCGACGATCTTCACCATGCCGACGGGGCCGACCATGCCCTCGGTGCTGCCTTCGCGGAACATCGTCCGAAAGCCCTCGAGCTGCTGCATCGTCAGCTCGAATGGAAAGGCGATCGAGTAGCTGATGGCGCGCCCCACCGGCATGGGCGCGAGCTCCACGTGCGGGATGATCCCGATCACGCCGCGTCCATGGTCGTCGATCGGCGTGATGGTGAACGGCGCGAGGCGCTGTCCGTTGCGCTCGATAACGTAGCTCGTCGCCTTGCCCGCGCGATCGGCCGTGATCTTGATCAGATCGACGACGTTGCGGATGGGCTTGCCGCCCGCCTCCGCGATGATGTCTCCCGGCTTGAGGCCCGCTGCCATCGCAGGCGATGCAGGCTGCACGGTCTCGACGATCATCGGCTCGTGCGGCGGGTTCTCGCCGTGATGGCCGAACATCGCCAGCGTGAAGACCAGTAAGGTCGCTGTCAGGTAGTTGGCGAAGGGTCCGCCGAAGATGGTGGTGAAGCGAGCGAACGCACTCTTGTTGGGAAAGAGCGTGGGATCGTCCCGGTCGTTTTCCTCGGCCGGATTCATGCCTGCTATCTGTACGTAGGCCATGAAAGGGATCAGACCGACTTGGAAAACCGTCGGGCTATCCTTAGGCTGGAACTTCGCGATCGTCGGGCCGAAGCCGATGCTGAAGCGAAGCACGCGCATCCCAAAGGCGCGGGCCGCGAAGTAGTGCCCAGCTTCGTGCACGATGACGACCGCCGAGATGCCGAGGATAGCGAGCAGAATGTTCATGCTTTCAGTGACCCCAAGAGTGCCTCACGCAGCATACCTCTCGGGGCGCTGGGACGCAGGTGTGGTCTCGCGCGGGCCCTCGAAAAAGGCCCCGATTCTGCTGCTTTTGCTCACGTTTCTCAGCCTTGCCTGTGAGTCCAAGCCCGCTCACACCTACATCCCCGATCTGCGTCCCGAGGAGCTCTTGCCGTTCTCTCCCAAGGGCAAGGGGTCCGACGTGTTGGTGGGTGGCGCCACGATCGAGGCGCCGGTCGGTGGTCCGCTGCGCAAGGAGGACGAGCGTCCGATGCTGGCGGGTGCGGGTGATGGCGTGGGTGGCGATCCGCCAGGCCGCCGCTCGGCCGCCTTTCGTCCCGACCGCGTCACGGAGCTCGAGGGAACGCTCGGCTACTTCGAGGTGTTCACGCCTGGCATCACGCCGTTCAAGCGCGTCAGCGCGCTCGATGCGGTGTCGCTCGTGAAGGGCGTGCCCGTGCTCGGAGTCGCCGATACGACGCGCAAGCCGGTCGCGGTCGAGGGACTCACTTCGGTGCCTCCCGACAGCCGACCGCGCGATCGCTTTTGGGGCAGCGTCGTGCTCGACTTCGCCGAAGGTGGCGTCGTTCCCCTGCCATCCGTCTCGCCCGAGTCGCGCATCCTCTCGCTCTCCACGGACCCTGCCACCGACCTGCTGATCGAGCGCGATGGCGCCGACAACTTCTTCGCCGTTGCACGCGTTACGCCGCCGAAGCAAGTGCGCGTCACCTACATCATCGATGCGCCGCGCAGCTACTTCGGCAGCGATCTCCCGAGCTCCGCGAGCGACGCGCTGGCCAACGAGGTGGCGCCGCTGCCCGACACGGTCGAGCGCTCGGCGCTCACGTTCGCGCGCGAGCTCGGCGTGGCGCGTGGCATGCCGACCGACGTGGTGCTGCGCACACTCGTGGAGCACTTTCGCAGCTTCGAAGAGTCGAAGCAGCCACCACGCGACACCGGCGACATCTACCTCGACCTTGCGCGCGGCCGGCGTGGCGTCTGTCGCCATCGCGTCTACGGCTTCGTCATCACCGCGCTGGCGCTCGGCATCCCCACGCGCTTCGTGCAGAACGAAGCGCATGCCTGGGCCGAGCTGAAGGTGCAACCGCTCGGCTGGCTGCGCCTGGACCTGGGCGGCGCGGCGCGCGGCCTCGAGGCGCACGCGTCGGGCAATCGTCCGGCCTATCAACCGGCGCTTCCCGACCCGTGGCCGCGCCCGCTCGCCTACGAAGAGAGCTACTCGCGCGCCTTCGAAGCGGCTCGGGAGGCCGGTGCGCTCGAGGGTAAGGTCCAGCAAGGCATGGAGACGCGCGCGGCCGGAGATCGGCGCCTGAAGCCCTCGCTGGCGCAGCGCGTGAGCGAGCAGGAGGTGGCGGTCGACGACCACCGCCGCCCGCTCACGCTGCGTGTGACGCGCTACGTGCCCGAGGTCATGCGCGGAGGCTCGATCGAGATCGAAGGCGACGTGCGCGGCGATCAAGGCACGCCAGTGAGCGGGCTGCGCATCGAGGTCTCGCTGTCGGAGGTGGCGGCGCCGCGGGCGCTCCTGCTCGGTGTCGCGGTGTCCGAGCCCGACGGTCACTTCCACGGCAAGTTCGCGGTGCCGCCGCAGCTCGATCCGCAGGACTACGCCCTGGTCGTCGTCACGCCGGGAGATGCCACCTATCGCTCGGCACGCGCGGACTGAGCGCGGCCAGCGTGGCCGCGAGCGGGCCGCCAGCTACTCGAGCTCGGCTGCGCGCGTGAAGCGACAGCGCGCCTCGGTGAGCTCGAGCGTCGCGCGCAACGTGCGGTGTGCACCTGTGACGAGCGGCTCGCTCACCTCGAACTCGCGCACGCTGATCCAGCCGTGCACCAGCACGTTCGAGAGCGGAAAGCCGAGCGGCCCGAGCGAGCCCGGCGCGGTCGCCGAGCGCCCATGGCCGAGCCGCCCGTCGCGCAGCGAGTGATGCGCGCTGAAGGCGGTGAGATCGTGCGCATCGGCGCGGCTCCCGAAGTGGCCGAACCAGACGCTGCGCGGAGCGCTCGGCATCTTCGTGAGCGCGCTGATGGACCTCGCTCGTGCAGAGAGGGTCGTGTAGACCGCGAGTGGCGGCAGCTCGACCGCCACGAGCCGCGCTTGGCAGCGACCGGCGCGTATCGCCTGCGTCGGATGGGCCCCGACGCGCTCGCGGCCGGGGACGACCAGCGCGTTCTGGACCAACAAGAGCGCGCGCAGGTCGGCGTTGCCGCGCAGCGCGCGATAGCCGCCAAGGCCCGTGCCGAGCTCCGCGCCATCGGCGACGCCGGTGAGTGCGAGTGCGTCGGGTCGCTCACGCGTGAGCCAGCGCGAGAGCTGCTCGCGGCCGAGCGTGCTGCCCGCCAGGTGCGCGGTCGCGATGCGCAACAGCGGGCCCGCCTGCGGCGTCGGCCGCGTGGCGCGATAGAGCGGCAGCATCGGCGAGGCGAACAGCGCGGTCAGCAGTAGCAAGAGCGAGGCAGCGAGCCACGCTCTGCGCAGCAGCGCCACCAGTGCCACCAGCGCCGCGCACAGCGCGAGGTGAAACGCGAGCTCGTGCATGACGCTGCCGAGCCACACGTACGGCTCGAGCAAGCTGAGTGCCCAAGCCGTGGTGAGCAGGACGAGCGCAATGAGAAAGTGGCGCGAGCTCGCGAACGACCACGTCGCAGGCCACTTCCAGCGCTTCTTCCTCTTGCTCGCCGCTCGTGGCACGGCTCTACGGTAGCCGAAAATGCGCGCAAAGCCCTCAAAGCGGCCCCGCGCCAGCCTGTCAGAGCACGCGCACCACGAGCGAGCCAGCGCGTCCCGGCGCGGGCGTGCCGCTCAGGCGGGCGGACTGCTCGACAGGCGCGCCTCGGCGCTCGACTGCAGGAGCCTCGTCAAGCGCTTGGCCACGCGCGCGGGATCGTCGATCGGGCTGCCCTCGGAGAGCAGCGCCTGATCGTAGACGAGCTCGATCGCCTCCGAGACCTCCTGGCTGCTCGCATCGCGCTCGTGCAGCTGCCGCAGCGCAGCGATCAGCGGGTGCTTCGCGTTGACCTCGAGGATGCGCTTGGTCACCGGGATGTCGGCGCCCTGCTGCGCGCGTAGCAGCCGCTCGATGTACGGTGTGAGACCGCCATCGGGGATCACCAGGCAGCTCGGCGAGTCGGTGAGTCGATCGGAGGTGCGCACCTCGCTCACGTGTTCTTGCAGCACCTCTCGGAAGCGCGAGAGCAGCGCCGCGCTCTCGGCGTTGGTGCCTTCGTCCTGCTTGCTCTACTCGCCGTCGAGCTTTTCGAGGTCGAGCTTCTCGTCCATCGCCGAGGTGAGCGGCTTGCCTTCGAACTCGGCGAGCCCGCGCACGGCCCAGTCGTCGACCGTGTCCACCATGTAGAGCACCTCGTAGCCGCGCGCCTTGAGCGCTTCGCCATGCGGGCTCGCCGCGACGGTGCGAAGCGAGGGGCCGTACAGGTAATAGATCGCCTTTTGCCCCTCGGGCATGCGCTTCACGTACTCGGCGAGCGAAGTGGTGCCCTCGACGCGACTGCTCTGGTAGCGCAACAGCTTGGCGAGGCGCTCCTTGTACTCGGGGTCGAAGTGCAGCCCCTCCTTGAGCACCGCGCCGTAGTTCTTCCAGAGCGTGGCGTAGTCCTCGGGGCGCTTCTCGGCGACCTCTTCCAGGAGGTCGAGCACCTGCTTGACCACCTGCTTGCGGATCACGCGCACGAGCTTCGAGTCCTGCAAGATCTCGCGCGACACGTTGAGCGGAAGATCCTCGGAGTCGATCACGCCGCGCACGAAGCGCAGCCAGCGCGGCAGGAGCTCCTTGCAGTCGTCCATGATGAAGACGCGCTTCACGTGCAGCCGCACGCCGTGGCGCTCTTCGGGCGAGAACAGGTCGAAGGGCGGCCGCTTCGGGATGAACAAGAGACCGGTGAACTCTTGTGAGCCCTCGACGCGGAAGTGCTTCTTCGCGAGCGGCTCTTCCCAGTCGTGCGTGAGGTGCTTGTAGAACTCGTTGTACTGCTCGTCGGTGACCTCGGCCGCGCGCCGCTGCCAGAGCGCGCTCGCCTGGTTGACGCGCTCGAACTCGAGCTCGCCGCTTTTCACCTCGTCGCTGCTCTCGGCGTCGTCCGACTTTGCGCTCGGCTTGGTGCCGAGCTCGATCGGATAGCCCACGTAGTCCGAGTAGCGCGTCACCAGCTCGCGCACCTTCCAGGGCGACACGAACTCCTTGTGCTCCTCTTTCAGGTGCAGGATCACGCTGGTGCCGCGACTCGCGCGCTCGGCCGGCTCGGTGGTGAAGCCGCTCTTGCCGTCCGACTGCCAGCGCGTGGCCTGCGTTGCGCCGCGCTTGCGCGAGACGACCTCGACGCGATCGGCCACCAGGTAGCCGCTGTAGAAGCCGACGCCGAACTGCCCTATCAGCGCGACGTCCTTCTTTTCCTTGAGCTGTGCGAGGAACTCACGCGAGCCCGAGTGGGCGATCGTGCCGAGGTTCTTGATAAGCTCGGCCTCGTCCATGCCGATGCCATTGTCGTCGATGGTGAGCGTCTTGTCGGCTTCGTTCGGAATCAGCCGAATGCGCAGCGGCTCGCTGTCGTCGCTCGGGGCCGTGAGCGCCATGAAGCGCTCCTTGTCGAGCGCGTCGGAGGCGTTCGAGAGCAGCTCCCGCAGGAAGACCTCGGGGTGGCTGTACAGGGAGTTGATGACCAGGCTCAGTACTTCACTGACCTGGGCTTGGAAGGCATGCTCTGTCATGGGCTCGCTCGCAGAGGGATGAGGCGACAGCAGGGCGTCGCAGAGGACGCCCTCGCGCCGCGCAAAATGGCCACTACCCAGGCCTTGTCAAGACGGGTTGTTGCTGCGGGCGTCGGGCTCTCGCGGCGCACTGCGCGGGCTGTAGGCCACCCGGTCGGGCAGCCAGTGGCGCAGGGTGGCGTCCAGGGCGGTCAGCGT
>Ga0190275_10002627_pt1 | contig 12852 bp, 2 predicted proteins | sample Popmic550T_FD_133745 | JGI IMG/M metagenome (GOLD analysis project Ga0190275, IMG submission 133745) | Populus adjacent soil microbial communities from riparian zone of Yellowstone River, Montana, USA - 550 T | ecosystem: Environmental > Terrestrial > Soil > Riparian zone > Trees stand | place... | reverse complement strand
GCACGGTCTTCGCCCAGCCCAGCGGTGAGATGAACCTCGAAATCAGCGCCGTCCCGGTCCGCGCCAAGAAGGGCGATGCCTGGACGGCGATCGACACCGACCTGGTACGCCGTACCGACGGTGCTCTGGTTCCGAAGTCCGCAACCGTCGACCTCGCCTTCAGCGGAGGCGGCTCGAAATTCCCCATGGTGAGCTTCGGCAAGGACGGCAAGCGACTCGCCCTGACCTGGCCTGGTGTCCTGCCCACGCCAAAGGTGACCGGCGACACAGCGACGTACGCCGAGGTACTGCCTGGCACTGACCTGGTTCTCAAGGCCAGCGCCGCCGGCTACACCCAGCACCTCATCGTGAAGACCGCGGCAGCGGCTCAGAACCCTGCGCTGGACACGATCCGGCTCGGCCTGGCCACTACCGGCCTGAAGCTCAGCGCCACGCCCACCGGCGCGTTGGAAGCTCGCGACACGAAGGGCGCGATGGCGTTCACCGCACCGCCCTCGGCGATGTGGGACGCGGGCACCGGCAAGGCGGTTGCCGCGGTCAAGCTGGACGCGACCTCACTGAGCCTCACCCCGGACAAGGCACTGCTGCGCGGCGCGAAGACGGTCTACCCGGTCACGATCGATCCGGACTGGCGCACCTTTGAGAGGACCTACTGGACCTCGGTGGTCTCGGGCAACGGCGGTACGGCGTACCCGAACACGAGTCCTGGTGGCAATACCGTCGCTCAGGTCGGTAAATGCGACTTCAGCGGCTGCAACGGGATCGGTGTGGCCAGGTCCTACTTCCAGTTCGACACAGGCGCTTGGGGCTTCCTGCAGGGCAAGCGGATCATGGGCGGCTGGCTGGACAGCGCCGTGGTGCACAGCTCGAACTGCAGCGACCGCCAGCAGAGCCTGTACGCCAGTGGTGATGTCGGCAGCGGTACTACCTGGAACAACAAGCCAGGAGGCACGCACCAGTCCAACATCGACGCACCTGGTTCCAACGGACCTGGTGGCTGCCTGGGCTGGCATGAGGTGCACTTCCCGGTAGCGGCCAGCTCGATCGACACGGGCGGCGCCTCGACGTACTACATCCAGGCAGGCAGCGAGACAGACAGCCTGTACTGGCGCAAGTACGACCCCGCTGCGACGAAGCTACGGGTGCGCTACAACACGGCTCCGAACCCCGCGCAAGACCCGGCCACCGACCCGGTACTGACCCCGCCGTGCAAGTGGTGCGAAGGCAAGCCCTACTTCAGCGGTAACACCATCAGCCTGAAGGCCACCTTGTCGGATCCCGACAACAACAGTGTCCAGCCGCAGTGGGACATCTACACCAACGGTGTCGTCGAGAACCGGTACGGCGGCCACCAGACCTCCGGCAAACGGCATGACACCAGCGTCACCCTGACCGACGGCAACGAGATGGAGTGGTACGTCCGCGCCTGGGACTACGACGAAAACAACGGCAACCGGCTGGACGCAGGCGGCTGGGCCCATGGCGGTCCGGCGTTCGTGGTCGACAAGACCCCGCCCAGCTCGGCGCCGAAGGTGACGGGATCGCTCTACCGCGAGGACAACCAGTGGCACGGCGGCGTCGGCGTCCCCGGCAGGTTCACCGTCGAGCGGACCGAGAAGGCGCTGCCCGACAACGGCACCAAGGATGTGGACCACTACGTCTGGGGCACGACCTTCCCGCCGCAAACCCCGGCCGAGGCCAACGCCTTGGGTGGTACCGCGAGCTTCGAGTTCATCCCGACCGCCGACGGCCCGCAGGACATCTTCGTGCAGAGCGTCGACCGGGCCGGTAACCGGAGCGATACGAGAACGATCCACGTCTATGTCCGGGCCGGGAACGGTGCGCTGACCAGCTACCCGTTGAACGGCAACACCGTGGATGAGGCGTTCCTCGGCGACAAGGACGGCACGCTGCAGGGCAAACCGACGTACGGGCCTGGCGCGGTCGGTACTGCGCTGCACCTCGATGGCGTGAACGATTACTTCACCGCACCGAGTGCGGCGCGGACCGACAACAGCTTCTCGGTATCGGCCTGGGTGAAGCCGGAGTCGACCTCGGAGACCCGGGGGATGGCGATCGCCTCGCAGCAGGGCAATCGGGCCAGCGGTTTCTACCTGAACTATCGCGGTGACACCAAGAAGACGTCCTTCATGCTGGTCAGCGCCGACCAGGACGACCCGTTGGCTCGCGGTACCGACGGGCCGGCCTTGCAGCGCGGCGCGTGGACCCACATCACCGGCGTCTACGACAAGCCGGCCAACAAGGTCCGGATGTACCACAACGGTGTGAAGGTCTCCGAGGCCCAGCTGCCCGCGGACTTCGTGCCCTGGAACGCGACCGGCCCGCTCACGGTCGGCCGGGAGAAGTGGAACGGTGTCGTCGGGATGCCGTGGCAGGGCGCGATCGACGAGGTCCAGGTCTTCGACCGGGTCCTCGGTGACGCTGAGGTGCGGTCCGCGGTCGGTCGTGACAACGTCCGGACCGGGCAGTGGAAGTTCGACGACCTCGGCGGCACGACTGCCCGCAACGACGTGGACGGCGGCGCTGACCTGGTGCTCACCGGCAACGCCTCGCTGACCGGGACCTCCGGGGGTGCGGTCGGCGGCGGTCTGAAGCTGCCCAACGGTGATGCCAAGGACTTCGCTTCGGGAGGTCCCGTCGTACGGACCGATCAAAGCTTTACGACCAGTGCCTGGGTCAACCTCGCCGAAGCGCCGTCGGACGGGAACAACCGCACCGCGCTGTCGGCCGAAGGCAGCATCAACAGCGCGTTCTTCCTGGGCTACCGGGCAGTCGACGGCGGCAAGTGGGAGCTGCACCTGCCGACGGCGGACACCAAGCTGCCCAGGCCCGGTGACGCCGTGGTGCGGTCCGACGTCGCGGCATCGCTGAACACCTGGACGCATCTCGCTGCCGTCTACGACGCTCCCGCGCACGAGATCCGGCTGTTCGTGAACGGCAAGCCGGCCGGTACGGCGGCGCTGACCAGCAGCTTCCACGCGACCGGTCCACTGACCGTCGGCCGGGGCAAGTGGGAAGGTATTCAGACCAACCCCTGGAAGGGGCTGGTCGACGACGTCCGGGCTTACAGCCGGGAACTGTCCGGCGCCGAGATCGAGGGCATCGTTGCCCGCAGCAACGTCACCGCCGCGACCTGGAAGCTGGACGGCAACCCTGCGGACAGCTCCGGCCGGACCCCGGCGGTCAACGGCACCCTGAACGGCACACCGGATTGGACCGGCGGGCAGTCGAACGTCCCGGCCGACTCCGACCTGGCCCTCAAACTCGCCGGCAACGGTGCTCACCTCTCCGCCGCGAGCCCTCTGCCGGACCTACGCAACAGCTTCTCGGTGGCCGCTTGGGCCAGGCTCGACAAGGAGACCGGACGCGCATCGGTGGTCTCCCAGGACGCCGGTCGGCTGACGACGTTCAATCTGCACGCTTCCTGGGACAACCGCTGGGTCGTCGTGATGCGCAGCTGCGACGCGAACATGGAGTGCACCGAAACCAGAGCTGCCGGACCGCAACCGCAGCTCGGCGTCTGGACCCATCTGGCCGCCGTGTACGACGCGTCGGCGGGCCAGCTCACCCTGTACGTCAACGGAGCAGTCGCCGGTACTCAGGCCTACAAGCACAGCGGCATCCAGAGCAACCCGATCATGCGGGTCGGGCGCGCGACCTGGAAGGACGGCGAGTCGGTAGACCAGTTCATGGGCGCTATCGATGACGTGTCCGTCTACAGCAGGGTGCTGTTCGCGGATGAGGTTCGCACGATGGCCGGGCGCGACCTGACGCTCGCTCACAACTGGCGCCTCGACGAGCCGAGCGGCCCCACAGCGGCGGACGCCGTCGGTGCCCGGGCAGGAACGCTCGCCGGACCGACCCGGGTGCCAGGCCGGCTGGGCAACGCACTGAGCTTCGACGGTACGAAGGACAGCGTCAGCACCGCAGGCATCGACGTGGACACCGCGAAGAGCTTCACCGTCTCGTCCTGGGTCAAGCTGCGCCAGCTCTGCGATGTGGGTCCAGACCTCACCTGCAGGACCACTGCGGTCAGTCTCGACGGTGGCAACACCAGCAAGTTCCGCCTGGGCCACATCCGGGACACCGACAACAATCAGTTCGGCGCCTTCATCTTCGAGATGCCCGAAGCCGACGGCACCGTGACCAAGGCCTCGGTCTCGGCCACGGAGTCTGACGTGAACCAGTGGGTTCACCTGACCGGCGTGTACGACGCCAAGGCACACCAGCTCTGGCTCTACGTCAACGCCACTCGCCAGGACGACGGCACCCTGCAGACCCCATGGGCTGCCTCCGGCGGGCTTCAACTCGGTCGGGGGAGAGCGGCGAACGCGCCTGCGGAGTACTGGCCGGGTGCGATCGACGACGTCCGCGTGTACGCCGGTGCGCTCGACAAGTCCCGGATCGAGAGCCTGGTGGCGTCGTACCCGAAGGTGGGTGGTGGCACTCCGGTCCTGCCGACCGACACGGCCGCGCACTGGAAGTTCGACGAGGACCAGGGCATGACCGGCGCCGACTCGTCGGGCAACAAAAACACCGCCACCATGAAGGGCGGCAGCGGCTGGATCCCCGGTCGCGCCGGCGTCGGAGCCTGGTTCGACGGCACCAGCGGGTACGCCGAGACGGCTGCTGCGGTGATCGACACCACCAAGAGCTTCTCCGCGGGCGCCTGGGTCTACCTGACCCAGACCAACCAGGGAAACCGGACGATCCTTGCTCAGGACGGAAATCGGGTCAGCGGCTTCCTGCTGCAATACAACGCCAGTAGCGAGAAGTGGGCCGTCATCGTCCCGAACTCCGACAACGACGAGCCTGGTGGCGTGGTCCTCACCTCTGCCAGTAAGGCACGGCCGAACCACTGGACCCACGTGGCGATGGTGTACGACGCACGCCCCGACTCCAAGCAGCTCAAGCTCTACGTCAACGGCGTGCTCTCGGCTGCCCAGGTCGGAGTGACTCCGCCGGCCGCTTCCGGTCCGACGACGATCGGCCGAGGGAAGTGGAACGGTGTGCTGGCCGACTACTTCCCGCGCGGCATCGACGATCTGCGCATCTTCACCCGGGCGCTGTCCGACGGTGAGATGCGCAAGGTCCACGACGACGTCAACTCGCCGAACATGGGGTTCTGGCGTTTCGACGACGACACTCCGCGGGACTGGTCCTGGCGGAACAACCCGATGACGGTCGCGGGCAGCGCGTCGTACCCGGTCAGTCCGATCGGCGGGAAGGCGCTGCAGCTTGATGGGACATCCGGGCTGACCGCGCAGTGGTGGGCGGCTCAGCCGCAGGACACCTTCACGGTGTCTGCCTGGGCGAAGCTGGACCGCACCGACCAGATCGCGACGGTTGTCGGCCAGGACGGCGACAAGATGAGCGGCTTCGTGCTGCAGTACCGGCCATCTCTGGGCAAGTGGGTGTTCGGTGCGCCAAGTGGTGACGAGGACGGGGCGAGGTCGCGGTACGCCGTAGCGAACCAGCCGGTCGCTGCTGGTCAGTGGACGCACCTCGCAGGTGTTCACGACTATGCGGCTCACCAGCTGAGGCTCTACGTCAACGGAGCTCTCGCAGGCACGCTGAACGACGTACAGCTCCCCGAGGAGTGGGGCTCGCTCAGCATCGGCCGGGCCAAGGTGAACGGTGCGGCGGCTGACTTCTTCACCGGTCAGATCGACGAGGTCCGCTCCGATCTGGGCATGGTTTCCGACGCCGAGCTGGCCCTGCGAGCGGGCTACCCCAAGCCTGCCGACGGGCAACTCGGCCGCTTCGTGAACGACGCGACGGGGGAGCGGTACACCGCGGTCACGTCCGGCGTCGCACGGCCTGGCTATCGCTACGAACGGTCCCTGGGTGCACCGGTGGCTGCCGGCGCGAACACTGCTGCCCTGGTCGAGGGAGGGCTGGTCTACACGGTCCGCCCGACCAATCTGCCGGTGCAGCCGGTGTACCGATGCAAGCAGGGCACCCGGAACTTCGACTCGCTGGATGCGGCCTGCGAGGGCGGCACCCAGGTTGAGCTGGCCGGGTACTCGCTGGCCTATGCCCGGATGGCCCGCTACTACAGCCCGACGGCGGGCGATCACACGAGCACGCCCGAGGGTCCTTCGGTCGGCTACCGGTACGAAGGGTCGCAGGGCTGGCTGACCAAGGTGACCAGCACGCCTGGAACCCAGCCGGTGATGTCGTGCCGCGACGGGATCGACAATTTCTTGTCGAACCAGGCCGACTGCGAGGGCAAGACCGTGATCGGTGCCCTCGGCAACGTCTGGGCCCAGGCCCCGGAAGGTCAGGCCAGTACGCCGATCGTCCGATGCTCGATCAACGGGCAGCGGTTCGTGTCGCTCTCGCCGACCTGTGAAGGGCTGACCGTCGAACGGACGCTCGGCTACACCCTCACCTCCCTGCCCGCCGTCACTCCGACCTTCGCCTGAGTGCAGAGGAAGACCATGCGCAGATCTCGTAAGCCTGCGGCCGTGCTGGCCGCGCTTGTCCTCACGGCGACCTTGACCACCACAGTCGCCCCGACCGTTGCCGCCGCCACCGGCGGCCCGTCTGTACCACTGCCGGGCACTACGTCGGTACCGTCGACCAAGCAGTCGATGGCCGCCCGGCCGGCGGACGAGGCCACCACCCGCTCATTGACCGGGGACCAGCCTGCCGGTAGTGCACCAAAGGAAGGCTCAGGAACCTCTGCAGCCACCTCGTTGTCGCAGTCCGCGACCTGGGCGGTCTCCGCCCAGTCCGGTGACTTCAACTGGTCCTACCCGCTCCGCGTACCACCTGCCCCCGGTGGATTGGAACCCAAGCTTGCCTTGTCCTACTCGTCCTCCACAGTGGATGGCCGAACAAGCGCTACGAACAACCAGGCCTCCTGGGCCGGTGACGGCTGGTCGCTTGAACCAGGTTTCATCGAGCGCTCGTACTCCGGCTGTGCCGACGACAAAGAAGGCAGCAACCCCGGGCAGAACACCCCGGACCTGTGCTGGCGCTCCGACAACGCTGTGGCCGCCTACAGCGGTGGCGGCGGCCAGCTGATCCTTGGTGCGGACGGCTGGCGCGCCAAGCAGGACGACGGCTCCCGGATCGAGCGGATCCATGGTGTCGTCGACAACGGTGACAACGACAAGGAGTACTGGCGGATCACCGACGTCGGCGGTACGCAGTACTACTTCGGCTCTCGGAAGGAGTCGCAGGCGACCTGGACGGTGCCGGTGTTCGGTGACGACACCGACGAGCCCTGCAACGACAAGACCTCCTTCGAGAAGTCGTCCTGCACGCAGGCCTGGCGCTGGGCACTCGACAAGGTCGTCGACCCGCACGGCAACGTGATGCTCTACAACTACGCGACCGAGACCAACTCGTACGGACTGAACGTCAAGGACACCGCCGTGTCCTACGTCCGCGGCGGTTACCTGACCTCGATCGAGTACGGGCTCAACGAGAAGGTCGACGCGCCGGCTACCGGCCGGGTGGACTTCGTGACGAAGGACCGCTGTGTCCCCGGCAGCGACTGCACGCTGGACAAGAAGGACAACTTCCCGGACGTCCCCTTGACGGAGCAGTGCACGACCGCCACCTGCAAGGACCAGCACGTCCCCACCTTCTGGACCACCAAGCGGCTGGAGTCGGTGACCACCAGCGTCCGCCGCGACTCCGGCTTCACCGCGGTCGACCGCTGGACCCTCGAACATCAGTTCCCGGACCCGGGAGACGGCGAGAAGGCCGCCCTGTGGCTGAAGAAGATCACCCACTCCGGCCTGGCCGGCCCGACACCGATCACGATGGACCCGGTCACTTTCGAAGGCTCAAAGCTGGCCAACCGGGTGCACGTCGCCGAGAACCTGTCGCCGCTCATCCGCTACCGGCTCACCGGCATCGTTTCCGAGGCAGGCGGCGCCACGTCGATCAACTACGCGACCCCGGACTGCCAGACGGCTCCCACCGCCCCGGAGACCAACACCAAGCGCTGCTTCCCGGTCCGCTGGACGAAGAAGAACTTCGCCGAACGGACCGACTACTTCCACAAGTACGTCGTCGCCTCGGTCGTCCAGTCCGACCGCATCAGCGCCAGCCCTCAACAGGAGACTCACTACGAGTACCTGGACGGTGCAGCCTGGCACTACGACGACTCCGAGTTCACCCCTGCCGACAAGAAGACCTGGAACGACTTCCGCGGCTTCGGCCGGGTCCGCATCCGCAACGGCGTACCGAATGACGCGTCCGGTCCCATCACCATGTCCGAGCAGCGGTTCTACCGCGGGATGCACGACGACCACCTGCCGGCCGGCAAACGCACCGTCAACGTCACCGACTCCGAAGGCGGAGTCCACCCCGACCACGACTGGCTTCGTAGCTTCCCGCTGGAGACCATCACGTACTTGGGCGACAGCGACACGGTGGTCAGCAAGTCCATCGCGGATCCCAGCTGGCAAGGACCGACCGCAACCCGTGGCGACTTCAAGTCGTACATCGTCGGCACGGCCGGCACGACGAGCTATACGGCCCTCGACGCCGGCCGCGGCTGGCTGAAAACCAAGACCGAAACCGAGTACGACGACCGCGGCCTCCCGGTGAAGCAAAACCTCCTGGGCGATGTGTCCACGTCCGACGACGACAAGTGCACCCGTACGACCTATGCCCGCAACACCGGCAAGTGGATCCTCGACCTGGCGTCCCGGGTCCAGACCGTCACGGTCAAGTGCGGCACCCCGCCGGAGTACCCGGCCGATGCCTTGGCGGATGTTGTCACCACCTACGACGAGGCCGGCCGGGCCACTGCGGTGGAACGGCTCGACCAGCACCCGGCGTCCGGTCCGGTCTACGTCAAGGACAGGAGCCGCACCTTCGATGTCTACGGACGTGAAGTCACCAGGACCAACTCGCTAGGACGCACCTCCTCGACGGCGTACACCCCGGCGACCGGCGGTGCAGCCACCCAGATGGTGTCGAAGGACGCCGCCGGGCTGGAGATGACCGACACCATCGACCCTGCCTGGGGTGTGGCGACCAGCAGCGTCGACGCGAACCAGCGCAAGGCCGAGACGGCCTACGACGCACTGGGGCGGGCGGTCGAGGTCTGGATGCCGAACCGTCCGCGGAGTACGAATGCCACCGGCAACCAGCGGATCACCTACACGATCCGCAGCAACGCCCCGTCGGTCGTGTCCACCAGCAAGGTCGGCCCGACCGGCAAGTACACGACCTCCAACCTGCTGTACGACGGCATGTACCGGCCCAGGCAGGTCCAGTCCCCGGCACCGGGTGGCGGACGGCTGCTCACCGATACCCGCTATGACTCACAGGGACGAGTCCACAAGTCCACCCAGCCGTACTACAACGACGCTGCCGTCGACGACCAGCTGTGGACGGCGAGCGACGCCAAGATCCCGGGCCTGTCCGTCACCCAGTACGACGGCGCCGGCCGCCCGGTCGAGTCGATCTTCCAGGGCGGAGTTGCCGAGAAGTGGCGGACCAGTACGCGGTACGCCGGCGACCGAGTCGACGTGACACCTCCTGCCGGTGGTACGCCGACCAGCACGCTCGTCAACGCGGCCGGCCAGACTGCTGAGCTGCGGCAGTACAAGGCGGCAACACCGACTGGTGACTACGACGCGACCAAGTACTCCTACACCCGGGGCGGAAGCCTCTCAGCCATCCAGAACCCGGCGGGGAGCACCTGGAAGTTCGAGTACGACCTGGCTGGGCGCAAGACGAAGGCCGTAGACCCCGACAAGGGCACCGTGACGATGGCGTACGACGCCGCCGGTCAGCTCACCAGTCAAACGGATGCCCGCGGAATCACGCTGACCAGCAGCTATGACGTCAAGGGACGGAAGCTGTCGATTCGTAACGGCGACACTGTCCTGTCCGAGTGGACCTACGACACCGCTGACTTCGGCAAGGGGCAGCCGGCCACGGAGACCCGGTACGTCGACGGCAAGGCCTACAAGAGCACGGTGACGGCGTACAACGCGCTCTACCAGCCACTGCGGACCAGCACCATCGTCCCGGAGGAAGAGGGCGAACTAGCAGGCACCTACACGACGACAAGCAAGTACAACGTCGATGGAAGCCAGTCGAGCATCACCTACCCAGCGGCGGGGGAGTTGCCGGCTGAGACGCTCATACACACGTACGACGACAGTGGGCGCGCGCTGCGGACCTATGGCGGTCCCAGCGGCTCGACGATCGAGTACGCGCTCAACACCGACTACACCCGGTACGGCGAGGTGCAGCGTGTCCACCTCGGTGAGGGGGCTCAGCGTGCCTGGCTGTCGTACTACTACGACGACAACACGCGGCAGCTGAACCGGAAGATCGTGGACGCCGAGGTGTCCAAGCCGATGCAGGCTGACCTCCGGTACACCCGTGATCCCAGCGGCAACATCACCTCGATCTCGGACGTTCCGCAGGACCAGCCGGGGGATGTGCAGTGCTTCCAGTACGACTACCTACGGCGGCTGACCGAGGCCTGGACCCCACAGTCCGACTGCTCGGCCGAGCGGAGCGCCACGGCGCTCAGCGGTCCGGCGCCGTACTGGCAGTCATTCAGCTACGACAAGTCGGGCAACCGGCTCACCGAGACCCAGCACGCCGCCGGCGGCGACACCACTCGCAACTACCAGTACCCAGCGGCCGACGCCGACCGCCCGCACTCGCTCACTTCGGTGAGTACCGGAGCTCGCACCGACACCTACGGCTACGACGCCGCGGGTAACACCACCTCACGCAAGGTAGGGGACCGCGACGACAAGCTGACCTGGGACCTTGAGGGCCGGCTGGCCGAGGTCACCGACAAGGCCGGCCGCAAGACCGGCTTCGTCTACGACACCAGCGGCAACCGGATCATCCGGCGCGACCAGGCGGCGGTGAAGCTGACGCTGCCCGGCCAGGAGCTCAAGCTCGACAAGGCGACCGGCACGGTCAAGGCCACCCGCTACTACGCCCATGCGGGGACGACGGTCGCGGTGCGCACCGGGAACGGGCTGAACTGGCTGGCCGGCGATCATCAAGGCACCGCCCAGATCAGCATCGACGCGCAGACCCAGGCGGTCGTCAAGCGCCGTCAGAACCCGTTCGGCGCAGCACGTGGCCCAGCTGTCACCTGGCTGGACGAGAAGGGCTTCGTCGGCGGCACCAACGATGCGACCACGGCGCTGACCCACATCGGCGCCCGGGAGTACGAGCCGGAGACCGGCAGGTTCATCTCGGCCGACCCGATCATGGACATCGGCGACCCGCAGCAGCTGCAGGGCTACGCGTACGCCAACAACAGCCCGATCACCAACTCGGACCCGACCGGCTTGAAGTTCTGTGGCGACGAAGGCTGCACCGAGGTTGCCAACGGCAAGAACTGCACCTGCAATCCGGTCGTGCCGGACATGCCGAAGGGCCCGAAGGCGCCGAGGCCGCAGGGAATCAAGAACGAGACGCTCAAGTCGTTCATCGACACCATCTACCTGCCCGAGGTCATCCCGAACGAGGCGGAGTACAAGTGGGTCGGCAACGGCAAGACTGCCGATGCCTTGCGCAACGAATTGGCCACTGGACGCAAGACGAACAAGAGCTGGCATCTGGACAAGGCCGCGGGGGCGCTCAGCGGGTTGATGGATCTGCTCGAGCTGGATCGCAAGGCCAAGGTCAACGGCAAGGAGGTGCTGACCGCAGGAGAGCGTGACCAGGCGCTGCTCGAGGCCAAAGAGCTGTGGGAGGCGATGAACCAGGACGACCCGACCGGGAACGCGACCCGCAGTGTCACCGACGATCCGGAGAAGAAGAAACACTTCGACAACGCGATCAGGAACGCGACCAAGGGCGCGTCCTTCGCGGAGATCTCCGACGCCAAGTGGGAGTTGCAGAGCAACCACCCGAGGCAACCGCCGAGACCGGTCCAGGTGGAAGGGCCGACGATGCGGGGCCTGATGCGCGGTATGGGCGCGCTGTCCGTGGTACCGAACGTCATCGATCTCGGGCGGATCGCGACCACACCAGGGGCTAGTGTTGATGACAAGATCGTCGCTGGGACCTGTTCTGTCGCTGACCCGTTGGGCATCATGTGCGGTCCTGGTGGAATGGCGACTCCCTTCTACGGGATGGATCTCGAAGGATGACGGACGACAAAATCACGGTCGAGACGCCGGCCGGCCCGATCACCGTCGGCCGGAACAGCCCTGCGGCGTACGCGCTCGACCCGGCGCGATGGGCCCGGGAGGACGCCGAGCAACTGGCGAGCGGGCGGATGCAGTGGAGTCTTGGCAGTGAGCTCGCCGACCTGTTGTGGATGGCGGTGCCGGAGTCCCGGTCTGCGCTCGTTGCGCTGGTGGGGCAGAAACTCTCCGACGGTGAGGAGTACGACAGTTTCCTGACGCCGCCGACACCCGCTGAAGTGGCCGGCCTTGCCTACGTGGACGTGCTCGTGCCGGCGCTTTCCGATCAGCCCGGGCAGCAGGACGTCGTACTGAGAACGCTCGCCGTCCTGCGCCGGGTGATCGCCAAGACCGGCCGGGGCGTGTGGTGGGAGGCGATCGACGACTGGGTGATCCGCGCGCTGGAACGAAACGGTCATGCTCCGGTGCTCGAACAGCTTGATGCCGAGTTGATGGAACTGGTCCGGGAGACCCGGCGCAGACTCGGGCAGGAGTAGCGCCGCTCTACGCGCGTGTAGACGGATTGCTACGGGACCGGTCTTGGCCGTGCTCAGGCGAGGAGCAGGAGGATGGCGATGACGGCCATGACCGCTGCGGTGGCGAAATGGACGCCGTAGGCGGCCGCGCGGGGTCCCTTGGAGCGCAGGACGATCAGGCCGTCGAAGACGGGCATCACGGTGGCGGCGAG
>Ga0190275_10002626_pt1 | contig 12853 bp, 11 predicted proteins | sample Popmic550T_FD_133745 | JGI IMG/M metagenome (GOLD analysis project Ga0190275, IMG submission 133745) | Populus adjacent soil microbial communities from riparian zone of Yellowstone River, Montana, USA - 550 T | ecosystem: Environmental > Terrestrial > Soil > Riparian zone > Trees stand | place... | reverse complement strand
CACCGCGCCGACGGACCTTTGTCTTTTCTCTTTCCCAACGAACCGAAAACCACCCAAAGGAGCCCAACCCTGCGCCCGCTCGACCTTCAAACCTTCAGGCTCATTCACGGTTTAGAAAATGCTACTTCTCAGCTCAGAACTGAAATTTAGTTGACATACGATTAAAAGAGATTCATAGTACTACCAGGAAGTGGCCGGTATAGTACTAGTGCTTCCTCCTCCCCAACCTCCGATGGGGAGACCTCACTAAGTAAGGAGGCCGAACTAGAACCCGCGCTTTGAGGCGACTACCGGCACGCTCTGGGGAATTTGGCTAAATCGCGTCCGTTTCGGTTTGGAGCAGGCTGAGATACGGACCCGATTGGAAGCCAATATCTAACGGGTTGGCGGTCGCCTTGGCCTCCTTGTTTGACAGTGCTCTCCCACCTTTCTTACTCTGCCTATAGTGGCTCTCTTTCTTCTCGAAGGTAATGCGCGGACGTGAGTATCGTCGATTTTCGCCACGTCTCCAAGAGCTACCCGGTTTATCGCGATCCCAAAGATCGGCTCAAAGAATTGGCGACGTTCAACAGGTTGTCCTTCCATGAGGACTTCTGGGCACTACGTGACGTCACGTTCACCGTTGAGCGCGGGGAGACCTTCTGCATTGTAGGGGAGAACGGCTCCGGCAAAAGCACCCTATTGCAGATCGTCGCTGGCATCCTGGCGCCTACGACAGGGGATGCCTTAGTCACTGGCCGAGTGGCCGCACTTTTGGAGCTTGGATCTGGCTTCAATCCGGAATTCACGGGCCGTGAGAACGTCTATCTCAACGCTTCAATTCTGGGTCTCACACAAGCTCAGATCGACCAGCGTTACCCGGATATAGCGGCCTTTGCGGAGATTGGTGACTTTATCGATCAGCCGGTCAAGACTTATTCGAGCGGTATGACAGTACGCTTGGCATTTGCAGTGGCCATTCACGTAGATCCAGAGATTTTACTTGTCGACGAAGCCCTCGCCGTGGGTGACATCTATTTCCGTCAACGCTGTATGCGCAAAGTTCATGAAATGCGGGCTGCCGGGATCACCATCTTATTTGTTTCCCACAGTATGGGCGACGTGAAGGCGATCGGCGACCGGTGCCTGTGGCTCGATTCCGGTCATGTGCGCGAGCTTGGAACAGCGGATGAAGTCATCGTAAAATACCTTGCCGCGATGGCCGAAAAGGATTCCGACTACCTCGGTTCTCCACAAGCTGTGGCTCACTTCACAACAGCTACGATAGGGCCTCCGGAAATTATCGAAAGGATACCCAACGTCGATCACCGCCACGGCGATAAACGCGCAGAGATAATCGGTATTAACGTCTACGATACCTTTGGGCGAGAAACTCCAATCCTCACTCCCGGGAGTCGAATCATCGTTCGAATTTCAGCCAGAGCAAATAGCCATATCGAGCGACCGAATATCGGTTTTATGCTCCGCAACCATCTCGGCCTCGACTTTGCGGGAACGAACACGACACGAGAAGGACGGCAGCTCCCGCCGATGCGCGGAGGCGACCAGGTTACAGTGGATTTTCACCTCGATATTCCTGAACTGTATCCGGCATGTTTTTCTTTTTCACCTGCGATCGCAGATGGCACTTTGCACGCCTATACGATGTCAGATTGGATCGATAATGCGATAACTCTGCAAATGGGACACGGCGAAAACCAAGTCTACGGATACCTTCATCTTCCCTGCCGGGTTGAAGTCAACGCGCGTTTGCAAGATTCCAAAGCCTCCTTGGCATAATCATGGAATTCACAGGCGAACGGGTCGTTTTCGGCCAAGTTGACTCGGACTTGTGGAATGAGCACTACGCGCGATACGCGTATGCTACGCGCTTTTCTAAGGGCGCCGCCGTGCTCGACGCAGGCTGCGGGACAGGCTATGGATCGCACGCTCTTTCAAGCGATGCGCTCCGCGTGGTCGGAATCGACTTATCCGAGGAAGCGACACGATATGCCGCGGATCACTATCCAGCGCTGAATCAGCGATGGCTCACGGGATCTTGCACGGAGCTTCCATTTGGGGACGCCACCTTCGATACCGTCGTTGCTTTCGAAGTTATAGAACACCTCCATGATTGGCCTAAGCTGCTTATCGAAGCCAAGCGTGTGTTGAAACCTCAGGGCGTATTCATGGTGTCGACTCCAAACAAAATTGTTTACTCAGAGACCCGCGGGGATGCGGGCCCGAATCCGTTTCATGAACATGAATTCGAATACACGGAATTCCGTGCCGCTCTTACCGCATTTTTTCCCTATGTCGAAATTGTTCTCGAAAATCATGGGAGTTGCGTAGTATTTGAATCAGAAAACGCAAACATTTCGGCCGGCGCAGTTCTAGAAAGCCGGAGTGAGGCCCAGCAAGCCACCTTCTATATAGCGATCTGTTCGCAGCGGCGCGTCGATGTGCCGTCCTTCGTCTATGTTCCAAAATCGCCGAACCTTTTAAGGCAGCGCGGAGTGAGCATCGATCGTCTGGAGGACGAACTTCAAAAGAAAACCATTTGGCTGCGGGAGCTGCAAAGAGACCATTCCGAGCTCGTGGCTTTGCACGACCAACAAACTCGAGATCTTGAAGCTCGCAGCCTTTGGGCAACGGAACTGGATTCGAAATTGAAGAGCGCGGGCGTCCGAATCGCTGAGCTTCAGCAGGAGCTTCAGGAGCAGCAGCGAGATGCGTTGGTCGTTGCCGAAGCATACGAGTCCGAACTGTCAGCCGCGCATCAGGAAGTTGAGAAGCGAACTCTGTGGGCGCAGGAAACCGAGGCTCGACTGCTAGCCGAAGTCCAGCTCCGAGTAGAAGAACTCGGACGGATTGTCGCACTCCTCGATAAAGCAGAAGCCACAGTCATCGAGCGCACCGAATGGGCCCAGGATTTACAGCGCCAACTGGAGCACGTTCAGGCACAGATCGAATTGGCAAGCTCGTCGCGTTGGTTCAAGCTGGGACGGATGCTTAATCTGGGCCCGGAGCTGACTGGTTGATGCACAGGCTTCTGAACTTACTGGCCTATCTTCCAGTTCTGATTCTTTCGCCAGTTCTGATCTTGACGGCGATGGGAGCAATCGCGCTTTTGGACCTGATTTGGGCTATTGCAGGTAAACGGGCGCTGGCGCCGAATAAAACGCCCGATCGCAATTCGGCTTCGGTTGTAATTCCAAATTGGAACGGCCGCGATCTTCTCGAGAAGTATCTGCCATCTGTGGTCCACGCGATGTCGCGCCACCCGAATAACGAGGTCATCGTTGTTGATAATGCATCGACTGATGGAAGTATTGAACTCCTCCGAGAACGTTTCCCCACGGTGCGCGTCCTTCCATTGTCGAAGAACCTTGGTTTTGGTGGCGGATCTAACGTAGGATTTCGTGCAGCCAAGAACGATATCGTCGTCCTCTTGAATAGCGACATGCGCGTGGACGCCGACTTTCTTCAGCCTCTACTCGACGGATTCCACGATGAGACGGTCTTCGCTGTATCCTGCCAGATCTTCTTCAGCGACCCCAATAAAGTACGCGAAGAAACTGGACTGACGCAAGTATGGTGGCAGGGCGGTCGCCTTCGCGCGCGGCACCGCATTGATGCTGCCATCAACGATGCTTATCCATGCTTCTACGCGGGCGGAGGATCGTCGGCATTCGACCGGCACAAGTTCCTTGAGCTCGGTGGCTTCGATTCGCTACTGCATCCCTTTTACCTTGAAGACACGGACCTCGGCTTCATGGCGTGGAAGCGGGGCTGGAAAGTCCTCTATCAGCCGAGAAGCGTCGTATATCACGAGCATCGTGGAACAATTGGCAAGAAGTTCTCGGCGTTCTATATCAACCGGATTCTCAAGAAGAACTTTGTCCTCTTCTGTTGGAAGAACATTCACGACTGGAGAATGCTAGTTGGGCATTTCGCGTCATCGTGGGCAGACGCGGCAATCAGTGTTGTGGTGGGCGATTCACCCGAGCGCGCTAACCTCGCCGGCCTGTGGCGCGCTCTCTGGCAATTGCCTGCTGCCTTGTCTTCTCGATGGCGCGCGCAGTCGCTCGCTGTGGTCGATGACACCGAGGCGTTTCGACGTCCGCTCGGCGGCTATTTCCGGGATCGCTTCCGAAAACTGCCGATAGCGCCGGAACGTCTCTCGGTACTATTCGTTTCGCCCTATCCTATCTGTCCGCCGACGCACGGTGGTGGTGTGTTTATGTTCCAGACCGCCACGGAACTGGCGCGCCTGACGAATCTTCATCTCGTCGTGCTCCTCGATTTCGAGCATGAGCGCGCGCCTCATGATGACCTGGTTCGTCAGTGCGCGTCAGCGGAGTTCGTGGTGCGCATGACAGGACGCCATCATTCGTTTGGGTCCATCGATCCTCACGCTGTCGCCGAGTTCAGCAACTCCGACCTCGAGTGGTTGATCCATCGCCAGATTCTGCTGCGTGATATTGACGTGCTTCAGCTCGAGTATTTGCCTCTCGGACAATACGCCGGTCAATTCCGCCAGATTCCGAGCATTTTGTTTGAGCATGATATTTACTTCCAATCGATCGCCCGCCAACTCCCCGGTATGAAGGCCTTGGCTGCACGGCTATCTGCGGCCTTTGAATATCTTCGTGCCTTTCGCTACGAACTCCGGCTTCTCCCCACAGTCGATCGCGTTCAAGTCTGTAGCGCAGAGAATCATAACCACATCCTCTCGTTTCTGCCTCAGCTACAAGGCAAGGTCGACGATGGCTTGCGCGCGGGCATCGATACGGCGCGGTACGCGTTCAAGACCGAGGACAGAGAACCAGATACGATGCTGTTCCTTGGAAGTTTTCGCCACCTTCCTAATCAGGAAGGTCTCGAATGGTTTACCAGATGGGTGCTGCCTCTGATTGTCGCCAAACGTCCGCAGGCGAAGTTGATGGTCGTGGGCTCGGATCCGCCTCCGCGCCACTCCCTTCCGGGCAACTCAGATGCGATCGAGTTGGTTGGCTTCGTGGAGGATGTCATGGAACCTTTGCAACGCTACTCCGTATTCATCTGTCCGATCCTCTCGGGCTCAGGTGTACGGGTGAAGCTGCTCGAAGCCTTCGCGGCTGGTATGCCGGTCGTCTCCACGCGTATCGGCGCGGAGGGACTTGCCAGCGTCGATGGCGAAATCTGCGCGCTCGCGGACGACCCACAGCTTTTCGCCGACCGGGTAGTTGCCCTACTAAGTGATGCGGCGCGGGCGCGGGCGTTGGCAGGGCGGGCGCGAGCCTCGGTCGTAGATCAACGTGATATGCGAGTCATTACACGACGGCTGGAGGAGAACTACCGCCAAGCTGTGCGTGCGAAACGGGAAGTCAGTTCTTCACTTTGAGATCGTCTTGGAGACGATCGACAATACGCTCAGCGTTGTCATCGTGCCCCTTCGAGCTCGAGTCCTTCGGCATCGAATAGTGGGACCAGATCACGGAACCGGTTTTGCGGGAGACGATGAAGATATTTCCTCTGCCCCGTGAGAATGAGCTGATTCGAACAACGGGCGATCCCGAGGCGGCGTCGATCAGGTCCGGCGTCTTTGTTTCTTTCTTGTCATCCTTTTTAGCGGCGTCATCCTTAGCAGGCTCGGGCTTGGGTGGCTCCGGAGGAGGGTACATCTCCTTCCACTTTTCCTCAAACGCCGTTCCGAGGCGATCGGTAAATATGGCGTCCGCCTTCGCAGGATCGGTTACAACCTCAAACCGGCCAGTTCGCGTGAGCCAATTCGCCAGATATTGATCGAGGCCGCTTCCCATTGGCAGCAGGTAGACCGTCTTTACTTCCGGGAGTGCCGGGTGGACCGCCGCCGAAGCTGTGATGCACATCGCAGCAACTGCGGTCGCGAAGGTACGCAGAACCATATATCTATGATGACGCGCATTCGTCCACTTTGGACGAATGCCTACCTATAGAATAGAGCTAATCCCTGCACGTCCTCCTGCATGTACAAAGGCCAAACGATTACTGTCATTATTCCGTGTCTGAACGAGGAGCAGGGTATCGAGAAGGTCCTTCGTCGGCTACCGAATTTTGTAGATCAGAGAATTGTGGTCGATAACGGATCCACGGATCGGACCTCCGAAGTAGCCCGGTCTCTAGGCGCTGAAGTGATCCGCGAAGATGTCCGGGGATATGGACGCGCCTACAAGCGGGGCTTCTCCTCCGCTACAGGATCGATCATCATCACTCTTGACGGGGACCACAGTTATCCCGCCGATGCATTGGCGTACCTGTTAGAAGCATTCCTCCACCTGGACGTTGACTTCTTGAACGCTTCCCGGTTCCCAGTTCGTGACCGACAGGCGATGAGCTTCAAGCATAAGTTCGGAAACCTGGTCCTGTCTCTGGCGATGTCGATGCTCTACTTCCGCTGGGTTCGCGATTCCCAGTCCGGGATGTGGGTTTTTCGTCGCGCCATCCTCGATGGCATGAAGCTCGAGTCGGATGGGATGGCCTTCTCTGAAGAGATCAAGATCGAAGCGCTGAAATCGCGGGACGTTCGCTTCGTGGAAATCTCGATTCAATATTCCTCGCGGCTGGGCGAGATCAAGCTGAACCCTTGGCGTGACGGCTTCCATAATCTTTGGTTCCTGGTAAAGAAGCGTTTCTCCTGATGAAGGTGGCAGCCGTCATTCCGAACTGGAACGGAGCTCATCTTCTTCGCCGGCTTTTTCTGACGCTCGCCTCGCAAGTGCGTCCTTTTGAGGTTGTCATCGTCGTCGACAATGGATCGTCCGATGATTCGGTCGATGTGTCGGAACAGTTTGGAGCAACTGTCTTAAGGTTCGATGCAAACCGGGGCTTTGCCGCCGCGGTCAATGCGGGCTTCGCCGCGACCGACGCCCACGCCGTCGCTGTCCTCAACAACGACGTCGAGTTGAGCCCGACGTGGCTGGAAGTTTTATTGGCCAGACTCACTGACGATGAGACCGTTGCGTTCGTCAGCGGTAAGACTGTTACAACTTCCGATCCGTCGATCCTCGACGGCGCATTCGATGCCATATCCCGTGGCGCCTGCGCTCTACGATGTGGGTCGGGCCGTGCCGATGGTCCGTATTGGAGCTCCGCCCGACGGATCCAATTCACTCCGTTGACCGCCGTGCTTATTCGCACGAAGTGCTTTCGGTCCCTAGGAGGACTCGATGAATTGTTCGAGTCGTATCTGGAGGATGTTGATTTTGGATTGCGTTGTGCGTCGCTACGATACAGCGGTGGATACGAGCCGGCCGCCACGGCTCGCCATGTCGGGAGTGCCACGTTGGGTTCCTGGAACGCTCGAACCGTAAGGAATATCGCGAGGAATCAGGTGTTATTGTTGGCCCGTCATTACGACGCGGGCATGCTCCGGCGCTTCGGTTGGTCGATTGCTGTGGGTCAGCTTCTGTGGGGACTTGTTGCTATCCGTCATGGCGCCACAGGAGCCTGGATCGCAGGCAAAATCGAGGGACTACTCCGGTTCAGGTCGAGCCGCATGTCAGGAAACCCACAACTTATTCCGATCCTCGAGCAAAGCGAGCAGATGATTCGCGATGTACAGACAGAAACGGGCGAGGATCTGTATTGGCGGCTGTACTTTGCACTAACTTCGCGCTTGCCGCGCGACTAGTATGCCGGGCATTGTCATCGTCACGTACAACTCGGCTGATGTTGTTGAAGAGTGCGTTAAGGCATGCCGAGGTATCGCGTCCGCTTCGATTGTGGTCGTCGATAATGCATCGCAAGACGGTACGGTCAACATCATTCCGCGGGATTCTAACATGCGGGTAATTGCAAATCCGCGCAATCTGGGCTTTGCAGCAGCCGTCAACCAAGGGTTTGAAGCGCTCTGGGACTTCGACGCAGTCTTAGTTCTCAATCCGGATGCCACTCCGGTCTCAGGTATCGATACGTTAGAAGCTGCGGCGATGGAGCCCGGCGTTGGCGCTGCGACCGGCCGGTTGTTGGATTGCAACGGTTTCGATCAACACGGTTTCAATGTTAGAGGACTTCCGACCGCTTGGACGCTGGCATTCGAAGTTTTGGCGATCAATAGACTATTTCCGGGAAATCCGGTCAATCGGCGGTACCGTAAACACGTACCGGAATCCGGTGGTGACATCGAGCAGCCGGCCGGAGCTTTTCTCATGGTTCGTCGGGCCGCATGGGCTCATGTCGGCGGCTTCGATGAAAGCTTTTTCCCGATCTGGTTTGAGGATGTTGATTTTTGTAAGCGGTTGCTCGATCACGGGTATCGTATACGGTACGTTCCTGAGGCTGCCGCGCGACACCTAGGCGGTCACTCGGCTTCATCGCTATCTTGGCAGGACCGTCAGTTATTCTGGTATGGTAGCCTGCTAAAGTACGCGTCGAAGCAGTTGTCGGCGACTTCCCGACGTGTGGTTGCATTGGCTGTGATGCTGGCATGCTTTCCGAGGATGGTAGCCGGGATGTTGCAGTTTGGCATCTCGGAGTCAGTATCTGTATATAGTAGAGTAATTTGGCTGGCCGGGCGGCGCCTCCGTTAGGGTGAACGTGGGTGAAGTCCTCCGGCTGAAAAGCCACTTTCAAAGGGACAGTTCGGCAGTTCATTAAACATAGACCGCATGGCCCAAAACGACTACGTATCCGTCACGATAGTGACGTACAACAGTGGCCGGTTCATCAAGCGATGTCTCGAATCCGTCCTGGAACAGAAGTATGAACGGAAAGAGATTGTCATCATTGATAACGCCTCCACTGACGGGACAGTAGACATCCTGGAGCAGTTCGAGGGCTGCTGTAGGATTGTTTACAACCCTGACAACGTCGGTTTTGCTGCGGCGCAAAATCAGGCTATGGAACTTGCCGAGGGAGCCTGGGTCCTCACGCTGAATCCGGACGTCCTGCTCCTTCCGAATTTCATACAGGCGCTCGTGGATGCCGGTGAGATTGAACCCGGAATCGGTACAGTTTGCGGTAAACTCCTCACCATCAAGGCAACGATGGAATTGCCCGACCAGCCGCTGGTAGACTCGACTGGAATCTACTTCACACCGATGATGCGCCACCTCGATCGGGGAAGCCAGGAAATCGACAGCGGACACTACCGTTCAAACGAATATGTTTTCGGCGCAACAGCCGCGGCCGCCTTGTATCGGCGCGAGATGATTAATGACGTTTCTATCCACGGAGAGTTCTTCGATCCCGATTTCTTCGTATACCGCGAAGATGCCGACGTCGCTTGGCGCGCTCAATTACTAGGTTGGCGTTGCATTTACACCCCCCAAGCGCTGGGCTATCACGTTCGCAATGTGCTTCCCGGCAATCGGCGCGCGCTTCCCGCCGTAATTAATATGCACTCGGTGAAGAACCGATTCTTGATGCGAATCAAGAACATGACACCGGATTTGTATCGGCGTAACTGGGGATCAATCACCAGCCGTGATCTAGTGGTCTTAGGTTGTTGTCTGGTCCGCGAATTCAGCTCGCTCCCGGCCTTCTGGTATGTAGTGCGGAATTGGAGACGGGTGCTCGAAAAACGAGCCGAGATCATGAAGCGCAGGCGCGTCACGGATGAATATCTCGCCGAGTGGTTCTCTTATGAGCCGGTCGCGAAGGCTGCGCCTCGCACACCCACGCGTAACGCCACACGTTCTAAAGCCGTTCGCCGGTAGTCGAGCATGAGGATTGCCCTGTTGGGCACTCGCGGTATTCCCGCAAACTACGGTGGTTTTGAGACCTTTGCCGAGGAGTTATCTCGCCGGCTCGTACAGCGAGGTCATCACGTCACGGTGTATGGGCGTGACCGCCATAGTAACGCCAGGTATCTCGGGGTAGATCTGCAATACCTGCCGACCATCCGCCACAAGTATTTCGATACCCTCGCTCACACTTTCCTGTCGACTCTTCATCTTTTATTTCATCGCCACGACGTAGCTCTATACTGCAATGCAGCAAACGCGATTTTTACGTGGATGCCCCGAGTCGCGGGCATGCCTGTCGCGTTGAACGTGGATGGTCTCGAGCGTAAGAGGAAAAAGTGGAACGCTCTGGCGCGGACCTGGTATCACTCATCCGAGTGGCTCTCAACCTGGATGCCGAATGCGATCGTCTCCGATGCCGAACGAATTCGCTTTTATTATCGGCAACATTATGGGGCAGAGAGCACATTCATACCATACGGAGCGGAGATGGGTAAGGTCAACTCAACGGCAACGCTCGAAAAGTTGGGATTGCAGCCGGGAGAGTACTTCCTTTATGTCAGTCGTATGGAGCCCGAGAACAACGCTCTCCTGGTGAGGCAAGCCTTCGAACGGACTACGACGACCAAGAAACTCGCTCTCATCGGAGACGCTCCCTACGCGGATGCCTACATCGCTCGGGTGCGCGACACGCAGGACTCGCGCGTCGTGATTCCAGGCGGCATTTATGGAGATGGTTATAAGGAATTGCAATCGCATTGTTTTGCTTATATTCACGCGACAGAAGTGGGCGGGACTCATCCGGCTCTGATCGAGGCCATGGGTCGTGAGGCGCTGACATTGTTTCTGGACACGCCAGAGAATCGCGAGGTGGCAGGCGAAGTGGCGATTCCGTTTCATCACGATGACCTGACACACAAATTGAATTTTGTCTTAACTTGCAGTGAGGAGGACCGTGCTGCGTTGCGGGCGGCGGCGGGAGAACGCGTCCAACAGCGTTACAGTTGGGATTACGTGACGGATGCTTACGAGCATCTCTTCAGAAGGCTCCTCACGTAACAATCAAATGGCGACTTCACCGTATCGATCCTGGGTGGAAATATCACGATCTCAGATTGCCAGGAACTATCAGGTCATTAAGAGGGCCGTCGGGCCCGACGTTGCTGTGATGCCTGTCGTGAAGGCGGATGCGTACCGTCATGGCGCTATCGAGGTCTCGAAGGTCCTGACCAGCGAAGGCGCAGAGTGGCTCGCTGTCAGCAATGTTGAAGAGGGTGTAGCACTGCGCTTGGCGGGTATCGATTCTCGGATCCTCGTTATGGCTGACTTCCTACCCGTTGGACGACTGGCCATATGCGAACACGATTTGACACCCGTCATTCACGCGATTGAGGATCTGCGCGAGCTGAATGAGATTGGATCTCGTTTTGGCTCGCCAATAGCATTTCATCTCAAGATCGATAGCGGGATGTGCAGGCTCGGCACACGAGCTACCGCGGCTGAAATTGCCGCGGCGTTGCGTGCGAATCCGTATGTGAAACTCGAAGGGCTCATGACGCACTTCGCTTCGGTCGCCGACTTCACCAAGGAGCAGACGAACGAACAAACCGCTTGCTTTCTCGAGGTAGTCGCAGGACTTCGTGACCTCGGTATTGCGCCGCCTTATGTGCATCTATCGAGCACAGGTGGTATTGCATACCGCAGGAACGAAGTGTGGGGCAACTTGGTCCGGCCTGGCCACGCCATCTACGGCTATGTTTCTCCTGTACGTGGATCCGGGCCCGGCAGTCGCATTAAGGTCAAGCCGGTGATGTGTTGGAAGGCGGCAGTCCTGACGGTGAAGGAGATTCCGCAAGGAGCGACTGTCGGGTATGGCGGAATGTATCGCGCATCGGAAGCCATGCGGATCGCGGTGCTCGCCGTAGGATATGCGGATGGGATTCCGCATCGACTCTCGAATCGCGGACGGGTCATCGCATGCGGACGCTACGCTCCCATACTGGGTGCTGTCTCGATGGATTTGACCACGATCGATGTAACGCAATGTCCCAATATCGCGGTCGGGCAGGCTGTTACGATTCTCGGGACGGAAGCGGGACTCACAATCGATGCGCAGGAAATCGCTCGGCAGGCCGGAACGATCTCCTACAGCGTGTTGTGCGGGATCAGCTCGCGCGTCAAGCGCGTGTATCTGTGATTATCGGCCCGTGTCAAACGCCTGCCATAGTCGGCTTACATCGATTACTGAGGGAACGCTGGTTGCTTGAAGCTCACCTTCTTTAAGGGTGTCGGCAAGCTCCATCAATCCCTCTCTCAGCAGGTATCTTTCCACCACGCGGTGTCTCGGATCAACCATCCAGACTTCCTTCGCAGCAGCGCTTTCGTAGTCAGCCAACAACTGATGAACGGATCCCTTGCGATTGCTGGGCGAAAGGCATTCCACTACCAGCTTCGGCGCAAGCCAGACGTACCCACGTTTCCCGCTTTGATCATAATCTGTTAGCAGGTCGGCAACATCGAATACGGTAAGATCCGGCACTCGCACAGCCAATGGTTCACGCCGAATTCCGAGGCCATAAGCAGTCGTTACCACCTCGAAATGGTCCTCTGGCAACTGCTTCATGAGCAAACGCGTAAGGATGGCAATCAGCCGGAAGTGACCCCTCTCAGGAAGGGGCATTTTGCGGATTTCTCCGTTAACGATCTCCTCGAGACGATCTACAGGGAGCGAGAGAGCTTCGTCTTCGGTTAAGATGTGCGTGGACGCGCCCATATACCGATGATAGATCTAATTCGAGCGTCATTAAACGTCGAGATTACGGACATCGAGAGCATTCGCCTCGATGAATTTGCGCCGACTCTCCACATCGTCACCCATTAGCGTAGAGAAGATCTCTTCGCACTCCACCAAATCCTCAAGACGCACCTGCAACAGCGTCCGCTTATCGGGGTTCATTGTGGTGTCCCAAAGCTGCTCGGCGTTCATCTCGCCCAGACCCTTGTACCGCGTTACAGCAGCGTCACGCATACCCTCGGACTTGATGTGCGTTAGAAGATCCCGCCAACTCGTCAACACTTCGCGATGGCCATCCGTGATGACCGTAAATGGCGGCTGGTTGTGACGAGCAACCTGTTTCGCAACAGCGCGCAATTTTTTGTACTCGGGT
>Ga0190275_10002625_pt1 | contig 12855 bp, 8 predicted proteins | sample Popmic550T_FD_133745 | JGI IMG/M metagenome (GOLD analysis project Ga0190275, IMG submission 133745) | Populus adjacent soil microbial communities from riparian zone of Yellowstone River, Montana, USA - 550 T | ecosystem: Environmental > Terrestrial > Soil > Riparian zone > Trees stand | place... | reverse complement strand
GGCGCAAAGGCACAACGTAGAAAGTGGAAATGCCGCTTCGCGGGATTAAACAGTGACAGTATACATTTACCGACTGTGGACGAGCCTCCCGCGCGGAGGGCAAATGTATACTGTCACTGTTTAGGTTCTCGAGCGGGGTCGCGGCGGGGCAGGCGGTGTGAGCGTTCGTGTCCCCGCGAAGCGGCAATCCGACTTTTTTCTTCTACGTTGTGCCTTCGTGCCTTTGTGCCTTCTCTCGACAAATCCAGCCAGGCCCGCCGCCCGCCGAAGAAACGCTGGATGCATCGGCGCGCCTGCACTCGGTCGGACATGGCGGCCTGCCGGTCGACCGTTCCGCCACCCCGGTTTCGAGAGAAGGCACGAAGGCGCAAAGGCACAACGTAGAAAGTGGAAATGCCGCTTCGCGGGATTAAACAGTGACAGTATACATTTACCGACTGTGGACGAAACTCCCGTGCAGCGGGTAAATGTATACTGTCACTGTTTACGCGCAAGCGCTCGACGGCAAGGCCGGATTGAAGACAATCCGAACGCTTTCTCTCATCAGCCCAGCTTAGTCAGTACCGTTTGGCAGGGCTGCGGGTCGTCGTCAGCGGGCACGATGCTTTCCAGGTCCGCTCCATCGACCGGGAAGGCGGTTCGCTCGGCCTTGCGGGCGGCGGCGATGAGGGCGCGCAGGGCGGCGCGCGCTGTGCTGCGCTTGGACGAGTCAGCAGGGGTTGCCACGCACGCCCGAAGCTCCGTTACGGCTTTGGCATATGCCGCATCCAGCTCATTCTCCGCTTTCTCCTCCGCAGAGAGCTCCACTTCCTCCGCTGCCGCTCCGACGGAAGAGATCAAATTCTCTTTCAGCTCCGTCGTGAGATCGCCCCTGATGTCACCGAAAACGGCCGCGACGAACCCAAGGAATTCGGATGCGTCGCGAGTTTCGGAGACGAGGGCCTGAAGGTTCATGGGCTTCGATTTTGCGGCCAGTCCGAGACTGAACCATTCGCTCTCGAAATTGGAGCGCATCAGCACGTCGAACTTGCCCTCCTCGGGGCATTGGTTAGGCGTCTGGCTGCCGTTAGCCAGATAGGCCGCGCACAAACCTTTAGGAAAGGTGAGTCGGACTCCGGGCCGCATCGGCCCGATCACCATGGTTGTGCCTCCGCCTTTGTTCAGGTCGACGCCTTTCCCGACTTCAGTAACGGCGAAGGAGACGAGCACTCGTCTCATGTTCGATGGCCGAAGGGGGGTGGTGCTTATCGGCTTGTCCATGGTCGCTTCGATGGGAATGATCGAGTAGGCTGAATTGTCTGTGGCTTTGACAACCTTACCTTGGAAGAAGAAATCCGGCGTGGCCGCGATAAACAAGCCGTTGCGCCACAAAGCGTCAGGCTGCGCGTATTTGAAGGCGCTTCCTGGCTTGGCGTAAAATGGGCTCGGATCCACTCCTGCCGCCGCGAAAGTCGGTGCGTCGCGGTAAAACCAGCCCCTCGCTACGAAGACGCACAACCCTCTACTGTCATTCATGGCTCGCATCTCGATATTGCGACGCGCCACCACGACCTTGGTCTCCTGGGCCGCCGCGGCCTGGATGGCAGAGCCGATCCTATTCACTCCCTGCGCAATCACGGAGCCGAGGATGGCCGGGATCAACGCCTCGGCACCCGGCATGCACCTCCCCATCACGACCTGCGTGCCGTACGAGACTGCCGGCGGCAACAGCGTTTGCGGTGGCCTGGCGTTTTCGGCCAGATTGGGCGTGCAAGCCGCGAGTGTAATCGCGCTTATCGAGAGCAACGCAGTCGTTCGTATCATCTTCCGTCTCCTAGAGCCCGTTCAGAAATCTGAGCGACTGCGCGTCAAATTTTATCGCGGCGTTCAACAGCGACGGCCCGGCGGGGCTCGGGGCCGCGAAATAGGCTTCCGCTGTTCCTCGTGCAGAAACATGCACGCCTACCACCTGACCTCCGGACAGGACCGGACATCCGCTGTGACCTGCGTCGGTATGGGCGGCGTGGAGCAGATAAGATTCCCAAGGATAAGCGGCGCCGCTGTGCTGGACCAACCGATTACCGTCATACCCGATGGCCATGACCGCACCGTGGGCGAAAGCTGCGACATTCAGGCCATTTGCCATAGGGGCCGCGAGATCGATTCTCGCAAGATCCGCCGGCGAGCCTTCGGTGACGCCGCCGTTTGGACGTCGATATGCAGGATGTATGCGAATGTTGACGCTGTTCACCCATGTCTGGGTTCCCGCGAATTGCATTTCGCACCGCTCAGCGGAGAATGCGACATGGGCTGCGGTGACCACTCGGCCGCCTTGCGCAAGCCACCCTGTTCCCTCCGCGATCCGGTTACCGTTGCGGTAGGCGTGAATGCGACAGATGCTGCGGTACGGTGACGTCCCCAGCAGGTGCTGCGGCACGTCCGTCCAGGCCGGGTTGGCTCCCGGAAAATCCTGGGGGCTATTTGCGTCGTTTTCGGCTCGACCTTCCTGTTCGGACATGCCCTTCGCCCTCCTTGATGGCAGCCAAAGTAGACTTGGCAACCCGGGGCTGCGCGTGATCCCGGTCACGCTGGCGACATGTCCACGACGAGGGTGACTTCGTTACACGACCTCGCGACTTCCGCATTTCGGCGGCCCGTGCCAGAAGCGCCCCAATGCCCCGCCACCTCCGCCCTCTCGCCCTCCTCGAAGCGGAGCAGCTCTCCGCCTCGGCGCCGGCCGATCACGCCGCGCTGTCCGCCTCGGCCGGGACCGGTAAGACCCACGTGCTTACCGCGCGCGTCCTTCGCCTGCTCCTCGCCGGGGTCGATCCGTCGTCCATCCTGTGCCTCACCTTCACCAAGGCGGGCGCCGCCGAGATGGCGGATCGGATCCATCGGCGGCTGGCCTATTGGGTAAGGCTCAAGGATCCCGGCCTCGCCGCCGAATTGAGGGCGCTGGGCGAGGATTATGACCCGGAGGCTCGGGCGCGGGCCCGACGGCTTTTCGCCCGGGTGCTCGACTCCGCCGGCGGCGGGCTCAGGATCCAGACCATCCACGCCTTCGCCCAGGGCCTGCTCGCCGCCTTCCCGGCGGAGGCGGGGCTGGTGCCCGGTTTCCGGCCGCTCGAGGGGCGGGAGGAGCAGTTGCTGGCGCGGCAGACGCTGGCCGAGATGCTGGTCCGGGCCGAGGAGGGCGGCGCCTCCGGCCTGATCCGGGACATCCAGGCGCTGAGCCACCGGCTGGGGGAGGGGGGCGCCGAGGCCTTCGTCCGCCGCTGCGCCCGGGTGCCCGACGCCATGACGTCACTGGGCCCGCCCGAATTGGTCGAGGACCGGCTTCGCCGCGCCTTCGGGCTTCCGCTCGGCGACATCGACGAGGCCATCGCCGGCCAATGTTGCGACGAGAGTTTCGACGTCGGCGCGCTTCGCCGGATCGGGCTTCTCAACAGCCGGTGGGCGACGAAGAACGGAGTCGAGCGCTCGTCCCTGTGCGAGCAATGGGCGTCGGCCGGGCTGGTCGAGCGCGCCGGCCTGCTCGACAAGCTTCATTCGGTCTGGGCCAAGGCCGACGGTGAAATTCGCAGCTTCGCCAAGGGTCAAGCGCCGCAAGATGAGACTTATATCGAACTCGCGACGAGCGCTTTCGAATGCTGCGCCCGGCTGCTCACGATGCGCAGGCTCGCCGCGCTCACCGCCTGCCTTGCCGCCGGCCTTCGCGCCGGCCAGGTCTATGCCGAGGCCTGGACCGAGGCCAAGCGCGCCCATGCCGTGCTCGACTTCGACGATCTCATCCGACTCGCCGAGCGGCTCCTTCTGACTCCGGGCATGGGCGAATGGGTGCGCTTCAAGCTCGACCAGAATACCGACCACATCCTCGTCGACGAGGCGCAGGACACCAACGTCGCGCAATGGAACATCGTCAGCGCCCTGGTGGAGGAATATTTCGCGGGGCAGGGGGCCGGGGGGCGCCATCGCACCTTGTTCACGGTCGGCGACTACAAGCAGGCCATCTTCGGCTTCCAGGGCACCAATCCGGGCGAGTTCGAGCGCGCCCGGGCCTATTTCCAGGCCAAGGCTAAGCTGCTCCGGCAGGCGGCGATCGACATGAACCTGCCGCCCCGGGAGATCCCGCCCGACTTCCTCGACCTGTCGGTGGACCGAAGCTTCCGCTCCTCGCCGCCGATCCTCGCCGCCGTCGACCGGCTGATCGGGGATCTGGGCTATGAGGCGCTGGGCCTGCCCAGGGCGCCCAACCCCCATGAAAGCCACCATGTCGGGCGGCCGGGCTCGGTCACGCTCTGGCTGCCCCACAGCGAAGACAATGACGGGGGCGGGGAGGAAAGCGGCGAGGAAGGGTGGGTGAGCGAGGTCGTTCGCGACTACGCCCGCCGCCTCGCCGCCCAGATCGCCGACTGGGTCCGCAACCCGTTCATGCTCGGCTCGGGCGCGAAGAAGCGGCCGGTCCGCCCCGAGGACATACTCGTCCTCGTCCGCCGCCGCGGCGACCTCGCCTCGCTGATCGTCGCCCGGCTCCATGCCGAGGGGGTTCCGGTGGCCGGGGTCGACCGGCTCGCCCTGTCGGCGCCGCTGGCCGTCCGGGACCTGCTCGCCGCCGCCCGCTTCGCGATCCAGCCGCTCGACGACCTCAATCTCGGCGCGCTCCTGGTCTCGCCGCTCTTCGGCTGGACCCAGGACGAGCTTTTCGCCGCGTCCTTCCGGCGCGAAGGCCCGCTCTGGCTCAACATTCGTGGCGATAAGTTGCGATTCGAGGCGAATCCCAAGCGTCTCCAGACCAGCCTCGACGGCCTTCACGCGCTGCTTGCCATGGCGGATTACGCGACCCCTTATTCCTTCTTCGAGACGATCTTGAGCGGAACCTTAGGTGGCCGCCGCAAGCTCCTGGAAAGGCTTGGAAACGAGGCCCGCGACCCGATCGAGGAGCTGCTTTCTTCCGCCCTCGATTTCGAGTCGAACCCGGCGCCCTCGCTGCAGCGCTTCCTCGACTGGTTCGCCCGCGGCGAAGTGGAGATCGTCCGCGATCCCTCCGCCCCCCTCGACGCGGTCCGGGTGATGACCGTCCATGGCTCGAAAGGCCTGCAGTCTCCGGTGGTCATACTCGCCGACGCCTGTTCCGACCCGGACCGCCGCGGGGGCGGTTTCGGAGCCGCCTTCGCAAGCCTTTCGCTCGCCCCCGAAGGCCCCGCAATTCCGATCTTCCGCCCCCGCAAGGACGAGCTCGCCGAGCCGGTCGCCTCCCAGCTGGCCGCTTCGGACCGGCGCGAGCGCGAAGAGCATTGGCGGCTCCTCTACGTCGCTTCGACCCGGGCCGAGGAGCGTCTCTACATCGGCGGCGCCCTCGGTCCCGCCGACCGCAAGGGGCCCGCGCTCTCGAGCTGGTGGACGGCGCTCGACAACGCGCTCCTCGGGCTCGGCGCCGAATGGCAGGACGATCCGCATTGGGGCCGCGCCCGCCGCTTCGGCGATCCCGAAACCGTCACGAGGGCCACGCCCCGCCCCGCCGCCGCCGAGGGGCTCGTGCCCGACTGGATCCACCGCCCGGCGCCGGTCGAGGCGCGGCCGCCGCGGCCGTTGGCGCCGTCGGCGCTGGGCGAGGACGACGTCGCCGATCCGCCGCCCTCGCCGGCGATGCGGGTGGCGGCCCAGCGCGGGCGGCTGCTCCATCAATTGTTCGAGCGGCTTCCCGGGGTCCCCCGGGAGGAAAGGGCGGCGCGCGCCGAGCGCTGGCTCGAGCGCTCCGCAGGGATCGACGATCCCGCCCTTCGCCGCGGTCTCGTCGAAGACGCCTGCCGACTGATCGCCGATCCGGCCCATTCGGAGCTGTTCGGACCCGGCGCCCTCGCCGAAGCGCCGATCGCCGCCGTCGTCGCCGGGGGAATCGTCGTCTCCGGCTCGGTCGATCGCCTGCTCGTCCGGCCCGACCGGATCCTCGTCGCCGATTTCAAGACGGGCCGCCGAGCGCCCGGGACGGCCGACGAGATCCCGGTCCCCCACCTTCGCCAGATGGCGGCTTATGTCGAGGCGCTGAAGGTCGTTTTCCCGGGTCGGCCGATCGCCGCGAAACTGCTCTACACGGCGACTCCCGTCCTGATCGACCTTCCGGAAAGCCTGCTCGAGCGCTACCGCCCGGTGGTTGAGCCGGCGCCCGCGGCTTCCTAAATGGCATTTCGACCCTTTTTTGGAGATTCCCATGGCCACCAAGTCCGTCAGCGACGACACCTTCCAGGCGGAGGTTCTCGCTTCCGACAAGCCCGTCCTCGTCGATTTCTGGGCGGAATGGTGCGGCCCGTGCCGGATGATCGCGCCCGCGCTCGAGGAGATCGGCGCCGAAATGGCCGAGCGGGTCACCGTGGTGAAGCTCAACATCGACGATAATCCCACCGCTCCGGCCAAATATGGCGTGCGCGGAATTCCGACCATGATCCTTTTCAACGGCGGCGACGTCGCCGCCACCAAGGTCGGCGCGGCGCCGAAGACCCAGTTGCAAAGCTGGCTCGAGCAGGTGCTCAACGGCCTGGATTACCAGGCGCAGCACGGCAAGGGCGGGTAAGGCGGGGTTTTGGACCGAGGCTCCGTCGTTCCCGCGAACGCGGGGATGACGAGGTCTCGGCGCCGGCTGTGCTGACCGTCAATCCTCGGCCGGACCCATGGACGGGGGCGGCGTCAATCACTATGTCGCAACCGAGCGGAGCCCGACTGTGGGCGCCCGACCTGGAATTGGCTTTTGGAACTGCTGCTCTTCCTCTCGGCGATGCTCGCCGGCCTGACCGGCCTGATCTCGGGCGACCGGGCCGTCGAATTGCGCCAGGTCGAGAGCACGGCGGTCGCCGCAACCGCCGCCGCGGATTTCGCCGCCCAGACGGCGGACTCGGCGGCTCAGGCCGTCAGGCCTGCTCTTCCCGCGTCCCGCATTCGTCCCGCCGCATCGGCGCCCGCCTCGCCCGCGGCCCGGTCCTTCGCGCCCCAGGCCGCTCCTGTCGACGAGCGCCGGCTGGAATAGCGGCCGCCGGACCCCGCGCCGCCGCGGACCGTTTCTCTCGATAAGCGCCTGCGGGCGTCGCGCGCCACCGGCGCATTGCAAATACTCAGACATGACAGGATTTCGATATGTGGGGCGGAGTCGCCAAAGCTATTTTCGGATCGTCGAACGACCGATACGTCCGCTCGCTCGGCAAGATCGTCGACAAGATCAACGGCTTCGAGCCGACCATCTCCGCATTGTCGGACGACGAGCTTGCCAACCAGACCCTTCTGTTCCGGCGGCGCCTCGCTGAGGGCGAGGAACTCGACGCGCTCCTGCCCGAGGCCTTCGCCACCGTCCGCGAGGCGGCCAGGAGGGCTCTTGGACAGCGCCATTACGACGTCCAGATGATCGGCGGAATCGTCCTCCATAAGGGCGAGATCGCCGAGATGCGCACCGGCGAGGGCAAGACCCTGGTCGCGACCTTGGCCGTGTACCTCAACGCGCTCGAAGGGAAGGGCGTCCACGTCGTCACGGTGAACGACTATCTCGCCCGCCGCGATGCCGACTGGATGGGCCAGATCTACCGCTTTCTCGGCCTGACCGTCGGAGTCATCGTCCCCAACCTCACCGACTATCAGCGCCGGATGGCCTACGGTTCCGACATCACCTACGGCACCAACAACGAGTTCGGCTTCGATTACCTGCGCGACAACATGAAATACGAGCGCGAGGCCCTGGTCCAGCGCCCGTTCAATTTCGCCATCGTCGACGAGGTGGATTCCATCCTGATCGACGAGGCGCGCACGCCGCTGATCATCTCGGGCCCGACCGACGACAAGTCCGAGCTCTACATGAGCGTCGACGCGATCGTGAAGGGCCTCGATCCGGCCGATTACGAGATGGATGAAAAGCAGCGCTCGGTCGTCCTTACCGAGGACGGCACCGAGAAGATGGAGCGCCTGCTCGAGCATGCCGGGCTACTGCATGGCTCGAACCTCTACGATTTCGAGAATACCCTGGTCGTCCACCATCTCAACCAGTCGCTTCGCGCCAACGTCATGTTCAAGCGCGACATCGATTATATCGTGAAGGACGGGAAGGTCGTCATCATCGACGAGTTCACCGGGCGGATGATGGAAGGCCGGCGCTGGTCGGACGGCCTCCACCAGGCCGTCGAGGCCAAGGAAGGGGTCGACATCGAGCCCGAGAACCAGACCATGGCCTCGATCACCTTCCAGAATTATTTCCGCCTCTATCCCAAGATCGGCGGAATGACCGGAACCGCGGCGACCGAGGCGGCGGAATTCTGGGACATCTACAAATTGAACGTCGTCACCATCCCGACCAACCTGCCGGTCAGGCGGGTCGACGAGGACGATGAATTCTACAAGAACCAGAACGACAAGTTCGCCGCCATCGCCAAATCGATCAAGGAAAAGCAGCTGACCGGCCAGCCGGTGCTCGTCGGCACCGTCTCGATCGAGAAATCCGAGCTGCTCGGCGAGTTCCTCCAGAAGGAGGGGGTCAAGCACGAGGTCCTGAACGCCCGCTTCCACGAGCAGGAGGCCCATATCGTCGCCCAGGCCGGGCGCACGGGCGTGGTCACCATCGCCACCAACATGGCCGGACGAGGCACCGACATCCAGCTCGGCGGCAATGTCGAGTTCCGGGTCGGCGACGAGCTCGCCGAGATGGAGGACGGCCCCGAGAAGGATGCGGCGATCGATCGGATCAAGCAGGAGGTCGAGGAGGAGAAGCAGCGGGTGATCGCCGCCGGCGGCCTGTTCGTGCTCGGCACCGAGCGCCACGAGAGCCGCCGGATCGACAACCAGCTGCGCGGCCGCTCGGGTCGCCAGGGCGATCCCGGACTGTCGCGCTTCTACCTCAGCCTCGACGACGATCTGCTTCGGATCTTCGGGCCGCAGACCATGTTCGCGCGCCTGATGAACAAGAATTTGGAGGACGGCGAGGCGATCGTCAGCCCCTGGATATCCAAGGCGATCGAGACCGCCCAGAAGAAGGTCGAGGCGCGCAATTACGACATCCGCAAGCAGGTCGTCGAATATGACGACGTCATGAACGACCAGCGCAAGGTCATTTACGAGCAGCGCTCGGACATCATGGACGCCGCTACCGTCGGCGACGTCGTCACCGACATGCGCTCCGAGACGGTCAACACCATCGTCGGCGAGGCCTGCCCGCCCAACACCTATCCCGAGCAATGGGACATTCCCTTGCTCAAGACGCGGGTCGAGGAGGTGTTCGGCCTTCAGCCGCCGATCGACGACTGGCTCCAGGAAGAAGCGGTCGATCCGGAGATATTGCTCGACCGGATCGAGAAGCTCGCCGACGCTCAGGTCGAGGAGAAAGCGGCGGAGATCCCGCCCGAGACCTGGATCCAGATCGAGAAGCAGATCCTCCTTCAGTCGCTCGATCATTATTGGAAAGACCATCTGGCGATGCTCGACGCGCTCCGCCAGGTCATCCACCTGCGGGCCTACGCCCAGCGCAAGCCGATCGACGAGTATAAGCACGAAGCCTTCCAGCTGTTCGAGCGCATGCTCGCCGCGATCCGCGAGGACGTCACGGGCAGGCTCGGCCGGATGCGGTTCACCCTGCAGCCGCCGGAAGACGAATTCCCGCAAATGCAGGGGCTGCCGGACTTCATCACCCACCATATCGATCCGTTCACCGGCGAGGACGATACGGCCGACATAGACGCCGGCACCGGAGCGATCCTTTCGAAGCTGCCGCCGCTCCAGTCGGCCCGGCCGGAAATGCCGTCGGGGACGTTCGAGGTCGCCGAAGCCGACATGCCCCAGGTCAGCCGCAACGCGCCCTGCCCCTGCGGCTCGGGCCAGAAGTTCAAGCACTGCCACGGTCAGCTGGCGTAAGATAAAGGCCGGCGGGGGGACACCCGCCGGCCTTTTTTCGTCATCCCGGCGAAAGGGCCGGCCGGCGCCTCTCGATCACGCCATCTTGAAGCCTTCCTTGTTCATCCGGCTGGTCAGCTTCGCATTCTGCTCTTCCGACAGGACCTGCCTGAAGGCCGGGAAGACCTCGTCTTCCTCCATCCGGATATGCTCCTCCAGCATCGATCGGAAATCGCGCACCCGGGCCAGCCATTCCGGGCTGTCTTTCGGCATGTTCTCAAGCTCGTAGAGATAGGTCTTCACATAACCATGCTCGGCGTTGAGCGCGTCCGCGTCATGGGCGCTGTTGGCCTGGCGGAGCGCCGGGTAGATGATCGACTCCTCCTCGTGCGCATGCTTGGTCAGCGCATATTTCAGCTTCATCAGCAAAGCCGTGCGCTGGGTCGTCTGGCTGTCGTCGGTCGCCTCGATCTTGTCGAAGACGGCGAGCGTCGCGGCATGCTCGGCCTTCAAGGCGTCGAACCAGTCGCCCGCGGCGGCCGACGGCATCTGCATCAGGAACTTGCGGCCGAGATTGGCGGCGAGCCCGACCGCGGCTCCGGCGATCGCGGCGCCGGCGAGAACGCCCGCGTTGCTCCCGCCGAAGGAGAAGGCGCTGCGCTCGCCCTTGGCGCCGCCGCCGCCGCCGCCGCCGCTCGAGCGCGAAATGTTGCCTTGCTTGGATTGTGTCTTCGTAGCCATGGCGGCCTCCCTGAATGGAACTCGGCGGCTGAACCCCCGGCCGCCACTCCGGTTCCGGTCGACGATTGATGTAAATCAGTATCGAATCAGATCGTTACTGGTCCGTTTTCAGATATTGCGCCGAGGCGTTGCGCCTTCGCGCCCGTTCGTTCGGCTTATGCGTTCCGGCGTGCGTTCGCTGTTCGAACCATAAGGATATCACGGCCATGAAAGCCCTCGTCTGGCACGGCAAGCAGGACATTCGCTGCGATACCGTTCCCGATCCCGAGATCGAGGATCCCAAGGACGCCATCATCAAGGTGACGAGCTGCGCGATCTGCGGCTCCGACCTCCACCTCTTCCACAATATGATCCCGGCGATGAAGCCGGGCGACATCATCGGCCATGAGATGATGGGCGAGGTCGTCGAGACCGGCAGCGCGATCACCAAGCTGAGGAAGGGCGAACGGGTCGTCATCCCCTTCACCATCAATTGCGACGAGTGCGACCAATGCCGCCGCGGCAATTATTCGCTGTGCGAAAAGTCGAACCGCAACGGCGAGCTGTCCGACAAGGTGTTCGGCCACCGCACCGCCGGACTGTTCGGCTATACCCACCTCACCGGCGGCTATTCCGGCGGGCAGGCGGAATATCTGCGGGTGCCGTTCGCGGATTCGACCCACATCAAGGTCCCCGACAGCATGACCGACGATCAGGCCCTGTTCCTCGGCGACATTTTCCCGACCGGTTGGCAGGCCGCCGTCCAGGCCGACATCCAGCGCACCGACGTGGTCGCGATCTGGGGCGCCGGCCCGGTCGGCCAGATGGCGATACGAAGCGCGATCCTGCTCGGCGCCAAGACCGTGGTCGTCATCGATCGGCTCCCCGAGCGGCTCAGCATGGCCGCCGCGGCAGGCGCCGAGACGATCAACTTCGAGGACGAGAGCGTGATCGAGCGCCTCAACGAGCTCACCGGCGGCAGGGGTCCCGACAAGTGCATCGATTGCGTCGGCCTCGAGGCCCATGCCGGCTCCCACATCGATTCGATGCTCGATCGGGTTAAGCAGGCGACGATGATGGAGAGCGACCGGCCCCACGTCCTGCGCGAGATGATCTACGTCTGCCGGGGCGGCGGAGTGCTTTCCATCCCCGGGGTCTATGGCGGGCTCGTCGACAAGATCCCGTTCGGGATGGCGATGAACAAGGGCCTCACCTTCCGGATGGGCCAGACCCATGTCCGCCGCTGGACGGACGACCTCACCCGCCGGATCGACGAGGGCCAGATCGATCCCTCCTTCGTCATCACCCATACCGCCCCGCTGGAGGAGGGCCCCGGGCTCTACCGGGTCTTCGAGCAGAAGCAGGACAGCTGCATCAAGGTGGTCTTGAAGCCGTAATTTTCAGGTCCGGCCCCACGGGTCGAATTGCGAAAGGACTTTCGAATGAACGCCTCCTCCACTTTGGTGACCAGCCGCCCCGACCGGACCCTCACCAAGACCGACCGGGTCGCCCGCGGCCTCGGCTGGTTCTCGCTCGCCCTGGGAGTCGCCGAGATCGTCGCGCCCGGCAAGCTCGCCCGGGCGCTCGGCCTGGAGGGCCGCGAGCGCCTTCTCCAGGCTTATGGCGGGCGCGAGATCGGCGCCGGCATCTGGGCGCTCTCCGACACTCCGGCGCCGGCCATCTGGGGCCGGGTCGCCGGCGACCTCGTCGACCTCGCCACCCTCGCCGCCGGGGTTCGCGACGGCGACGAGTCTCAGCGCCGTAACGCCTGGATCGCGCTCGGCGTGGTAGGCGCGATCACCGCCGTCGACCTCTTCACCGCCGCCAGCCTCACCGCCGAAACGAGCGAGCGCCGCGGCGAGACGGGACGCGACTATAGCGACCGGAGCGGCTTCCCCGGCGGAGCCGCCAAGGCGCGCGGCACCGCCGAGGGCTTCACTCCGATCGACTATCAAGTGACGGCGACCGAGGCGCGCAAGGAGATGGAGACCGCTTGAGGGTCGAGGGCCTGGCTCCACTTCCGTCGTCATCCCGGCTTCTCTTGTCATCCCGGCGAAGGCCGGGATCCATGGACATGGAGGTGTAAAGGCTCGAACGGCGGTGTTCATGGGTCCCGGCCTTCGCCGGGATGACGGAAGACGGACGCGCGGGTGCGTCCGCTGGAGACGGGGGGAAGTTACGGCCGGCGCGTCCTTGCCACGGGCACCCGGGGCTGGACGACTTTGCTTTGCTTTCGTGTCGTTAACTCGAAAGCGTCCAGACTTCATTCGTGAAGAGCCGCCGGGTCCCGGATTGCCTTCG
>Ga0190275_10002624_pt1 | contig 12859 bp, 8 predicted proteins | sample Popmic550T_FD_133745 | JGI IMG/M metagenome (GOLD analysis project Ga0190275, IMG submission 133745) | Populus adjacent soil microbial communities from riparian zone of Yellowstone River, Montana, USA - 550 T | ecosystem: Environmental > Terrestrial > Soil > Riparian zone > Trees stand | place... | reverse complement strand
CGTTGCGCGCGGAATCGTCATCGAGACGGCAAAGAAGACTGTCGCGGCCGGCGGCGGTGAGCTCTACAGTCGCGGGATCGCGATGAAAGCCGTCTTTCCGGTTCGGAAGGTTGACGGGCAGAAGATCATTCAACGCAGATTTCTCCCATCCGCCATCGCCCAGACCAGACCGACCACCAAGCCACAACAAACCCCCTCACCCCCGGTCAACGAACTGCTTCAGCAATTCCTGCTGAGTCGGAGTGAAGTAGTTTGCCTCGACACCTCCGATGATCACCGCTTGAAACTTAAAGAGTTCATCCACGGTTGCAGGGAAACCCTGCTCCAATTCGGACGCGGTTTCCACTTGTTGACGGTACGTCTTATTTTGAGTCGTACGCAGCATCGAGGTTAGTTGTAATGCCTGATCTTCCTCAATTGCACGGCGAATGAACTTGTACTCCCACTTCGGCTCACCTTCTATATAGAGGATTCGAGGTTTGGTCGACTCCGCCGAAACGAGCCGGGTGACGGAGTTGTTGTTTGGATTCTCCTCGCCATCTAGAGGTTCAAGGGTCATCTGCAGATTCTTGATGCCTGCGGCGCCGGCGTTGAAGACAACAGCTTCCGTCTGCTCTTTGCCATCCGCTTTCAACGTGAATTCGCGCGTCGCGACGGCCTTGCCGTTCTCACGAATGTTGATCCGCGCTCTTCGGTTTTCATATCCGAAGCTCTTGAGCGTGATCTGGGCTGAGAGCCGCGAATCAGCGAGTACCCGCGTAGGCAACTGTGCATCGACCATTTCGATGTCGCGTTCGATCTTCTCCCGGCCGATACCAACAGTGTGAATCGGAATACGGTGACGTCGAACTTCGCTAAGAGTCGTCAGGTCGATGCCGCCCGAATTGTCGGCTCCGTCGCTTAACAGAACGACAGCGCCGATCGGCAGACTGCCAGCCTCGGCGGTGACTTGCTTCAGCGCTTCTCCGATGCGGGTGGCCGGTGCCTGGGCAGTGAGCTGGTTAGGAGAATCCATCCTCTCCAATCCTGCGCCGGAACGGTAAAGTCTTACTTGAAATTTTTTGTCTAAATCTTTTATTTTGCTGAGTGTTTGAAGAACAACATCGCGACGGACCACACCGTTGTCCGCGAGACTCATGCTGCGGGAATCGTCGGCGATGACGGCGACTATGTTTTGTTGCGGCCGCAGCGTCGAAACGCTAAGGGCCGGCTGCCAGAGCATCAACAAAAGCATGCCGAGCGTGGCGGTCTGTAGCCCCCACACGACGAACGGCCGCGCATCGAAACGGCGATTGCGAACAATCGGCCAAGCGAACGCTCCAGCTCCGATCAACAACAATACTCCGAGCAGCCACAGAGGCCACCGACCCAGAAGAACGACTTCTCCGCGGGAGAACGCTTCGATCGGATACTTAAAGAAGAGTTCAAACATTAGTGCGTCATCGAATAAATGATGTAGTTGATTCCGATTTTGTACGCCATGGAGGCGTATTTTTCCGGATAGTTCGGGTGATCAGCCCATTCCCACGCATCGCCGAGATCCATGTTGTGGCAGATGGCAACCATGATCCGGCCCTTGTCGTCGTAAATCCCGCGCCATTTTCCTTCGACGCCATCGTACTCGTAAGTTCTGCCTGTCCCGAACGTTACGACACCGGGTACCTGGAAGCGCTCATCGAGATCGTATAGTACGTGAAAGATTTCGTCTTTGCTGTCGATGTCCACCACCGGCCGATCGGGGAAGACCTTTCGCATACTTTCCATGAACACTTCCCACTCGAAGGTTCCATGGAAGTCGTCGGTCATCAGAAAGCCGCCGCGCAGTAGATAGTCGCGCAGTTTCTGCGCTTGCGCGTCGGTTAACTCCCAATGGCCGGGTTCGACAACATACGTCCATGGGAAGTTGTAAATCTCGTCATTATCCGATTCGAGGTTGACTAACTGTTCGACAGAGCGGGTGTGGATCCTCGTCAATCGGCGCACACCTTGTACGAACTGGCGGTCGGCTTTCGGATAATCGATGGTCCAGTTTCCGCGCAAGTTCCAGATGCGATCGGAACTTCGGCCGTAGGAAGGATATTGCAGACGGGCGAAGGCGTATTCTGTCTTTTCGTCGGCGTCGGCTGGCGTGACAGGGTCTCTGTCTTCGTCGTACCACCAGGGCCGGCTACGCTGAAAACCGTACACAACGCTCCACAGGCTTAACAGTAAGAACAGTGAAATCGTAATCGAACGCACACTCATCACGACACCGCCCGTGGTGGCTTCAGCATAGCATAGACGTTTATCAAGACGTGCCCGCCTGGTGGTTCGTTGTGCCTGTCTCTCAAAAGATGTATATTCCTTAAGATATTCTAATGCTTTCTGGTCCTCTACGCCTTTGGTACCCTGAATTCAATATGATGACGCGCCAGGAAGCGATAGACCTTTTTGCCAGTGATGATCTCATCGGCCTCGGAATGGCCGCTGACGCCCTCCGTCGCACGCTTCACCCTGAGCGCGTCGTCACCTATATCATCGACCGCAACATCAACTACACCAATTTCTGTACGGAGTATTGCAGCTTCTGCGCGTTCTACCGACCTATGGGTCACAAGGAAGGCTATGTTCTTCCAAAAGAGGTCATCTTCGATAAGATCCAGGAGACGATCGACCTGGGCGGTACAGGGCTGCTGATGCAGGGCGGTTTGCATCCCGATTTGAAGATCGATTGGTATGAGGATCTGTTCCGGTCGATAAAGCAACGATTTACGATTCACCTGCACTGCCTGTCGGCCCCTGAGATCACCAACATAGCGGAGGTCAGCGGCCTTTCGTTGCGAGACACAATCGCTCGGCTGCGCGATGCAGGTCTCGATTCCATCCCCGGTGGCGGCGCGGAGATTCTCGATGACGCGGTACGGCACCGGATCAGCCGCTTGAAGTGCGGAACCAATGAGTGGATGGACGTCCACCGTACCGCGCATCACCTGGGTATGCGGACGACCGCCACAATGATGTTCGGCTGCGGCGAAACGATCGAGCAGCGGATGAATCACTTTGACCTTATACGTAATCTGCAAGAGGAAACGGGTGGATTTACGGCTTTCATCCCCTGGACCTTCCAGCGTGAGAACACCTCATTAGGCCGTTTCGTCAAGGAAGAAGCGACTGCCGTCGAATATTTGAAGACGCTTGCGATCTCACGGTTGTACTTGCGCAATTTCCTGAACGTTCAATCTTCCTGGGTCACCCAGGGCTTGAAGACCTGTCAGGTAGGTCTGAAGTTTGGCGGCAATGACGTGGGTAGCACGATGATCGAAGAGAACGTGGTTTCGCAAGCCGGAGCGCGCAACCATGCCACAGAGGAAGACCTTCGCAGGCTGATTCGTGACGCCGGGTTTGTTCCGAAGCAGCGTGACACTCTCTATCGCGCGTATTTCCTGAACTAGCGCAATTCGCCCGCCTTCTCGAGTTGCATGGGAGGGACTCTCAGAACTACTAATATAGAGAGGACCAACATGCTCATGACCCGATGTCTGCTGACAGTTGCCTTCTTAGCTGGAAACCTCGCCGCAAACTGGCCTCAATGGCGCGGCCCTTTGTCGAACGGCAGTACGACGACGGCAAAAGACTTGCCAGTTCAGTGGTCTCAGGAGCAAAACGTCCTCTGGCGGACGAAGACACCAAGCTGGAGCGCCGCAACACCTATCGTCTGGAATGACACCGTTTTCATCACCTCTGCTGAAGAGGGCTTTGTACAGCTCGGCCAGCGCGGTGGGGAAGAGAATGCCAAGGACAAAATTTTCCTCATCGCCGTGAACCGCAAGGACGGAACAATCCGGTGGCGCAATCAGATTGATGCAGGGAATCGTCTGTATCGCAAGCAGAATTCTGCCTCGCCATCGCCGATTACCGATGGTAAGCACGTTTGGATCATGACAGGCAACGGCAAGCTGCTCTGCTTCACATTTGCGGGAAAGGAAGTTTGGAAGCGCGACATCCAAGCGGAGTACGGGCAGTTTGGCTTGAACCACGGTTATGCGTCGACGCCTTTACTTCATGGCGATCGCCTGTACGTACAGGTGTTGCACGGCATGAAGACGGACGACCCATCCTATATTTTCGCGGCTGATAAGAACACGGGCAAGACAATTTGGAAAGTCGAACGTCCGACCGATGCGAAATCGGAATCGCCGGACAATTACGGGACTCCGCAGCTTGCGACTGTCGATGGAAAACTTCAGTTGATCATCTCGGGCGCCGATTATGCAACGGGTCATGATCTGGCAACCGGAAAAGAGCTGTGGAGGATCGGCGGCTTCAACCCTACAGACAATGGCTTCAACCGCACCATTGCCTCGTCGGTGGTGATCGGTAGCGATGTATATACCACGAGTACGCGCGGCCGTCCGTTCATTGCATTTAAGGCTGGCGGATCCGGGACGATCACGGGCAAGAACGAAATTTGGACTAACAATCTCGGCGCCGACGTTCCGACACCCACGACAGACGGCAAGTACATCTATGTGCTGAACGACATCGGCATCATGCACTGCTTGGACGCCAAGACCGGGAAGCCCGTCTACGAAGGTCAACGTATCGAGCGCGGAACTTATAGCTCTTCGCCATTGCTGGCGGATGGAAAGATTTATTCCATCAATGAAGAAGGAACCACCACGGTCATCAAGGCCGGTCCTACGTTTGAAATTCTCGGAGTGAGCAAACTCGAGAATAATACGTTGGCGAGTCCGGTGGCGGTGGATAATCAGCTCTTCATACGGACCGCAGACTATCTTTATTGCATTCAGAAGAAGTAGAGATAGAATACTCGCGTGAACCGCAGATCATTCCTTGGCGCCACAGCCGGCGCGGCGCTTACTTGTCCGTCGAGCGCGGCGACGAAAATTCCTATCATTGATTGCCATATCCACTTGTTCGACACGGCGCGTCCCCAGGGCGTGCCGTGGCCTGAAAAGAAAAACACTGCGCTGTATAAGCCGGCAATGCCCGACCGGTACCGCAGCATCGCCGTTCCTTTGGGCGTCACCGGCGCGATCAAAGTGGAAGCGAGTCCGTGGCTCGAAGACAACCAGTGGGTCCTGGATGTAGCGGCAAAAGACAAAATTATAGTCGGCGTCGTGGGCAACCTGGAGCCGGGCAAGCCGGAGTTCGCCAAGAACCTCGAACGCTTCCATAAGAACAAGCTGTTTCTCGGCATTCGATGTGGGAATCTGTGGGATCGAAATTTCACGGACGATGTGAAGCGGCCGGAGTTTATCGCGGACGTCAAGCTTTTGGCTAAAGCTGGGCTCTCGATGGATACCGCGAATCCGAACCCCAGTCTGATGGCGGATGTTGTTCGATTGACGGATCGAGTTCCGGAATTGCGTTTCATCATCGACCATCTGCCGCAGATGGCGAAGCCGACCGACCCTGCAATTCTGCGCGACTACAAGGCGCATCTTCAGGAGATCGGCAAGCGGCCGCAGATCTACGTCAAGATCTCGGAGGTGTTCCGTCGTGTGGATGGAAAGATTCCGACGGACTTGGGCTTCTACAAGGCCAATCTCGATGAGATTTTTGGCGTGTTCGGCGAAGACAGGGTCCTGTACGGTAGCGACTGGCCAAATAGCGACAACTGGCTGCCTTATCCAGAGGTTCTCCGAATCGCGCAGGAATATTTCAACACGAAGGGTCAAGTGGCGGCCGAGAAATACTTCTGGAAGAACTCGGTGAAAGCGTATCGCTGGGTAAAGCGCGACTCTTCACAGCCGAGTGCATGAGACGCCTGCCGATATTGGCCGAGCTGGTCGTTTTCGCTTTTCAAAGCATAGAGGATGTAGCTGTTCGGGCGGTCAGCCTCTTTGCAACTCTCTTCCCCTCGTCATCGAAGAAGAGTACGCGATTTTCACCGGCGACGTCCTAGAGGCGAACCACGAAGATACTGAGTATGATTCTCTGCGCTTGTCCCTGCCGAGCCTTGCTGACCTACAAGCGGCTCTAGTTCGCCTGTGGAACGGCGTTCCGTCGCCCGTGGAGGACCACGCTGACGACCCATTCAAAGGCGTCAAGCCCGAGGCAGCGTCGAATGTTTCAAGTGCTTGACCGATTCGCAGGTCCTGAAAGAAACAGTCTCGAGCTCTTTACAGGAATGGGAGGAGGAGATTGCGGATTCGGATTTGCAAGGGAAACTTTGTGTTTGAGGATCTGTCGCGGGAAATCTACTAACTTCACGCAGCGCGCCCAGGCTGGCGCTCTCAGATCGCTTACGAGAATCAAGTAAGTATTGATCTGAATAAGAATTACTGCGCAGAGCTCTTCGTGATGATGGAAGAAAGTTAGGGCGACGGCGCTAAACCGTCGCCCTGAGGGTCTTTACGATACGACAATATCCCAACCGAAGCCCGGCTTCTCTGAAGGTCGCATATAGATTCCTTCTGGACCCTTCGTGAGGTTGTACTTCTCTTCCCAAAGATCGTAGACCTCCTTGGGGCCACCAGGCGCAGGCATGAACATTTCCGACCAGGGAGCATTCGTCGTCGCCATGATGAAATGGATTCCCTCGCCGAGTCCGCCGCCATGTGGGATCACCGGAATGTCGTACGCGGCCGCCAGCGCTCCGATGCGCCGAATTTCGGTGAGACCACCGCACCAGTTGATATCAGGCTGCCAGATGCTTGCTCCGTTGACTTCAAGTAGCCGACGGAAGCCGTACCGCGTGTATTCATGCTCACCGGTAACGATGCGTGTTGACTTGATCGCGGCATTCAAACGACCGAATCCTTCGTAGTCGTGCGGCTGGAGGCACTCCTCCATCCAATAGACTTTGTAGGGCTCGAACATTTCCGCGATTTCGATCGTGTAGCGTTCCGTCCACGCCATCCAGCAGTCGAGCATGATGTCGCCTTCGGGTCCGAGTAGTTCTCGCGTACGCTTCACGAGTTCGACATTCTTCCGCATGCCTTCTTTCCCGTCAGCGGGACCGTGTGGAATGGCAAGCTTCAACCGCTTGAACCCATATCCGATGTGCTGCTCCAGGTCATTGCCGGTGCAGTAAGTCGGAATGCGGGGCTTGGTTTCGCCGCCAAGCAGTCTGTAAACGGGTTGACCGAGCGCGTTGCCCACCAGATCCCATAGCGCCAGGTCCGCGCCGCTGATGGCATTGATCACGGCGCCCGCTCGACCGTAATGCATGGTCGAGCGCCACATCGTGTCCCAGAGCCGCTCGATGTCAAACGGATCCTCATTCATCAGCAACTTTGCCAGGTGCTTCTCGACAATAGCGCCGCCCGCCGGACCACCACGGCCATAACCTTTGACGCCCTTGTCTGTGGAGATCTCGACTGTGAACCCGCCCATCGCGGGATCGTCTGCCATGAATAGCGACCGGGTGGCTTTGTACTTCGGGTAAATCGACATCGGGTTCGCCACTTCAACCCCACCTGTCGACCACGACCCCGGAGCCGGCGTGTAGTTCGGCGCAGCTTTCCGATCCTTCGTCTTCACTAGACGAATTCCTGTGATCTTCAGCTTGCTCTTTTCACCCTGGAACGCGGGCGCCGCAATTGGCGCGCATAGGGCCGTCGCAAGAAAGTCTCGTCGATTCACGTTATTCCCCCGGCGCTGAATGTATCGAAAAATGTCAGAGAAATCAATCTCACCATATCGGCGCAACCTGCGCTTCCCCGCGCAACACACGGTTATTCAACCGATATCCGAATCCCGGCTCATTGTTTAATTCGATGAAGCCACTCTTCGGCACGGGTTCGCCTTCGAGTAGCAGTTCGTTGCCTTGCGCGAAGACATCGACGAATTCGGCGCGCGGGCAGTTTACTGTCGAGATGACGAAATGATAGGTGGGAGCTCCGATTCCGTGCGGAATGACGGGCACGCCATAGACACTGGCGTAGGCGGCGATCTTCTTTAATTCAGATATCCCACCTGCCCTGTAGATATCGGGTTGGAGGAAGTCCACGGCCCTGCGTTCGACTAGCGCGCGAAAAGCCCACCGGCTAAACTCGTGCTCTCCGGCAGTGATCAGGATATCGGGTACGGCGTCGCGCAACCGGAGAAACAAATCGATCTGCTCGGGTGCAAAAGGTTCCTCGATCCACAGGACACCGAATTCCCGTGCAATCTTCGCAACTTCGATCGCGTAGGGTAGATCGAGCCCCATGTAGCAATCCAGCATGATGTCGCCATCGGGACCGGCCTTCTTGCGGGTCTGCTCGATCATCCGCGCATTCTCTTTCAAGCCTTCCTTGCCGCTCGCGGGCCCATTCGGCAGAGCGAGTTTCACGTCGCGAAAACCTTGGTCCAGGTGCCGATCTGTCAGGTTGCCGGTGACGTAGGCTCGGATGCGATCCCGTGTGGCTCCGCCGATCAGTTCGTAGACAGGGCGTCCGGTGATTTTGCCGATCAGATCCCAGAGCGCAATGTCGACCGCGCTAATCACTTCTAGCGCGATTCCACTGCGCCCGTACATTGTCGACGCAGTATAAAGCTGATCCCAAATCATCTCCACTTGGAACGGGCTGTTACCGATCAACAGCGAGGCGAAATGCGAGCGCACGATTTCCTGGGCGACGCTTCCCCGCCCTCCGCCGATGAAGCCAAGGCCGGATTCGCCATCGTTCGTCTGAATTTCGACGACACCGGCGGTCATTTCTCCAAACCAAGTGGCTCGGCGGTCGCGGTGTTCCGCATAGCGGGACATAGGGTTGGCGATGCGCGAATCGGTCAACCACGAGAGCGCCATTGGCGCGGTATGCACTTGGACGGATGTGATTCGTTCGGATGACGGCATTGTTCTCCTGTCCATCATGTATCATTTCTCTGAGCTTGCTGAGCGTCTCTGAGCTTGCTGAGCGACTATAAAACCGAAGATGCGTACTCCTCGACTGCTACTGCTGATTTGGCCAATCGCCTACCTTGCCGCGCAGGAGTCACCGGCTCCCCCACAATTTGCCACCCTGTGCTCCGGCTGTCACGGAGATAAAGCGACAGGAACCGAGCGAGGCACGGCACTGGTGGAAAACAGGCGACTGCGCAGCCGATCTGTCCAGCAGATTGCCGAGTTAATTCGGACCGGCACGCCGAACGGAATGCCTCCGTTCGCTCTACCGAAAGAACAACTAGACTCGCTTGCAACATGGGTTCATTCGCTAAACGCTTCCGCCTACGACGTAAAACCTGCCGGCGACGCGGCAGCAGGTGAGCGATTCTTCTTCGGCAAAGGACAGTGCGGATCGTGTCACATGGTCGCCGGCAAAGGTGGCTCCAACGGACCGGATTTGTCGGGCATAGGGCGTCAACTTACTCTGCGGCAACTTAGTCAATCGCTCGTCGATCCTGTCGCGCGAGTCGCGAACCGTTCAACCTCGTCGTGTCCCGGGTGGGCCTGGTGTCCCGACGACGCTTGGGTTGTCGTGAACGTGCGTATGAAGAATGGTTTGACACTGCGCGGGTTCGCGCGAAACCAGGGCAAGCATGACATTCAGTTGCAGACACTCGATGGCAAAATGCGCCTTCTGAAAGACACCGAATATACGGAGGTAAAGCGAGAACCGCAATCATTGATGCCGCCCCTCAAAGCGACGGATCTGGAAGGGCGCGATCTGCTCGCTTACATGAGCAAACTGGGTGGCATCACCGTTGGCAAGCTTGCTGCAGGTGCTCCGGTTCCCGAGGACGTTAAGAAACAAATTCTCGAGCCTAGACCGGGAGAATGGCCTACTTATAACGGCGACGTCAGCGCAAACCGCCATAGCAAACTCGATCAGATCAATCTCCAGAACGCAAGTAAGCTTCAACTCGCATGGTCATACTCGCTGCCATATAGCGGACTCGAAATGACTCCGCTTGTCGTGGATGGCGTGATGTATGTGACGGGTCCCAATCAAGTCTGCGCTATCGATTCCCAGACGGGACGCCAAATCTGGTGTTATTCACGACCGAGAACCCCGGCCGGACGAATCGCCGGCGACGCGGCGAAAGGCGCGAACCGTGGCGCGGCAGTTCTTGGCGATCGCGTGTTCTTCGCTACTGACGACGCTCACTTGATCTGCCTGAACCGTCTCACCGGGGGCTTGATGTGGGAAGTGTTCATGCCGGAAGAGCCGAGCCGTTACGGCTCGACCGTAGCTCCTCTTGTCGTGGGCGATCTCGTGATCGGCGGCGTCGCGGGAGGCGATGAAGGCATCCGAGGATTCATCGCCGCGTACAAAGCAACAACTGGCGAGCTCGCTTGGCGATATTGGACGGTACCCAAGCGCGGTGAGCCGGGTTCTGAAACCTGGATCGGCAACGCTATCGATGTCGGTGGCGGAGCTACCTGGCTGACGGGCTCTTATGATCCGGAGACGCAGTTGCTCTATTGGCCCACAGGCAACCCTTTCCCGGACACCGATGGTGATGATCGGAAGGGCGACAATCTCTACACCAACAGCGTTGTCGCTCTCGACATTCACACTGGAAAACTACGTTGGTACTTCCAGTTCACCCCACACGATCTCCATGACTGGGATGCGACCGAGCCACTCGTTCTGGTCAATGCAAAGTTCGGTGGCCGGGACCGCAAACTGCTGCTGCAGGCGAATCGAAACGGCTACTACTATGTCCTCGATCGCACGACTGGTGAGTTTCTGCTCGGCAAACCGTTCGTCAAGCGACTTACATGGGCGAGCGGGATCGATGCGAAGGGGCGGCCACAGCTCCTAGAAGGAGCCAAGCCTACGAAAGCGGGCACGGTGTCCTGTCCTGCAGTACGTGGAGCCACGAATTGGTACTCGACCGCATATAATCCATCGACACGGCTCTTCTATGTCATGGCCGTAGAAGACTGCAATATCTATCAACAGTCGAAGCTCGGTGGGTATGTCCCGTTTCGCGATCCCAAGAACCCCCCGGAGAAGTATTTGCGGGCGCTCGATGTCGAAACCGGCAAAATTGTCTGGGAGATTCCACAAGTCGGTCCACCGGAATCCAATTACTCCGGCGTCCTCTCGACAGCCGGCGGCCTGGTCTTTTATGGCGAGACGGGAGGGGGCTTCGCAGCAGTTGACGCCAAAACCGGCAAGACGCTTTGGCACTTCGAGACCAACGAAGCGTGGAAGGCTTCCCCAATGACCTATACGATGAACGGACGCCAGTACGTGGCCATCGCTTCGGGCAGTTCCATCCTGTCGTTCGCCCTAAAAGAGTAGGGGCCGGCAGCGCGGCCCTATAATGAACTAAAGGTCAGATCGATGACACTGTTGCCAGGACGCAACGCTAGCCGTCTGTCATCCACCCGCTTCAGAATCAACAGATTAAACCCACGCTGGTCGACCACACGCACCGCCCCTGCGAGTTCGTGTATACTCCGTCTAATCCAGGTGTCACGCTGTATTCACATTCGCTCCATCATGGGAAGGGTCTTTAAATGAGGAACATTTACCTGCTCAGTCTGGCTAGTCTCATATTCACAACAGCCACTTTTGGGCAAACAACTTCTACTTCAATCCTTGGCAGCGTTACCGATGCTTCCGGAGCTTCGATCTCCGGCGCGAAGGTCACTGCCACAAATGTAAAAACCAGTGTAGCTTCAACAACCGTAACCACGGAGACCGGCGACTATGCGTTTCCGATCCTCGACATTGGCGAGTATCAGGTAGTCGTCGAGCAGCCGGGTTTCAAGGGCGAAACACGCAAAGGCATCGTCCTTCAAGTTAACGAAAAATTCCGTGTCGATTTTCGGCTGCAGGTCGGATCGCAAGCCGAGGCGATTACCGTGACGGCGGAAGCAGCGAATCTCCGGACGGACGAAGCCTCAATCGGCGGAACTGTCGAGCAGCGGCGTCTGGTCGAACTTCCGATGAACGGCCGCAACGTCGGGAATTTCGCTGTCCTCAATCCGGGTGTCGGTTTTGGATCACGCCACGGTTATGACGGACAGTCCGGTGGCGGCGGCGGTGTTCCGATTCCGGGGCAGACGATTGCCATCATCGCCAATGGTCAGCGGGAAACCAGTCAACACGCAACGCTCGATGGCGTTGTCGCGACAGAAGCGCGCATAAATACAGTCCCGTTTTCTCCTTCGCCGGAAGCGATGGAAGAAGTCCGCGTCATCTCGGGCAGCTACTCGGCCGAATACGGATTCAATTCGGGCGCGCAGCTTGTGATGGTCATGCGTTCCGGAACGAACGATTTTCACGGATCGGTCTATGACTATCTGCGTAACGACAAGCTCGACGCAGAGGGCTATTTTCAGAACTACTTCACGCCGGTTGGACAGCCGCGCATCAAGAAGACATCTTTGCGACAGAACCAGTTCGGGGGAGTCTTGGGTGGTCCCATCCTGATTCCAAAGGTCTATAACGGCCGGAATAAAACGTTCTTCAACTTTAACTATGAAGGCCGTCGCCGCCGGGAGCCGGGCGCAATCTCCACCGCGCTTGTCCCAAGTGACGCGATGCGCACCGGTGACTTCAGCCAACTGCTGAATCGAACCAACGCCGCAGGGGTACCGCAAGCACCGATTCAGATTGTCGATCCGTTCTCCAATCCGGCAAGTCCAACGCCGTTTCCGAACAACATAATTCCGACGAGCAGAATCTCGCCGGCTGCACAGTCTCTTCTCAACTACATCCCACGCGCCCAGAACTCGCTCCCGGACCCGATCTCGGGTGTTAACTTCCGAAATCCTGGAACAAACTCGATCGATGATGACCAGTACTTCGTCAAGATCGATCACTCGATATCGGAGAACGACAAAGTTTTCGCGCGTTACGCAACCAACATCCCGAAATATTTCAGCATCACGAATAACCCGGAGTTCAGCTACCTGGTCGAAGGCAGAAACAACAACCTCGCGACCCAGTGGCTTCACCTCTTCTCT
>Ga0190275_10002622_pt1 | contig 12871 bp, 14 predicted proteins | sample Popmic550T_FD_133745 | JGI IMG/M metagenome (GOLD analysis project Ga0190275, IMG submission 133745) | Populus adjacent soil microbial communities from riparian zone of Yellowstone River, Montana, USA - 550 T | ecosystem: Environmental > Terrestrial > Soil > Riparian zone > Trees stand | place... | reverse complement strand
GCGCGCCGCGATCTCCGCGCCGACGCCGGACTGCTGCCAGCCTTCCTCGACGACGACGCAGCGCCCGGTCTTGCGCACCGAGGCGAGCACCGTTTCCGTGTCCATCGGGCGGATCGTGCGCAAGTCGACGACCTCCGCGTGAATATGCTTCTTGGCAAGTTCCTCGGCGGCCTTGAGCGCGTAGGTCATGCCGATCGACCACGCGACGATGGTTACATTGTCGCCGGGCCGCACCACCTTGGCCTTGCCGATCGGCACTGTGTAGTCGTCGAGCTTCGGCACCGGGCCGGACTGGCCGTAGAGGATTTCATTTTCGAGGAAAATCACCGGGTTGCGATCGCGGATCGCGGATTTGAGCAGCCCCTTGGCGTCAGCCGCCGAATAGGGCGCAACCACCTTGAGCCCGGGGACGTGCGAGTACCAGGCCGAATAATCCTGTGAGTGCTGGGCCCCGACGCGCGCGGCTGCACCGTTCGGTCCGCGGAACACGATCGAGCAGCCCATCTGCCCGCCCGACATGTACAGCGTCTTCGCCGCCGAATTGAGGATGTGATCGATCGCCTGCATGGCGAAGTTGAAGGTCATGAACTCGACGATCGGCTTCAAGCCCGCCAACGCGGCGCCGACGCCGAGACCCGCGAAGCCGTGCTCGGTGATCGGCGTATCGATGACGCGCTCGGCGCCGAACTCCTGCAACAGTCCCTGCGTGACCTTGTAGGCGCCCTGATACTCGGCGACCTCCTCGCCCATCACGAACACGTCCTTGTCGCGCCGCATCTCCTCGGCCATGGCGTCGCGCAGCGCCTCGCGCATGGTCATGGTGACCATCTCGGTGCCTTCCGGCACCTCGGGCTGCTCGATGGTTTCGGGCTTCGGCGCGGTCGGGACGATCGTCGCCGGCGCCTTCACGGCGTCTTGCTCCTCGGCGCGCGGCTGCGATTCAGCAACGTGCTGCTGCGTCGCCGGTCCGGGCGCGGCGGTGGTCGTGATGTCTCCAGCGCTCTCGCCATCGCCGAGGATCACGGCGATCGGCGTGTTCACCGCGACGTCGGCGGTTCCTTCGGGCACCAGGATCTTCCCCAGCGTGCCCTCGTCGACCGCTTCGACCTCCATCGTCGCCTTGTCGGTCTCGATCTCGGCGATCACGTCGCCGGCCTTGACCTTGTCACCCTCCTGCTTGATCCACTTGGCGAGGTTTCCCTTCTCCATCGTGGGCGACAGCGCGGGCATGAGAACTTGCGTGGGCATGGCGAACCCTACTTCGCGAAACGGTGGAGATTGGTCGAGGCCGAGAACGCCGCGACGCCGACCAGGATACAAGCGATGAAAGCGACCAGCGCCTTGTTGACTTGCGCTGCCGGCTCCCCGCCAGCGCGGCGGATGCGGCCGATCGCAAAGGGCCACACGATCGAGAGCGCGCCGGCGCCCGCGCGCGCGGAATAAACCGCGCCTGCGATGAAGCTCACGGCCGCACCGATCAGCGCGAGATAGACGAGAATGGTGGAGACAGCGGCCATGCTCACCGGTACACGTCCGTCCAGAGCTCGGCCGCGTCCGGCTCGGGATCGTTGGTGGCGAATTCGGCGGCCTCATTGACGAGATCGCGAACCTCGGCGTCGATCTTCTTCAGCTCGTCCTCGCTCGCGATCTTGGTCTCCAGCACGCGCACCCGCACCTGCTCGATCGGATCGTGCTCGGTGCGCATCTTCTGCACCTCCTCGCGGGTGCGGTATTTCGCCGGGTCCGACATCGAGTGGCCGCGGTAGCGGTAGGTGAGCATTTCGAGAATGTATGGGCCCTTCCCTTCGCGGCACCAGGCGACCGCCTTCTCGCCGGCCGCCTTCACGGCGCGCACATCCATGCCGTCGACCTGCTCGCCCGGAATGTTGAACGAGGCGCCGCGCTTCGAGAGGTCGGTGGTCGCCGAGGAGCGCGTGATCACCGTGCCCATGGCGTAGCGATTGTTCTCGATGATGTAGATCACCGGGAGCTTCCACAGCTCCGCCATGTTGAAGCTCTCGTAGACCTGGCCCTGGTTGGCGGCGCCGTCGCCGAAGTAGGTCAGACTCACATTGTCGGTCTTGCGATACCGCGCCGCAAACGCGAGCCCGGTGCCGAGCGAGACCTGCGCGCCGACGATGCCGTGTCCGCCGTAGAAGCCCTTCTCGACGGAGAACATGTGCATCGAGCCGCCCTTGCCGTGGGAATACCCGCCGCGCCGGCCGGTCAGCTCCGCCATCACGCCCTTCGGGTCCATCTGGCAGGCCAGCATGTGACCGTGGTCGCGGTAGCCGGTGATGATCGCGTCGCCCTGCTTCAGGGCCATCTGCATGCCGACGACGACCGCTTCCTGCCCGATGTAGAGATGGCAGAACCCGCCGATCAGGCCCATGCCGTACATCTGGCCCGCCTTCTCCTCGAACCGGCGGATCAGCAGCATCTCGCGGTAGGCGGAAAGTTCCTGCTCCTTGCTGAATTTCGCGGGCGCGCTCGGGCTTTTCGATTCAGGCGCCGCAGGCTTTGCCTCGGGCTTTTCGTCGGATTTGGCTGGCTTGGTTTTGGCGACGGCCATTACTCTCTTCCCCGGGGCGCTTCGTGCCCACCCCTTAGCCGATATTGGGCATGCGCGGAAGCGTGCGCAAGAGAACGCGCGGCAGGCCACAAGGTTTTGCAGGATTTCAGGATTTTGCCGCGGCGGTAACGCCGAGGAGGCAAAGCGCCGCGTCTACTTCTTCAACAGCAGGGTGAGGTCGCGCGGGTGCAGGTAGTTGAGCATCGCCCGGGCGCGCTCATCGAGCATGTCGGGGTCGAGATTGTCGGCGCGCAGGAGGGAAACCTTGTGCTCCAGCGTGAGGCGTTCGGCGCGGGTACGCTCGATCTCGCGCAGCAGACTCGCCTGTTGCTGCGCGAGGTCCTGCTTCGCCTTGAGGCCATGCGCGCCGGTGTAGGCCGAGAGTCCGAAATAGCCAACGATGAGCGCCGCGACAATGTAGAGGCCGAGCGCGGTCAGGATGGCGCGCAGACGCGTGCGGGTGACCATGCGGGGAGGATGGAAGTGTAGCGTTAAGGGAGCGTTAAGGACGCTTGGCCGGCCAGAATTTGATTGTCATGATGGCATGCTAGGCCGCCAGGACCGCTAGTGGTCCGATTCCAACATTCGCATCCCTGTGCGGCGGGGTTCTCTTGCGAATGTTGGAATCAAAGGACCACGAGCAAGTATTGCGTCCTAGTGGAGCTTTGGATTTGACATTCGCTTCGCGAGCCCGCGGCTGGGTGGGTAGCGAATGTCAAATCCGCTCCACTAGCGAGGCGCCCATGACGACGTTGCTCCGCGGCAGTCCGCTGTTGGCCGCCCTCGCATTCGCGCTTCCCGCATCAGCGCAGCAGCAGAAGTCGCCGCCGAACATCATTCTGTTCGTCGCCGATGGCCTGCGCGCCGCTGCGGTTTCGCCGGAGCGGGCGCCGACGTTCGCGAAGATTCGCGACACCGGCGTCAACTTCGCCAACAGCCATTCGGTGTTTCCGACCATCACGACGGCCAACGCCTCGGTGATCGCCACCGGGCATCATCAGGGCGACACCGGCGACTTCGGCAACACGCAATACACCGGCTTTCCGGTCGTTGCCGCGAACAACACGGTGGTGCCGTTCATTCAGGACAATGCAGTGCTGAACGAGCTGAACCGCCACCACGGCGGCAACTTCATCGCCGAGCGCTCGATCATGGCGGCCGCGCGCGAGAAGGGCTACCTCACGGCGGGCCTCGGCAAGGTCGGGCCGGTCGGCATTCACGACCTGACGCAGCTCGACGGCAAAACCACGATCTTCTTCGATGACGACACCGGCAAGAAGAACGGCATCGAGTTGCGGCCGGACGTGGTCGAGAAGCTCAAGAAGGCCGGGCTGCCGCTGGAGACACCGGGCCGCGCGCAACGCAGCGAGACTCCCGGCAAGAGCACCAACATCATTCAGCAGAAATACTATCGCGACATCGTCACCAAGGTGCTGCTGCCCTACTACAAGGAGCAGGGGAAACCCTTCATGCTGCTCTACTGGTCGTCAGACCCTGACGGCACGCAGCATTCGCAACGCGACAGCCTCAACGAGCTGACGCCCGGCATCAACGGGCCAACATCGCTCGCCGCCATCAAGGTTGCGGATGAGGACCTTGAATCCATCACGGCGACGCTGAAGGCGCTCGGCCTCGACGGCAACACCAACATCTTCGTCACCGCGGACCACGGGTTCAGTACGATCTCGAAGCAGAGCAAGACGAGCCCGGCCGCAAAGCTCACGTACGAACGCATCCCGGAGGGACAATTGCCGCCCGGGTTCCTGGCGATCGATCTCGCCGAGGCGCTGGGGCTGCCCGTGCACGAGCCGTTCCTGAAAGCTGGCCCGGTCGACTACAAGGCCGGCAAGCATCCGCGGCGCGCAAGCGCGATCCTCGGCAACGATCCAGCGAAGCCCGACGTGGTGATCGGCGTCAACGGCGGCAACGATCTCATCTATCTGCCCCAGAGCAACGCCAGGGAGCTTGCGCCCAAGGTGGTGAAAGCGCTGCTGGCGCAAGACTACACCAGCGGGATCTTCGTGCGCGACGACCTCGGCGCGATCGCCGGCACACTCCCGATGAGCAGGATCGGCCTGAAGGGCGGCGCACGCACCCCGACGCCCGCGATCGTGGTGAACTTCCGCTCTGCAACGTCGGGCTGCGATCAGCCGCTGTTCTGCGCCGTGACCGTCACAGACAGCACGCTGATGCAGGGCCAGGGGCATCACGGCAGCTTCAGCCGCGCCGACACGGCGAACTTCATGGCCGCGATCGGGCCGGCGTTTAAATCAGGATTCCGGAATGACGCGCCCATCAGCAACGCCGATATCGCGCCGACATTGGCGCAGATCATTGGGGTGAAGCTGCCTCCGGTCGGCAAGCTGCAGGGACGCGCCATCACCGAGGCGCTGGTCGGCGGCAAGCCGGTCAAATCGTGGCGTTACGACCTCGTCTCGGCCCCCGGCGACGGCGGGCTGCGCACGGTGGTGAACATGCAGTTCGTCGGGACGACGCGCTATCTGAGCGCGGCGGGATTCCCGGGACGGACGGTGGGACTGACGGCGCCGGAAGAGAAGGTTCAGGCTGCGATGCGCCGCTAGCGATAGCGGCGGCTAGCTCAGCGACCGCAGCGCCGCCCTGCCCGCCTGCGCGCCAAGCTCCTGCTCGATGCGCAAGAGCTGGAGAGAGCTAGGGACGAGAGAAGGCGTTACAAGCCTCGAATATCCGCCGCGTCCTTCCGGCTCATATGGCGGATACGAATAATCCGGACTTCGTCGCGCTCTTGGAGAACCTTGTAGAACAGCAAGTAGTGGTAAGGCTGCAGACTCACGACCTGCACGCCGGGTTTTTGGGTCATGCGACCTATGCCCGGACGAACCGACAGCAATGCCACGATCGATTCAACGCGGATCAAGAACGCATTCGCAGCGGCCGGATTATCTCGAGCGATGTAGTCGAACGCTTGTGTGATCTGCGCGACGGTGCGGGGCTGTACGAAACCTTCATCGCCGAATGCGACTGAATAGCGCGGCTACTTCTTCCTCAGTTGCGACCTCGCCGCGTTCTATTTCCCTCAAGCCCTCTTCGATGTCCGTGAGCTCTTCTTCAGAAAGTTCGTAGATCCCAGTTCCCGCCTCTTCCATCCGCAACAGAACACGCACGGCATCTTCCTGCCGCTCAGGAGGCCAGGTTCTCACGCGATCCAAGACTGCGTCGATCTGATCTTTCGTCATCCGGGCAAATTAGCATTTTTCGCTGAATTTGTCGCGACCTTACCGTCCTGCCTTCAGCGCCGCGCGGCCCGCGTACTGCGCCTGCGCGCCCAGTTCCTGCTCGATGCGCAGGAGCTGATTGTACTTCGCCGTGCGGTCGGAGCGCGCGAGCGAACCCGTTTTGATTTGCCCGCAATTGGTCGCGACCGCGAGGTCCGCGATGGTCGAATCCTCGGTCTCGCCCGAGCGATGCGACATCACCGCCGTGTAGCTCGCCTTGTGCGCCATCTCGACGGCCGCGAGCGTCTCGGTGAGCGTACCGATCTGGTTGACCTTGATCAGGATCGAGTTGGCGAGGCCGCGCTTGATGCCGTCGGACAGCCGCGTGACATTGGTCACGAACAGGTCGTCGCCGACGAGCTGGCACCTGCTGCCGGTAAGGTCGGTGACGGCCTTCCAGCCTTCGAAATCGTCCTCCGCCATCCCGTCCTCGATCGAGACGATCGGGTAACGGCCGACGAGATCGGCGAGATACTTGGCCTGCTCCTGGCTGGAGCGGGTTTTTCCTTCTCCTTCATACACGTAGTTGCCGTTCTTGAAGAATTCGGTTGAGGCGCAATCGAGCGCCAGAACCACGTCGTCGCCGGCCTTGTAGCCGGCCGCTTCGATCGCTTTCATCACGAAGCCGAGCGCCTCCTCGGCCGACTTCAGGTTCGGCGCAAAGCCGCCCTCGTCGCCGACATTGGTGTTGTGTCCGGCATCGTGCAGCGCCTTCTTGAGCGTCTGGAACACCTCGACACCCATGCGCAGGCCTTCCGAGAAGCTCTCCGCGCCGACCGGCATGATCATGAATTCCTGGAAGTCGATCGGATTGTCGGCGTGGACGCCGCCGTTGACGATGTTCATCATCGGCACCGGCAGGAGCCGCGCGGACGTGCCTCCCACGTAGCGATAGAGCGCCTGCCCGCGCGCGGAGGCGGCCGCCTTCGCGACACCAAGCGATACGCCAAGAATCGCGTTGGCGCCGAGCCGGCTCTTGTTGGGCGTGCCGTCGAGCGCAATCAGCGTCTCATCGATTTTCACCTGCTGCTCGGCGTCCATGCCGCCGATCGCGTCGAAGATCTCGCCGGTGACGGCGGCAATCGCCTTCAGGACGCCTTTGCCGAGGTAGCGCGTCTTGTCGCCATCGCGCAGCTCGACCGCCTCGTGCGCTCCCGTCGAGGCGCCCGAGGGCACGGCCGCGCGGCCGTAGGACCCGTCCTCCAGCACGACATCGACCTCGACGGTCGGGTTGCCGCGCGAATCGAGGATTTCGCGGCCGATGAGGTCGACAATGGCGGTCATATGCAGGTCCCTGTTGGCTGGCGCGCGTCATACACGCCGCGCAAGGGAATGTGAACGTGGCGCCCGCCCGGCCGCCTGACGAAGGGTCCCGGCGGGGCTATGCTGGGTGAAATTCGTTGGGAGCCTCGCATGAATCGCCGCCAGTTTCTCGCCTCCGGCGCCGCTGGCGCCCTCGTCGCGCCCGTGCTGCTGCGCCCCGCGCCCGCCGCGACGAACGAGAACTTCCGCGTCAAATACTTCCCCGTGCCCGAAGCCGAGCGCTCGCGCGACGTAACCGCGTGCAGCGACGGCGTCACGATGTGGTTCAACTGCCAGGGCAACGGCAAGCTCGGCCGCCTCGATCCGCGCGACGGCTCCTACAAGCTGATCAACCTCGGACCGGGTTCGGCGCCGCACGGCGTGATCGTCGGGCCGGACAAGGCCGCGTGGGTCACGGACGGCGGGCAGAACGCGATCGTGCGCGTCGACAACGACCACAAGGTCACGGTCTTCAAGCTGCCGTTCAAGGACTACGCCAATCTGAACACCGCGGCGTTCGATCAATCGGGGATCTACTGGTTCACCGGCCAGAGCGGTTACCACGGCCGGCTCGATCCAAAGTCCGGCGACATGCAGGTGTGGAAGTCGCCGGGCGGACGCGGCAGCTACGGCATGACCGTCACGCCGCAGGGCGACGTCTGGTACTGCTCGCTTGCCGGCAGCCACATCGCAAAGGTCGATCTTGCGACCGGAAACGCCAAAATCGTCGAGCCTGCGATCCCCAATCAGGGTGCGCGCCGCGTGTGGTCGGATTCGAAGGGCCGCATCTGGGTGAGCGAATGGAATACCGGCAACGTGTCGATGTACGATCCGGCCGCTGACGCGTGGGGCGTCTGGCGCTTGCCGGGCGAACGGCCGCGCACCTACTCGGTCTACGTGGACGAGAAGGACAAGGTCTGGCTCACCGACTTCGGCGGCAACGCCATCGTACGGTTCGATCCCGTGACCAACGAGTTCAACTCGTTCCCAAGCGACAAGCCGAACGCAAACGTGCGCCAGATGGACGGCAAGCCCGGCCAGGCCTGGGGCGGCGAGTCCGGCACCAACCGGCTGATCATGATCGAGACGCTTCAGCCGCCGGCATGATGCGGATCGTTGCCGGGGCAGCGCTTCTCTCGTTCGCTCTCGCAATCGGCGCAGCCGCCGAAGACGGGGCGGCGCTGTTCGAGCCGTGCCGCGCCTGCCATTCGCTCGATCCCGCCGCGAAGGTGATGCCCGGCCCAAACCTCGCTGGCCTCATCGGCCGCAAGGTCGCCGCCGATCCGAGCTTCGACTATTCGCCGGTGCTCCGCGCCGTGCGCGATGACGGCCGCGTCTGGACGCACGAAATGCTGGAACAGTTTCTCGCCGATCCCGAAGCGATGTTTCCCGCGATGTGGATGAGCGCGCAGGGCCTTCGGAATGCGAACGACCGCAAGGCGCTCGCGGCCTTCATCGCCGATTCGGCGTCGCGTTAGACACGGAGTAACTTTCTGATCGGAGGCAGGCGGGCATGCGAATAGGGTATCTCGGCGTCGGCAACATGGGGCAGCCCATGGCCGGAAAGCTCCTGGACGCCGGTCATGAACTCTGGGTTTGCGACCTGAGCGAGGACGCGAAGCGGCCGCTTCTGGAGCGTCAGGCGCGCGCTGCGGCCTCACCGCGAGAGTTGGCCGAGGCGTGCGACACGGTCGTGGTGTCGCTGCCGACGCTGAAGGCTTTCCGTCAGACCGTGACAGGACCGGACGGGCTGCTCGCCGGATCGGCGCTCAAGACCCTCGTCAACACGTGTACCGTCGGCACGCCATTCCTGGCCGAAATCGGCCAGGCGTGCGCCGCCGCGGGTGTCGCCATCATCGACGCACCCATCAGCGGCGGGCCCTCCGGTGCCCGGGACGGCACGCTCGCGGTCATGGTCTCGGGCGATCCCGCGAAGGTGGCGGAATTGATGCCGGTGTTCCGCTTGTGGGGGCCGACCGTGGTCGTTGCCGGTGACGAGCCCGGCGCTGCGCAGATCATGAAGCTCACAAACAATATCCTCGCCGCCGTGGGACTGGTCGCGACGTGCGAGGCGATGACGATGGCCGCGCAAGCCGGGATACCGTCTGACGCCATGCTTCAGATTCTCAACAACGGCACCGGGCGCAATTTCGGAACGATGTGGGTTTTTCCGCAGGCCGTCGTGCCGGGCACATTCAAATTTGGCGCCACGCTCGAGATTCTGATGAAGGACGTTGACCTCGCGGTCGAGCAAGGCGAGGCGCTCGGCGTTCCGATGTGGGTGTGCCAGGCCGCCCGGCTGGTGTTGAAGCACGGCGTCTTCCAGGGCCGCGCTCAGCAGGATCTCTCGCGGGTCGTGCAGATCGTTGAAGAAGGGACACGACGGCCATGACGCGCCTATCGCGCCGAACGGATAGCCCGACGAGCCGATGGAATACTTGCGCCGCTTCGATGGCGCCTCCACTACAGCAGCATGAGCTATGTGGAGAAAGTCCTTCAGCCCGGCGAGCAGGTCGGATACCAGGCCTCGCTCCACTGGGTCACATACTTGCACGGCCTCGTCTGGCTGGTGGCGGCTGCCCTCGTGTGGATGGTTCTTCCGGGGCAGTGGCTTGGCGGTTGGATAACGAACGCGGTCGTTCTCGTTCTTGCCGCCTGCGGCGTGTTTTTTCTCGGGCAGGCCTGGTTCGACCAATGGATTACCGAGATCGCTGTCACGAACCGCCGGGTCATCTACAAGCGCGGCTTGGTCTCCCGCCAGACAGCCGAAATGCCCATGGACAAGATTGAAACCGTCAAGATCGACCAGTCGATCCTGGGCCGACTACTCGGCTACGGCAAGGTGACAATTCTCGGCACCGGCGCAGGCGTTGGATCACTCGGAAGATTGGACGCGCCGATCGCATCCCCGCTCGAATTGCGCAATCACATCACCGGCGCCTGACTTATAGCGCCGCCGCAAGTCCGATCTTCGGCCGGAACGCCGTGAGCGCCTCGATCTGCGCCTGTGACGGCTTCTCGTGGCGCGCAACCTCTTCCAGCATGTCGACAAGCTGGTAGCGCTCATCCGCGGTCAGCTTCTTCTTGAATAGCGCAGCGAACACGCCCGCGGCCTGATCGAAATCGATGGCCTCGCGCGCGATGAAACGCGCCTGCGTGATGCGTTCAGTGAGCTCGTGCTCGAGACCGAACACGGTGCGCAGCTTGTCCTCGATCAGCGCGATCTGCTCGCGCGTCGGATCGCCATTCTGGCGCGCGATCAGCAGCATCAATACCGCAGCAGCGTCGCGCGGATCGTCCACCGCGCGCAACGGCGCGGTGCGCGAGGCTTCTTTGGCCGCCGCGCGTTTGACGTCGTCCTCGCGCTGCTTCTTGCGCTCCCGGAAATGCTCGATGCCGCCCATCTGGACGAACCAGTAGAGCGCCCAGAAAGCGAGCGTGCTGACGATGAGAAGGATGATCGGCATGCCGGGAAGCCCTATCGTGGTGGAAAACGCGTACCAGAGGTTGGAAACGGTGGGCTTACGTTAGGTTCACAGAATCGCTTGCCGATATCCACCAATCGGTTACTGATCCGGCCCGGATTTACTTGCGGAAACAGCACCATGGCGCGCCGTCCGCCGGTCACTAAACTGCTCGGGAAGCCGAGCCCCCTGCCCGCCTCACCCGACGAGGCGGTGCTCGACCGCGTGCCCAACCCACAGACCGACACGAATTACGTCGCGCGCTTCGCGTTTCCGGAATTCACCTCGATCTGCCCGGTTACCGGGCAGCCGGACTTCGGCATCATGATGATCGACTACGTGCCGAACCGCTGGCTGATCGAGTCGAAGTCGCTGAAGCTCTATCTCAACTCATTCCGCAACCACGGCGCCTTCCACGAGGACTGCACGGTGGCGATCGGCAAGCGCGTGGTGAAACTGCTCGGGCCGAAGTGGCTGCGCATCGGCGGCTATTTCTATCCGCGCGGCGGCATGCCGATCGACGTGTTCTGGCAGCACGGCAAGCAGCCGAAGGATGTCTGGGTGCCGGACCAGGGCGTGCCGCCCTATCGGGCGCGAGGCTGAGACTACGTCACGTACTCCACTTCCACGCGTCAGGCCGACAGGACGTCAGAACCCAAAGTCCCACCTTTTTATATTGATCTTGCCGCTCACGATGCCGCGTTCGACCTCCTGCATCTTCTCGGCGAATCTCCTGAATAGATACCAAGCGGGAGATTCTTTATTGATGCCGCGCCAGAAGTTTTTGCTCTCGAGACACCGGATGGCATAGTAGCCAAACATGCAGTAGGCCACCGGCAGCTTCAAAAGCTTCGACTCGTACATCAGAGAAATCTCTTCGTAAGAGGCCAGAAAGTCGTGTCGGGCCTTGTACGGCACTTTTTTCAAAGCCGGCTTATCGCCGTCGAGCAGATGAATGATTTTCTGGATATCCTTGTCATCGTCCCAGCGCTTGCTCAGCGCCATATATTTTTCGAAACGATCTAGCGCGTTCTTTCTGGCGTATTCGTTGACGCTCTTCGCGAACGTCGCGACGCCAACCGCCAGAGTGGCTAGCCCGCCTATCGCGGTCAGGATTTCCTTGTTGTCGTTCAGGAAGCCGAGGAACGCTGCGCACATGTACCCGCCCGCTGCTCGCCAATGGGCAGCAAGATACGAATTTCACGCAGGTTGTAAATCTAGCTTGACCCGACTTGAGCGCGCTCGCGCAGCAATCGCGAGCACACGAAGCCGACCGCCAGCACGATGACGGCAGCAATCGAGATCGTCACTGCAGAACCGAGCGTCATGAAACCAAGGCCATAGAGCACGGGCCCGCTGGCGTGGCCCATGAAGAAGAAGAACGAGTGCAGCGACATCGCGGCGCCGCGCGCCGTGGTCGACAGCTCGGTCGCCTGCACCTGGATCGAGGCGTGCAGCGTGTAGAAGCCGAGGCCGAGCAGCGTGAAGGCGGCAAACTGCACCGGCCACATCAGGTCGAATGACACGACGGCGAGCGCGAACGCCGCGATCACGCCGCCGCCGATCATGAGCTGATCCGGCCGCCAGCGCGCCACGAGCCACGGCACCGCGACGGCATAGATCACGCCGCCGACCGAAAAGCCGGCGATCACCGCGCCCGCGATCGAGGCGCGCGGCTCGCCCGCCGCAAGCAGCAGCAGCGCGACGAACGGGAACAGTCCGAAGATGACGATGCCCTCGATGAACACCGCGCTGAAGCACACCTTGGCGCGCGGATTGGCGAAGACCGATCCGTAGCCGCGGCGGAAGCCCGACAGGCTGAGCTGCACCGGTTTCGCGCGTGCCGCCTTGCGCAGTGTGACAATCGCGACGCCGAGCGCCAGCACGCCGAGCCCGGTGATGACGAAAAACACGCCGCGCCAGCCGACAAGGTCGCTCACCACGCCGGCGAGCGACGAACCGATCAGGTTTCCGGTGATGACAGCGGTGAGCCAGCGGCCGATCGCGACCTGGCGATCCTTGACCGGCACGAGATCGCCGATCACCGCAATGCCGACCGGGAAGATGCCGCCCGCCGCCGCGCCCGCGACAATGCGCGCAACCAGCAGCACGGTGAAATCCTGCGCGAACCCGCTCACCAGCATCGCGATCATCGTGACCGCAAGGCACGCGATCATTACCCGCACCTTGCCGACCATGTCGCCGACCGGCCCAAGCACCGGCTGCACCAGCGCGAAGGGGAGCGCGAAGGCGGTGGTCAGCAGCGCGACCGCGTTCGG
>Ga0190275_10002621_pt1 | contig 12875 bp, 7 predicted proteins | sample Popmic550T_FD_133745 | JGI IMG/M metagenome (GOLD analysis project Ga0190275, IMG submission 133745) | Populus adjacent soil microbial communities from riparian zone of Yellowstone River, Montana, USA - 550 T | ecosystem: Environmental > Terrestrial > Soil > Riparian zone > Trees stand | place... | reverse complement strand
TTGCCGCCGAGGAGGATCCGGCCGGAGCTGGGCTCTTCCAGCCCGGCCACCAGCCGCAGCGTCGTCGTCTTGCCACAGCCCGAAGGCCCGAGCAGCGCAAAGAACGACCCGGCGGGGATCGTCAGGTTCAGGTCCTCAATAGCTGTGAAACCGGGAAACCGCTTGTGGATTCCAACCAGTTCCAGGTCGGCACCCCGGTCAGCGAATGCGCCAGCCGGCATCCTTATGCTCCCAGCAGGATGCTCTGGAACTGTGCATCGTACTTCTGCTCCTCCTCGCCGGTGAGCGTGCGGAACACGAACGCCTTAGCCAGGGTTGCGTCGTCCGGGAAGATCAACGGGTTGTTCGCAAGTTCAGGATCGATCTCCATCGCCGCTTCCCTGGCTCCGACAACAGGAGTGATGTAATTCACGTACGCGGCGACTTCAGCCGCTACAGCCGGGTCGTAGTAATAGTTGATCAGCGCTTCGGCGTTGGCCTTGCGCGCGGATCCGATCGGTACGAGGAAGTTGTCGTTCCAGATGGTCCCGCCCTTCTCGGGTACCAGGAATTCCCACTTCTCACCGTTCTCGGCGTTCAGCTGCGTGATGTCACCCGACCACACGATGGCGGCGAGGGTGTCCTCATTGACCAGGTCCTCCTTGTAGGAGTTGCCCTTGATATTCCGTACCTGGCCGTCGGAAACCTGCTTGTCCAGCAGTTCGATGGCGGCCGTGTATTCCGGGTCGCCCCAATCGCCCGAGATGTCAATGCCCTGCTCGAGCATGATCAGTCCCATGGTGTCGCGCATCTCGGACAGCACACCGACGCGTCCCTTGAGCTGAGGGTCCCACAATTCCTCGACGGAACTGAGGCCCCCCGGAATCTTCTCCTTGTTCCAGCAGATTCCGGCGAAGCCGCCCTGCCACGGGACCGACATCGTGCGACCCGGGTCGAAGTCGACGTTCTTGAGCGACGGCGTGAGGTTCGCAAGGTTGGGAATGTTCGCGTGGTCAAGCTCCTGGGTGTAACCCAGGCGGATCATGCGGGCGACCATCCAGTCGGTGAGGCATACCGTGTCGGCGCCGATGTCCTTGCCGAGGGCGAGCTGGTCCTTGACCTTGCCGTAGTAGGTGTTGTTGTCGTCGACGGCTTCGTTGTAGTTGACCTTGATGCCCGTCTCGGCGGTGAAAGCCTCGAGGGTGGGGTAGTTGCCGTCATCATCGACGTCGATGTAGAGGGCCCAGTTATCCCAGTTGACGGTCTTATCGTCCTTGGACTTGTCGGCGGCCGCCGTAGGTTGGGCAGAACTGCCGGTCGAACAGGCAGCAAGTGCAAGGGTCGCGGCTCCCGCTCCCGCGCCGGCCAGGAGCGCACGTCTGCCGAACTGGGCTTTCTGCGCCTGACGAATAAGCTGCTGGATCATCGGATCTGCTGGCAACGGCCTGGATCTCACGGACAGTTCTCCTTTGATTTCCTGTGGTGGCGCCTCGACGGAATTGCCGCGGTGTAACGAGTGGATTGATACTTGCATAATCACGGCGGAAGCACACCCCAGAGTGGCCAAATCGTTAACTTTTCGCACTTTTACGCACGAAATCAGAAGCAGCACGCCAAATGTGCGTTCGAAAACGGCCGTTATGCGACGGTAGGCTGGCGGGTGGGACGGAGTGGTCCCCGAGTAAGAAGGAGCGAGATGAGAATCGCAGTCCCCCGAGAGATCAAGAACAACGAGTTCCGGGTCGCAATCACGCCCGCCGGAGTACATGATCTCGTCACCCACGGGCATGAGGTGCTGGTAGAAACCGGTGCTGGACTCGGTTCATCGATCTCCGATGAAAGCTACGCCGCTGCCGGAGCAACGATCCTCCCCGACGCAGCATCCGTCTGGGGCTCCGCCGAGCTCCTGCTCAAAGTCAAGGAACCGGTCGCAAGCGAGTACGGCTACTTCCGCGAGGGTCTCGTGCTCTTCACCTACCTTCACCTCGCCGCCGAACCGGAGCTCACGCAGGCGCTGCTTGCGAACGGTGTCACCGCCATCGCATACGAGACGGTGCAGCTTCCCTCTCGGGCGCTTCCCCTCCTCGCCCCCATGAGCGAGGTCGCCGGTCGCCTTGCACCCATCGTCGGAGCGAACGTGATGCTGAAGCCCAACGGCGGCGTCGGCCTCCTCGTGCCTGGCGTCCCCGGAACATCACCAGCCAAGGTGGCAGTCCTCGGCGGCGGTGTCGCGGGCACTGCGGCAATGCAGGTCGCTATCGGCCTCGGTGCCGACGTGACCGTCCTCGACACGAACCTGTTCCGCCTCCGGGAACTGGACGCCCAGTACTACGGACGGATCCGGACGATCGCATCGAACAGCTTCGAGATCGACAAGGCCGTCGTCGAGGCCGACATGGTGATCGGATCGGTGCTCATCCCCGGTGCCCGAGCGCCGAAATTGGTCAGCAACGAGCTGGTCTCCCGGATGCGGCCGGGCAGCGTCCTGGTCGACATCGCCGTCGACCAGGGTGGCTGCTTCGAGGACTCCCACGTGACGACACACGCCGATCCCACCTTCCGGGTGCACAACTCCCTCTTCTACTGTGTGGGGAACATGCCGGGCGCAGTGCCGCACACCTCGACCTACGCCCTCACCAACGCAACGCTTCCCTACGTGCGATCCGTAGCCAACCACGGCTGGGAGGAAGCACTGCGCCAGGATGAGTCCCTCGCCAGGGGCCTGAACACCTGGAGCGGCATGACGACCAACGCTGCCGTGGCGAGCGCACATAACTTGCCTCACCGGGAACTCGTCGACGTTCTCGCCTAGGCAGGCGCAGGCCAGGCCGACGCCGTCTCTTCCGCCGCGGGGAGGGTCGCCCTACCCGCGTCAGCGCCGGGAGTAAGCGTCCAGACGTGATTCCGGCCGGGGGCGAGCGGCGGCGGGAGTTGGCGCGTGCCACTGGCCTGACGGAATTCGGCGACGCTGCACCGGTCTGCGATCATCGTGGCCGTGGGCCGGAGGGTGGTCAGCAGTGTCCACTGCCGCTGCCAGTCATCCGGCGTGCCGATCAGGACCGCCCCCGGCGAAATGTCACCCACGATCAGCACGCCACTGGCACCGGGATCCGTCCGTCCGCCGATGTCGATGATTCGGATGGCGCCTCCTGGAGCCGTGCAGAGGGCGCGCAGTCGGGAAGCCGTGTGCGCCGGTGCGCCGGATACGACAAGCACGGTTCGGGTACCGATCTCCACGTGAGGGGCGGGATCGGGTGCGCCTGCCGCCGCATTGACCCGATTGTCGGCAGCTGGTCCCGGCGCCACAATTTGGATACGCGCGCCTTTCCACAACCCTGAGCCGGGTTGGAGGTCGGGGTCGAACAACGCCAGCGCTCCCCCGGCAGCTCGATAGTCTTCGCGGTCGCTGAGGCGCAGGAGCACCGTGTTGGCACACAGCCCGAGCGGTGGCCGGAGCGGGCCGATGAGCCGCTGTACGGAAATGACGAGCCGAATCCCGGATGCGGGGCCGTCCCGCAGCAGAGTGGTGAGAGTTTCCAGCGCTGCCAGCTGATATTCGGGCTCCCAGCGGCCGAAGACAGCATCCAGGTCGTCGAGGAGTATGAGCGGGAAGTCGAGCTCTCTGCCGTCTTGAATGCGGGTGAACGACGTATCCGCATAGGCCTTCGCCGCGGCCAACGCATCCCACACGGCTTCCACGTCGGCGGGCACCAACCACGCCGCCCTGGTGTCCCGCGCCGCGAGACTCCGGAGGATGCTGCTCTTCCCTGAGCCGGAATCACCCACGACGAGCAGATGGCCGTCGTCCCCGGCGTCGTAGGTCGCGACCCGGTGACGCTGGTGCTCTGGCTCATCCAGCAGGCCGAGAAGGCGGTCGGGAGGCACGCCCGGCTCGTGCCGGCGCAGCACATCCGTGGTGATGACGGGCGGGAGCGGATCAAGCCAGGGCCGGCGGGGAACGGGTGCGTCCGACCACTCCTCGGCGAGCCGGGCGATGTCCGTCACGGCGGCCTTGGCGCACTGGAACACCTGGAGTTCGTCCGCGCCCTGCACCAGGCTACGACCGGGTTGCGACCGCGAAATGGACGCTGCCACGTCCGTGCCGATGACCGCCCGGCTGTCGGCAGCATTGTTCACGCGCAGTGAGATTCGCAGGCTGCAGTTCGCCAGCAGGGAGTCATGGACCACGCCTGCTGGCCTCTGGGTGCAGAGGACCAGGTGGATTCCGAGTGACCGGCCGCGGGCGGCCAGGCTGACGAACAATCCGTGCAGCGCCGGCGCCGTGTCGAGCATGGCCTGAAACTCGTCAACGACGATGACCAGCCGCGGAAGCACCCCGGCCATGGCAGGGTCGATGATGTCGCGTGCGCCGGCGTCCAGAAGCACCTGCTCCCGGTAACGGAGCTCCGCGCGAAGGCTGGCGAGCGCCCTCGCCGCTTGCCGTTCATCGAGGTCCGTGAGAACACCGACACAGTGTGGCACCGAACGCAACGGGGCAAAAGCGGCACCGCCCTTGAAGTCGACGAGCAGGAATGTGACTTCGGCCGGCGAATAGGCCGAGGCCATCGACACGACCCAGGTCACGAGCAGCTCGCTCTTCCCGCTGCCCGTCGTTCCGCCAACGATGGCGTGTGGCCCGCCCCCCACCAGGTCGATGACGACCGTGCCGTCTGCTCCTGTTCCGATCGGGCAGGCGAGTGTCACTGCAGGCGCACCGACGCCGCCTGTGCTCTCGGCACCACGGGCAAGGAGCGCGGCGAGCGCCACCGTTTCCGGCACGGCGCGACGGGGCGGTGCCAGACCGGAGAGCATGGCAGCCGCGGTCAAGGTCTCCGCGAATTCGGCAGCATCGGCCTCGGTCACGAGGTCCGGGCGGAAGATGAGCCCTCGTGGATACGTCGGCGAGCGGATCACCTCACCGTGCGCGGGGCCGGTGAGGCGGATTATGGTCGCGCAGCGGGGTGGAAGCTGATCGGGCCGGTCACAGATCGCCACCAGGAGGTCGGTCACATCCGCGCCGGGAGGGACATCGGCGCCGGGGCCCTCAATGAGGGTGATCTGGGCGCCGCCCGGTGCGCCGCTGGACGCGTGCGGCAGATTTCTTGCCCACTCCCATCCGTCGACAGGGAGCCCCGCCACCGACGTGTGAGCCGGTGACCTGGCATGAGCGAGCTGGACCAGCACCGAGCGCGCAACTGCACGCGCGAGCGCCGGAGGCCCGGTCAGGCCAAGCCCGGCAGCGATGTCGGCAGTCACCGGCGAGCTACTGATGAATGCCGCCCAGGTACGCAGTGCTTCGTCTGCGTCGTCCTGCATTTCACCGTCGACCACGACACCACCCGGGATGGTGCCGGCCCCGAGCGTGACGAGCGCGGGTTGGTCGGGGCGCCATCGTCCGGCTTCGGCCTCACCCGAGAGTATCGTCGCTGCGGCCGGCGTGAGGAGCCACGCAGCGCGTCGGGACCGGTCGTGACGCTCGGCCACGGCGGACCGGAGCGCCTCCCTGGCCTGCAGCCAGGCGACCCTGTCCCTGCCCGCCAGCTTCCGGTTGACTCGCCGGCCGTCGAGCATCGTCGCCACCGCGATGACCGGACCGAGGCCGCCGAAGACAAGCGCGAGCGCCGATCCCGAGATAGCCCAGATCAGTCCGGCTGCGGCGAGGGGAGCGAGGCTCGCGATGACCGGGAACTGCACCGGAACGGGGTCGGTGGGCCTCCGCGGCAGCGGGAGCCGCTCTGTGGATTGCATAACCCCAGCACATCAGGAAGCGACCCGCTTCAACCGTCGACGCGGGTGACCGGTGCGGGACCGGTGCGACGCCCAGCTGGGGAGGGGTCAGCTGACGACGAAGAATTGGTCCGCGACTTCGACGCGCGACCCTCGTGGGACGAGATAGCGGCGGCCTGGCTCACACCGAAGCGCTGCCTCCCCCGGACGACGGATGACCGTGCCGTTGCCCGAGAACCGGTCACTGATCCACAGTTCGCCATCGTGCTGCCCGAATTCCAGGTGACTCTTGGACACCGACATGCCGACGTCTGCGATCTGGATGAGGTGGTCGAAGTGCTCGGCGGGTTGCGGCAACGGACGACGCCCGACCAGGCCGCTGCCCGAAACGGAAACCGTCTCGCCGGTGCTGAACTGGAGCACGAACCTGACTTCTGCGGTGGTCGGGGAGGGGGCGGAGGGAACAGCAGCGGGCGCGGGCGCCTGGGCGCCATGGGCGCCTGCGGATTCGGAGTCCATCGCAGTCACATCCGGCGTGTTCTCGTTCCGCGGCACGTCGCCAGGAACCGGGTGCTGGGGCGGAGACACGTCGACGGGCACGGATATCACGCTCGGCGCCGGAGCCAGCGGCTGGATGATGGTGGTGTCTGATGGGCGGGCGTCCGGCCGCTTGCGTGAGCTCGGCGTCGCGCGAGTGGAACTCCCGCATTCGCCGCAGAACATGGCGCCAACGGGAAGCGGTGCGCCGCAGATTCGACAATTCATCAGCCTGCTCCTCCCTTCGCCGGACGTGTGGCCCGGATGCGTCGGTTTCCCGGGATCACGCGCGTGGTCCGTCCAGCGTAGCGACCGAAAGAGCGCAGGGAGATCAGCGCACGCAGGCGCTGGCGTCGCGTTGTGGCGCGAGCGAGCGACATCCGCAGCGCCCCGACCGCTTCCCACACCTCCGCGGCATCGGACGTCGTCGATTCCCCGGGGCCAAAGGTCGCCTTGTCGACAACGGCGGCGAGTACGAGGCTTTGCGTGCCGCCGACCGTCTCAGCCAGTTCCGTGCGAGTGGCTGAACGGGGCGGATCGATGCCGAAGTCGACGGCCGTGTCCGCGAATTCCTGCCATCCTCCGCGGATTCGGTCTTCGGGGGTCGGAGCCGACCGGCGCCTCCTCCGCCTCTGCAGTTTCGCGACGATGACCGTGAGAAACGGTCCGAGCACAATCGCCAGGCCGAGAACCGCCCAGCCGGCGATTCGCAGCGCTTCAAGGAGAAATGCGAACAGCGGATTGGGCGCGGGGAGCGGGTCTTCCTCGGTGCTTTCGGGAGGGGTGAGGTCCCGCTGCTGGGTCGTGTCCTCGGGGACGGGCGGAACGACGGTCTGGGGGCGCGACACCACGGTGGGCTCATCAGGCTGGCGGTCAGGGACGGAGCGCACGGGCGGCGTCGGATCGATGGTCACCCATTCTCCGCCCGACGCCTGCACCTCGACCCAGGATGCGATGTCGCTGCCGGTCACCTCTATGACGCCGGTTGCGTCAGGTTCCCCGGGTACGAAGCCGACCACGACTCGAGCCGGGAATCCCAGCCGCCTGGCCATCAGCGCAGCGGCCACCGAATACTGTTCCTCGTCCCCCAGCATCGGCCGTTGCGTGAACAATTGGGCGAGTCGGTCCGCGCCATGGCCCGAACGGCTGGCCGGTTCGTCGGGGCCGATGCCGTGGCTGACATACCCGTTGGCTCGCAGGCCGTCGATCATGGACGCCAACTGCACTCCGGGCGGATCGCCGGGACGAACCCAGCTCTCCAGGACCTGCGCGAGTTCATCCGGGACCACGCCGACCGGCGGAAGAGCGGCTGAGCCTGGACTCAGGGAGGCGAGGTCATCGACGTCCCGGGGGACGACGGAGTCGACACGGAAGCTGTCACCGGCCGAGAGCCCCCCGAGCACAGCGCCGGTTCCACTGTTGTCGTTGTAGTAGAACGCGTCAGCATTGGCTGTCGAGCGCTGGCCCGTGAACTGGATGCGCTCGAGCTTGCCGACGCCCGGGACCCAGATGTCGCGGTAACCTTCGACGCGCACGGTCAACGACACGTCATCTCCGACCACGGAACTCTGGTCCAGCCGGTACGGCAGACGGGTGAATGACCCCGACGCGCTGGAGACGGTGTCGCTCCCCGCCGAATACACGATGCCGTCATAGGTGTCGAGGGCAGCCAGTCGAATGCGTCCACCGTCCGGAAGGCCGGTGACGCTCAGCAGCACTGTGCCTGCCAGCTCCGGCTGGAGGTAGCCGCGGAAGCCGGTCAGCGGGCTGGGGTACGCCCGTGGGTCGAACGGTTGCTCGACGTGTGACCGGAGGACATCCCGCTCCTCGGGGGGCGGTGCAGCGAGCGCCGCTGTCGCACCGACGGCGATGGCAACGGCGATCACGACCGCCGAGCTCAACAAGCCGCGTGCCGCCGCAAGTCGTCGGTCACCTGCTGACTCGATCGTGGCCCTGGATTGCTGCGCCACCAGCCTGAGGGCGGTGCGGCGCCGCTCCCACCGGAGCCAGAGAAGCCAGAAGAGCACCGAAACGAACAGGGCAAGGCCGAGTTCCATGGGAGAGGTCGCCGAGGGAGGGCCGAGGGCGATGCCCGCCAGGAACAGGGCGACAGGCGGGAGCACCCCGAGTTCCGGATGGCGGGCACGCAGCGCGGTCGACAGCCCGATGACCGTCGAGAGGAGGACCAGGACCAGCGCGGGAACGAGCAGGCTCTGGTAGGCACCGACGGGAAGCACCACGGTCAGCAGTTGCTTCCAGCTGAGCGCGGTCGCGGCGAGCAGTTCGAGCATCCCGTCGGCCGAGGGGAGAACCCCTCCGAGGGTCTTGCCCGGGATGGCAAGGGGCACCCCGACCAGGAGGTAGGTGCCGACCGTGATGAGAACCAGAATCCAGGATGCCCAGCGGTACAACGCACCGAGAAGTGCGATCAGGGCACCCGCAGTGAAGGCCACGGCTCCGAGCCTCAGGAACTCGACGCTCTGGTAAACGGGCCAGAGTGTGCCCAGGGCCACCGCAGTGGTGACTGCCAGCGCGATGATATTGCCGGCGTAGTACCCCCAACTCCGCCGCTGCTTCGGTGCGGCCCGACGTGCCGTGCGTGCGCTCATACGGCAGCGTTCCTTGCAAGGCTTTTCTGCAGGTCCTCCAGGAACCCGATCGTCAACACACTCAACTCGGCGATACGGCGAAGACTCGGAACAGCTTCCGGGTCGCAGACGACGGCGACGACATCCACCCCGGCGGGGAACCGCACGGAGGCGGCCCGCAGCTGCGAGAGGGTCGTCGTCGACCCACAGACGAGGAACGCGACGGAGATGCCCGCAACACCCTCCGCGGCGACCTTGGCCAATTCCGGCAGCGGCAGCGCCGACGCCGACATCTCCACCGAGCTCAAGTCGTCGAGCAGCCTCGAGCGAGTGACCGTGCTCAGGTCCCGCATGGCATTGACCTGCCGACGCCCATACTCAGGTGTCACGGCACTGGCCACCACCGATACCGTGCGCGCGTCGCGGATCGCCCGGGCACCGAGGGATCCGACTACGCTGACCGCCATTTCGAACTCGTCATCGGAGGCGAAGTCCCCCTCGGAGAGGCTGAGGGCGACCATCAGGTGGCTCCGCCTGGATTCCTCGAACTGGCGGACCATGTAGGTGCCCGTCTTCGCGGTGCTTTTCCAGTGGATCGTCCGTCGTTCGTCGCCCGCCACATAGCCACGGAGGGCGTGGAATGACACGTCGCTGTTGGTGAGGTCCCGGGTGGGACTGCCTTCGAGGTCGCGGATGAAGCCCGTGCTCATGCTCGGGATGGAAATGGTCCGCGGGTGCACGAACAGGTCCATTTTCTCTGCCCACACGCGCTCGCTGCGGAAGAGTCCGACCGGGTCCCCGCGGACGGTCCGGACCGGACCGATTGTGATGACGCCTCGCCGTCGAGTCGGCACCAGGAAGACATCGTCGAACGAGCTCCCGTTGGCGAGGCTCGGCATGGCGAACTCCGCAAACCCCTCACCTACACGCACTTCAACACTGACGCCGGGCAGGCGTCGTCTGCCGGGATTGTGGACCGCAACCAGCCCGGGCGCGCGGTCTCCGACAACGACCCGGCTCACCGGCATGGTGAGCTTGACGATGTACGAGCTCCTGCCGACCAGGTACAACAGGGTGGCGCCGATGAGAACAAGACCCGCCCACGCGATCGCCACGAGTTCTGCCCAGCCCAGTGCGTAGCCGGCCAGGTACGACGCCGTGACGACGGTGACGATGGTCCAGCCCAGCGGTGTGACCACGGAGCTGGCAGCCCGGCCGGCAGCCGCGAGCTGCGCCCGGACAGTCCGGCCTGCCCGCACGAACCAGATGACAACGTCGGCGAGGACGCCATCCGTGCTGGTTGCGATGCGCTGGCTCACACGGCTACCCTCTCGCTCGGCGGGGCCGTCTCAATCAAGTTCTGCGCAATGACGCTGGACGCGGTGACCCCGTCGAATTCGGCCTCGGGGTCCAGCACCAGCCGGTGTGCGAGCACGGGTTCGGCCAGCGCCTTCACGTCATCCGGAAGAACGTAGTGCCTGCCCGACGCTGCCGCGAGGGTCTTGGACGCACGGATCAGCGCCAGGGCGCCGCGGACGCTTGCGCCCAGCCGAACTTCATTCGCGGTGCGCGTGGCATCGATCAGCCGTGACACGTAGTCGTTGATGGTGGGATCGACATACACGGTGCGTGCCAGGGCAGCCAGTTCGATCACGGATTCAGCAGACACCACCGCGGGGACAACGGTGTCGTGGGCCCGGCGCTCGGCTCCTTCGAGGATTCGGATGGTGGACGCGTGGTCGGGGTAGCCGATGGATGCCTTCATGATGAACCGGTCGAGTTGCGCCTCGGGCAGCCGGTAGGTTCCCGCCTGCTCGATGGGGTTCTGCGTGGCGATGACCATGAACGGCGCTGCAACGGCGTGGGTGACGCCATCCGCGGTGACCTGCCCCTCCTCCATGACTTCGAGGAGTGCCGCCTGCGTCTTGGGGCTCGCCCGGTTGATTTCGTCGGCCAGCATGATGTTGGAGAAGACGGGCCCTCTATGGAACTCGAACGCACCGCTGCGCTGGTCATAGATACTGACGCCCGTGATGTCGCCCGGGAGCAGATCAGGCGTGAACTGGACCCGGTTGGTGGTGCCGCGCACACTTTGGGCCATTGCCCGAGCGAGTGACGTCTTTCCCGTGCCGGGGACATCCTCGAGGAGGAGGTGGCCCTCGCTCAGAAGCGCGGTGAAGGACAGCCGGATCACGTGCTGCTTGCCGAGCAGGACCTGCTCGACTCCGTGCACCAGCCGCCCGAAGACATCCGCGAACTGGGTTGCCTGCTCGGGGGTCATCGTCATTGCGGATTCTCTTCCAGTTCAGACTGCCGGTCGTAATTGTGGTTGTGCCCGTTGACGGTCACCGTGAGCCGCACGGTGCCCGTGGGCGGTGTGCCGTCCTCAGACGCGGGGACAACACAGGTGTTCGGTGTGGTTGCCTCCCCGACGAGGCCGGGAGCATTCAGCGCATAGCACCGGTAGCTTGCGCCCAGGTCGCCGTTGGCTGGACCGTTGGTCCAACTGAACGTACCCGTCAGCGAATCGTAAGCCAATCCAGTCACTTCGAACGTGACCGACGCCTCCGGGGCGCTGAATTGCTCGGACCACGCCCCGCACGCGCCCCACTCCGCGCACGCCTGCACCTGGAAGCGGACCACGGTCCCGAACGGGATACCGAGGAGTTCCCGCGGCCTGCCCTGTCCCGAGAACGGAACCCCATTACCGGTGTCACCGGCGGCGCGGATGTTGTAGTGATGGAACCTCGGCGCGACGCCCGACACCTGGTAGTCCAGCGTGGACGTGTCTCCTGAGGGATTCAGGCGCTGCATGGCTCCGGAGACGCCGGTCACCGTGCCGGGGGTGGGACGGAGGAGAACGGTCGCGACCGGCGTGGCGTCGCAGCCGGCCCGGTTGTATCCCCAGACCACGAACGAATAGGTGGAGTTGTCCGCATCCGGTCGCGTGAACGTGGCGGAGGTTGCGCCCGGCCCGACCCTGATCTGCTCATCGACGATGCCGCCCGGCACCGGCGGCTTGACCTGACCGGGCGCGGGTGACGTGACGGTGCAAGCTTGCGCCCCGGTGGGTACGGCACTCCGATTCAGGCGCTGGACGTAGTACCCGAGGATGGGATCGCCGTTGGCGTCGAATGGCGACCACGAGACCACGACCGTGTTGGTGGCATCCGAACCGTCCGCTGCCATGGTTCCCGCCACCGCGGGACCGAACGGGCGTCCGCTCCCCTGCGACGTGTTCCAGGTCGACAAAGCCGGGTATGCCTCGTTACGGGCGCTCACCGTGAACGCGACATCGGATCCGTTCGCCAGCCCGCCGACTTCGATGGCGCAGGAGTCATCCGTACAGGACTGTCCCGAAGCACTCACTTCGCTGAGGGTCTGCCCGCCCACCGTCACCACGTAGTAGCGAACGGGAGTTCCGCCGCCCGCCGGTGCTACGGTCTTCCATTTCAGCCGCAGGCCCGAGTCGAGCGGGGCCGCGCTGAGGCCGGTCGGGGCGCCCGGCACGACGTCTGACCACACCGGCGTCGACAGCGCGGCTGCGGATGAGAGTCCGATCCCGTTGCGGGCCGCGACGGATACGCGAAGGCGGTGTTGCTGCCCGTTGCCCGGCGTGGCGACATCGCAGGCCGTAGCCTCACAGGTCACGGTACTGACCGGCGCACCGGAGCCGGCATCGAGCAGCGTGATCTCGTAGCCCGAGATCGGTGAGTTGTTGGAGGGGCCGGCGTTGAATGCGACGGACAGCGAACGGTCGTCGAATCCGGTCACGCGCACAGTGGTCACCGGATCGGGCTTGTCCTGCACGGAGATCCGTACGGTGCCCCAGGCTTTGCGGTCACTGTCGCCCGTGGCATCCGTCACCTCGTACTGGAGGGTGGTGTCGATGGGCAGCGCGTTCGCGGATACAGCAACAGACAGCTTGCTCTTGTCGGCGTTCGGCGTGATGGAGATGCCGTCAGGGAGGGTGCCGCTGTCGAGGCCGCGCACCTGCGAGACGGTGAGTGGGACCTCCGGGAAGGGGTTCGTGGCCTGGTCATT
>Ga0190275_10002620_pt1 | contig 12878 bp, 9 predicted proteins | sample Popmic550T_FD_133745 | JGI IMG/M metagenome (GOLD analysis project Ga0190275, IMG submission 133745) | Populus adjacent soil microbial communities from riparian zone of Yellowstone River, Montana, USA - 550 T | ecosystem: Environmental > Terrestrial > Soil > Riparian zone > Trees stand | place... | reverse complement strand
CCGAGTTTACGGTAATCCTCTGAGTACAACTGGAGGAGAGTCCCGAAGCGTCCGTGACCGTCCAAGTGATATGTGTTGTCCCGATGGGGTACGGCGCGGTTAGAAGCTGGTTATCACTCCTCTGGGCCGTCACCGACACGCCCGTCGTTGGATTCGTCGTCGGCATCCCCGGATTGACCGTCGCCTCGGACGAATTGGCCGGAGCCGTCACCGATTGATCGGCAGGGCAGGTGATGGTCGGGCCGCTGCCGGCGGGAGCGACCGTGACAGTGAAACTGCAACTGCCGCCGCCCGTGGTCGAGGAGACGCCGACCGACGTTGTGCCAACGGGGAAGAAGGTGCCCGACGCCGGAGTGGAGCTTATCTCGCCGCATTCGCCTACACCCTCCGCGCTGGAGAACGACACAATCGCGCCCGGATTTCCGCCTTGGGTAGTGTTTGCGACGACGGTGATGTTACCCGGGCAATCAAGGACGCAGAAGTCTCCGGCACCGCCGCCGGCGATGACTTCGAACGTGGCGGTCGCCGTGTTGTTGTCGTTGTTGAGATCTGGCTCCGCCGAGGTGGGGGTTGAGACGCTCGCCGTCGTCACGGCGGGGCCGGTAGCCGCGCCGGCCGTATAGACGGCTGTGAATTCCGCTTTCTGGCCACTGCCGAGACTCGCTATCGTGCAATCTTGGGAGTCTGCGGGCAGGCAGGCCGAGCCAGTGTCTTGAGAGAAGGAGGCGAGCGACGCGCCCGCCGGCAGGAAGTCTTCGACGTGGACGTTCTGCGCCATGTCGGGGCCGTCGTTGCCGACAACCAACACGAAGGCGATAGGGTCGCCGGGGGCGACCGAAGCGGTTGCGCTGCGCGTGAACTTATGGACGAAGAGGTCAGAGACCGGATTCGCGACGCTGCGGACGGTGAAGTACGCCGTTGCGCGTATCGTCCCGTTCGCGCGCGTGAGGTTCACCCTCCACGTGCCGCGGTTGTTGACGAGGATGCCGTCGTTCGCTCCCGGGCTACTGTCAAACCGTTTTGAGGCTTCGTCCAAAGGGAGTGTGTAGTCGTACTCGGTCGTCGTGCTTACTTGGCCGAGATCGCTCTCATCAATTAGGCCGGCGGGGTTAACCCACGAGACGCGCCACTGGAACTCCGGGAACGTCGCGGCGGGCACGCCCGTCGCCCTCACGCACACTTTGTCGCCCAGATTGAATATGTCCTGCGCGGCCTGCGTCGCACAATTATAAGTCTCGACGGACGGCTCCGGCGCCGCCTGTAAAGCGAGCGGTGTGGTCAGGGGCAGGCCGATGTGCGGGATTACTGATGGCGCCGCCCCCTCCTTGATCGGATTAATGCTGGCGGCTTCCGCGGGGACTGCGCGCTTCCCCGTGGCCGACTTTGCGGCCCAGCCGAAATTAACAGCAGCGGCGAGCAGGCAAATAAATATCGAGAACACGCCCAGCCGGACGAGCGCGGCGGCGGAAGGTTTCATCCTACCGAGACGAAAAGGTGCGGAGAAAATTCGGCTTTTCATAATCAATATATCTCCCTTTCAATTTAACCTGACAGACGACCCCTTCCATTCATCAGGCGTCTCGAAGTGTGCGGCTCCCGCCCAAAGCCAAGGAGTTGGGGCTGCTCGCATGGGGACAAGAGCGCTCGCGAGACTCGAAATCTGATGGGGCACACACTAGGCTGGTCTTTCTCGTATTATTCCTCTCCGGCCTCTCTGCATGAGATCGGAGTGGGTAGATGCAAGAGTGTTGCAGTGTTGGGCCGGACTTCCCATTGGCCCTTGTTGTGTGCATCAAGTCCTATCGACGCCGACGCGGTTGTTGCCAGTTGATGGCGGTCTACTGGATCGCGCCTGCCCAGACTTTGCAGGGGGCAGTGCAGATGTACGGGTTAACGTCGTCGCCGACGCCCGACGATCCGGGTGCGAGTGGCCTGCGCGCTCGCAACGGAAGTACAAGTCAAGGTAAGCATGATGAAAGCGGACGCCTTCAGCGTGAAGCGAATCCTATTTATTTTTAGACTCCTTAAGTTTTCAGAAAAGCCTGATTAGCTGGGCAGCGCCGGCTGCGGCACTGCGTGTTTGCTAGGAATATAGGCAAGGGAAAACTTCAGGTAAGCAAGTTCCAAACAAAGTTGCAAAGCGAGACTTCTGTGTGCAGGCTTCATATCGCGATAGAAGCGGAGGAAGTATTTATGCTAAATTCGATTCGTTGTCAATAAAAATCTGACGACGGGCCCAAGAAATTTAAAGCTCCGTTCAGTTTCGCCCCGGCAGATTCGATTTAACAGACACGCGAATGACACCTAAGCAGCCCGCTCCGTGCCTTTCCGTCGTCGTCCCCGCTTACAACGAGGAGGCGACGCTCGCGCACGTGGTCGAAAAGCTACTTTCGATACCCCAACTCCTCGAAGTCGTCATCGTGGACGACTGCTCCAGTGACAGTACACACGAGGTCGCGCTCCGGCTCGCCGGCACGCACCCGCAGGTTCGCGTCGCGCGACACGCGAGCAACAGCGGAAAGACCGAGGCGCTCCGCACGGGCTTCGCACTGACGCGCGGCGAGATCGTCATCGTGCAGGACGCAGACCTCGAATACGACCCGTCGGAGATACCGCTCGTCATCCAGCCGATATTGGGCGGCCACGCGCACGTCGTCTACGGCTCGCGCTTTCTAGTCCGGCGCGCGACGCGCGTCCTCTACTTCTACCACTACCTCGCCAACAAGAGTCTGACCTTTCTCTCGAACGTGATGACGAACCTCAACATGACCGACATCGAGACCGGGTACAAGGCCTTCCGCGGCGAGATCATACGCAACATGGTCATCGGCTCGCGCGGCTTCGGCTTTGAAGTGGAAGTGACGGCGAAGGTCGCAAAGCTCGGCTGCGCCATCTACGAAGTCCCCATCAGTTACTACGGGCGCACATACGAAGAGGGCAAGAAGATCGGCCTCAGCGACGGCGTGCAGGCGCTCTGGCTCATCTTCCGCTACAACCTCTTTTGCTCGCTCGGCAACTCCTTCCGCGAGATGCCGGAGTTGAGCGACACGACCAGCCAGCAGATTGGCGCGCGCGCCCACGATAACCAACTCTATGACTGACGCGCTCGTCTATGAGGGCCGCGACCTCGAAGCGATGTCGTTCGCCCGCAACTACCACCGTTGGATTCTCGATCTGTTCCGGCCATACCTCGGCACGCGGCTCGTCGAGGTCGGCGCAGGCTCCGGCTCGTTCTCCGAGATGCTGCTCGCGCTCCGCCCCGAATCGCTCGCGCTCGTCGAGCCTTCGGGCATGCATCGCCAGCTCGTCGAGGCCGCCGCGTCGTGGCAGACCGAGACGCGCGTCACAATCTTCAACGACACCTTCGACCGCGTGGCCGCGCGCATACGCGACGCGGAGCTACCGGACTCTATCATCTACGTCAACGTGCTTGAGCACGTCGCCGACGACGAGGCCGAGCTTGCGCTCGTGCGCGAGACTCTGTGCGAAAAAGGGCGCGCGTTCATCTTCGTCCCCGCGCTCAGTTGGCTCTACGGAAGCTTCGACGCGATGGTCGGCCACAGGCGACGCTACGCGCGGCCAGAGCTGCGCGCGAAGTGCGAGCGCGCGGGACTCCGGATCATCAAGTCAATCTACTTCGACGCGGCGGGCGTTCTGCCGTGGTGGGTCAAGTACCGCGTGCTGCGGTCTGAAAAGATGGAGCCGGGCGCGGTCAAATTCTACGACGACTTCTGCGTCCCCACGCTCAGACGAATCGAGGCAGCGGTCGCGCCGCCCTTCGGCAAGAACATTCTGCTCGTGGCCGAGAAGGCTTAAGGCGGAAACCCGACCGTCAGGGAGGGTGTATAACGTGTGGCGACTGACACCCTCCCTGACGGTCGGGTTTCCGCCTCGCACGACGAAACCTTTAAGACAACAGTGAGACAGATGAAAAAACTTTTCGTTACGGGAGGCGCGGGCTTCATCGGCTCGGCCTTCATAAAACTCGTGCTGGAAGAGATGCCCGACTACAACGTCACGAACTTCGACGCCTTGACCTACGCCGGCAATCCCGACAACCTCGAAGGCCTCGACGCGAGCCGCCACCGATTCGTGCGCGGCGACATCTGCGAGCGCGACGCGGTGCAGGCCACGCTCGAAGAAGGCACGGACGCCATCGTCAACTTCGCAGCCGAGTCGCACGTTGACCGCAGCATCCACTCGGCGCACGAGTTCATCAACACGAACGTCCTCGGCACGCAGGTTCTCTTGGACGCGGCGCGGGCGCGCGGCGTGAAAAGGTTTTTGCATGTGTCCACCGATGAAGTGATGGGCAGCTTGCCTGATCGCGACGACGCATACTTTACGGAGGACTCGCCGTTCGAGCCGAACAGTCCATACTCGGCGTCGAAGGCCGCCGCCGAACATCTCGTGCGCGCCGCCGGTCACACGCACGGGCTTGACTGCGTCACGACGCGCTGCGGCAACAACTACGGCCCGCGACAGTTCCCCGAAAAGTTTCTGCCGCTCATGCTCTCGAACGCGTTGCGCGACGAGCCTATACCGCTCTACGGCGACGGGCGCTACGTGCGCGACTGGATTCACGTCGAAGACCACTGCCGCGCAATCCTCGCCGTGCTTGAGCGCGGTCGCACAGGCGAGGTCTACAACGTCGGCGCGCGCAACGAGCGACGCAACATAGAGGTGGCCGAATCCGTCTTGGACGCGCTCGGAAAACCGCGCTCGCTCATCAAGTTCGTCAAAGACCGGCCCGGCCACGACCGCCGCTACGCGATTGACCCCGCGAAGATCGAGACCGAGTTGGGCTGGCGTCCGCGCGAGACTTGGGAGAGCGGCCTACAGAAGACGATCCTCTGGTACAAAGAGAACGCCGCATGGGTTGAGCGCGCGCGCAGCGGCGCGTACCGCGAGTATTACGAGAAACAGTACGGAACAATTTAAGTCTGGAGTCTGGAGTCTGGAGTCTGGAGTCAAAACAAGACGGGCGAGGCGTTTTGTCTTTGACTCCAGACTCCAGACTCCAGACTCCAGACTCTCGGCTTAAATTATGAGAGTCTTAATCACAGGCGCGCGCGGCATGGTCGGGCGCGTCCTCGCCGGACACTGCGAGGCGCGGGGCGACGAAGTTTTCGCGCACGACCGAGAGAGTCTGGACATCATGGACGAGCGCGTCGTTCGCGAGACGTTTGCGCGCGCGCGTCCCGACGCGGTAATCAACTGCGCGGCGTGGACGGACGTGGACGGCTGTGAGCTTGACCCGCAGCGCGCCTTCCTCGTCAACTCGCAGGGCGTCGAGATACTCGCCACGGCGAGCAGGCTCGCGGGCGCGTCCTTCGTCACCGTCTCGACCGACTACGTCTTCGACGGCAGGAGGCCCGAAGGCTTCTACACGCAGCGCGACGACCCGCACCCTTTGAGCGCATACGGCGCGGCCAAGCTCGAAGGCGAGCGGCGCGCGCAGACGGCTTCGGCGCGCACATCGGTCGTGCGCACGGGTTGGATTTTCGGGCCGGGGGGCAAAAACTTTCTGGCGACGGCCATCGAGCGCGCACGACGCGGCGACCCGATGAAAGCCATCGCGGACTCATACGGCACGCCGACCTACGCGCAAGACCTCGCGGCGCGTCTGCGCGAGTTGGCCGCGCTAGACCTGCCCGGCATCTACCACGTCGTCAACTCCGGCGAGGGCACGAGCTACGAGGGATTCGCGCGCGCCGCGGCGGAGGTCGCGGGCGCGACAGAAGTCAGGATAGAGAGCATCTCGATGGACTCGCTCAAACGCCTCGCCCCGCGCCCGCGCAATTCGCGCATGCGCTGCCTTCTGTCCGAAGCGATAGGGCTAACTCCTCTGCGCGACTGGCGCGACGCGCTCAAAGAGTTCGCGACTAAAAGCTGAAAGACGAGCAGGAGGCAGGAGGCAGGAGCAGGAAGCACACAAGAAAGCTCGGATGTGAAATTTGAGATTTCAAATCGAAATCTCTTGACCTGCCTCCTGCCTCCTGCCGTCTGCCGTCTGCCTCCTGCCTCCTGTATTTGCCTCGCCGCCCGTCTCTGTTATTATTACGCCGCTCGAAAGTCCCGCTTTGTAAGGGTTTTTGTTACTCCGCGTCAGAAGAAGAAGTGAAGATTTATGATGCAAGATAATCGCTTGTTGCCATTGCCCTCGTCCCCTGAATCGCTCGACCGTCCGCTGCGCGAACTGACGCAGCCCGCGCCCGTCGCTTCGGGCGGCGCGGCCTCCGAGCCTGCACACCTGCGCGAGTACGTGGCCGTCGTGCTCAAACGCAAGTGGCTCATTCTCAGTTTGATGGTCGTCATCACAAGCCTCGTCGCCATACAGATGTATCGCCTGCCCTCGACTTACGAGGCTTGGACGCAGATTCAGATCGAGCAGAAGTCTAAGAACGTCCTCTCGACGGGGCGCGGCGGCGACCTCATCATCAGAAGCAACGACCCGAACTACTGGAACACGCAGCTCAAGAAGCTCAACACGCAGAAGCTTGCGCGTCAGGTCATCATGCGGCTCGACCTCCAGAACAATCCGGCCTTCCTCGGCGCGGGCCGCGGCACCGGCATAATCGTCGGGCTGCGCCGCATCATCTCGCGCGAGAAGGCCCCGCCCACGCCGCAGCAGGCCGCGGGCAGTCTCCCCGTCCTCGACGACGCCGAGCTGAACGCAGAACAGTTGACGCCCGAACAGGCGCGCAAGCTTGAGCCTTTCGAGGACTCGCTTCGCGAGAACCTGACGATTGAGCCTGTTGATCGCACCAACCTCGTCTTCATACGCTTCCGCCACACAGACCCGCAGGTAGCCGCCAAGGTCGCCAACACGATAGCAATCGTCTTCCGCGACAACGACATTCGCGAAGAGACCTCCGGCTCAGAGCGCGCCAACGATCTGCTCGCCAAGCAGATCATCGAGCTTCAGACGAAGATTCAAGAAGACGAGGCCGCGCGCCTCGCCTACATGACGAGCAAAGGCATACCGCTGGGCGCCAAGCCGGGGCAAGACCTGAACGCCCTGCGCCTCAGCACCTACAGCTCGCAGTTGCAGCAGGCGGAAGCCGACCGCAAGGACGCCGAGTCGTCCTACAAGGCGGCGACCGAGACGCGCGACCGAGATGGCCTCTGGTCAATCCCGCAGGTGCAGAGCGATAAGACCGTCCAACGTCTGCGCGAGAAGATCAGCGAATTGAAGGAGCAGCGCGCCGGCCTTCTCGTCAACTACACGGAGGACTGGCCCGCGGTCAAGAAGATTGACGAGCAGCTCAAGCGGCTCGAAGCCGAGTTGGAGGAGACGCCGAAAGAGATCGTCGCCGGCATGAAGACGAAGTTCGAGGCCGCCAAGAAGAAGGAGGCCGAGTTGCGCTCCTCCTATGCCAGCGAGCACGGCAAAGCCAACGTGCAGAGCGTGGCGGAGATGGGCCTGAGCGACTGGAACCAGCGCATCGAGACGAACAAGCAGCTCTACCAAACATACCTACAGCGACAGAGGGAGTTGAATGTCACGGCGGGCGAGCGCTCCACCGGCAACGTCTCGACCGTCGAAGAGGCGCGCGTGCCGGTCGAGCCTATCGGCCCGCCGCGCGTACGCAACATCATCATCGCGTTTCTGCTCTCTCTCGCGGTCGGCATCGGCCTCGCCTTCCTGCTCGACTACCTCGACGACACGCTCAAGTCGGTCGAGGACGTTGACCGTCACCTGCATCTGCCGACGCTCGCGCTCATCCCCGCGCCGCGCGAGGCGAGGCGACTGCTCTCGCGTCACGCGCCCGAACCCGAACCCGGCATCAACACCGCGCTCGCGCTCATACAGGACGTGCGCTCGCCCGTGGCCGAGGCCTACCGGCACCTTCGGACTTCGCTCCTGCTCTCTTCGGCGGGCCAGCCGCCCAAGACCGTGCTGGTTACTTCGAGCCAGCCCTCCGAAGGCAAGACCACCACGGTCGTCAACATCGCCACGATGCTCGCGCAGACGGGCGCGGACGTGCTTGTGCTCGACTGCGACCTACGCCGCCCGCGCGTCCACGCGCACTTCGGCCTTCCGAACGCGCGCGGCGTTACGAACTACCTTTCGGGCGACGCCACCGTGAGCGATCTCGTGCAGACTTACGGCCCGCTTCAGAACCTCAAAGTCATCACCTCCGGCCCCGTCCCGCCCAACGCGGCGGAGCTTTTAGGCTCGGACGAGATGCGAAAGCTTCTCTACGTGCTTGCGGAGAACTTCACGCACATCATCATTGACTCGCCGCCGGCCATCTCGTTCACGGACGCCTCGATCCTCTCTACGATGGTTGACGGCGTGATGCTCGTCGTCCACGGCGGACGCTCGTCGCGCACGGTCGTGCGCCGCGCCAAGCAGCAGTTGCAGGACGTGGGCGCGCACCTGTTCGGCATCGTGCTGAACAACGTGAAGCTCGAAGGGTCTGACTACTACTACTACTCCGGCTACTACTCCGGCTACTACTCGGCGGACGAGGAAGGTGCGCCCGAAGGGGCCGAAGCCGCGGGCGCGGGTGATGGTCGCGGTGCGAGCTGATGGCGGGCGAGTTCTGCACCATCGCGCCGGACGTTGTGCTGGGGCGCGACGTTAAAATCTACAACTTCGTCAACCTCTACGGCTGCACGATTGGCGACGAGACGCGCATCGGCACCTTCGTCGAAATCCAGAAGGGCGCACGCGTCGGCGCGCGCTGCAAAATTTCCAGCCACACATTCATCTGCGAGGGCGTCGAGATTGGAGACGAGGTCTTCGTCGGCCACGGCGTCATGTTCATCAACGACCGCTACCCACGCGCCACGCGCTCGGACGGCACGCCGCAGACCGAAGACGACTGGACGCTTGAACGCACAATCGTCCGCCGCGGCGCGAGCATCGGCAGCAACGCGACGATTTTAGGCGGCATAGTCATCGGCGCTCGCGCAATCGTGGGTGCAGGCTCAGTCGTTACGCATGACATTCCGCCGGGCGCGGTCGTCGCCGGCAATCCCGCGCGAATAATCAAAGCAGTGACGAGCGACACGTGACGAGCAAGGTTAGCCGCCGAAGGCGGCGATAGAACAGTAGCCCACGGCGTGAGCCGTGGGTACAAAGCAGAGCGGAAAATAAGAAGCCCCGTAGGGGCGAAAGAGATTAACGACGCCGGGCACACATGCACGGATTTCTTCCGCCCCTACGGGGCTAAGAATGTTTTATCATCGCCTATCCCCACGGCTGACGCCGTGGGCTACTGTTCTTCCGCCGCCTTCGGCGGCTACTTCGTTAACGCCTTTATGACTGTTCCTTTCGTTGATCTTCAAGCCCAATACCGCTCAATCAAACCCGAGATTGACGCGGCTATCCAGCGCGTCTTAGACACGTCGGCTTTCATCCTCGGACGCGAGGTCGAGGCGTTCGAGCGCGAGTTCGCCGAGTACGTCGGCGCGGAGCATTGCGTCGGCGTCTCGAACGGCACGGCGGCGATTCAGCTCGCGCTGACGGCGTGCGGCGTCGGCGCGGGCGACGAGGTCATCGTCCCCGCCAACACCTTCTTCGCTTCAGCCGAGGCCGTCTCGACCGCGAACGCTTCGCCAGTCTTCGTTGATTGCGACCCCATCTCCTCGACGATTGACGTTAATAAAATCGAGGCCGCCATCACAGATAGCACCCGCGCGATTCTGCCCGTGCATCTCTACGGCCAGCCGGCAGACCTCGATCCGGTTTTTGAGATAGCAGCCCGTCATAATCTCGTCGTCGTCGAGGACGCGGCGCAGGCGCACGGCGCGCTCTACAAAGGTCGCCGCACGGGGCCGCTCGGTCGCGCCGGGTGCTTCAGTTTTTATCCGGGCAAAAATTTGGGCGCGTTCGGCGAGGGCGGCGCGGTCGTGACGAACGACGCGGAGGTAGCGCGCCGTTTGAGGATGCTTCGCGACCACGGCTCGGAGCGCAAATATCATCACGAGATCATCGGCTACAACTTCCGTCTCGAAGGCATTCAGGGCGCTGTGCTGTCTGTGAAGCTCAAGCACCTCGACCGCTGGAACGAGCTTCGGCGCGCTCACGCCGCGCGCTACCGCGCGCTGCTCGCCCCGCTCGAAGCGTCGAGCGCGCTCGCGCTCCCACGCGAGATGCCATACGCCGAGCATGTCTATCATCTCTTCGTCGTGCAGACGGGCGAGCGCGATGCGCTGCAAAAACACTTGGGCGATGCGGGCGTGCAGACCGGCATACATTATCCCGTGCCCGTCCACCTGCAACCCGCATACGCCGCGCTCGGGCATAGAGAGGGCGACTTCCCCGAGTCCGAACGACAGGCGCGCAGCGTCCTCTCGCTCCCGATGTTCGCGGAGTTGACCGAAGAGCAGATCGCGCGCGTCGCGGAAGCGACAAGGCAGTTCACAGTCGTCAGCCGGCTCTCGGCTTCAATCTGAACGCGACTTGCTTTATTGTTCCGGCTGAGAGCTAACAGCTAACGGCTAACAGCTAAAAATGAGCATCACCGTCGGTGTCATCGGCTGCGGCTACTGGGGGCCGAATCTGATACGCAACTTCGCGGAGAACGAAGCGGCGGAGCTGCGCTGGATTTGCGACGCGGACGCGCGACGTCTTGAAAAGATTGCGCGCCGCTATCCTTCGGCGCGCGCGGCCTCGGACTTCCGCGAGCTGCTCGCCGACCCTCGACTCGACGCCGTCGTCATAGCCACGCCCGTCGCCACGCACTACGCATTCGCGCGCGCCGCGCTCGAAGCCGGAAAGCACGTCCTCGTCGAAAAGCCTTTCACGGCGAGCGTGCGCGAGGCCGAGGAGCTTATCGCGCTGGCCGAACGGCAACGGGTCGCGCTGATGGTTGACCACACGTTCATCTATACGGGCGCGGTGCGCCGCATCAAGGAGCTTGTGACCAACGGCGAGTTCGGCGAGCTGCTTTACTTCGACTCCGTCCGCGTCAACCTCGGTCTGTTCCAGCACGACGTGAACGTCGTATGGGACTTGGCCCCGCACGACCTCTCGATCATGGATCACGTCGTCGGGCGCGAGCCTACGTCGCTCATGGCGACGGGCAGTTGCCACATACAGCCGGGCCTTGAGAACATCGCCTACGTCCAACTGCGCTTCGACGATTCGATGATTGCCAACTTCCACTTCAACTGGCTCTCGCCCGTCAAGATTCGCCGCACTCTCATCGCGGGCAGCCGACGCATGATCGTCTACGACGACATCGAGCCGACCGAGAAGGTGCGCGTCTACGACAGCGGCGTTGACCGCGCCTCCGCGGGCGCGGACGAAGAGGAGACGTACAAGACGCTCGTCAGCTACCGCACGGGCGACGTGTGGGTTCCAAAGCTCGACCCCACGGAGGCGCTGCGCTACGTCTGCGCCGAGTTCCTCGACTCGATCAAGCATTCGCGCCCCTCCATCTCGGACGGCGCGGCGGGCCTGCGCGTCGTCCGCCTGCTCGAAGCGGCGCAGCAATCAATCAACGAAGGCGGGCGGTGGATAAAACTTTAGTAAGGAGATGCTATGCCTAGATACGAACATCGAGTTTTCCGTGTCAAAGTTGAATGGGATGGGGGAGATTATTATCTACAGGCAATGATCCAGAAAAGTGAATGGATGAACGTGGATCATCTTGGCGAGAAGGGCTGGGAGTTTATTGCCTTTGTCCCAAATCACGAAGTCTATATCAATGCTTCATTCAAAGACGGTGAGTTGCCATTTGTGCGGCTGGCCGTCTTCAAGCGACAAATGGAAGAGGGCGAGGAAATGGATTGGGGTGTCACCCGCGCTCACTGATGAAAGCAATCGCCGATGTCAACAACCGTGACTAAAATGCAAGTCCCCTTGCTCGACCTGAAGCAGCAACACGACGCGCTGCGCGACGAGTTGCGCGCGGCTGTCGGGCGCGTGCTTGACTCGCAGCAATTCATACTCGGCGAGGACGTGCGTCTGCTCGAAGCGGAGCTTGCGCGCTACACCGGGACGCGCCACGCCGTCGGATGCGGGTCTGGGTCGGACGCGCTGCTGCTCGCCTTGCTCGCGCTCGACGTAAGAGAGGGCGACGAAGTCGTGACGACGCCCTTCACCTTCTTCGCCACCGCGGGCGCAATCGCACGCACCGGCGCGCGCCCGCGCTTCGTTGACATCGAGCCGCGCACATACAACATCAACCCCGCGCTGCTGGAAGCCGCCATCAACGAGCGCACGCGCGCGATTCTGCCCGTCCACCTCTACGGCCAGTGCGCGGAGATGGACGAAATCATGCGCGTCGCAAACGCACACGGCATTCCAGTCATCGAGGACGCGGCGCAGGCCATCGGCGCGCAAGACCGCGGGCGTCAGGCGGGCGCGATGGGCGCAATCGGGTGTTTTAGTTTCTACCCGACGAAAAACTTGGGCGCGGCGGGCGAGGCGGGTCTGGTAACTACGAACGATGACGAACTCGCCGCGCGCCTTCGGCGACTGCGCGTACACGGCGGCGCGACCGAGTATCACCACGAAGAGGTCGGCTTCAACAGCCGGCTCGACACGCTCCAAGCCGCAATTCTGCGCGTCAAGCTCCCCCACCTCGACTCTTGGTCTGAGGCGCGTCGCGAGCGGGCCGACGCGTACACGCGCATGCTCCTTGATGCCGGACTCGCCGAAGTCGTCACGCCGCCCTTCGTCCGCCCCGACGCGCGACACATCTTCCACCAGTACATCATCCGCGTCTCCGCGACGAGGCGCGACGCGCTCATCGAGCATCTCAAAGCGAGCGGCGTCGGCACGAAGATTTACTACCCCGTGCCGCTGCACATGCAGGAGTGCTTCCGCTACCTCGGCCAACGAGAGGGCGACTTCCCCGAATCCGAATGCGCCGCGCGCTCGACGCTCGCGCTGCCGATGTTCCCTGAGTTGACCT
>Ga0190275_10002619_pt1 | contig 12883 bp, 13 predicted proteins | sample Popmic550T_FD_133745 | JGI IMG/M metagenome (GOLD analysis project Ga0190275, IMG submission 133745) | Populus adjacent soil microbial communities from riparian zone of Yellowstone River, Montana, USA - 550 T | ecosystem: Environmental > Terrestrial > Soil > Riparian zone > Trees stand | place... | reverse complement strand
GGGACTTCCCGGACAAGGCCAGCCTGATGACCGGCGTCTACACCATGGCGCTGTGCGCCGGAGCCGCCTTCGCGGCCGGATCGGCTGTCCCGTTCCAGCAGGCGATGGGCGGAAGCTGGCCGGCCGCCCTTGCGGTATGGGCAGTTCCGGCGCTGGTTGCGGCGCTGGTCTGGCTGCCGATGGCGCCGAAGCGGGTGGCGGCAGCTTCGGGGACGCTGCCGCGCGTCGCCAAGGTCACAGGGTTGTGGCGCGACCCGCTGGCGTGGCAGGTGACGCTCTACATGGGGCTGCAATCCGCCGTGGCCTATATGGTGTTCGGCTGGGTGGCGCCGATGTTGCGCGACCGGGGGCTCGATCCCGTCATGGCGGGACTGGTCGTCTCGTGCTCGATCCTGGTCCAGGTGCCGGCGGCGCTGGTGTCTCCGCTTCTCGCGACCCGCCGCCCAAGCCAGAGTTTCGCGGCGGTGCTGCTGATGGTCTTCACGATCGTCGGGCTGATGGGGCTTTTCCATGCGCCGCTCGGCAGCGTCTGGATCTGGGCGGTCATGCTGGGGATAGGGCAGGGCGGCAACTTCGCCGTGGCGCTGACCATCATCGTGCTCCGGTCGCGCGACGCCCATGTCGCGGCCCATCTTTCCGGCATGGCGCAGAGCGTCGGCTACACCCTGGCGGCCATGGGGCCGCTTGGGGTCGGCGTGCTGCATGAATGGGCGGGCGGCTGGCAGGCCGTCAGCACCTTGTTCATCTGCGTCTGCTTCGCCGCCACCGTGTTCGGCATCGCGGCCGGACGCAACCGCCATGTCGGCGCCGTGGTGGCGGGTCAAGCGGCAGGTCAGGCGGCAGGCCAAGCGGCGAAGTTAGGTTCCTGAGAATGCCCTTCATCTTCATCCTGGGGCTGGCGGGTTTCGCCAGCGCCCTGTCGCTCCGGTCCGCCGATCCGCTGCTGCCGGTGCTGGCGCTCGACCTCGACGTGACCCTGCGGGAGGCGGCGCTTCTGGCATCGGCCTATACGCTGCCCTACGCGATCATGCAGCTGGTGCTGGGTCCCGTCGGTGACGCCATCGGCAAGACGCGGCTGATCCGGATTTCGCTGACCGTCCTCACCGTGGCCCTGGCACTGTCCGCGCTGGCTCCCAGCTACGGGACGGTGCTGGCGGCGCGGGCATTGGCCGGGGGATTCGCCGGCGGCATCATTCCGGCATCGATGGCGCTGATCGGCGACCGCGTCGCCTATGCGGAGCGCCAGTTCTCGATCAGCCGCTTCCTGGTGGCGGTGATCTCCGGCCAACTTGCCGGGTCCGCGATCTCCGGTGCGCTGGCGGAAGTGGCGGGCTGGCGCGCGGTGTTCGGCGTATCGTCCGTGGTGGCGGGAGCGGCGCTGATCATGGCGATGGTCTTTCTGAAGGGCGAGACGACGCGCGGCGAACTGTCGCTGTCCGGCTCCATCGCACGCTACCGGACCGTGCTTCAGAACCCCCGGTCGCTGCTGGTCTTCGCCACGGTGCTGGGCGAGGGCATCCTGATCTTCGGCGTCTTTCCCTTCGTGGCGCCCATGCTGGTCCCGCACGGCGCCAGCGGTGCGATGGAGGCCGGCGTCGCCATCTCGTGCTTCGCGGTCGGCGGTATCCTCTACAGCATGGTGGTGCGGCGGCTGGTGGCCGGTCTCGGGCAGTGGGGCATGATGAGGACCGGCGGGCTGGTGGCGGGACTGGCCTATGTCTCGGTGGCTCTGCCGCTGCACTGGTCGCTGATCGCCGGAGTCTTCGTGGTCGCAGGCTTCGGCTTCTACATGCTGCACAACACGATGCAGACGCAGGCGACGGAACTGGCGCCGTCGGCGCGCGGCTCGGCGCTGGCGCTGTTCGCGTCGTGCTTCTTCCTGGGGCAGGGATTGGGGCCGATCCTCGCCGGGCCGATCTCCCACGGCCTGGGCTTCGGCACCCTGTTCATCCTGGCCGGCGTGCTGACGATGGCACTGGGCGCCGGCGCGGCGTGGCTGATTCGATCCCGGCGAAGCGAACCATGACCTCGTGCAAAGTAATGCGTCCGGATGTAGTAACTTGAGGCTTTGAGCGCTTTTTGAAAAAACAGTTGCGCCGCACCCAATACGGTTCAGGCTTCAATTTCTGGAACGGTCTGGACCGGAGGACTCCCATGGCGCTCGTGAGCTGGATCGGCCGCAGGGTTGCGGGGATTGCACGGCGAAGCGGGTTTCCTCTGTACGCGACGATCCGGGGACCGGGGCCGGTCGGGGGACTCCGGATGGAGCTGGAGGGGGCCAAGCTCCGCCAACTCTCCGGCCGGCACGAACCAGGCGTCCAGGACTGCATCGCGGAGCGCCTTCGGCCGGGGGGCTGCTTTATCGACGTCGGAGCCGATGTCGGTTTCTTTTCCCTCCTCGCGGCGAGGCTGGCCGGGCCGGGCGGCCGGGTCATCGCCATCGAGCCGGTTCCAGCCAACGCCGATCTGATAAAGGCCAATGCGACGCTCAACCGTTTCGACAACGTGACGATCGTGACGGCGGCGGCCGGCGCCGTCAACCGGACGGGCGCCATGATACCGGCACACCGGCCAGTGCCGATGCTTACCCTGGACGGGCTTGTCGCCCATCTTGGCCTGCCGCCGCCTGATATGGTCAGGATCGATGTCGAAGGGGCGGAGATCGAGGTCCTAGCGGGCATGTCCGAAACCCTGTGGCGTCATCACCCCGACATCCTGTTCGAAATCGATGCGCGGAGTGCGGGCGAAGCGGCATCGCGCTACGCGAAGATGAGCGAGGCGCTGACCCACTACGGCTATGAGGTCCGGCGGCTCGAAGACGCTTATCCGGGGGAAGGCGGGGCGGTCGTCCACGGGATCGGCGTCTTCGAGTAGATCGCTGCCAAAACGCGTCACGACAGGTCGTACAGGTAGCGTTCGGCCTCCTCCCGGCTTTCGTAGATGTGCGGGGCCACCGACCGGCGCTGAAGGGCGTCGCCGAACTTCATGTGCATGAAGGCGCTGGTCGTGTAGCGGGTGACGCCGGAATAGAAGCGGTCCGCCAGTCCCTTGACCATGTCCGTGTAGGCGTCGAGCAGTTCCGGCAGTATCCTGAAGTTGTCGTAGTTGACGATCGCCAGGACCTTGCGCTCGACCGGCTGAAGCCGCTGCTCGACCGCCCGGCGGACGTTCTCGACATCCTCGATCCGGCGGATCGACAGCCCTTCGAAGTTGATGAAGAACAGGTTCTCCGACGGTTCATAGGTGAGCCGGGCTTCCAGGGGCAGGCTCAGCCATTCCTCCCGGTAATGCATGGGGCCGGGTTCGAAGATCCGGGGGTCCATCGGGGCCAGATCGCCGGAAATCGCCGGACGGAACGCCATCTCGTTCAGGATGTCGCGCTCGATATCGACGCCGGGCGCTACTTCGGTCAATTCCAGCCCCTCGGCGGTTAGGCGGAAGACGCAACGGTCGGTGATGTAGAGAACGGGCTGGCCCCGGCGAACGGCAAGGGGACCGCTGAAGGTGCGGTGCTCCACCTTCTCCACGAACTTGGACTCGCCGCGCGCCGAGAAGGTGCCGAGGAAGACGACCTTCTTGGCATTCTGGCTGATGTTGATGAAGCCGCCGGCTCCCGCCAGCCGGGGGCCGAACTTGCTGACGTTGACGCTGCCGTCCCGGTCGGTCTGCGCCATCCCGAGGAACGCCATGTCCAGCCCGCCGCCGTCGTAGAAGTCGAACTGCGCCGGCTGATCGACCAGCGCCTGGATGTTGCTGGCGGCGCCGAAGTTCAGCCCGCCGGCCGGCATGCCGCCGATGGTCCCCGGCTCGGTCGTCAGGGTCAGGTACTCCAGCGTCTGTTCCTCATTGGCGACGTTGGAAATCCCTTCCGGCATGCCGATCCCGAGGTTGACGACGCTGTTGGGGCGCAGTTCGAACGCCGCGCGGCGGGCGATGATCTTGCGCGGCCCCATCTCCATCGGCGGGATCGCCCGCATCGGCACCCGGATCTCGCCGCTGAACGCCGGATTGTAGGGCGTGCCGAAGGTCTGCCAGTGGTGTTCCGGCTTCGCCACGACGACGCAGTCGACCATGATACCCGGTATCCGGACGAGGCGCGGATTGAGGCTGCCTGTCTCCGCGATGCGTTCGACCTGGACGATCACGACGCCGCCGGAATTGCGGGCCGCCGTCGCTATCGCCAGCGCTTCCAGGACCAGCGCCTCCTTCTCCATCGTGATGTTGCCATCGGGGTCGGCACTGGTGCCTCGCAGGATCGCGACGTCGATCGGCCGGGCCTTGTAGAACAGGTATTCCTCGCCGCCCAGCGTCACGATCTCGACGATGTCCTCGGTCGTGCCGGCGTTGATCTTGCCGCCGCCGTGGCGCGGATCGACGAAGGTGTCGGTGCCGACGCGGGTGACGGTGCCCGGCTTGCCGGCCGCGATGTCGCGGAACAGATGGCTGATGACGCCCTGAGGAAGATTGTAGGCTTCGATCTCGTTGTCGATGGCGAGTTTCTGGAGCTTGGGACACAGGCCCCAGTGCCCGCCGATGACGCGCCGGACCAGCCCCTTGTGCCCGAAGTGGTTGAGGCCGCTGCCCTTGCCGTCGCCCTGGCCGGCGGCATACATCAGCGTCAGGTCGCGGGGACGGCCCTGTTCCAGGAACTGCTGCTCGATCTGGATGGCGATGGCCTCGGCGAAGCCGATCCCGACGAAACCTCCCGTCGCTACGGTGGCGCCGTCGCGGATCAGGCGGACGGCTTCCTCGGCGCTGACGATCTTGTCCTTGGGGATGATCCTTCCGCCGCTGAGCAGCGGATGGCCCTTCTGATCCGGCATCGGCTTGTTCCTCCCGCCATTTTTTGTTCGTGCGCGTTCAGGATAACAAACCGGATCATGCCGTTGTGTTCCGCCCAGTCGTGTACCCCCAAATGGAGGCGGAGGCCGGGCGATCAGGCTACGGCTTGCCGGTCATGGCAAACAGCGCCGCAGCCATGGGACCGCCGGCTCAGGCGGATGCGCCTCCAGGTGCCGGGGCTCGTTCCGACGGTGCGGGAAAAGACGCGCGTGAAATGGCTCTGGTCGGAAAAGCCGCAGTCCAGCGCCACCTCGGCAAGGGAAACGGTGTCGTCAAGCAACAGCTCCTTTGCCCGCTCGACCCGGTTTTCCAGCAGCCATCGGTGCGGCGGCTTGCCCGTACACTGCTTGAAGGAGCGGGCGAAGTGACTGACGGACAGACGGCACTCGCCGGCAACGAAGGCAAGCGGGACCTGGCGGCCCAGATGAGTGCTCATCAACTCCTTGGCGCGGCGCTCCTGCCAGGGCGCAAGACCGCCGCGCGCCGGCGGCTGCTCCCCTTCGGGAGCGTCGAGCGCCGGCGCGGCATGGCGGGTGAGTAGTCTGCCGGCTTGATCCACGATACTTCCTCCAGTTCGACCCCGGTATCGTGAACAATACGGTATTCATCCCAGCCCTCCCACTCGGCACAAGTTTGACGAGGCTCTGTTTTGGTTTAGTTGGGATATACTTAGGTTTTAGAGCCCTTCTTTAAGGCTCCATGTCAGACTTTTGTATGATTCCATCGGTGAGCGGCAACGCGCATCGTCGGAGTATCGGCCGCACGCGCCCAAGCGTGCGGCATGCGTCTTAAGGCAATGCGGATGCCGGGCAGTCCTGTGATAGCCATTGTCGACGATGACGAGGCCGTACGCCTCGCTACCGCCAGCCTGCTGCGGTCGTTGGGCTACCGGACATGCGTCTTCGCGTCGGCACTGGATTTCCTGGCCGCCGGAATGGACCGGAAAGCCGCCTGCCTGATTACCGACGTGCGGATGCCGGGCATGGACGGTGTCGAATTGCAGAGGGTCCTGAACAGCAGGAACTGCCCGATCCCGGTCCTGTTCATGACCGCCTACTGCAATGACGCGCTCCGCCAGCGGGTGCTTGCGGCGGGCGCCGTCTGCATGCTGGAAAAGCCTTTCGACTGTGAAATCATCGTCCGGCACCTTGAGGAGGCGCTGAAGTCAGGAGCGCCCTGACCGAAATCCGTCATGCCTCCGGTGAAGCTTTTTGCCGGGGCAATCTCAGCGACGGACCGCCCGGCCCGGACGATGCGGACGGGCTGGACGACGGCTCCGCCGTCAGGAAGACGCTTCTCACGTCGATGCTGGACCGGTTGCCGATATGGCCCCAGTTTTCCCTGAGCCATCCATCGGCGGCGGTCTGGCCGAGCGACTTCAAATGAAGCAGGAAATCCAGTTCCGCATTCATCTTGCTCGTGGCGCCCAGCGCGCTCAACTGGTCCTCGTCGCCGATCATGTGGATGTTCATGTGCTTCAGGCGCTTGCTTTCCTCGCCGATCAGGCTGCCGTCGGCGACAAGGCGCTGGACGAAGGCGATGGCCCGCATTTCCGCCATCAGCGATGCGTTGAAGCTGATCTCGTTGACGCGGTTGACGATCTCGATGCTCGTCTTCGGGGTGCCCCTGCGCTCCAGCGGGTTGATCTGGACGACCGCGATGTCCCGGCTGTCGCAGTTGTAGATCAGCGGCCAGATCACGGGATTGCCCATATAGCCGCCGTCCCAGTAAGGCACGCCATCGATCTCGACCGCCTGGAACGTGAAGGGCAGGCAGGCGGAGGCGAGCAGCACGTCGAGAGTGACTTCGTGCCGCCAGAACACCCGCGCGCGGCCGGTTTCCACATTGGTCGCCGCGATGAACAGCTTGATGCCGGAACATCCCTGGATATCCGGCTCGTCGATCAGTTCGGTCAGGACCGTTCGCAGGGGGTTGAGGCCGAGTGGATTGCTCTGGTACGGCGACAGCAGGTGCGACAGCCACTCGACGGCGCCCACGACCGGCGACTTGTCCAGGTTCCAGCGGCCAAGGATGCGGTCCACGATGGTGCGGCGGATCGGATTGAACTGCGACAGCTCCGCCGTGCGGCGCCAGAACTGGTCCAGTACCGCCTTGGACCCGGACCGGCCGCCCCGCGTCCAGCCCTGGGCAAGGGCAGCCGCATTCATGGCCCCGGCGCTGGTGCCGCTGATGCCTTCGATGACAAGGTGCTGTTCATCCAGCAGACGGTCCAGCACGCCCCAGGTGAAGGCGCCGTGGCTGCCTCCCCCCTGAAGCGCCAGATTGATCGTCTTCACGCCGTGGCCGTTCGTCTTCATGCGGGTCTCTCGTTCCTGACTGCACGGCGATCGTATGCCGCATTGCGGCATTGGCAAGGCAATGCGGGTGGTACGCTGCTATATCAGGCTTTACGATTGAGCTTGAGAGATCATCGTGACAAGCGACGGCGCGCCGATGCCCAAGGCTTCGGCCTTGCGCACCAGATCGGCAAGGGACCGGGCGCCCATCTTCCGCATCAGGTTGCCCCGGTGGATCTTCACCGTGATCTCGCTGAGGCCGAGCATCGCCGCGATCTGCTTGTTCATCAGCCCGGAGGTGACATGCTCCAGCACTTCCCGCTCGCGCGGCGTCAGGGAAGAGAGCATGGCCTTCAGGGTCGATAGCGCCTCGCTGTCGCGGCGGCGTCTGGCGTCGCACTCGATCGCGGCGGCGACGGCGTCGAGCATGTCCTGCTCGCGGAACGGCTTCGCAAGGAAGTCCACCGCCCCGGCTTTCATCGCCCGCACCGACATGGGGATATCGCCATGCCCCGTCATGAAGATGATCGGCAGGTGGATGCCGGACGCCGCGAGCTGCGTCTGGAAGTCGAGCCCGCTGAGACCCGGAAGCCTGACATCCAGGACGAGGCAGCCGGGGGCATCGCCACGCCGCCCATCGAGGAACTCCAGCGCCGACCCGAACAGCTCGACGCGGAGACCGACCGAGCGGAACAGCGCGCTGAGCGCTTCCCGCACCGACCTGTCGTCATCGACGATGAAGACCACGGGACTGGCGGCGGTGCCGAAGGTCCCGTTCTTTATGATCGCGTTCATCTATCGAGACCGGTTTCGAACATCGCCATGACGGTTCTCCCGACGCGCTCCGGAGGGAAGGTCATTATGCTGGCATGAGAAATTATTGGCACCTAAACCAATGTATAGTTTTGCGGGGATTTTTGGAAAGCGTCCGTCGTGTTGGGACGCCTGCTTGGCCGTATGGTTTCGCTTCGCATAGCCGGATATGACCGGCATACTCTGTCCACGGAACGAATTGGAAAGATCCGGAAGGAAAGCGGTAATGACGTTTCAAGCTCTGATCTTCGACGTGGACGGCACCTTGGCGGAGACCGAGGAAGCTCATCGGCGCGCTTTCAACGAAACCTTCGGCGATTTCGGCCTGGATTGGCACTGGAGCCGGGCGGTTTATGCCGATCTGCTCAAGATTACCGGCGGTAAGGAGCGAATCAGGCACTTCGTCGCCCACTACAGACCTGACGACGCCGAGCGGGTGCGCGACATCATCGGCCAGATCCATGGGGAAAAGACCGCGCGCTATGTCCGAAACATGGGCGGCGGAGGGGTCCGGCTGCGCCCCGGCGTGGAACGGCTAATCCGGGAGGCGGCGGCTGCCGGGATGCGTCTGGCCATCGCGACGACCACCAGCCTGCCCAACGTCAAGATCCTGCTGGACGAGGCGCTGGGGGCTGGCGGTACTGGGTTGTTCGAGGTGATCGCGGCGGGAGACATGGTCGCGGCCAAGAAGCCGGCGCCTGACGTCTACCTGCTGGCGCTGGAACGGCTGGGACTGCCAGCCGACGCCTGTCTGGCGATTGAGGATTCATACAACGGCGTGATGGCCGCACGGCGAGCCGGGATCACGACGCTTGCCACCACCAGCGACTACACCCGGCTGGAAGACCTGCGCTACGCCTTCGGCGTGCTATCCGATCTGGGCGAGCCGGATGCACCCTTCCTGCACTTCAGCGGCGTCGGCGCCGGGGAGAGCCACGTAACCGTGGACCTCCTCCAGCGCTGGTGTCATGGGCGGGCGATGTCGCAATAATTGCCGGCTCAGCAATGGGGATAGGGGAAGCATAGTCTCCCCTGCCGCTATCGAAAATAGATGGAATGGCGTGAGTCAGTGCGTTTTGATCACTGACCGGGGAGTGCTGAATGCTGGAGACGATACCATTGTCTCCCAGCCACCGGCGTCGACAGACGGCTTGGGTTTGTGTCTAAACTTGTGAAATATCCAACAGGCATGGCGCATGAGCGCGTATAACGAGCGATGTTCCGACTAAGGCATTAGAACCCATAATAGCAAAGCTTATTTCGTGCAAACCTCCATCTAAATTCCATCCTCATGATCGCAGCAGATTTAGGAACTCAGCTTCGTCTATCAACGCAGGTCGTCCATGACGGTCCATCCTTGTTGCTGCCTTAGCCAACTTGTCTCCACCTGGGTCCGCGCCGACAACAAGGTAGTCAGTATCCTTACGGACGCTGTTATGGCAGGTGCCTCCAGCCATTTGTACCAAACGAGCAGCTTCGTTCCTGGTCATTGCCTGTAATGTTCCGGTAAAGCCAAAGCTTTTCCCGACAAGAGGGGCACCATTACTGACGACGATAGTTCGTGCCGCAGCGATGGAAGGTTTGGTGGGAGCCGAGCAGGGTTGATACCAGGTAGGGCGCATGACGCCAACGGTCATGCCCAGATCATCTGCAAGGCCATTGATGTCCTTGTTGACCTTGCCAGCAGCCTGGAGCGCTACCTGCGCACAGGCTTCGGCATCGCTAGATGCTAAGTGGTGGTCGAGATCAATGCCTAAGTATAAGGCGAGGGTCGGTAGCTTGTGGTCAACAAGATCAGGCCAGCACTCACGCGCAATTTTCACTGTGCATAAATAAGATAAGTCTGGCCACACCAACCCATATAAATCCAGGGTGGCACGCAACACGCTCATGTCAAATGAAGCATTATGCGCCAGAACCATCGTCTTGGTAAGATGCGGCACCAGTTCGGCCCATATATCCGGAAATTCTGGTTCATCCTTGACATCCTCAGGGCGAATTCCGTGGATGGCGATATTCATACCGTCGAACTTTGAATTCTTAGGCCGGATCAACCTGTGCGCAACATGCTGCACTCTGTCTATCCCTACCCACGCTACGCCGATGGCGCACGGGCTTGACCTGGACGCATTTGCCGTTTCGAAGTCTATGGCGATAGCCTGAAAATCATCAATTGTCGAGCGGCTCGGGATGCCAATTTGTATAGGCTTCGGCTTTTGGATGACGCTATCCCGGCCTAATCGACTGCCTATCATAGAAGCCTCCTGGGGAGTGTCGGTGGTTCAGCAGAGGCCATCAGTTGTCGGACAATTGCAACTAAGCCCATTCCTTCAGCATCTGGCTTTTTTTGCTTTTTCCCGCCCGTCTTCGAATCTATAACAATATCAGGCTCATCATTATCCCAGTCAACCCATAGCTGAGGATTCCAACAGCCGAGTTTAGTCTGCACAGCTAGGTGTTTTTCAATGCTCTTCAATGCTTCGGGAGACAATGTATCATTCCTCAATACTTCCCCATCGTCAGTAATTTCACAGAAAACTCGACCACTATTGATCGAAGCCGCCTTCATCCACATTTGGACCGCATTACTCGCCGCATCAGACAGTTGATATCGGTCCAGGTCATTAACCTCGAAATCACAGACAAGCTTCAGGTCTCGTCGCTCTGCTAACCAGATAACCTCCCAAGCCAAGAGCAACGCTGACCGATTGCGCAGGCCCCGCATAGTATTGTCGCAAACACTAACAAGTTTGCTGATTACATCAGCATTGGGTATCGTGTACGACTTCACGATCTGCTTACCACTCAGCGTTACCCAAGGCTCATCCGGTTGATGCTGTGACAGGTTGCATCGGTAGGTCCGCTGAATTAAAGTCAATAAGGCATCATCCGGTGGATCGCACGCGCGCCATTCGTTAAGGCGTTCAGTTGCAGTTAGTCTGTGAGTCTTGGCGCTATATGGTGCTCCAGTTGCGTCATCGAGCGAGCGATAAACGGCCCACATAAGAAGTTGATCAATCACAATATACTTCCAGTTGTATTGATAGCCGAATCAATAAAATTTTCTCAAGAAGGTCAGGTTTCGGCTCTGCAAGCCTCTATGTCCTCACCGTGCCTTCATGAGAAGTCCCCTGAAGTCCATAAACATCAATACGACCAAAGGGATGAACGGCTAATTAACGCATCCTCAATCCGTTGGCTCGTCATGCAAAGACCGTCTTTCGCCGATCCATAGTGTGCGCAGAAACAGGCGGCGTATTAGGTTGCCCAAAAAGCGAAAAATATTCATACTGAATTCGATGGCATTTATAGAAATCTGTTGATTCCGCCGACGACTGAATTGAACCCCAGCGCGTCGGTGACGCCACAACGCCAGCCGATCCTTGACATTCCGGGGTAACCCCATCAGAGTCGTCGCAGCTTCGCTCCCGCGAAGCGGCCGGATCGAGGACTTGGACCTCCCCGATCCGACCTAACCATCGATAGCCTGCTTTAAGGAAAGAGTATCAATGGCTGAGGCAACCAATAGCACACCGCCCGGTGCGTTCACGCGCCGTTTTTTGGTGACCGTCGCCGCGAGGGTTTCGACTCTCGCGGCGACGGTAGAACCGTGGCGCGTCGCGGGGTTCCGCGGCGCTGCGGTCGGGGCGGCGGTGGACGTCTTCCTGTCTTCCTGAGATTCGGCTTCGGCTTGACGGCGGGTTCGCCGGAGTTTTGGCCCGGTTCGGGACCTTGTCGTGTTGCTTTCTCAGAGACGCGGATGGATACCCATGTTCAATGACGATATTAAGCGTCGCCGGGTTTGGTCCCGGTGCGGCGTCCTGGGGTGCGCGTTGGCGCGGGGGTTTGGCAAGCTCCTGATCATCTGGGGCGTGCTGCTGCCGCTGATTACCCTGCCATCCACTGCCTTCGGCCCCTATGGCGTCATCCCGCTGCTGGAAATCTCGTTGCGTTCGATGACCGCGCGGATCGGGACGATGCTGGTCGCCTATGAAACGGTCGTCGTCGGTGCGTTGCTCCTGGTGGGCGTCGGATTGTCGTTCCTGGTGCTGCCGAAGGCTTGGCGGTAGTGCGGGCGGCGCGCAGCTAGCGGGCGATGCCCGCCAGGGCGGGGTAGAGCGCCTTGTAGGCTTGGTACGGCTCCGCATAGGCGGCGTGGCGCGTCTGGTCGGGTTCGATGGTGCGGGAGATCTGGACCATCCGGGCAGCGGCGTTCGCGATGCTGTCGTAGTGGCCGGCGCCGACGGCGGCGAGAATGGCGCTGCCCAGCATGGGGGCGTTGGGAACGGCGGTCAGCTTGAGCGGCAGGCCGGAGACGTCGGCGTGGATCTGCATCCACAAATCCGACTTGGTCGAGCCGCCGCAGACGACGACGTCCTCGGGGGTGAAGCCGGCGGCGCTCATGGTTTCCAGGATCAGTTCGGTGCCGAAGGCGACACCTTCCATCATGGCGCGGAAGATGTGCGCCGGGCCGTGGCGCAGCGTCAGGCCGGTGATGGCTCCGCGTGAGTTGGGGTCGGTGTAGGGCGTGCGGTTGCCCTGGAAATGGTCCAGGACGACCAGCCCTTCGGAACCGGGAGGAAGGGCGGAGGCTTCTGCGTTGAGCTGGTCATAGGTTATCCCGGAATCAATCAGCTTCTTGAACCAGTTGATGATCGACCCGGTCGAAGTCTGGCCGCCCTCGATCGCGTGCAGACCGGGGATCACGGCATCGGGGTAGGTTCCCCAGAAGCCGGCGCCGTGGACTTCCGTGTCGGTGAAGCCCAGGTGGTTATGGACGAACCGGTGATCATGGCGAGGCGGTTGGGTTGGACCACGCCCATGCCGATCATGCCGATGAAGGCGTCGGAGCCGCCCTGCGCCACGGGAATGCCAGAGGGGAGGCCGAGATGGTTGGCGGCTGATGGCGTGAGGCCGCCGAAGACGGTTCC
>Ga0190275_10002618_pt1 | contig 12885 bp, 15 predicted proteins | sample Popmic550T_FD_133745 | JGI IMG/M metagenome (GOLD analysis project Ga0190275, IMG submission 133745) | Populus adjacent soil microbial communities from riparian zone of Yellowstone River, Montana, USA - 550 T | ecosystem: Environmental > Terrestrial > Soil > Riparian zone > Trees stand | place... | reverse complement strand
GATCCTAGAGGCGAAGGATCTGAATCACGCCATTCAATTAATGTCGCTGCATCCGGGGGTACGCTTGGGAGGGCCGTTCGAGATTCGGCCGGCGAACGAAATGGTGGTTGAAGCTCTCAACGCACGGATGCGATCGGCCGGTTGAACGCGACTCTGTCATGAGGTGTTTTTTGTTGACTGGGAGTTTCGAATCATGAAGTACATGCTGCTCATTTACGCTGATGAAAACGCGTGGACCGACGACGAGCGGCAGCGCTGCTATGCCGAATCGACGGAGCTGACGCACGAGCTCCATACGAAGGGCAAATACATTTCCGCGTCGCCGTTGTTGCCAGTTGCGGCCGCTACAAGTGTTCGCATTCGTGAAGGCAAGCGAATGGTGACGGATGGCCCGTTTGCGGAAACGCGCGAACAACTGGGCGGCTATTTCATGGTCGACGCCAAGGATCTTGATGAAGCGATCGCTATTGCAGCCAAAGTGCCCGGCGCCCGCAAGGGAACGGTGGAAGTGCGGCCCGTGCTGGAGATACCCGGGCTGCCTGCATAGTAGCTACAATTGTAGCGCCATACACACGCTGCCGGAGGAACGAGATGAAATTCATGCTGCTTTGTTATGACGACGAGAAGGCCTGGGAAAAGGCCGGCCAGCCCGCGCTCAAGTCCGCGATGAATGAAGCGGTTGCAATCACGCACGAGTTGCAAGCTAAAGGACAATACTTGCTTGCCGCGCCGCTGCAAGCGAGCACAACGGCAAAAAGCGTTCGCGTGCGGGATGGCAAACCATTAATCACGGACGGGCCGTTTGTGGAAACACGAGAAGTGCTCGGTGGGTTTTACCTGATCGACGCCAATAATTTGGATGAGGCGATCAGCATTGCGGCCCGACATCCCGGTCAACGATTTGGCGGAGTGGAAGTTCGGCCGATCATGGAGCTGGCCGGCTTGCCAAAGTCTTGACGAGCATTCAATGGCATAAGCATGAGGCGATTTACTCTTGATTTAGAAGCACTTTGAGGTGACACAATGCAAATTCAACCCTATTTGTCTTTCAATGGACGTTGTGAAGAAGCGATTGAGTTTTACAAGAAGTCGCTCGGCGCCCAGGTGGAAGCGCTAATGCGATTCAAGGAAAATCCACAACCAGAATATAATCCGCCCGGCTCCGACAATAAAGTGATGCACGCGTGTCTCCGAATCGGCGAATCGACGTTGATGGCATCGGACGGCGCATGCACGGGCGGGACGAAGTTCGAAGGAATTACGTTGTCAGTGCAAGCGGCGACCGTCCCCGAGGCGGAGCTTTTGTTCGCGGCCTTGGCAGAAGGCGGCAAGGTGACGATGCCGATGACAGAGACGTTCTTTTCTCCCCGATTCGGAATGTTGGAAGACAAGTTTGGCGTGGCATGGATGGTGGTTGTGGCCAAGTAGTTGAGTCGCCTCGCGCGATTGCGTCAATTCGAATCCATCGAGCCGCGGCGCGACAACGCCGCAACCAGAGAGATTGTCATGTTCATCAAGATCCTGATTGGTTTGGTCGTCATCGTCGGCTTGCTTGCAATGTACGTCGCCTCGCGGCCGACGGATTTTCGCGTCACTCGGAAGGCGTCAATGCTCGCCCAACCGTCAGCCGTCTTTCCGTTGGTGAACGACTTTCGCAGGTGGCCTACTTGGTCTCCATGGGACAAGTTCGATCCCGCAATGAAAAAGACGTACGAAGGACCGCCCGAGGGAGTTGGCGCCGTCTACCGCTGGTCTGGCAACAACCAAGTCGGCAAAGGGAGTACGACGATCATGGAAAGTAAGCCGAACGAGCTGGTGCGGATGCGGCTGCAATTTATCCGGCCGTTCGCCTGTGACAACCCGGTCGAGTTCAGGTTTCAACCGCAGGGTAACGAGACGGTCGTCACTTGGGACATGACCGGCAAATACAACTTCATCAATAAGGCGATGGGCCTGTTCATCAACATGGATAAGATGTCGGGCGACCAGTTCACCGAGGGATTGAATAACATAAAACGAATCGTGGAAAAGGCGCCGAGTTGAGAGAGGGCGATCGCAAGCCGTAGCGCCGGCAGGTCGTTGCCATCTTATTTTTGCATTCACTTTCGATGCGGCGGCGAGATGCCTCCGCTACACATCGGAGATGTTCATGTTCAAGAAAATCCTCATCGGCTTGCTTGTTGTGATATTAGTATTCATTCTCGTCGTTGCCCTGCAGCCGACCGATTTTTCCGTGAAGCGATCGCTGTCAATGGCTGGGCCGGCCGCAACCGCGTTTGAACAGGTAAACGACTTTCACCGATGGGAATCGTGGTCACCTTGGGTCAAATTGGATCCGAAAGCGAAGCTCACTTTTGACGGCCCTACGGAAGGCGTCGGCGCAAAATTCCAATGGGCCGGCAACTCGGACGTTGGCGCGGGCCAGATGACAATCAAGGAAAGCAAACCCAGTGAGCAGGTGCGGATTGACCTGGACTTCACCGAGCCCATGGCCGGCAAATGCGAAACGCTGTTTACGTTCCAACCAGAGGGCGAAAAGACTCTCGTCACCTGGACGATGTCGGGCAAAAACAATTTTCTGGGCAAGGCAATGAGCCTCTTCGTCGATTGCGACAAGATGGTCGGCGACCAGTTCGTAGTGGGCCTGGAAAACATGAAAAAAGTCGTCGAGAAACAACCACAAGTACTTTCCGAGTGAACGTTTCCAATTGTCAACGAGTCAGGAAGCCGAAATGAACAACGATAATCAACCTGCGTCGACTTCCAAAGCAATGTGGTGGACCGGCGCGATTCTTAGCGCGCTGCCAATGCCCATGCTCCTGATGGGCATTGTCTTCATCTTTGTGAACCCGGCCATGATCGCCGACGGAATGAAGGAGCAAGGCTATCCGGACGGCGTGGCCGTGCCGCTGGTCATCATCGAGTTCATTTGCGCTCTGCTGTACATCATTCCGCAAACGGCCGTGCTGGGCGCAATCTTGCTAACCGGCTACTTGGGCGGCGCCGTAGCAACGCATGTCCGCGCCGGCGAGTTTCCGCAATCCATCGTGCCTGTCCTGTTTGGCGTTGTGCTGTGGCTTGGCCTATACCTGCGAGATGCTCGTATCCGCGCCCTCGTTCCGTGGCGGACATAGAAGAAGTCAAAGTTTTCCAGTCGAATAAAGAGGATCTAGAACTATGCAATCTGAACCCCAAAAAGAACATCAGTGGTTACAGCAGCTCGTTGGCGATTGGACCTACGAAAGCGAGTGCATAATGGGGCCCGATCAGCCGGCCATGACATCGCAGGGAAAGGAGAGTGTTCGCGCTCTCGGCGGATTGTGGACTGTCGGCGAAATGGAATGTGGAATGCCAGATGGAAGCACTGGTACGATGATCATGACGCTCGGCTTTGATCCGGCGAGAAACCGTTTTGTCGGCACGTTCGTTGGTTCGATGATGTCCTTCCTCTGGAGCTACGATGGCGAGCTCGACGCGGCCGAAAAAATGCTGACGCTGAACGCGGAGGGTCCGAGTTTCGCGGGTGACGGAAAAATGGCCAAATATCAGGATATTATCGAAATCAAAAGCGCCAATGAACGGACACTTTCGTCCCAGGTTTTGGGCGAGGACGGCAAATGGAGCCGGTTCATGACGGCAACGTACAAGCGAAAATAGCAGCGGCTCCCAGCGTCCAAACTCGGTGCATTTGATTCAGTCATTGGGACAAGTAACTAATCGGCGGCCAGGGCCGGCGGCTACGGAGCACACCATGAGCAAAGTTCGAGTTCTCGTCGGTACGCGAAAAGGCGCGTTCATTCTCTCGTCGGATGGCAAACGGCAGAAGTGGGATGTGAGCGGGCCACTGTTCGGCGGCTGGGAAATTTATCACATGAAGGGTTCGTCGGTCGATCCAAACCGCATCTACGCCTCGCAATCCAGCAGTTGGTTTGGACAAATTATTCAGCGCTCGGACGACGGCGGGAAAAGCTGGCATCAGCCGGGAACACCGGCCGGCCAGCCGACAACCACGCCCGAAGGCATGCCTCTTGCCGAGAGCAATAAGTTTGCTTACGACACCTCCTCCGCTACAGGTAAGCCGCTGACCACACACCAGTGGTACGACGGCACGCAGCACCCGTGGGAATTCAAACGGGTGTGGCATTTAGAGCCATCGCTCACAGATGCGAACACGGTATATGCCGGCGTGGAAGATGCGGCCATTTTCCGCTCGGCCGACGGCGGGCAGAATTGGCAAGAGATGCCCGGCCTGCGCGGCCATGGCACGGGGCCGCAATGGTCGCCCGGCGCCGGCGGCATGGGTCTGCACACGATTCTCATCGTGCCCGGCGATCCAAAGCGGATCTACATTGCGATCTCCGCGGCCGGCTGCTTTCGCACCGGCGATGGCGGCGAGACTTGGAAGCCCATTAACCGGGGATTGAAGTCGCAATACATTCCCGATCCAAACGCGGAAGTGGGCCACTGTGTGCACCGCATCGCGCTTCACCCATCGCGGCCGAGCGTGCTCTACATGCAAAAGCATTGGGATGTGATGCGTAGCGATGACGCTGGCGACAATTGGCACGAAGTCAGCGGCAATTTGCCGAGCGACTTCGGATTTCCGATTGAGGTGAATGCCAACGAGCCGGAAACTGTTTACGTCGTGCCGATCACTAGCGATTCGCTTCACTATCCGCCAGAAGGAAAGCTCCGTGTGTACCGCAGCAAGACGGGCGGCAACGACTGGGAGCCGCTGACGCGCGGCTTGCCGCAGGAGAACTGCTATGTGAACATTCTCCGTGACGCGATGAGCGTCGATCAACTGGACTCTTGCGGCGTATACTTCGGCACGACGGGCGGACAAGTTTACGTCTCGCCCGACGGCGGCGACAATTGGACCTCAATCGTGCACGATCTGCCGGCCGTGGTTTCGATCGAGGTCCAGACTTTGCCGTAGAATCGGCTTCAAGCGGCTTGTGTATCCATGATTCGCATTGAGATCCCCTACCATCTGCGAACTCTAGCCAAGATCGATGGCGAGGTCGAGCTCGACGTTGCCGCGCCCATCACGCAGCGCACAGTGCTCGATGCACTCGAGGCCCGCTACCCAATGCTCCGGGGCACGATCCGTGACCACACAACCAAGGAACGCCGCGCATTTTTACGGTACTTCGCCTGCAACCAAGATGTCTCGCTCGATGCGCCCGATACACCTCTGCCGACTGCCATTGCATTGGGCGCGGAGCCGTTTCTCGTGGTTGGAGCGATCGCAGGTGGATAATCGATCAAGCTAGTTTATGGTGATTTTTCAGAGTCAATGAATCGAGAATGACCATGTCCTACGTCGACGGTTTCGTATTGCCGCTTCCCAAAAAAAATCTTGCTGCGTATCGCACGATGGCTAAGCTCGCCGCCAAGGTGTGGCGGGAGCATGGCGCGCTCGAATATCGCGAATGTGTCGGCGACGATTTGAAGACTGGAATGGGACTTCCATTTCCCAAGTTGGCGAAGGTCAAAGCCGGCGAAACCGTCGTGTTTGCTTATATCGTTTACAAGTCCAAGGCGCATCGCGACCGCGTTGTCGCGAAAGTGATGAAGGATGAACGGTTGTCTGCAGCAATGGAAGGCAAAAAAATGCCGTTCGACGTAAAGCGGATGGCCTATGGCGGGTTCAAAGTGATCGTCGAAGCATAGCGGGTGCAACTCCAACTGCCGCGGCTGGGTCGCGCGGCAAAAGAATACGGGGAGGACGAAGCAGCATCGCCTCCCCTGCACTTTCAATCTGCGATTCTTGCATTCGCTATCGCTTACGCTTCGAGTTGGTCGTCATCATCGGCGTCAACTTGCCGTCGTCCTCGACGATCGATGACGTAAACGTCTTTTGATTCGGTCCTTTGATCTCCAGCACCTCGCGGAATTTGGTCATCTTGTTGCCGCGAAATGGGCACGGACCCTCGGTCGCTAGCGTCAGCTTCTTGCCGTCGGCCTCCACTTTGCCCTCATACTTCCACATATAGTGGGAAGCGGAATCAGCCCATGTGCCGACATACGCCTTCTTTTCGGGGTCGTAGCCAAGCGTCATGATCGTCTGCATGGGCGTCCCCATCATGTCGCCTTTGCCTTCCGCGATCAGCCAGAATCCGCCAAGCAGCCGCGCGGTTTCGGAGCTTTTCATCTTCATCGCGGGCATGCCCGGCATGTTCACGTCGCACTCGTTATCCCACTCGCCGACTAACTGATGCAGCCATTCGTGCTCTTTTTGCGGCTTGGGCATTTCCGGCATCTGTGGCAATTGCGCCGCCTCTTGTGCCAGGCAAACAGTGGCCGCCAGCACGGCGAACAAAGCGCTAGTTGTTGCGTAGCGTTTCATGGAATTCTCCTCTGCGCAGTCGTAGGGGGTGTAAGACCATAGCTTATTGTTTACGATTGTCGGAGGCCACTCAATGGGCGATTTCGAATCAACTCCAATTGATCTAGCAGCTTAAAACAATGATTGCTGAAAACAATGGATGCGACTAGTTGCACGTCCGTCGTACCAAGGGTAAACCATGATAGACGTGCGTCAGGTCGACTCTTCACAAATTCTTTACTTGGCGGAAAACCGACATGAAATTGTCATCATTCGCGTTCGCGTTAGTTATTGTCGCATCGAGTTTCGATAATGCAGATCGCTCGATTGCGATTGGCCAAGCGGTGGCTGATCCGCCGGTCGCCAACCGCAATTTGCCGGCCACCGACGACGACCTGGCCGGCGCCGGGCCTGTGCGGCGGATTGACTGGTTCGATCGACTCTGGCAGCAACGCCGCGCGACATTCGCATCTCAGGCCGAACGTGATCAAGGCGCTCTGGTATTCTTCGGTGATTCGATCACGCAAGATTGGGGCGACGACTTTCGCGGCGCGTTTAACGGACTGAAAACGGCTAACCGTGGCATCAGCGGCGACACGACGCGCGGCATGTTGTTCCGCCTGGCTGACGATGTGATCGCGCTGAAGCCGGCCGGTGTTGTCATGCTGATGGGCTCCAACGACCTGGAGCTGGGCGCCACGTCACAGATCATTGCGGACAACATCAAGTTAATCCTCGATCGACTAGAATCGCACAACGCGAAGATGCCGGTCGTGCTCTGCCAGGTGATGCCCAGCTCCACCTCGCGCCAGCGCCCGGCGGAAAAGATTCGCGAATTGAATCGATTAATCGCCGCCGCGGCAAAAGGCAAAACGCAGGTAACCGTCGTCGATACGTTCACGCTCTTTGCGAACGAACAAGGCGACGCGAAGCGCGAGGAGTTTGACGACTTGCTCCATCCAAATCGCGCCGGCTACGGAAAATGGAAAGCGGGCCTGTGGCCAATTCTCGCGACGCTCGGTTTTGTCGATACGACGCCCGACGATTTCACGCCGGAGGCCGGTTTTGAAAGTTTATTCAACGGCCGCGATCTCACCGGCTGGGCGTTTCTACCATCAACGCCAGACGATCTCCGCGTCAGCGCACAATTTCCCACGCTGAATTGGCCGAAAGTGCAAGCGGAAACGCGATTCGACGGCAAAACGCAAACGGATGACGGCCGCTACGTGGCGAAGAACGGACGCTTGATCATCACCACGCCGACCGAAGGCCGACGCGTGCAGAAGCTGTCGACGACACGCGTTTTTCCGAAAGACTTCGTGTTGAAGCTGGAGTTTCGCGCATCACCCAACGCGGACAGCGGCGTCTTCTTGCGCGACCGGCAACTTCAATGCCGCGATTATCCGCTTGCCGGTCCATACAAAAACCTAACCAAGTACCGTCCGCAAGATTGGAATGAGCTGGCGGTTACGGTAAAAGGCAACGTCGCCCATGCCACCTGCAACGGCGAGGTCATTGAGGACGCGTACGAGATTCCCGCCACCGGCCCGATCGGATTCGAGGGCGATCGCGGACAGATGGAATATCGGCGAATTCGGATCAGCGAGTCGCGAAGCTGAGTGACATCTGGGTGGCACGCCCTATCAGGGCGTGGCGCTCAGGCAGGGCGTAGCGTTCAGGTTCATTTTTGCGAACGCGTTCGCCCGATGTACGCGGCGCCGGCATGGCAATTCTGCAACGCTCCGCTACTCATTCCGCAGTGAAAACGTAACACCGTGGAATCCGCTGTCGGTGTCATACAGAATTCCTCCACCCGGTGCGAGGTACTTCTTAAGTACCTCAAACGGCGGCAAACCGCCTTCGCGAAGGATGGCTGCGAACCGGTTGACGGTTTCATTGTCGGCGGCCGCTTGCTCGATCAATTCGCGCGTGCTTTCGTGCTGCAGCATTTCGTACCAAAACTTCCACGACAAATCGGGCCGATTCAGCATCAGCACGGCTGGACGTGCGCCCGGTGCGGTCGTCGTAAGTGTATCCCGAACGCGCGCGTAATCTTGCGAATCGGCGAGGCGGGGTATTTCACCCTGTCCCGCGGAAACGATCCGCTCAAACACATTGATTGACGAGCCCACGAACAAGTGCTTGTCGAGAATCGCGAAGAACGGGTTCATCGGTCGCTCGTCATCGGACATTCGTTCGAAACCCGGCATTTTCACAGCGTAATACGTGGCGCGGCCAAATTGCTTGCGTTCGAAAGTATTGGGGGCGACGTTCATAATCGTTTGCAGCGTCTGCTGCGCGCTCGCCTCATCAACCACTTCAACGGCGAGAATAGTGCCGCGGCCCTGTAAGCGGATGGGCTGTTCAAAGCCCGTGACAAGCGTCACGCGGCCGGCCAGATTGTCGATAATCTGCGTTTTGAAATCGATGCCGAGTTGCTGGGATACCGGGCCCCCGACGGCCCTTTCAAAGAAGCCCTCACCGCGGAAACTATCGACGATCGACGCCAGCCGCGCGAAAAATGATTTGAAATTCCAGCGCCCCGTCATGTACGTTTCCGTCTCGTAGGGCACCCACGGTTGGGGCGTGTGGTCACCCGTTTCAAACGCCAGCATCGAAAGGATGCCCGCGCGCGGATTTTGCAACAACAGATGGACGTGGGTCAGCGAATCATATTGGCCGGTCGAAACAGTCAGGCTGCCACCCACGCCAAGCAGCCCATCCAGGCCGAGTTGCGGCAGAAATGCGAGCGCGATTTGCAAACCAGGTTCGGCCCGGCCGAACTGCCGGACCATCTCGATGGGATCGGCGTACAGAATTAAATTCGGCGGCGGGTCGTTCGGCCGCCGACACTGTGTGATGATGTCGACGAATTTCTTGTTCTGGTCAAGCGTTGGGCCGGGAACGAACGCGGGTTCATCGCCGCCTGCCGCCGCGGGCGGTGCCTGGCCGGCTGCGGGTAATTGCTTCGAACCGTCCCAATGAAAAAGCACGTGACGCAGCAGGTTCTTATCCGTCGAGGCCACGATCGTTCCATCGCGTTCGAAATATCCTACCGCCCGGCCACTCTCCACCTTTGTGATTTCCACGCCGTCGATCGTTTCCTTGGAAATTTCCCGGCCCTGATCTTCAACCGCTTTTAGGGCGCGATCGACCAGGGAACGCGCCGAAGAGCGTTCGCCACCCTGATCAACCAGCAACAAGAATTCAGGCATTGCGTAGGGGCGGGCCACGATGCCGAACGCCACTTCGCCTTTGGGTAGTTCGGTGAGCTCGTCCCAGGGAATGCCGACTTCTCCCTCGGCCATATCCGCATACAAGGCGCTAACCTGTCCCAACACGCGATCGACCACAGGCTTAATCTGCGGATCGGCAACCATCTTGCCGGTACCCGTTTCCTTGAGTCGATCCATCAGCTCCCGCATGTTGGCCGACCGCACGAACAGCAGCGTATCGTGCGGGAACAAGTTCATGGCCGATTGCCGCTGAGCCCAGGCGGGCATGGCAGCGAGTGCTGCGATCGCGAAAATGGCGAAATGGGCGACGATTGCCCGGCGAAATGGCTTGCTTACCTGCAAGAGAGCGTGAAGCATGGGTTGGCTCCGGCCGCGGTCAGCGGCACTAAATTGGAAAAATTGTCGCAGAGGCGGGATATTCCCCGAGCGGAAATTGGCGGCCCCGGGTTAGAATTCGGTGGGGCTATCGCGATCTTGGCTGCCATTGTACGGTATAACTTGCCCCATTGCCCGGCAGCTAGCAGTAAAATGGCGAAATCGGGCCGCTGAATGCACTGGCATCAGCCGATCCTAAGATGGGATACCTGGAGGAAATGTCGATGACACGCATAGTTTTGGTAGCAGGCGCAGCGGTAGCATTCCTTTTGGGGTCGCTTGCGGCAAATGAGGCTTCGGCCCAAGCGCGTGGCGGCACAACGGGCGGAATCGGCGGCGGTACGACCGGTGGTGGATTTGGCGGCACGACCGGTGGGTTCGGCGGCACGACCGGACAAACAGGCGGGTTTGGCCAGACGGCCGGCGGTCTCGCGGCCGGCTACGGCGGGTTTGGCGGCCAGGCGCTCGGCGGGCAGCAGATCGGGCAACAACGCAATTTGACGACGCTGTTAAATCAAAATCGCAATCAACAACTGACCACGCAGCCGACTCAAAACTTGCAAAACCTCGTACCGATTCGGTTGCAAGTTCCTTTGGCAAGCGTCCGCTCGACGACGCCAGGGCCTGCGGTTGCCGTATCGGCGCGCATGAGTCGCGTATTGACGACCGGCGGTCGCGCCGGTTTAGCAGCCCCGGTCGCGATGTGGGAAGGCGACGTGCTCGTTTTAGGCGGCGTCGTCGCGAACGAATCGGTGCGACGGCAAATCGAGGGAATCGCCCTTCTCGAGCCAGGCGTACGCTCCGTTCGTAATGACATGGTCGTCGGTGCAGTTCCGCAACCGCCGGCAGTCGCTAATACTGCACAGTAGCTGCGTTTGTTCCGTTGGGAGTACCACCAATCGGTGTGATCGGGTTGTGGGCCGGCGAGGCGAGTGGGTGATTGTTATACCCCTGAAAGCTCTCTTGCGCCGAATGGTTTGCGGCGTTCAAGCCAAAGGCTGGTTGGCCCGGCGTCTGTTGATATTCCACCGGCGGCGGGAATTTCTGTGTCGATGCGTTTAATCCGGTACTGCCGGAATTTAGTGCTCCTATTCCAGGTTTCAAACCACCCCGCGGCGCTTGGGAAAGACGGTAGCCCGAAGGGACCGTGTTGCCTGCGGCCACCGCTGCCAGGCGACTCTCGGCGCCCCCGTTTGACGTGTTGGACGTTTGCGGGTTCGTTCCAACCGGCGTGTTGAGCATTGGGCCCATGCGCTCCATCGCCGTTGCGGGCTGACCCTGTTGCTGCACTGGCATCCCCGGCCCGAGATTCTGCATGCTATTGGGAAGCATAATGGTCGTCGCGTTCATCCTTCGTGGCGTTGCATCGGCGGGCATGTTGGCCGAAGCCTGCGTCACGCTATGTTCGCTTCCAGGAATGGCGATAAAGCCCGCTTGTTCGACGGCCGGAGTAAAGTGAACACCCTCTGGAATTTTTGGTCGCTGGCCGCCGGCTGCAAAGCTTGCGGCTGTTTCTTCGCCTATCAGGCTATGGCGAGTCTGTTTGCTGACTAGCGGCACACCCTCTTTCGACTCAAAACGGCACATCAAGCTAACTTCGGTCTTTGGACCCCCCGCCTCGTCCCACGGCAACCACACATTGTACCCCGCTCCGAGTTCGGATTTGTCCATCAGCTTCGACAGCTCCGTGGCGGGAAAAACGTAGCGACGCGTCGGCATGTTGTCGGTTGGCGCTCGGCCATTTTCGTTGAACGCGTAAACGACGAGCTCACCATCGACGAGGATCGGTGCTTCGCCCTCTTCGTCATAGAAAAACAGCTTGCCGCCAAAACCACGAGTGGGCGTCTTGCCTTCCTGATAATGAACCATGTCGCGCCAGCTGTCGACAATCCGCGTCGGCACGCCTTCGCGCGGCGCTTCTTCGTCGTACCAGGGCATGTGCTGGTTGAGCTTGCTGACGTTCGATAGCTTTAGTGACTCGGCGATGGGCGTCTTACACCCAGTCAGTCCGAGTAAAATGGCGCCAACTACGGTTAAATTAAACACACATTGGGGGGACTTGTTCATCGTCGCACTTGCTCGCTACGGCGAGCGTCCTTCCATGGTTTAAGCGTTATGAACGAGTGACTGGGCAAATTACTTAGTTACTGGCAATCGCTTCGTAGCCGTGCCAGTGCCTTTTGCGGTTGGCGGCGGGCCCATGATGACTTCTGTATAAAAGCCCGCCGGGGTCGCTCCCTGCGTCTGCGGTCCGGTGCTTGCCTTAGTAAAGTCCGGCTGGACCGGCGCGTTCGAAGGCGCCGTCGTGCCGGGTGTCGGCTGCATGGACGGTGAATGCATCATTGGCCCTTGCATCGGCGTTGTGCCTTGCTGGTAGGGAGGACAGTAAGCGCCCTCCGCGGCAACCTGGCCCGGGTAGAGGCTGTCGACCTCTGTTTCCAACCACTCATCGCAGCGGTCACGTAGACCGGACGGACCATTTAAAGACACGACGTCCTTGAGGATCCAGCTCATGCGTGAAGACTCAATTTGCTTCAAACGTTCCTGCGCTGCGTTGTCGTTCGCGCGGACGACGCGTGGAGTCAGAATAATCAGGAGTTCGCGGCGTTCTTCATTAACCGAGTCAAAGCGGAACAGATCGCCAATCAGCGGGATATCGCCAATCAGCGGCACGCGCCGATGGACGTCCGCCTTTCGAGTTGTGATCAAACCGCCCAAGATCACGGTTTGGCCATTCATGGCGCTGATCGTGGTCTGTGCCTCGGTCGAGTCGATCCGCGGAATCCGCAGGATATCCCCATTGGCGGCGATTTGGATCGGGATGCCTTCCACTTCCGGACCCACTTCCGATTTGGTGGCGATAATGGACATTACCACGCGATCATCCGGACTGATTAACGGTTGCACCACCAGCTGTAAGCCGACCGGTGTATAGGTGTATTG
>Ga0190275_10002617_pt1 | contig 12888 bp, 14 predicted proteins | sample Popmic550T_FD_133745 | JGI IMG/M metagenome (GOLD analysis project Ga0190275, IMG submission 133745) | Populus adjacent soil microbial communities from riparian zone of Yellowstone River, Montana, USA - 550 T | ecosystem: Environmental > Terrestrial > Soil > Riparian zone > Trees stand | place... | reverse complement strand
GCGGAAGCGCGAGCGGTAGAGGTCGGCGATGGCGACGTTGAAGGGCTCCTGGTCGAGCAGCGCCGCCAGCTCCTCCTGGTCGAAGTCCTGGTCGACCTCGCCTTTGCGCAGCGGCACCTTGGCGATCGTCCGCACCCCCGGCCCGGGCGGGATGCGCATGCAGCGCAGCGGCGAGATGACTCCCCGGCGGGCGGCCTGGGCGAGGTCGAAGCGCGAGGTCTGGGTCGGGAAGAGGTCGGCGACGTGGCGGGCGATCAGCGCCCCGGTCGCGGTCATGCCGATGAACACAGGCCCGTCCCAGGCACGGATACAGGCGCTGGTTTTCTCCCCCAGCGCGGTGTGCGCCTCGTCGCAGATGACGATCGCGTAGGCGTCGGAGACTTTCTTGTGGTTGCGGACGAACCACTGGTAGGTCTCGACCGTGATCGCGCCGTCGGGGTCGTCACGGCCGTCGAGCAGCGGCGGCCGCAGCCGCTCCTTGTAGCCACGGTCGGAGATCTCGCCGATGAACTGGTCGACCAGGTTGCGACGGTGGGTGAGGATCAGCACGCCGCCGGTCTTGGTCGCCTCGATGAAGCCCACCGCGGCGACGGTCTTGCCGGCGCCGGTGGCGTGCTCAAACCAGAAGCGGCGGGCGGCGCCGGGGTCGTCGGGGGCCTCCTCGACCACCTCCTCGTCCTCGTCGGCAGGCGCTTCCTCCCAGTCTCGCGGCTCCTCGTCCTCGTCCCCATCGAGATCCTCGTCCTCGTCCTCGTCGAGCTCGTCATCGCCATCCGCGTCGCCGACGGCTTCGGCCGCGTCGGCCGCGGCTTTCTCCGCCTCCTCGTCGACTTCCGATTCGGCCTCGGCGGCGGCCAGATCACGGCGCTCGTCGTCGGTGATCACCTGCTGCTGGGCCATCAGCTCGGCCAGGGTCCCGGAGAGGGCATCGACCTGATGCGGATTCAGTTCGGCGCCGTCGCGCAGCTTCGGCGGTTCGTCGGCCAGGAACCGCTCCAGCCCGAGCAACAGCGAGAAGTCACGGCGCCACTCGATCGAGGGGTACTCGGCCCCGGCGTCGATCTCACTCAGGGCGGCGTCGAGGGCGCGGCGACGGGCCGTGCCCGGAGCCAGCGCCTCGGGCCCCTCGCCGTCGAGCAGGAAGGGCTCGCGGGCAAAAGCCGCTGCCCGCTCGATGTCGGCGCTTGAAGGAACTGCCGCTCCCGCGGCAACGTCGCTGGTCTTGGCCATAGAAGGCTTCTGGGTCCGCCCCCGCCGAGCGTGGACCAGCCGGCTGGGGACAAGTGAACGAGGGCTGCGGGGAGTCGGCGAACCCTTCCCCCCGAGATCTCAGCGGCTCGCATACGGCGAACCGAACGTACGTATTGTAATCACGGAACGGATGACCGCGGGACGAACCCTGTGCATAACGCTCTTGGCGCTGACCCTGGCTGCCGTCGCGGCAACCGGATGCGGATCTTCGGGGAGCGGCGAGGGCGACGGTCAGCACCCCGACTACGAGCGCGCCCTGGCCGGCTCGCCAGCGCCGCTGGCCGCCCTGCACGACGAGGCCGGCGAGCTGCTGCCCGGTGGCGTCGAGGCCTACGAGAAGCGGATCGCGGCGCTGCAGGGCTACCCGGTCGTCGTCAACGTCTGGGCCTCCTGGTGCGGGCCCTGCCGCTTCGAGTTCCCGGTCCTGCAGAAGCTCTCGGCCCGCTACGGCAAGCGGGTCGCCTTCCTCGGCGTCGACTCGCAGGACTCCGCCGACGCGGCGAGGACCTTCCTGCGCGAAGAACCGGTCCCCTACCCGAGCTACAGCGACCCCGACGAGGAGATCGCCGACTCGCTCGGCGCCACCCTGGGATTGCCGGACACCGCCTTCTACGATCGCCGGGGCGAGCTGGTCTACCTCAAGCAGGGGCCCTATGCCGAGGACGCCGACCTCGAAGCCGATGTCCGGCGCTACTCGCTGGAAAGCGGATAATCGAGACATGGAACCGTTCGTCGTCATCGCGCTCGTCGCCATCGTCCTGCTCCTCGCCGAGCTGACGCTCCCCACCGGCGGTGCCCTGGCGGCGCTCGGCGCGGCCGGCCTGATCGCCAGCGGCGTCATCGCGCTCGGCTCCGACGGCGACGCCGCCGACATCGCCGGCCCGGCGCTGATCACGCTCGGCGTCCTCTCCGCCATCACCGCCTACTTCGTCGGCCGCAAAGTCCTCGCCGCCCACCGCGACCAGCCGGTGCGGACCGGCAGCGAGGAGCTGGTCGGCGCCAGCGCCGAGGCGCGCAGCACGATCGACCCCGAGGGCCAGGTCTGGATCGAGGGCGCCCTCTGGCGGGCGCGCCTGGCCGGCGGCGGGTCGCCGGTGCGGCTGGGGGATAGAGTCAGGGTCGAGGCGATCGAGGGGCTGACGCTGATCGTCCGCCCGGAGACCGCGCCCGTGGAGTCGTCTAGCGAAGGAGCCAGTTGATGGAAGTCGTCGCCGGAATCGTCGTCGTCCTCGCCTTCTTCGCGCTGATCGGAGTCGGCCTCTCGGTGCGGGTCCTGCGCGAGTACGAGCGCGGGGTGATCTTCCGCCTCGGCCGCCTGATCGCGACCAAGGGCCCGGGCCTGATCCTGCTGATCCCGCTGGTCGACCGCATGGTCAAGGTCGACCTGCGGACGGTCACCCTCAACGTCCCGCCGCAGGAGGTGATCACCCGCGACAACGTCCCCTCCCGCGTCAACGCGGTCGCCTACTTCCGCGTCGTCGACGCCAACCGGGCGATCGTCGAGATCGAGAACTTCCTCTTGGCGACCTCGCAGATCGCGCAGACGGCGCTGCGCTCGGTGCTCGGCAAGGCCGAGCTCGACCAGCTGCTCTCCGAGCGCGAGCGGCTCAACGAAGAGCTGCAGAAGATCATCGACGAGTCGACCGAGCCCTGGGGCGTGAAGGTGACCGCGGTCGAGATCAAGGACGTCGAGATCCCCGAGCAGATGCAGCGGGCGATGGCCCGCCAGGCCGAGGCCGAGCGCGAGCGGCGCGCCAAGATCATCAACTCCGAGGGCGAGTTCCAGGCGGCCCAGAAGCTCACCGACGCCGCCGACATCATCAGCACCAACCCGGCCTCGCTGCAGCTGCGCTACCTGCAGACGCTGCTGGAAATCGGCAGCAACCAGAACACCACCATCGTCTTCCCGCTGCCGATGGACGTGCTCGAGCCGTTCGTCGGCGCCGGTGCGGTGGAGCGGTCCAAGGGCGGCCGGGAGCCACAGCCGGGAGCCCCTCCGGCGACGCCCCCGACCCCGCCGACGCCTCCGGTCCCGCCGCTGCCCGACGACGTCCCCGGGCCCGACCCGGACGACCTTCCCCCCTCCCGGTCCTGAGCGCCCCCGAGATACGCATCGACCAGCTGAGCGGGCTGAGGACGATCCTCGCCCCCGGCCGGGCCGACCGCCCGGAGGGCTTCTCGGCGGTCGCGGCCGAACCGAAGGGCGCCGACAACTGCCCCTTCTGCGAGGGACGCGAGGACCGCACCCCCCCGGAGCTGTTCGCCCTGCGCCCCGGTGGCGGCGGCGGCGACAGCCCCGGCTGGAAGACCCGGGTGGTGCCGAACCTGTACCCGGCCCTGGGCGCCGAGAGCGCCGGCGCGGGCGGCAGCCCCGGCGCCGAAGCGGGCGCTTTCGCCAGCAGCGGCGACCCCCTGCTGGCCTCGCGCAAGGCCGGCGAACCCGACCTCTTCTCCTCGCGACCGGCGACCGGCGCCCACGAGGTGGTCGTCAACTCCCCCCAGCACGTGACCGCGATGGCGGAGCTCGGCGACGATCAGTTCGCCGCGGCGATCGCCACCTGGCGCGAGCGGATGCGGGCCCACGCCGACGCCTCCTACGTGCAGGTGATCGTCAACGAGGGTGGCGGTGCCGGGGCCTCGCTCGAGCACAGCCACGCCCAGCTCTACGGCCTGCCGTTCGTGCCCGCCGCGGTCGCGCGCGAGCGCGAGCGGGTCGGCGCCTACGCCGAACGCACCGCCGGCAGCGGCCTGCTCAGCGACATCCTGGTCGAGGAGGTGCGGCGCGGCGAGCGCCTGGTCGCGATCGACGACGAGGCGGCGCTGATCTGCCCCTGGGCCTCGCGCTCGCCGTTCGAGCTGCGGGTGATCCCGCGCCGCGAATCCCCCCGCTTCGAGCAGGACGAGACCGGCGCCGCGATGATCCGCACCGCGATGCGCGTCCTCGCCGCCCGCTTCGGCGGCCCGCCGGAGCTGAACCTCTGGGTCCGCACCGCCCCCCATGGCAGCGACCACTTCCACTGGCACGTCGACATCGCCCCCCGCCTGACGATCAAGGCCGGCTTCGAGCTCGGCACCGGCGTCGACATCAACATCTACCCGCCCGAGCGCGCCGCCAGCGACCTGCGCGAAGCCCTCTGACGCGCCGGCCAGAAGTCCTAGGCGGTTCGAGAACTCGGGGATGCATGGCACGGTACGGAGAGGAGGCCCCTCCGTACCGTGACGCGAGTGCGTCTACCCGAGCGTCAGTGTTGTGTCGCAGAGACCACCGCGGAGGTCGACGGGAATCGGCCCAAGGGTGAGTGTCATGTCATCGAAATGGAACTCGAGCGAAACGCAGCCCAGCTCATCAAGAAAACCTGTGGCCGTCCCTTTGGAGGTGAGCGTTGGAACCGGCACGGGGCAATTCGTGCCCTCGTAGGTTTTGGTGATGCTTATTCCTTCTATTTCCACCCCCTCATGATCTGTCACTGTCGTACCTGTCAGGCTCCAGTTGCCCTCCGAGAAATTCAGCGTCGGTTTCACGAAGCAGGTTGAGACGGTGGTGTTGCATGTTTTTTGAATTTCACCGTTGGTTATCGTGCCCGCGGCCATCCCGAATACGTTCGCACCGGCGCCTTCCAGTGTGATCGTGCATGGACCGCTGACGAACCCGCCCCCCGTGGTCCATGAGATCGAGCCCACGATGTGCAGTTCCTCAACGCCGGCGATGGGCTGACCGTCGTGCAGCCATTCCGGCGCATCGGCCCTCGCCCCGGGCGCGGCAGAAGCCACCGCAACCATCGCCATGGCAGTGAGCAGCAACGTCTTCCTGAACCTCATCTCAGCCACCTCCTGTGAGTGTTTGGACAACGCATCCAGTCAAACACCCGCCGAGTCACCCGAGCAAGAGGTGGCGGTTCCGCGCACGCGCCTAAGCGCGGGCCCTGCGGGCAGCTCATCTAGGATCACCCTGGCCATGCCGCCGAACCCAAAGCCGATCCCGCAGTTCATCGCCGACACGACCCAGGAGGGGATTCCGCACGGGCGCTTCGCCGAACGGCTGACGACGGCCTTTCGCGAGGCGGTCGCGGAGATCCAGGACCTGCCGGAGGGAGCGGCGGCTCCCGCCGAGCTCGACTGGTTCCCGGAGCGCGCCTGGGGGGGGCGGATCTGGGTGCCCTGCTCCGCCCACAGCGAGAGCGGCGAGGGAACGCTGGAGCTGTTCGGCCACGTCTCCTACGTGCAGCCACCCGGCGGCGACCCCTCCGACTTCCGGGCCAAGGCCGATTTCACCGACGTCCTCGCCGCCGACAACCCGGACTGGCAGATCGACCTCAACGACGACGTGGTCGGCCGCTGGCGCGGGGAGAATGGCCGCGCCGGCGCCGTCACCCTCGTCTGGGGACGACCCCTGGTCGGTGGCGCCGTCGCCGCGACCGCCGAGCTCGAGGCCGAGACCGTCGATCAAGAAGAGATCTCACGCGAGCGCTTCACCCTGATCGCCCTCGACGCGCTCGAGGGCTACGGCGACGAGATCTTCATGCAGGTCAAGCTCTGGAACCGCCGCGCTCAGGAGCTGGCTTCCGAGAGCCTCTACAGCTGACCTCGTGGCTCAGCCGAGGACCTCGATCTCGGTCCTGACTCCATCGGCGCCGGCAAGCCGGGCATCGAAGGTGATCAAGGTCTGGCCCAGCAACTCGGCCAGCGAGACGTAGAGGGCATCGTAGAAGCTGACGTTGTCGCGCAGCTCCCAGGCGCGCGGCATCAGCTCCCGGTGCCTGACCCGTCGCAGCGGCATCGCCAGCAGGTCTTCGAGCGCGTCGCCGGCAGCGGCCGCGTCGATCTGCCCGAGGCGAACGCCCCGGCGCAGGGCGTGCCCGACCTCGACATCGACCAGATGCGGTGCCCAGAGGCCGGCGCGGTCGGCGAGCAGTCGCCGCCGTGCCACGCCGGCCTTCTCGGCATCTCCTAGGTACTCCGCCAAAACGGAGGCGTCGACGACGGGCATCACTCGCCCCGTGACTCGCGAAGCGCCGCCAGGATCGTCTCGGTGCGCAGCCCAGAGGGGCCGCGACCGCGGATCCTCGCGTCGATCTCCTCGAAGCTCGCCTGGGTGGCGATGGTCGCCAGTTCCCGCTTGACGAAATCCGAGAGGGACATCCCTTCGGCGAGCGCACTCGCCTTCAGGGCGCGATGCACGTCGTCCGGAACATTTCTAACCTGGATCATCTTGGACATGTGCAGCACATTAGTAGGTGTGGTGGACATGTCGAGTGCGCGGAGTGAGTTCATACAGGGAATCGTGCAGGAGCAGAGTTGCCGCGTGGTGCGCTGAAAGTGCCGTTTTCGGCGCCAAGGGCGCAACTAAGAGAAAATCCCCGACGAGCCCCGATAGCTCAGCTGGATAGAGCGATCCCCTCCTAAGGGATAGGCCGCTGGTTCGAATCCAGCTCGGGGCGTCCAACCTGCAAGCCGCCGCCCGAGGCGGTGCAACTTTTCGGGTCTCGACCCGGTTGTAGCGAGAGTGCAGCCAATGAGCCAGACCGGCTACCGATCGCTCCGCCCTCACGCGCGGCTAGCCTGCGCCACCCTGATCGCCCTGACCCTGCTGGTCGGCTGGCAGGGGGCGATCGCCGCTGCCGCCTCCGCCCGCGCCATCCACTTCGACGGCCAGCGGGTCGAGGCGCCGAGATCCTGGCCGGTTTACCGCCTCTCCGAGCGCCCGCATATGTGCGTGCGGCTCGACCGCCGCGCGGTCTACCTGGGGACGCCGGGGGCGAACCAACGCTGTCCCGCCGCGGCGATGGGGCGCCAGCGGGCGATCCTGGTCGAACCCCGCGCCGCCGCCGGCGCCTCGCGCTCGGCGCCGCCGACTCCGCCCCGCCGGATCGCCTCGGCCTCGGCCGGGGGCAGCGTCTTCACCGGCCTCGGCTTCGATGCCTGCACCGCTCCCTCCTCGCGCTCGATGGCAGCCTGGGAGTCCTCGCCCTACCGCGCGGTCGGCGTCTACATCGGCGGCGTCAACCGCGCCTGCTCACAGCCGAACCTGACCGCCACCTGGGTCGACGCCCAGACCAGCGCCGGCTGGCATCTGATCCCCACCTACGTCGGCCTCCAGGCCCCGACCAGCAGCTGCAGCAGCTGCGCCAAGCTCAGCTCCAGCCAGGCGACCGCCCAGGGGGCGGCGGCGGCGAACGACGCAGTCGCCCTCGCCAGCTCGATCGCGATGGGGCCCGGCAGCCCCATCTACTACGACATGGAGTCCTACACCCGCACCTCCAGCGCGACCGCCGCGACCCTCGCCTTCCTCGAGGCCTGGACCGAGGAGCTGCACTCGCTCGGCTACGTCTCCGGCGTCTACAGCAGCAGCGCCTCCGGGATCGCCGACCTCGTCGGCCAGCTCGGGAGCGGCTACGTCCTGCCCGACCATCTCTGGTTCGCCAACTGGAATGGCCAGGCCAACACCAGCGACCCCTACATCCCCGCCAGCGGCTGGAGCCAGCACCAGCGGATCCATCAGTACCGCGGCGGCCACGACGAGACCTACGGCGGCGTCACGATCAACATCGACAGCAACTACGTCGACGGGGGCACCGTCGGCACGGCGGCGTCGCCGCTGACCAACGAAGACCCGATCGGCGCCCTCGACCTGGTCGGCACCCCCACCCCCGGGCAGGTGCGGGTGAAGGGCTGGGCCTTCGACTTCAACGCCCCGACCGAACCGCTGGCGATCCGCGCCTACATCGGCGGCAGGCCAGGCGCCCCCAAGGCCGTCGCCTACGACCTCGGGCTCGCCAACCAGCCGCGCCTGGACGTCAGTGCCAAGTACCGCCGGGCGGGTGCCGGTCACGGCTTCGACGCCACCTTCCCGACCGTGAAGTCGGGACCGCAGCCGGTCTGCGTCTACGCGCTCAACACCGGCGGTGGCACCGACCGGCTGCTCGGGTGCAAGTCGACCACCGTCCCGGTCGCGGTCACGCTGTCGGTCCTGAAGACGACCCCGACCAGCGTCAAGGTCTGGGCCAACTGCAGCTGGCCGCAGGGGACGGTCTGCCCCGGGCGGTTCCTCCTCCGCACGCGGGTCAAGGTCGCCCTCCCCCATCGCCGCGGCACCCCGCCGCGGATCCGCGCCGTCACCCGCTCGCTCGGGCGCCGCGGCTTCCAGCTCTCCGGCCAGCGCGGCCACGGCTTCGTGATCCCCCTCAGCGCCGGGGGCCGGGCCTTGCTGAAGCAGCGTGGCCGGCTCAGGTCCCAGCTGATCGCCGCGATCCCGGGCGGCCGCCGGATCGTCAGCGTCGGCCTCGGCGGTTAGCCCTCGCCGAGCGCCTCGCGCAGGCTCGCGAGCTCCGCCCGCAGCTCGGCCAGCTCGCGCTCGAGCCGGGTGAGGCGGTCCTCGGCCGGGACCAGGCCGGCGTCCGGCTCCGACCCGGTCGATGCGGTGCTCGCGGACTCGTTCCCCCGCTCCTCACCCGCCCCGGCGTCGCCGCCCTCAACCGCCATCGCCGACGACCCAGCTGCCTCCGCGGCGAATCCGCCCAGCAGCTGCTCGTAGCGCAGCTCCTTCTGCCCCGGCCGGCGCTCGTGGCGGGCGACGTAGCCGCGCTCGACCAGGCCGTCGAGGGTCGCCTGAACGGCGCCGAGATCGGGAAACCCGTGCAGGCGCTCGCTGCGCTGCTTCAGCTCGCCGGGGGTCTGGGCCCCGCGCAGCATCAGCACTCCCAGGAGAGCGAGCTCAGCCGGGTCGACGCCGAGCGCTTCCGGCAGCAGGTGGCGGTACTTGCGGGCGCGGCTGCCGGCGCCGCTGGCGAGCCGGGTCCAGCCGCGCAGAGCGAGCCGGCGCAGCGCCTCGGCGACGGTGGCCTCCTCGTAGGCGACGACCGGGTCGCGGTTGGTCGACTGGTTGCAGGCCAGGCGCAGCGCGTTGAGCGAGAGCGGGTAGGCGTCCGGGGTCGTGCGCTGCTTCTCGATCAGGCAGCCGACGACGCGGATCTCGATGGCGTCGGGCTCCACTCGCCTCAGACGCGGTCGGGCCGCTCGGGGTAGATCTCGTCGATCGTGACCAGGGCGCGGTAGGGAGCCTCGGCTGCGGCCTCGATCTTCTCGGCGCCGCCGGCGAGCCGGTCGACGACGGCGACGACGCCGGCCACCTCCAGCCCCTCCTCGCGGATCCGCCCGATCGCGGTCGCGGTCGAGCCGCCGGTGGTGACGGTGTCCTCGACCACGAGGCAGCGCAGCCCCGGGCCGACCGGGCCCTCGACCCAGCGCTGCAGCCCGTGCTCCTTGCGCTCGCCGCGCACGAAAAAGGCGACGAGGCCGGCGCCGGAGGGGACGGCGATCGCCGCGCAGGCGGGCGGGATCGCGGCGGTCGCGGGGCCGCCGACCGCCGCGGCGCCGAGCTCGATGGCGCGAGCCGCGATCAGCTCGCCGGCGGCCCGAAACCCGGCCGGCCGCATAAGCGCCCGCCGCGCGTCGACGTAGTACTGCGCGGTCGCCCCGCTCGCCAGCGTCACCTCGCCGAGGATCAGCGAGTGCGCACGCAACTCCGCGAGCAAGGTCCCCTTGGCGGCGTCGAGGTCGGTCACCGCCGGCATCCTAAGGTCGCTGACTCGTGGGCGAGTTACCCACCCAGGGTGTGGTCAAGCCATCAACTTTGGACGAGCGCGTCGCGGAAGCCCTGGCGCCAGCTCGGGTGCGCCGGCTGCCAGGCCAGCTCGCGCTTGGCCTTGGCGTTGGCGGCACCGCGCATCTCGATCGCCGCCCCCGCCAGGTCGGCGCCGGCCACCAGCCGCGCCAGCCAGGCCGGGACCCGGCGCGGCGGCTTGGCGCCGAGCACCTCGGCGTAGACCGGCAGCCACTCGCGTAGCGGCGCCGGCTCGTCGTCAACGACGTTGTAGGTGCCGGGAGCGCCGTGGTCGAGGGCGGCGACAACCGAGCTGGCGGCATCGTCGATGTGGACGAAGGAGAAGGTGCCCGTCCCGGCGCCGATGATCGGGGTGCGCCGCTTCAGCGTTTCCTCCGCCTGCGAACCGCCACGGTCGTAGTAGGTGCCGGGGCCGTAGAACCAGCCAAAGCGCAGGACCACGCCCTCGAGACCCGCGGCGCCAGTCACCTGCTGCTCGAGCTCGACCAGGGCGTCGCGCGCGGCCGCGAAGCGGCCGGGAGGTTCGACGAACAGCCGCGCCTCCTCGTCCTTGACCCAGCTGCCCTCGGGCTCGTAGAAGAAGGCGACGCTCTCGGCGATGATCCGGCGCGCGCCCGCGGCGCTGGCCGCGGCGACGAGGTTGCGGGTCCCCTCCGACCGCACGCGGTTAGTCGCCGCCAGGTAGTCCGACCGCGGTTTGAAGCGCGGCGGCAGCGCGGTCAGCGCGTGGACGACGACGTCTGGGCTCGCTGCCGCCACCGCCGCGCGCAGCGCCTCGGCGTCGAAGACGTCGCAGACCGCAGCGGCAGCACCTGCCTCGCGAATCGCGGCGGCCCGCTCCTCGTGCCGCGTCATTCCCGTCACCTCGTGACCGGCGGCGAGCAACTGCCGCACCAACGGCCTCCCGATCGCACCGCTGGCACCGGCGACGAAGACCTTCATCGGCTACCAGATGAAGATGTCTTCGCCGTAGTTGATCCGCTCGTAGATCTCGGGCTGATCGGCGATGAAGGTGCGCAGGCAACCGTGGCTGGCCGGGTAGTCCGGGACGGATTCGTAGCCGTGGATCGCGTAGCCGCCGTAGAAGTACCAGGAGTAGTACATCCCGTGGGAGTTGTAGCCGGGTTCGGTGCGGATGAACTCGTAGTGACCGGTGACGGTCGGGGTCGAGGACTTGCCGGAGGAGACGGGGTAGATCGCGACCGGCTTGTCGCCCTTGGCGAAGACGATGACCTGCTTCGACAGCGGCGCCTCGACGTGCGAGCCGGCGCCGGGGTGGCGGACCTCGTAGGCCCCCTTGCCGGCGAAGACGCTCTTGACCAGGCCCTTGCCGGCCCGGTAGCTGCGGGTCTTGTCGTTGACTTTGCGGTAGGCGAGCACCCCGCGGGCGGTCTTGCCGCCGAAGCAGCGACCGCTGTTGGCGATGTAGCCCATCTCCCGCATCGCCTTCTTGAAGCCGACGACGACATCGCCGCACTGACCCTGGTGCAGGGACGGGAAGCTGACCTTCCAGCTCTTGCGGACGGTGCTGTCGGCCCCGAGGACCGCGGTTGCCTCGTGCGTGGCGCTGACCGCGTACTTGCCGTCCTCGCGGACGATGACGCTGGAGCGGAAGCTGCCGCTGCCGCCCTTCCCCTTGCCGACCGCCAGCTTGTGGCTGACCAGCTCCTTGCCGTCGAGGAAGAAGGTGACCTCGACCCGCTGGCCCGCCACGTAGGGGCTGATCGTGCCGAAGACGGGGACCTTGCCGTAGATCTGGGCGCGGCCGTCGTCGAGCTTGCCGAGCTTGATCTTCACGGTCGCGTCGGGGACGACCGCGGCGGCGCCCTTCGGCCCGGCCTTCGCCGCGCTGGCGGAAGCGGGGACCACGAGCAGGGCCGCGAGGGCGAGGAGGAACGCGAGACGGCGACTCACGGCGCGGATGCTACTGAGCGAGCAGGGCGACGGAGTTGTTCAGCATGTGCAGCAAGATGCACGGCACGATCGAGCCGGTCTTCTCGTAGAGCAGCGCCAGCAGGAAGCCGAAGGCGATCAGCGGCGGCACCGCGCTGATCCCCGTCAGCGCGTGCAGGGCACCGAAGACCGCACCGGCGATCAGCGCCGCGGCGAAGCGGGGCAGCCGCTCCCGCAAGCCCCCGAACAGCATCCCCCGGAAGCAGATCTCCTCGCTGATCGAGGCGACGAAGACGATCAGCAGGATCTGCACCGGGATCGGGCCGAACCCCTCGGCGATGTCCTCCTGTTCGGGCACCGTGATCAGCAGCGAGTAGGCCATCGCGAACAGCAGGTAGGCACCGATCGCCGCGGCCGTCCACTTCAGCGCCGTCGAGACCTTGAAGCGCTGCACCCCGAGCCGCCGCAGGATCTCCCGCACGGTCGCTGCCCCGCGCTGGGCCGCGATCGCCATCGGCACCATCAGGAACCCGATCGCCGTCGCCAGCTGCACGCCGACGTTGCCGAAGGTGTCGAGGTCGCCGTCGGCTTCCGCGCCGATGATCGCCGCCGGGATCCCGATCACGATTCCGGTGCCGAGGGCGAGGAAGACACCCAGCACCGCCACCCACGGCCCCCAGTTCGAGTACGGGAACCGGCGCGGCTGCTGCTCGACCCCCCCGACGGCTAGGTTGACCTCCATGTCGCCGGCAGTTTCACAGGTCTCGCGCTCGACCAAGACCCGCCTGCGCTTCATGCGCCGGCTCGTCTTCGCCGTCGTCGTCCTCGTCCTGGCGATGATCGCGCTGAGCCAGTTCACGGAGCTGAAGCGGCTGGCGGGCGGCATCCTCGCCTCGACCGCGGTCCTTGGCCTGATCGTCGGCTTCGCCGCCCAGCACTCGATCGGCAACCTCGTCGCCGGGGTTCAGATCGCCGTCTCGCAGCCGTTCCGGATCGGCGATCGCATCACCTTCGACGAGAACGAGGGCCGGGTCACCGACATCACCCTCTCCTACACCTACATCGACCCCGGCGACGGCACTCACTTCGTGATCCCGAACCAGCTGCTGGTCGAAGGCGTCGTC
>Ga0190275_10002616_pt1 | contig 12889 bp, 11 predicted proteins | sample Popmic550T_FD_133745 | JGI IMG/M metagenome (GOLD analysis project Ga0190275, IMG submission 133745) | Populus adjacent soil microbial communities from riparian zone of Yellowstone River, Montana, USA - 550 T | ecosystem: Environmental > Terrestrial > Soil > Riparian zone > Trees stand | place... | reverse complement strand
TCGCCGGGGACGCCGCCTCGGCGGCGCGCACGTTCGGCCGCGACGCCGCCGACGGCGTGATCGAGCTGCCCGGCGTGATGAGCCGCAAGAAGCAGGTCGCGCCGCGGCTCCTCGGGGCCGCCTAGCTCCGTACCATCCGCCGCGATGTCCGACGAAGGCCTGCGCGCCGCCGAGGAGAAGATGCGCCGGGAGGGCCTGCCCGAGCCCGCCGTCGCCACCTTCGGCCACTACTACCGCCAGCTCGAGCAGGGGGCGACCGGGATGCTCCCGGACGCCGAGCTCGACACGCTCGGCGACGTCCCCGCGCTCGACGACCTGCCGAGCGATCCCGAGGCCGAGCGCGCGGCGCTCGAGCACGCCGTGGTGATCAAGCTCAACGGCGGCCTCGGCACGAGCATGGGCATGACCGCCGCCAAGTCGCTGCTGCCGGTCAAGGACGGCAACACGTTCCTCGACGTCATCGCCCGCCAGGTGCTCGCCCTGCGCGAGCGCCACGGCGTGCGGCTGCCGCTCGTGCTCATGAACTCCTTCCGCACGCACGACGACAGCCTGGAGGCGCTCGCGCGCCACCCGGACATCGAGTCGGACGTCCCGCCGGACTTCGTCCAGCACAAGGAGCCCAAGCTCTTCGCGGAGGACCTCACGCCCGCCGAGTGGGAGCCGGACCCGTCGCTCGAGTGGTGCCCGCCCGGCCACGGCGACCTCTACCCGGCGTTGCTGACCTCCGGGATGCTCGACACGCTGCTCGAGCGCGGCTACACGCACGCCTTCGTCTCGAACTCCGACAACCTCGGCGCCGTGCTGGACCCGCGCATCCTCGCGTGGGTGGCGGGCGAGGAGATCCCGTTCCTCATGGAGGTCTGCGAGAAGACGGAGGCCGACCGCAAGGGCGGCCACCCGGCGGTGCGCAACTCCGACGGCCGGCTGATCCTGCGCGAGACCGCGCAGACGCCGGATGAGGATCTGGCGGCGTTCCAGGACCTCGCGAAGTGGCGCTTCGTGAACTCCAACAATCTGTGGATGGACCTGCGCCGCCTGCGCGAGGTCCTCGAGGCAGGCGACGGCGTCGTCGAGCTGCCGCTCATCGTCAACCGCAAGACGGTCGATCCGGGCGACGCCTCCACGCCCGAGGTCATCCAGATCGAGACCGCCATGGGGGCCGGCATCGCGGTCTTCGAGGGCGCGCGCTGCCTGCACGTGCCCCGCTCGCGCTTCGCGCCCGTCAAGACGACCAACGACCTGCTCGTGGTCCGCTCGGACGCCTACGTGATGACCGACGACGCGCGCGTCGTGCTCGCCCCCGAGCGCACCTCGGGCCCGCCCTACACCGACCTCGACTCCGCGCACTTCAAGCTCATCCGCGACTTCGACGCCCACCTCCCCGAGGGCCCGCCGTCGCTCGTCGAGGCCGAGCGGCTCGTCGTGCGGGGGGACGTCGTGTTCGGCAGCGGCGTCGTCGTGCGCGGCGACGTCGAGGTGGCCCAGGAGGGCGACGGGCCGCTGCGCCTCGAGGACGGGACGGTCCTCGAGGGCTGAGCCCTGCGCGTCATCGTCGTCGGCGCGGGCGAGGTCGGTCAGCACGTCTCGGCGACGCTGAGCGGCGAGGGGCACGCGGTCACGCTGCTCGAGCGCGACGAGGAGCGCGTGCGCGCCCTGCAGCCCGCGCTCGACGCGCTCGTCGTCACCGGCAACGGCGCGAGCCCGCGGGTGCTCAAGGACGCGGGCGCCAAGGAGGCCGACCTGCTCCTGGCGGTCACCGAGATCGACGAAGTCAACCTGCTCGCGGCCGCCGCGGGGCACCGGCTGGGCGTGCAGCGCACGCTCGCCCGGGTCCGCGACGCCGAGTGGTTCGGCGGCGACCAGGGCTTCGCCCGCGACATCCTCGGCGTCGACGCCGTCATCGACCCCGAGCACGCCACGGCGGACGACCTCGCCGAGACGCTGCTGCTGCCGGGCGCGGTGCACGTCGAGCACTTCGCCGAGGGGGCCATCACCGTGGCCGAGATCGTCATCCGCGAGCACTCGCCGCTCGCGGGGGTCGTCGTGCGCGAGCGCCCGGAGCCCGTCCCGTACTCGATCGTCGGCATCCTGCGCGGCGGCGCGGTGCTCGTGCCGACCGCGGGCGAGCGCGTGCAGCCGGGCGACCGCGTGTTCGCGGTCGCCTCGCAGGAGCAGATCGCACAGGTCGTCGCGTTCCTCGACGGCGCGCCGGAGGAGGTGCGCGACGTCGTCGTCCTCGGCGGCGGGCGGGTCGGCGGCCACCTGGCGAAGCGACTCGCCGGCCGCTGCGACGTCCGCGTGCTCGAGCGCGACGCAGAGCGCGCGCGGCTGCTCGCCGAGCGGGTGCCGCAGGCCCTCATCCTCCACGAGGGGGACCTGTCGAAGGAGATGCTGCTCGCCCACGGGGTCGACCGCGCCGGGGCGTTCGTCGCCTGCGCGGGCGACGACCGCACCAACCTCCTCGCCACGCTGCACGCCAAGCAGCTCGGCGCGCGGCTGTGCCTCGCCGTGGTCACGCGCGAGCAGTACGTCCCGCTCGTCGACGCGCTCGGGGTCGACGGGGCGTTCTCGCTGCGGCTGACGACCGCCGAGGCGATCCTGCGCTTCGTGCGCGTGGACACGGTCCGCGCCATGCACCTCACGATCTCGGGCGCCGAGGTGCTCGACCTCAACGCGGATCCCGGCTCGGCCATCGTCGGCGCGCGCGCCGAGCCGGCCGGCCGGCTCTCGGGCTGCGAGGTCGGGGCGATCCTGCGCGACGGGCGCGTGCTGATCCCGGCCGCGGGCGAGCGCATCCAGGCCGGCGACCGCGTGCTGCTGTTCCGCCGGCGCGGCACCGCGGCGCGCGTCGAGCACGCCTTCGACGCGTGAGATGGGGCGTCGTCCTCCCGGTGGTCGGCGGCGCGCTGCTCGCCGCGGGCGCGGGCATGCTCGTCTGCGCGCTCGTGGCCGCCGGCTACGGCGACGGCGGCGGCCTCGCGTTCGCCCTTCCGGGGAGCGCGACCGCCGCGCTCGGCGCCGCCGGGCTGCTGCTCGGGCGGCGGCTGCCGTCGTCGCCGCTGCGTCCCCGCGACGGCTACTTCGCGGTCACCGCCGCGTGGGCCGCCTCGGCGGCCGCCGGTGCGATCCCGCTGCTCGCGGCCGCGACGTTCGCCGCGCCCGTCGACGCGTTCTTCGAGTCCATGAGCGGGTTCACCGGCTGCGGCGCCACGCTGCTCGACGACGTCGAGGCCGAGCCGCACGCCGTCCTGCTGTGGCGCAGCCTCATGCACTGGATCGGCGGGGTGGGGATCGTCCTGCTCGTCGTGGCGGTCGCGCCCGCCACGGGACTGGCCTCGCAGCGCCTGTTCTTCGCGGAGTCGTCCTCGCCGACGACGGAGCGGCTCACGCCGCGGATCGCGGACACCGCGAAGATCATCTGGGGCGTCTACCTGACGCTCACGGTGGCGTCCTGCCTGGCGCTCTTCGCCGCCGGCATGCGGCCCTTCGACGCGGTCAACCACGCCTTCGCGGGGATCGCGACGGGCGGCTTCTCGACCCGCACGGCGTCGATCGGCGCCTTCGACTCGCTGCCCATCGAGCTCGTGACGATCGTCGTGATGGCGCTCGGCGGGATCAACATGGCCTTCTACTGGCGCGCGGTGCACGGCGACTCGCTGCGCCCGCAGCTCGCCGAGGTGCGGGCGTACGTGCTCCTGCTCGCCGGCGGGACGGCGGTCGTGGCCGCGAGCGTGCTGATCGCCGACGACGTGTCCGGCCTCGGCACCGCGCTGCGGGAGGCGGCGTTCAGCGTCGTGAGCATGATGACCACGACGGCGTTCATCACGGGCGACTTCGACGCCTACAACGACTTCGCCCGGCTCGTCATCGTCAGCCTCACGTTCATCGGCGCCTGCGCGGGGTCGACGGCGGGCGGGATGAAGGTCGTGCGCTTCCTCCTGCTCTCGCGCACGGCGGTGCAGGAGGTCCAGCGCCAGCTCCAGCCGAGCGCGGTGCAGGTGCTGCGGCTGCCGGGGCGCGTGTTCGCGGAGGACGTGCGCCGGACGGTGCTCGGCTTCTTCTTCGTCTACGTGTCGGTGTGGGCGCTGGGGATGCTCGTGATGGCGGCGGTCGGGCTCGACGCCGTGACCGCCGGGAGCGCGTCCGCGGCGGCGCTGAACCTGTCGGGCGCCGGCCTGGAGGCGGTGGGGGCGACCGAGAACTTCGGCGCCGTCCCGCCGGCCGGCCGCGCGGCGCTGAGCCTGCTGATGCTCATCGGACGGCTCGAGGTGTTCACGGTCGTGGCGCTGCTCACGCCGGCGTTCTGGCGCCGGCGCTGGGCGTGACGAGGCGCAGGATCACGACCTCCGGGACCGATCGCAGGCGGACCGGCCAGCCGCTCGTGCCGACGCCGCGGGTCACGAACAGGTGGCGGCCGTCCTCGACGATGTGCCCGGCGGCGTAGCGGTCGCCGTAGCGCGACGGGATGACGTGCCGGCGCAGCAGCGGGAGGTCGACCTGGCCGCCGTGCGTGTGTCCGCACAGCGTCAGCGACGCGCGGCCCGGGATGCGCGGGAAGACGTCGGGGTCGTGGGCGAGGACGAGCACCGCGGCGTCCGCCGGCACCGCCGCGAGCGCGGCGACCGGGTCGGGGTCGCGCGTGCGGGCGTCGCCCAGCCCGACGGCCCACAGGCCCGGGCGCAGCTCGCGCGCGTCGTCCTCGAGGACCGTGATCCCGGCGGCCGCGAGTGCGCGCGGCATGCGCTCGCCGGCGTTCGCCCAGTCGTGGTTGCCGAGCACCGCGAGCACGCCGAGCGGCGCCCGCAGGCCGGCGAGCGCCTGCGCGACCGCCTCGGGCGCGACCGGCTCGCCGCCGCGCACGGCGGGGTCCACGTAGTCGCCGAGCAGCGCGATGAGGTCGGGCCGGCGCTCGGCGAGCCGGTCGGCGACCCGCTCGACCGCGGCGGCGCGGATGTGCGGCGCGCCCGCGTGCAGGTCGGAGACGACGCCGACGCGCAGCCCGTCCAGCGCGGCGGGCCAGTGCGCGGGGGCGAGGTCGAGCTCGCGCACGCGCAGCGCCCGCGGCTCCCACCACAGGGCACGCACCGCGACGGCGGCGGCGGTCGCGAGCGCGACGCCGGCGGCACCCGCGATGACGGCGCGCGCGTTCAGAGGGCCGCGCGGATGCGCTCGCCGAGCGCGGCGAGCTCCTCGGGCTCGGCCGGGGTGGCGCGCCGGAAGTCGATGTCGTGCGCGCCGTCGACCGGCACGAGGTGCAGGTGGGCGTGCGGGACCTCGACACCGACCACCACACAGCCCACGCGCGCGGCCCCCGTCACCGTGCGGATCGCGTTGGCGACCGGCTTGGCGAACACCATGAGGTCGCCGAGGAGGTCGTCGGGCAGGTCGAAGAAGTGGTCGATCTCCTGCTTGGGGATCACCAGCGAGTGGCCCGGCCGGATCGGCCGGACGTCGAGGAAGGCGAGGAAGCGGTCGTCCTCGGCCAGGCGCTCGGCCGGGATGTCGCCCGCGACGATCTTCGAGAAGATGCTCGCCATCAGCCGGCGGGGCACTTGGACGGGAGCATCGCGCCCGGCGCGAGGCAGCGGTCGCGGCGCAGCGGCGAGCGCCCGCGGCGGATCAGGAACGACGTGTACTTGCCGACCCGGGCCGCCTGGAAGACGCGGACGCGGATCTCCACGCCGGCCCGGAGGTGGCGCTCGTAGCGCTTCAGGCGCGCCGTCCCGCTCGCGGTGACGCGCTCGGCTGGGCAGCCGGCGCCCTTGCAGGTGGCGAGGATGCGGGCGGCGCGCGGCGCGCGCACCGACAGCAGCGAGATCCGCGCCCCGCGCCGGGTGAGGCTGCCACGGATCCGCACGACCGGGAACGGCGAGAGCAGCGCGGGCTGACCCGCCGGGGCGACGGACGGCGCCGGCGTGGTCGGCGTGGGGCTCGTGGACGGGCCGGGGCTCGGGCTCGGGGACGGCGCGGGCGCCGGGATCGGCGCGTCGTCATCGTCGCCGTTGCCGGGCCCCTCGTTGCCGTTGTCGCCGCCGGGGTTGCCCGGTGCCGGCGTGCCGGGTGCGACGACCGCCGTGAGCGACGAGAGCGCGCGCGTCGTCTCGCCGCTGCGGCGCACGACGAGCTCGACGCCGAGCTGCTTGCCGAGGTCGCCGGTCTGGACGACGTAGTTCGTGCCGCGGGCGCGCTGGATGCGCGCGCAGCTGCGCCCGCCCGGGTCGCAGCGGACCCAGCGCAAGGTGACCTTGGCGTCCGACGGCGTGTAGCGACCGCCCGACGCGGTCAGCGTCCCGCCGACCTGCGCGAGCCCGCCGACGGCGGGCGGCGTCTGGATCTGCGGCGAATCGGCCGCGTGCGCGAGGCCGACCAGCACGGCGAGGGCGAGACCGATCCCGAGCACACCCGTTCGCACGACCCATGACGCCATCCGTAGTGTCACGCGCGCCATCGTAGGGGGTGGCCCGGCCCCGGGGCAGAAAAAGGGCCGATCGCTGACTACTCCGTGCCGAAGATGCGGTCGCCGGCGTCCCCCAGGCCGGGCCGGATGTAGCCGTGGCCGTCGAGCTCGCGGTCGACGACCGCGCACGTGATCGGCACCTCGGGATGGGCCGCCTCGACGGCGGCGATCCCCTCGGGCGCGGCGAGCAGGCAGACGAAGCGCAGCCGCTGCGCGCCCGCCCGCTTGAGGCGCTCGAGCGCGTGGACCGCCGAGCCGCCCGTGGCGAGCATCGGGTCCATGACCACGACCTCGGCGCCCGGGATGCCGTCCGGCAGGCTCTCGTAGTAGTGCACGGGCGTCAGCGCCGTCTCGTCGCGGTAGAGGCCGAGGTGGCCGACGCGGGCCTCGGGCACGAGCCGCAGCGCGCCCTCGACCATCCCCAGCCCGGCGCGCAGGATGGCGATGACCACGATCTCGTCGGCCAGCCGCGCGCCCGCGGTCTCCTCGAGCGGCGTGGCGACCGGCACGTCGCCGATGCGCAGGTCGCGCAGCGCCTCGTAGAGCAGCATCGAGCCGACGTCGACGAGCGTCTCACGGAACACGCGCGACGGCGTCCGGTGGTCGCGCAGCACCGTGAGGTGACGCGCCACGAGCGGGTGCTCGACGATCGTGACGCTCATCGCCGGGTGCTCGACCAGTACGTCGCGGCCATGTCCTCGTCGCCGTGACCGAGGTCGATCGCGCGGCCCATCTGGCGCGCGACCGCGTCGATCACCGGCACTTCGGCGCCGTGGCGCTCCGCGGCGGCGCGGACGAGGTCGGCGTCCTTGCGCGCGAGCGCGAGCGTGAAGGACGGCGGGAAGTCGCGCTCGAGCATCGCCTTGCCCTTCGTCTGGGCGTAGGGGAGGTCGAGCGCGCCGCCGCCGATCGCGTCGAGGAAGCGCGCCGGGTCGACCGCGAGCGCCTCGGCGAGCCCGACCACCTCGGCGAGCGACTCGACGACGGAGAGGACCCACGTGTTGACGACGAGCTTGAGCCGGGTGCCCGCGCCGGCCTCGCCGAGCCACAGGGTGCGGGCGCCGACCGCGTCGAACACCGGCCGGGCCGGCGCCTCGGCGCTCTGGGGGCCGGACGCGAGGACGGTGAGCGTGCCCTGCTCCGCGGGCGCCTTCGTGCCGAGCACGGGCGCGTCGACGAACGTCGCGCCGGTGCCGCCCGCCAGCGCGGCGGCGCGCTCGGTGCCCTCGATGCCGATCGTCGACATCTGCAGCCACAGCGGGCCGGGGGCGGCCGCGGGCAGCGCGGCCTCCGCGGTGGCGAGCACCGCGTCCGCGTCGGCCAGCATGGTGAGGACGACGCCGGCGCCCGCCGCCGCCTCGGCCGGGTCGTCGAAGACCTCGGCGCCGTCGTCGGCGAGCGGCCGGGCGCGCTCGGCCGTACGGTTCCACGCGCGGACGCCGAGACCGGCGGCGCGGAGGTTGCGCGCCATCGGGAAGCCCATGATGCCCGTGCCGAGCACGCAGACGGTGGCAGCCATGGCGCCCAACCGTACCCGCGTTCAGCCGCGGGCGAGCCCTTCGAGCAGCGTCACGGCGTGCGTGGGCGGCGGCAGGGCGGCGATCGCGGCGCGCAGGCGCCGCGCCGCCGCGCGCCGGCGCGGGTCGTGCAGCGCGCGCTCGACGGCTGCGCGCACCTCCCGGGGGGTCGCGGTGAGCGCGTCGAGCGTCTGCCCGGCGCCGACCGCCTCGCAGCGGGCCGCGTTGAGCGGCTGGTCGGCGGCGATCGGAACGCAGACGAGCGGCACGCCGTGGGTGAGCGCGCCGACCACGCTGCCCGAGCCGGCGTGGACGACCGCGACGGCGCAGCGCGGCAGCACCTCGGCCTGGGGGACGTAGCGCTCCACCCGCACGTTCGCCGGCTGCGGGCCGAGCGTCGCCGGGTCGATCGCGCGCCCGACCGTGACGAGGACGTCGAGCGGCAGGTCGCGCACGCCCTCGACGAGCCGCGGAAAGAGGTCCCCGGACTCCGTGTTGACGATCGTCCCGAGCGTGACGTAGACGAGCGAGCCGTCGCCCTCCGGGGGCATCGGGTCGGCGGCCCGGAAGGCATGCGCGCCCGGCGGCAGGTCGTCGCGCAGGGCGGGCGGGAACGGGGAGAGCACGAGTCCCCGCAGGCGCGCGAGCGCCGGGTCGGGGGCGAGGCCGTGCTCGGCACGCAGCGCATCCAGCGGCTCCGCGACGTCCGCCGCGTCGATGAGCCCGCCGGCGGCGACGACGAGCACGCTCGCATGCGGGATGCCGAGCCGCTCGGCCGCGACGGCGGCGCCGAAATCGGCCTCGTCGCGGACGAGGACGTCCGGCCGCTCGCGCTCGCAGAGGGCGAGGACGTCGTGTGCCCGTGCGCGCGCCAGCCGGCCCGCGAAGCTCTCGCGCAGGGCGCGGCGCTCGCGGGCCATGTCGATCGGCTGCAGCGGGACGTGGTGCGCGACGACGTCGTGGCCCGAGGCCACGAAGCGCAGCCCCGCCGCGGCGCGCCCGAGGGACGCCGCGCCGGTGACGGTGACCGCGTGTCCCCGGGCCGCCGCGGCGCGCGCGATCGGCAGCAGCGGCTGCAGGTGCCCCTCCCCGCCGACGAAGCTGAACAGCACCCGCACGCGCCGAAGTGTCCCAGCCCGCGGCGCCTCGGCTACGGTCCGGCCGTGCTGCCCGAGGCGGTCGCGCTGCTGCGCTGTCCCCACTGCGGCGCCGGGCTCGCGCTCGCCGGCGCGATCGTGCGCTGCCCCGCCGGCCACGCGTTCGACGTCGCCCGCCAGGGCTACGTGTCGCTGCTCGCCGGCCCGCGCGCGGCGCCCGGCGACGACGCCGCGATGGTGGCCGCGCGCGCGGCGTTCCTCGGCGCCGGCCACTACGCGCCGCTCACGGACGCGATCGCCGCCGCCGCGGCCGACGCGCTCGCCCACGGGCCGCCCGGCTGCGTCGCCGAGCTCGGCGCGGGCACGGGGCACCACCTCGCGGCGGTCCTCGACCGGGCGCCGGGGCGGCTCGGCCTCGCGCTCGACGCCTCGGCCGCCGCCCTGCGCAGGGCGGCCCGTGCGCACCCCCGGATGGCGGCGGTCGGCTGCGACGCGTGGCGGGCCCTGCCTGTCCGCAGCGGGGCCGTCGCGCTCGCCCTGAGCGTCTTCGCCCCACGCAACGGCGCCGAGCTCGCGCGCGTCGTCGCGCCGGGCGGCGGGCTCCTCGTGGCCGCGCCCGAGCCCGACCACCTCGCCGAGCTCGTCGGGCCGCTCGGCCTGCTGCGCGTCGACGAGCGCAAGGCGGATCGCGTCGCTGCGCAGCTCGAGCCCGCCTTCGCGCCGGTCGCGGCGACCGTGGTCCGCGCCCCGCTCGCGCTGGGCGCCGCCGACGTCGAGGCGCTCGTGGCGATGGGTCCGAGCGCGCATCACGTGGATCCGGCGGCCGTGCGCGACCGGGTCGCCGCGCCCGTCGCGGCCACGCTCGCGGTGCGCCTGACGGCATACCGCCGGACCTGACGCGTCGTCCTCGCGGGCTACCGCGGGTCACCCGGACGGACGAGCGGCGTCATCCGCGACGCGCAGAAAGATCCTCCCAGCGGGCCCGACAGATCGTTTTCCGGGCCGATGTGCCGCGACGGCCCCGCCCATAGCTTCCCGCTCGTCGAGCAACCCCCCTTTTCCAGGAGCTACGGATGGCCTACAGCGGACAGACGATCACGAACCCCGTCAGCGGCGAGACCCTCACCTTCCGGCAGACCGCGGCCGACACGGACGGCGAGCTGCTCGCCTTCGACCTCGAGCTGACCCCGGACGGGCACGTCCCCGGCGTGCACGTGCACGGCAAGCAGGAGGAGCGCTTCGAGGTCGTCGAGGGCCGCATGAAGTTCAAGCTCGGCCTCAAGACGATCATCGCCGAGGCGGGCGACGTCGTCGTCGTCCCGGCCGGCAAGGCCCACAAGTTCGAGAACGCCGGCGACGAGGTCGCCAAGGCGCGCGTCGAGGTCCGCCCCGCCCTGCGCATGGAGGACCTGCTCGAGACGACGGTGCAGCTCGCCAAGGAGGGCCGCACGAACGCCAAGGGCATGCCGAGGCCCGTCGACTTCATCCTCTTCACCCGCGAGTTCCGGGCCGAGGTGCAGGGTCCCTTCCCGCCCGCCTGGATGCAGCAGGCCCTCATCGCCCCGCTGGCCTCCATCGCGCGTCGCAGCCGCCATGCGGACCGCTACGCGCCGCCCGCGGCCGAGCCGGCCGTCGCCTGACCCTCCCTCCCAGGCGAACCCGAGAGCCCGCGGCCCCGGCCGCGGGCTCTCGTGCGTTCTGCGGGGTTCCGGGGCATCGGGACCGGACGTCCGTGCGGTGCGCTGACCCCGCTGCCTCAAGGGCGCCCGGCGCGCGCGCCGATACCGCGGCGCAGAGATGTTCCTCCTCACGCTGCTCGCCGTCGCCGTCGTCTCGGTCCCGCTCGCGGGCGGGCGGCTCACCCGGCTCGCCGACGTGCGCTTCCGCCGCGGCGGCCTCCTGCTCGCCGCGTTCGGCCTCCAGGTCGTCGCGATGGCGCTGCTCCCGGACACGGGCAGCGGCTGGCAGCCGTGGGCGCACATCCTCTCCTACGTCGCCGCGGGCGGCTTCGTGCTCGCCAACCGCCACGTCCCGGGGCTGTGGCTCGTCGGCATCGGCGGGCTGCTCAACTTCGTCGCGATCGCCGCCAACGACGGCGTCATGCCCGCCTCGGCGCGGGCGCTCGAGATCGCCGGGCGGCCGGTCACCGAGCACGGGTTCGTGAACTCGGGCTGGCTGCCGCACGCGGAGCTCGCGTTCCTCGGCGACGTGTTCGCGCTGCCGGCCTCGCTGCCGATGGCCAACGTGTTCTCGATCGGCGACGTCGTCGTCGTGCTCGGGGCGACGGTCGCACTGCACGGGCTGTGCGGCAGCCGGCTCATGCCGAGCCGCACGACCGAGGTCGCGGAGCTGCGCGCGCTGCCCGGCTACCGCCGCACGTGGACGGCGCAGGCCGTGTCGCTGTTCGGCGACTGGATGTACGCGCTCGCCGCCTTCAGCGCGCTCGTCGGCGACGGCGCCGGGGCCACGGGGCTCGCCGGCCTGCTGCTCGCGCAGGTCGTGCCCGCGCTCGTCGTCGGCGGCCTCGGCGGCCCGCTGCTCGACCGCCTGCCGCGCCGGCGGCTGCTGGTCGGCGCCGACCTCGTGCGCGCCGGCGCGGTGGCGAGCCTCCTGCTCGCGGGCGGCTCCCCGAGCCTCGTCCACCTCGCCTCCGTCGCCGTCGTGCTCGGCACGGCGAGCGCGGTGTTCGACCCGACGCTGCAGGCCGCGCTCCCGGACCTCGTGCCGCGGCGGCTGCTCGACAGCGCGAACGGGCTGCTGTCGGCGACCCACAACCTCGCGGTGATGACCGGGCCGCCGCTCGGCGGGCTCGTCGCCGCCCAGCTCGGGCTGGGCTGGGCGTTCGCCGCCAACGCGGCCTCCTTCGCGGTCTCCGCGGCGCTGCTGATGTCGGTGCGCCTGCCGCGCCCGCAGCCGTCCGGGGGGCGCCACATGCTCGCCGACCTCGCCGAGGGGATCCGCTACGTGGTCGGTGCGCGGCTCGTGCGCGGCGTGCTCGTCGTCGTGTCCACGATCATGCTCGCGGCCGCCCTCAAGGCGCCCGTGGAGCCGCTGCTGGCCTTCGAGGAGCTGCGCGCCGGCGCCGGCGGGCTCGGCCTCATGACGGGCGCGTGGGGCATCGGGATGGTTGCGGGCGCGCTCGCCGCCCCCGCGGTGGCGCGCCGGCTCGGTCGCCCGCGCGCGCTCGCGGCCTCGGCCGCGCTCGTCGGCGTGGCGATCTGCACCGGCGCGCTCGCCGGCGCGCTCGTGCCGGTCCTGCTGCTGTGGGGCCTCGCCGGCTTGGGCAACGGCGTCGGCAGCGTCGCCTACGAGACGCTGCTGCAGGAGCGCACGCCGGCCGGCGTGCGCGGGCGCGTCCTCGCCGCGGTCGAGGCCGCCTGCAACGGCGGCTACCTGCTCGGGCTCCTGCTCGCCGGCGCCTGCGCGGCCGCGCTCGGCACCCGCGGGACCCTCGCGGTCTGCGGCTGCGCGTTCCTGCTCGCCGCCGCCGCGGCGTGGCGGATGCTCGTGCACGGCGCCCGCGAGGGTGTGCCGCGGGCGCTCGTGCCGGTCCGCTGACGCAATTGTGCTACAGTGCGACGCACATGACCGACAGGGTCGGCGTCCGGGAGCTGCGGCAGAACCTCAGCAAGTACCTCGACCGCGTCAAGGGCGGCGAGGCGCTCATCGTCACCGAGTACGGCCGGCCCGTGGCCCGGCTCGTCGCGGCGGGCGCGGCGGCGGACCCGTACGCCGACCTCGCCGCGCACTTCGGGACCACCGTGCCGGTCGAGTCGCTCGAGGCGGTCGTCGAACGGCTGCCGCCGCGCAGCGCTCCG
>Ga0190275_10002615_pt1 | contig 12891 bp, 11 predicted proteins | sample Popmic550T_FD_133745 | JGI IMG/M metagenome (GOLD analysis project Ga0190275, IMG submission 133745) | Populus adjacent soil microbial communities from riparian zone of Yellowstone River, Montana, USA - 550 T | ecosystem: Environmental > Terrestrial > Soil > Riparian zone > Trees stand | place... | reverse complement strand
GCTCGGTGCGGATCATCCGCGCGCTTCTGATCCACGTCTGCGGGCCGGGCTTGACCCTTCCGTCAGCCTGGTAGTTGCCGGGATTGTTGGCCCGGCGCTGACGGTCGAGTCGGCGCTGCAAGTGGCGAAGGGACCGCAGGCAGGCCTGCAACGGGCGCGCGTTCGCGGCCGTGTCACCGGTCGAGAGCGTGGCCAGCCGCGTCAGCCCGACGTCGACCCCGACGACCGCATTGGGCCTGCGCGCGCGACGCTGCTTGGGCGAGCGCTGCACGGTGAAGCTGATCACCCAGCCGCGGCCCGAGCGTTGCACGGTCGAACGCAGCAAGCGCCCCCGCGGGTCTGATGCCAGCAGCCGGGTGAGCTTGCGCAGCGACTCCTTGGTCTTCAGCGGCCCGAGCCGCCGGTCGAGGTCGACGTGGCGGTTATCGGGAAGCCGCGGCCGTTGGAAGATCACCGCCTCGTGGCAGCGGCCCTTGGTGCGGAAGCGCGGAAAGCCGACCTGGCGGCCGGCGGCGCGGCCGCTGGAGAAGTTCTGAAGCGCCCTGCCGAGTGCCTCCAGTCCCGCCTGGTAGGAACCTGTCACCACCTCGGCGCGCCACGGCGCGAGCCGGTCCTTGACGGCGGCGCCGCGGAAGGCCACGCACAGGCCCTTGTAGGACCACGGAACGTCTACACCCTCACCGGCGACGCGCTGCTCCAGTCGGTCCTTGACCAGCGCAAGGCCCTGGTTGAACCAGAACCGGGACGCGCCGCAGCAGCCAGCAAGGAACGCCTCTTGCGCGGGCGTCGGCGCGAGGGTGAAGCGGTAGGCCTGTTGGATCGGAGCATCCGCGCTCACCCACCGAACATACGTTCGCCCGGCGGACGGCATGTCACAGATTTCAGCCCAGCAGAACGGGGAGTGAAGCTCCGGCTAGTCTGCCGCGGGTGCAGATCGTTTCCTACCGCTCCGAGCGCGGGGTGCGCGCGGGTGTTCTGCGCGACGGCCGCGTGGTCGACGCGTGGGACACGCTCGAGCCGGGCGGCGCACACGCGAGCGTGCGGGAATTGCTCGAGCGAGGGTTGGCCGGCCGGCTTGCCGCCGAGGTGCACGGCGACGGCGCACCGCTCGAGGAGGTCCAGCTCGCGCCACCGGTGCCGGACCCCGACAAGATCGTCTGCATCGGCCTCAACTACCGCAAGCATGCGGCCGAGGCGGGGATCGACCCGCCCTCCGCCCCCACGTTCTTCGGGAAGTTCCGCAACGCCCTCGCTCCCGATGGGGCACAGGTGGCACTGCCGTCTGCCAGCGCCAAGGTGGACTACGAGGCCGAGGTGGCGTTCGTGATCGGGCGCCGCTGCCGGGACGTCGCCGAGGCCGAGGCGCTCGATCACGTCGCCGGCTACATGCTGCTCAACGACCTGTCAGCGCGCGACCTCCAGTTCGCCACGCCGCAATGGATGCCGGGCAAGGTCTTCGACGACTCGGCTCCGTGCGGCCCGGCGCTCGTGACACCGGACGAGGCGGGACCTCACGACGGCATCGAGATCGCCCTGACGCTGAACGGGGAGACGATGCAATCGGCGAGCACCCAGGACCTGATCTTCTCCGTTCCGGCGCTCGTCACCCACCTCTCGCGCCTGATGACGCTCGAGCCCGGCGACATCGTGTCGACCGGCACGCCCTCGGGCGTGGGGAGCGCGCGCGAGCCACGAGTGTGGCTCGAGGACGGCGACGAGGTGGTCGTCTCCTCCCCGACGCTCGGGCGGCTCGAGACGACGCTACGGCGCTAGAAGCCTTCGGGGTGGCGCGCTGAGTATGCGCGGGCCGAGCGTGCGCTCTTGCGCCAGCGCGGGCCGCGTTCGCCCGGACCCGACGTGTCGAATCGCAGGCCGGCGATCATCACGTAGGCGTGGCCGGGGTTCGTGTAGACCGTGATCCACTGGCCTGGTCCCGCCGCGCCCCAGCGCATGAAGGCGCTCGAGTGCAGCGGCCGCTTGAGGAACTTGCCGCCCCGCAGGGCATAGCTGACGCCACCGGAGCAATCGTAGCCCGAGTCCCGGAAGCGGCGATGGCCGCCGCCGTAGCGGTAGGGCTTGTTGGTGATCCGGTTCGCAGCGTAAATCGCGTTCTTGACCGCGTCCGGCGCGGAGGCAGGCGGGATCGCGACCCGGCCGTCCGGCGAGAGCTGCGCCTTCGCCTCGGGCGTCGTGAGGGGGGACGATCCGGCTCCGCCGCTCCCGGGCGCCGGAGGCGGCGGAGGCGGTGCCCCCGCGCCGCCGGTGGCGGCCGGGGCGGGAGCTGCGAAAGCGGTCGCCAGCAGAGCGACCAAAAGGGGAATAGCTAGGGCGTATCGACGTCCAAGCGCTGGCGGGCGCAAACCGAACAACTCCTTTGTCGGCCTACGGGGTTAGCTGACGGGCTGGCGCGTAAGGAGCCTGCGCCTCCACCGCAACAGCGGCGGATTAGCCCCAAAATTGGTTCCCCCGTCCCCCACTCGCAAGTGGAGGTTCGGCGTTTGCTCGTTTACAGCCGCGGCAGTGTAGAGCAATCACACGACGGTCGTACGCTGGTACAAGTGACCATCCGCACGAGTGCTCCCGACGCCACCGAGGCTTCGGGCGGGATACCCGGAGCATCGGATTCCTAAGCGGTTTCCTATACCTGGAAGAGGCCGTCGACCTGCAACGGCTCGCCGTCCACGGTGATCCGGCCGCCCTGTCGCAGGTCGCAGACCATGTCCCAATGGACGGCCGAGTTGTTCGTCCCGCCGGTCTCGGGATATGACATGCCGACCGCCAGGTGAACCGTTCCGCCGATCTTCTCGTCGAGCAGGATCTCCTTGGTGAACCGGTCGATGCCGTAGTTCGTGCCGATCCCGAGCTCGCCCAGCCGCCGGGCGCCCTCGTCGGTGTCGAGGGTCTTGATCAGGAACTCCTCGTTGCGCTCCGCGGATGCGTCGACGATCCGACCATCCTCAAAACGCAGCTTCACCCCCGCCACCTCGCGCCCGCCGTACACCGCCGGGAACGAATATGTGACGTGGCCGCTCGCGGAGTCCTCGATCGGGCCGGTGAAGAACTCGCCGTCGGGCATGTTGTGCCGGCCGTCGGCGGCGATGAACGTCCGCCCCGCGACGTTCAGGCGCAGGTCCGTGCCGGGACCCTCGATGCGGACCTCCTCCCTCCCCACCATCCATTCCGCCAGGCGGCGCGTCTCCTGCGACTGCTGCTTCCACGCCTCCACCGGATCGTCGCGGTCACACAGGCACGCTCGGTAGTAGAAGTCCTCGTAGTCGGCCAGGGACATGTCGGCCTCGGCCGCATAGGCATGTGTCGGGAACAGGGTCAGCGCCCAACGGAACTCCCCCGCGGCCGTGCGCCTCATCATCGTCTCCATCAGCGGCTTGGCTGCTGCCTGCCTGCGGGTCTGCCGATCGGGGTCGACCCCCGACAACGCGCGCGTGTTCTGGTCGGCCATCAGCCGGATGCGGGCATCTGCGTTCTCGGCGACCCAGAGCGCGGTGGGCGACACCCAATCCAGCTGGGCGTCCTTGGCGTGCCTGAAGAACGCCGGCGCCTGGCCCTCCATCAGGAGCTCGACGATCGGGAAGGCACCGGCCTTCACGACCTCCTCGTACACCGCGAGCGCCAGGGGCTCGGAGGCGATCTCGCCCTGGATCACACACACATCGCCCTCCTGCACGGCGGCGGAGTAGTGCACCAGGATGCGAGCCAGCGCCTCGGCGCGCTGGTCCCTCACGCGGTTGCTCCGGTGCGACGGCGCTCGCCCACCATGGCAAGGAACAGCGCATGTAGGCGGAGGTCCTCGGTCAGCTCCGGGTGGAACGCTGCGACGAGCAGGTTCTGCTCCCGTGCCACCACCGGATGGCCGTCCACCTGCGCGAGCACCTCCACCCCATCACCGACGTCCTCGATCCAGGGCGCGCGGATGAAGACCGCCCGCAGCGGCTCGTCCCCGAGGCCCTGCACGTGCACGTCCTGCTCGAAGCTCCGGACCTGGCGGCCGAAGGCGTTGCGGCGGGACTCGATGTCCATCAGGCCCAGGTGGGCGCGATCGAGCATGATCAGCCCCGCGCAGGTGCCGAACACGGGGCGGCCATCACCCACGAAGGACCGTAGGGGCTGATCGAGGCCGTAGGACTCGATCCCCATGCGCATCGTCGTGCTCTCCCCGCCGGGCAGGATCAGCCCGTCGAGGCCGTCCAGGTGACCGGGGCGGCGGATCGGCACGGCCACGGCGCCGAGGCGCCGCAGCGCGTCGGAGTGGGCCTGGAAGTCGCCCTGAACGGCGAGCACCCCGATCCGCGGGCCCACGGCGGGCGACTCGCCGGCCGGCGGCGTCGCCTCGACGCTACCAGCCACGATTCTGGAGCAGGCTGCCCTCGTCCAGATCCTTGACATCGAGGCCGGCCATCGCCTCACCCAGCGACTCCGAGGCCTCCGCGATGGCACGCGGATCCTCGCAGTGCGTGGTCGCGTGCACGATCGCCCGGGCCCGCGCGGGCGGGTCCGAGGACTTGAAGATCCCCGAGCCGACGAACACGCCCTCGGCCCCGAGCTGCATCATGAGCGCGGCGTCCGCCGGAGTGGCGAGGCCACCGGCGGAGAAGTTGACCACGGGAAGTCCACCCTCGTCGGCGACCGTGCGAACGAGCTCGAGCGGCGCGCGCAGCTCCTTGGCCGCGGCCGGTAGCTCGGACCGGTCCATCGACGCGAGGCGGCGGATCCCGGACTGGATCGCGCGCATGTGCCGCACGGCCTCGACGACGTTGCCCGTGCCCGCTTCGCCCTTCGTGCGGATCATGGCAGCGCCCTCGGCGATCCGCCGCAGAGCCTCGCCCAGGTCGGTGGCACCGCACACGAAAGGCACGCTGAACGCCCACTTGTCGATGTGGTTCGCCTCATCGGCAGGCGTGAGGACCTCGGATTCGTCGATGTAGTCGACCTCGAGCGCCTCGAGCACCTGGGCCTCGACAAAATGGCCGATCCGCGCCTTGGCCATCACGGGGATCGTGACGGCCTCCTGGATCTCGCGAACCTTGCCTGCGGGCGCCATGCGCGCCACGCCGCCATCAGCGCGGATGTCGGCCGGCACGCGCTCGAGCGCCATCACGGCGCAGGCGCCGGCCTGCTCGGCGATCACCGCCTGCTCGGCGTCGGTGACATCCATGATCACGCCGCCCTTGAGCATCTCGGCCAAGCCTCGCTTGACCCGGAAAGTGGCTTCCTCACGCATGGGCGAGGGAGTTTAGAGGGCGCAGAAATCCGGCCAGTTCTGTTACTTCAGCTTGTATGCACGGATGCGCTCTTGATACGCGGCCTCGTCACTCGAGTAGACGGCGTAGGCCAGCGCCTGGATCAGCGAAAGCAGCGCCGTGTGCGAGCGCGTGTAGGAAGGGCTGTTGGAGGAGTAGTAGAGGCAGTGGTCCGACAGCTTCGTCAGCTCCGAGATGCTCGCGTCGCTGACCGCAACCGTGGCGCTCTCCCGCTTGCGGGCCAGCTTGGCCGCGCGCAGCACGAGGGCGTGCGGCCGCCCGCTGCAGAAGGCGATCACGAGCGTGTCGTCGTCGATCCGGGCGAGCCGCGCGAGCGCCTCCTGGCTCGCAGAGGCCACCACCTCGGCCCGCAGGTCGAGCAGCGCCAGGAGATGGCGCAGGTAGCTGGCGAAGAACGCCATCTGGTCGACTCCCACCATCACCACGCGCTCCGTGCGGGCGATCAGGCCCGCAACCGCCTGGATGTCGTCCAGCTCCAGGCGCCGTGCACTCTCGTCGAGGTTGACCAGATCGGTTGCGAGCGCCGTCTCGAACTCGCTGTTGCCGAGCGTCAGCAGGGCCGACTCGGATCCGTCCCCGGGTGCGCCGGCGGGCGCATGGGTCCGCCGTTTGTACTCGTCACGTGCCGCTTCCTGAAGCTCCGGGAACCCGTCGAAGCCGAGCGCCTGGGAGAACCTGACGACTGTCGAGCTGGACGTGTCCGCGCGCCGGGCAAGCTCTTCGGCAGTCTGGAACGCCGCTTCCTCCAGATGGTCCACTATGTAGCGGGCCACGTCCTTCTGTGAGCGTGAGAAGTCTTCGAAGCGGTCACGAATGTAACTGGACAGCGTCATTCCCTTGGGGATGGGCTGCGCCTCGCTGTCGAGCGCCGCTTCCGGTGCCGGTCCGTTGGTCGAGCTTGAGGTGCGCGTGGATGTCTTCATGGCACCGTTGTTTCGACACGCTGCGGTCGCTCCCTCTACGCGGGCTGCACACGCAATGACGCCCAGAGGTACCAGGTGGCGACCGAGCGCCATGGGCGCCACGGACGGGCCAGCCGCATCAGGCGCGGGGCCTCCGGCAGCTTGCGCAGGCCGTAGGCCAGCAGCGCCGCCCGTCGCAGGCCGAGGTCCCCCACCGGCAGTACGTCGGGCCGGCCGAGGTGGAAGATCAGGAACATGTCGACCGTCCACTGCCCGATGCCGCGCACCCGTATGAGCCGCTCGGCGACCTCCCCGTCGGGCAGCTCGTCCAGTTCCTCGAGCGCCAGCTCGCCGGAGTCGACCGCGGCGGCGAGGTCGCGCAGGAACACGACCTTCGACCGCGAGAGCCCGGCCGCGGCGCGCAGCTCCTCAGGATCCTCCGCGAGGATCTGCGCCGGGGTCGGCGTACGGCCCCCGAAGCGGTCGTGCAGCCGCGCGAGCATGCTGCGCGCCGCCGCCACCGACACCTGCTGGCCCACGATGGAGCGTATGAGGGCCCCGTAGTGGTCGGGTGCCGGGCCGCCGCGATCCGTCCGGTGCCCCAGCAGGCACGGTCCGACACGCTCGATGATCGACTCCATCACCGGGTCCGAACGGCGCAGGTGCCGGACGGCGGCTGTGTGGTCGGGCGCAGCCGTGTCCGATGGCCTGCCGGTCTAGGGCTCTATGCGTAAGAGCTTGTTCTCGTCGGCAATGGTGACCCAGACCGACCCGTCGGCGACCGTGACTCCGCCGGGATGGTCGCCGACCTTCAGCGGGTCGCCGTCGAGCGAATGCTTGTCGGGGTCGATGCGCTGGAGGGTCCCATCCCCGCTGTTCGTCACCCACACCGAGCCCTCTCCCGTGGCGATGCCCGCCGGCGTCCCGCCCAGGGGCACCGGACGCCCAACCACCCGGTTCTGCGCCGGGTCGACCTCCACGACGGCGCGGTCGGAGATGTTCAACACCCAAAGGCCCCCCTCCCCGATCGCTATGTGTCCAGGCCCGTTCCCGACCCGAATGTTCTCGACGACGCGGTTGGTGCCCGGATCGATGCGCGAGACCGTGCGGTCGCGAAAGTTCGCCACCCAAACCGCCCCGGCGCCCGTGGTGACGCCCTGCGGGCCCGACCCGACCTTGATCGGCCTGCCGACCTTGCGGTTCGTGCGGGGGTCGATCCGGGTCACGGTGTCCCCCGCGGCGTCCGCCACCCACACGGCGCCCTCGCCGACCGCGACGCCGGTCGGCTCGAACCCGTCCACGATGGTCTTCTGGATCCGGATGGTGCGCGGGTCCAGGCGGACCAACCGGCTGCCGAGGCCGGCGGTGGTCCATATCGATCCCTCGCCCAGCGCGATGAACTGCGGCGCCTCGCCGACCTGCACCGGCCGGCCGTCGATCTTCTTCGAGTCGGGGTCCACCTTGATCAGCGTCCCGTCGTCGTTGTTCAAGACCCACACTCCGTCGAGCCCGACCGCGACGGCGGATGGCTGCGCGCCGAGCTCGATCTCGTCCGCGACCTTCGGCCCGCCGTCCAAGACCAGGACGACGATCACCACGACGATCGCAGCGACGGCAGTTCCAGCCAGTGCAACTGGCCGGAACGGGAAGCGTCTGGGCTGCGGGCCGGTGGACATCGGGCGGCGGGCAGCCTAGCACCGAGTCGCGAGTATGATCGGCACGGTCGGAGGGGCCGGCATCTTGAATCTCCCGGGAGAGCAACAGCCGCACGAAACCTCGCAGGCGGAGCGCGGTCGAGGCGACCTGCCCGTCCTGCTGGCCGTGGACGACGATCCCGGCGCGCTGCAGCGGATCACCGGTGAGTTGAGGCGCCGCTACGCCGCCGACTACCGGATCCACAGCGAGCTGTCGTCCGAGGCCGCCGAGGCGCGCCTGCGGGAGATGCGCGATGCGGGCGAGCAGGTCGCGCTCGTGCTTGCCGACCAGTGGCTGCTGGGCGCCTCGGGCGACACCGGAGCGCGGCTGCTGGCGCGCGTGCGCGAGCTGCATCCCCGCGCCAAGCGGGTGCTCCTGATCGACTGGGGGGCCTGGCGCTTCGAGCAGACGACGGAGGCGATCAAGGAGGCGATGGCACTCGGGCAGATCGACTACTACCTGATGAAACCGTGGCGCTCACCGGACGAATACTTCCATCGAACAATCAGCGAGTTCATCCACGAGTGGTCGCGCTACGGCACGTTCGTGCGCCAGGAGGTCGAGGTCGTGGCGCAGTGGTCACCGCGCGTGCACGAGCTCACCTCGCTGCTGGCACGCAACGGCGTTCCGCACTCGTTTCATCCATGCGACTCCCCCACCGGCCGGCACCTGCTGGCCGAGCACGGCATCGGGGACACGGACAAGCCGGTCGTCTTCCTGCTCGGGGACAAGCCGCTCGTGGACCCGACCAACGAGCAGCTCGCCGACGCATACGGGGTCAGCACACGCCTCGGCCCCAAGCGTGACTTCGACACGATCATCATCGGAGCAGGACCGGCCGGCCTGGCAGCCTCCGTGTACGCCGCGTCCGAGGGGCTGGAGACCCTCACGATCGAGCAGGAAGCAATCGGCGGGCAGGCGGGCTCCAGCTCTCTGATCCGCAACTACCTCGGGTTCTCGCGCGGAGTGAGCGGCGCCGAGCTGGCGCAGCGCGCCTATCAACAGGCGTGGGTGTTCGGTACCCGGTTCCTCCTGATGCGAGGAGTCACCGGGATGCGTTTCGAGGAAGGACGGCACATCGTCGAGCTGGGCGACGAGGGAGAGGCGACCGCGCGGACCGTGATCCTCGCCACCGGTGTCGAGTACCGGCGGCTGGACGTGCCCGGCATCGACGAGCTGACGGGCGCGGGCGTGTTCTACGGCGCGTCTGCATCGGAGGCGCGTCAGTTCCCCGGCGAGGACGTCTACATCGTCGGCGGGGGCAACTCTGCAGGACAGGCGGCGATGCACCTGTCGCGTCACGCGCACTGCGTGCACATCCTGGTGCGCGGACCTTCCCTCGCGGACACGATGTCGGACTACCTGCACTTCATGATCGAGTCGGGCGAGCACCAGAACATCAAGGTGCTCACCAACACCGAGGTCGTCGGGTGCGTGGGCGACGGGCGGTTGGAACGGCTCACTTTGCGCAACAACGCGACCGGCAAGACGCGCACAGTGGACGCCGGGGCGCTGTTCGTACTGATCGGGGCACGCCCGCGCACGGACTGGCTGCCGGCCGACATCGAGGTGGACCAGCTCGGCTACGTGAAGACCGGGCCGGACGCGATCCAGGCGAAGACCGACCGCCGGCTCCCGATCCCCGAGGATCGTTTTTTCCAGCCGCTCGAAACGTGCGTGCCGGGTGTGTTCGCGATCGGCGACCTGCGCCACAACGCCGTCCGGCGCGTCGCGTCCGCCGTCGGCGAGGGCTCGGTCGTCGTGCGCCAGGTGCTGGATTATCTGTCCTACCGGGAAGCGCAGGAGTCAGCGTCGCTCGGATCGGTGGCTGAGCGCGGCGCCTAGACGGTTGATTCCGAATCCGCGTGCCCGCGGGGACGCGAGAACCGAGTTGGGCGAGGACGCAGGCGAAGCCCATGCTGGTTGCATGGGCGAGCCGAGGACGACGATCCAGCGAAGGTTCGCAGCGTCAGCCGTGGGTGCGGGGAGTTTGGAATCAATCGTCTAGCGGCGGAAGACGCGCTCGACCGAGCGCACGCGGTCGGCCCGGTCGACCTTCGCCCGGTCGCGGCCTTTGCTCCCAACGACCCGGTCGAGCTGCCTCGTGTCACGGGAGTAAAGCGAGTCGTTGCCCGCGTTGCCGTACAGCCTGTCCCTCCCCGACCCGCCCACCAGACGATCCCTGCCGCTCTGCCCCGACAGGTGGTCGCGCCCGCCTCCGCCATAGATGCGGTCCCGCCCTCGGCCGCCGCGGATGCGGTCGTTGCCGGGGCCTCCGCGGATCACGTCGTTCCCGCCCAGGCCGCGGATCACGTCATCGCCGTCGAGCCCGCAGATCACGTCCCGCTTCGGGGTTCCGTCGAGACGATCGTCCTCGTTGGTGCCGCGAATCGTGCAGGGACCGAGCACAGGCGTCTTATGCCTAAGGGGCGGTGGTGCGGTGAAGCTCGGGGTCCGGCCGTGACATACGCCGGATCCGGACTCGGCGAAGCCCCCGCCGGCCTCCGGGACGAAGCGCCACTCGTAGCTCCCGGGGCGCAGTGTCAGGAACAGGACCCCGAAGGTGTCGTTCTGGCGCACTTCGCTGTTCGGCTTCAGGGTGCTCCAGCCGGTGAAGAAGACGCCCCCGGTCCCCACCACGAACTGGCGGATGCCTCGGGCGGGGTCGAAGTTACTGCGCGGGTCCTGGGGCGCGAAGCGCTCGTAGTCGTGGGCATCGCCGCTCAGCACGAGGTCGGCGCCGGCCGCGTAGAGCGCCTCCCAGAAGGCCTGGCCTGTGGATGAGTTGCCGCGGTAACCGGAGTTGTAAAGCGGCGAGTGCATGTAGGCAAGCGTGCACTGCTTGCGCTCGGTCGCAAGGTCGGTTCGCAGCCAGTGCTCCTGCGGCGATCCCGGAGCACATCCGTTGGCGCCCACCCCTCTGTCGAGCTGGTCACAGTTCGAGTTCAGGGCGACCAGGTGCCAGGCGCCGAGGTTGTAGCTGTAGTACCCCTTGTCGCGCGGGCCCGCGGGGCCGGTCTGCCGGCCGGGCCCGTTGAAGTAGTCGAAGTAGCCCCGCGCATCCGAGGTGCCGTACTCGTGGTTGCCGACGATCGGGCGGATGATCGGCTTCACGCGTCCCCAGCTCGGGTCGAAGGAGGCCTCGAAGTCCGACCGGCTGCCGACGTGATACTGGGTGTCGCCCAGGGTCAGCACCGCGGAGAGGCCCCCGTTGACGAGCAGGTCCGACGTGGCCCGCTGGCGGCAGTGGCCGTCGGTGCCGAAGCCTCGGTTGAAGAACTCGCTCTCGGTGTCGCAGGCGATGTCACCCGCCGCGGCGATCACCGGGTCGGCGGCATGGGCCGGGGTGCCGATCAGCGGCAGCGTGGCGCATGCCGCCACCAGGCAGGCGAGCACGCGAGTGCTCGTAAGCCACATCCCTGATGTCCGCCCGGCCATAGGCAGTCCTTCGTCCCCTCCGTGGAGCCTTGAATTCCCTGCATCTCCAACATAGCGAGATCTGGACGGGCGGGCGCGGGTACGTTTTGAGCCCGTGGAGAGTCTCGACCCGGTGGAGATCAGGGTGCTCGGCTGCCTGCTGGAGAAGCAGCAGACGACGCCTGACGCCTATCCGCTGACCCTCAATTCCCTGCGCCTGGCGTGCAACCAGGCGACGAACCGCGATCCGGTGGTCGACTACGACGAGGCCGCGGTGCGCGAGGCCGCGCAGCGGCTGGGCAAGCGTGGCTGGTCACGCCTGACCAGCTACCACGGCAGCCGCTCGGCGAAGTACCGGCACCTGCTCGACGATGCGCTCGGCCTGGCCCCGGATGAGCGCGCGCTGCTCTGCGTGCTGATGCTGCGCGGACCGCAGACGCTCGGGGAGCTGAAACAGCGCAGCGAGCGGCTGCACGCGTTCCCCGATCTGGGCTCGGTGGAGGACGCGCTCGAGCGGCTCACGGCACGCGAGCTCGGACGGTGGCTCGAACGCCGCCCCGGGCAGAAAGAGGCTCGGTACGGGCACCTGATGCAGGACGACGACCCGGTCGCCGCGGAGGAGTCCGCTCCGCAGCCCGAGGAGGACGACCTCGCCGCCGAGGTTGCCCGGCTGCGCGACGAGGTGAGTGCCCTGCGCGAGGACGTTGCGGCGCTGAGAGCCGAGCTCGGCGCGTAGTTGGGCTGGAGGCGCTGGGCATCGAAAACGACGCGATGGGCCGGGATGGATTCGAACCATCGACCGACGGATTATGAGTTGCTGGATTGTGTGCTCTTGTTGCCCCATTCGTTGCCCCACCTAGCTCGGCATCGAGAGACAGCGCCTCCCCGATATCGTCGCCGAGCAAATGGATGTAGCGGTCCAGCGTGAACGACGCCGCGTGATGCCCTAGCCACTTCTGTATCTGCTTCGCGTTCCTGCCGCCGTGGAACAGCAACGTGGCGCAGGTGTGGGGCAGCCGGCAAGCATGCCGTGCGTTTTTAGGCAAGTGGCGGCAGCGGGGGTAGTGCGGTCGGTGCGGTGCCGTACAAGCGCCGGCTCAAGGTATCCGACCGAGCCGGCGGGGACCCCCCAAGCTTGGGGGGTCCCCGACCGGCCCGTCGTACTGGGGCTTTACGGCGTCAGCGTCGCCGCGACCCCCGCGTGGTCTGATGGCCACAGGCCGCCAGCCGCTCGGTTGTCCGAGTCTGTGCCGTAGATGCGCGAGTGCGTAACCCCCACCGCGCCCTTTGTGAGGACGTGGTCGATCCGGGAGCTGAACACGCTGGGCGACGGATCGTCCAGCAACTCCGAGAAGCAGCACGTCAGCCCCGGGTTCCCCGGGTTCGCCACCGGCCAGGTGTCCACCAAGCCGGAACCGATCAGCACGTTGTACGCGATGTTGTCGGGGGATGAGTCCGCCGGATCGGAGTTGATGTCCCCGACCAGGACCGCCTTGCCCGGTGCCGAGCCGACCGGCCCGCTGCCCGCGACCAGCTCTCCTGCCTGCTGGGCCCGAACGCCGGGGTGGAACGCCTCGAGGTGCGTGTTCACGAAGCGG
>Ga0190275_10002614_pt1 | contig 12894 bp, 11 predicted proteins | sample Popmic550T_FD_133745 | JGI IMG/M metagenome (GOLD analysis project Ga0190275, IMG submission 133745) | Populus adjacent soil microbial communities from riparian zone of Yellowstone River, Montana, USA - 550 T | ecosystem: Environmental > Terrestrial > Soil > Riparian zone > Trees stand | place... | reverse complement strand
GGTAAGCTGAGGCATGCACACTCCGGACATCGTTTCGGACGATCAATGGGCATATGTCCTGACCCTGCTTCCTGGGGATTTGGAGGAGTCAGCCCGACGCAGTGCGCTTCGAAGGTGCCGGAATGTTCCAAGCGCCGCGGCATTGATGCGCATGACGTTCGCGTACGCGGTGTCGGACCTTTCGATGAAGGACGTCGCGGCGTGGGCCCATGCGATCGGGTTGGCAGAGATCACCGGCCCGGGCCTATTTTATCGACTCCGTGAGGCCGAAGGTTGGCTGGCAGAGATGTTGGCCAAGACGCTAGCCAAGGAGCTGGATGCAGCTCCGGCGGGACTGCGCATCAGAGTGGTCGACGCGACGACTATCTGCGGTCCTGGTGCCGAGGGCACCGAATGGCGAGCGCACGCAATGATTGATGCCGACCGCGGCCGGTTGTGTGCCGTCGAGTTGAACGATGATCGAGTAGGAGAAGGCTACGGATTGCACCCGCTCCGGGAAGGCGAGGTTGTTCTTGGCGACCGTGGCTACTCCAACGCGCGAGGGATCGAAGCGGTCGTCAATGCCGGTGCTGATCCAGTCGTTCGCATCAATCCTCACGCCATCCGGCTGTGCGATATGGAGCGAAAACGCTTCGATCTGGCCGCGTGCGAAGCGAGCCTCACGGTTACGGAAATCATGGAACTCGACGTGCTCGTTCCTGTTCCGCCAGACTCGTACTCGACCGACTCGGGGAAGAAATGGGCTTTGTCGTCGGCCAAAGCATGGATTCCTGCCCGTATCGCCGGGGCGCGCACAAGAACCGATACGGTGATCTGGGTCCTGACCACGCTTTCGCCAGAAAGGATCGATTCACACAAGCTGCTTCAGTTGTACCGGGTTCGCTGGCAAATTGAGCTGGCCTTCAAGCGACTCAAGTCATTGCTTCACTTTGACTCCTTGCCATCGCGGCAAGGACCTACCGCCAAGAGCTGGATGCTGGCTCGGCTGCTCGCAGCAGCCATAGCCGAAAAGCTCCTTGACCCGAACGGGTCTCTTTCCCCCTGGGGATACGACATCCAAAAAGCCCGGCTACACGCATAGTCACTGGTCGCGCTTCCGGATGGCACTCTGGGCTCTTCGAGAGGTCGTCCTCGGCAACGGCGCATGGACCTTGATTCGCAACATCGAACATCTCGCCAGACTCTGTAACCCACCCAGAAACCGCCAATCGTTCAGTCCCGACATTCTTGCTTCCTGATTTTAACGCCTATGCCCCCACCCCCCAGGTCTTTCGCCGCCATGCTCTCCGCTCTTGGGGCCAATCCTGTGGCTCAGGATGACAGGGAGCTCATTCGATCAACCCGGCCACCACCTCCACCACCCGGCGCACGTCCTCGACGTTGTTCGCCATTCCCATCGACACCCGCACCGCTCCCACCGCCAATCCGGTGCAGGTGGCGAAGCGGTCGATGGTGAAGGTGTCGCCGAGGGTGGTGAAGCAGTCGGCGATGCGGGCGGAGTCGAGTCCGAACGCCGCCTCGGCTGCGCCGGGATTGCAGAAGCAGCCGCCGCGGATGGAGATGTCGGCGCGGGTGGCGCGCGTTTCTACCTCGGTGTAGGGGATCGGGCGGCCGTCGCGGCTGCAGACGTTGAACGCGATGGCGCCGCCGCGGGCGGTCATGTTGGCGGGGCCGTAGATGCGGACGTGGCGCAGCGCACGGAGCTCCTCCAGCAGGAGTGCGGTGAGTGAGGCGACATGGGCGGAGAGCCGCGGCAGTCCCACTGCGTCCATCAGCGCAAACCCGGCCGGCAGGGCGGCGGCGCCGAGGAAGTTGGGGGTGCCGTCTTCGAATGCTTCGTGCCGGGGGCGGAGGCGGTGGGTGTCGGCTCCGATCGAGGCGTAGGTCACGGTGCCGCCGGCGAACCAGGGGCGGTGCAGCCGCGCCAGCGCCTCGCGCCTCGCGACCAGCGCGCCGAGGCCGGTGGGGTAGCCGAAGAGTTTGTAGAACGAGAGCGTGGCAAAGTCGGCCGGACAGTCGCGCAGGCTGATGGCCTGGCTCGGCGCGTACGAGGCGATGTCGAGCAGGACGTCGTAGCCGAGGTCGTGGGCGAAGTGGACGAGCGACAGCGGATGCCGGACACCGGAAAAGTTGGACTGCGCCGGGAAGGCGACCAAACCACCGCGGCCCGCCTCCTCGGCCAGGATGGTCTCCGGTTCGCGCAGGCGCAGCTCGTCATCCAGCGGCAGGTAGCGGACGCGCGCGCCGGCGCGGCGGGCGTATTCGCGGATGCCGTTGACGGAGTTGTGGTTGTCGGAGGAGAGGATGCAGGCGGAGTCGCGGGTGAAGGGGTAGCCTTCGGCGACGAGCTTGATCGCGCCGGTGGCGTTGGCGGTGAAGACGACGTCGTGCGTGGAGGCGTCGACGCCGAGGAAGCGCAGGACCAGCTCGCGGGCGGCGTCGAGGGTGTCGGTGCTGGCGCGCGACGGGGCGGAATCGGAGTGCGGGTTGCCGAAGATGCCGGATGCCAGGAGCTCCTGATGCGCGCGGATCTGCGATTCGCCGTAGAGGGCGCTGCCGGTGTAGTCGAGGTACGCGTGCCGCTGCCGTTCGAGGCGGCTGAACTCGCGGGTGCGCAGTGCGTCGAAGAACGTGGCGGTTTCGGTAGCGGCGGTCAGCACCCGCGCCTCCGGATGGCGGCGACGGTCTCGCGGGTCGTGGTGGGGGCGATGGTGCCGGGCCGCGGCGAACCACCGAAGTACCGACTCAGCTCCGCCTGCTCCGGCGTTGCATTCACCGGACGCATCACGTCGTCGAGCCACTCCTGCAGTCCGCCGCGGAGGAAGTAGACGTTGCTGTAGCCGAGGGTTTGCAGGAACACCCACGCCTGCGCGGCGTGCGCGCCGCCGTCGGAGACGAGGACGAGCGTGTCGTCCTTCGGCAGCGAGGCTTGGAGCAACTCTGCCAGTGGCAGGTTGCGCGACGACGGCACGTGATAGGCCTCGAATTCCGCGGCAGTGCGGAGGTCGAGGACGCGCAGTCCCGGCTTGCGCGTGCGGATCCACTGGGCCAGCTCCACGGCTGTGACGTGGTCTTCCTCGGCCTGGACGATCGCGGCCAGCCTCTTCATGTCATCCCGAGCGTCGAGCGAGGGACCTGGGTGGGAGGGGAGGCTCTGCGTGTCCCCATCCGCCCAGGTCCCTCGCTCGACGCTCGGGATGACATGGGTCCGGTACGGGCTCCCGGCGAACGGGGCAAGCACACCGCCGATGATGGCCACGACCAGCAGCACCCGCCGGATCATGCAGCGCGCCTTTCGATCCACTCCGCGGCGCGGAAGCCTGCCAGTGCCATGGCAACGATCGCGAAGACGACCACGCCGTACGGCAGATGCAGCAGCTCCGGCAGCGTGAGCGCTCCGCGGGCTGTGCTTTCGTAGAAGCGCAGGAGCGGCGCGAAGGCGAGGCCGGTGAGGAGGATGCCGGCCAGCATCCCGAGCATCGCCGCCATGCCGTCGCCCCGTCCCGTCGCCGCCGCCACGCACGACGTGCCGGGACAGAGTCCCGCGACGACGAAGCCGGCGCCGAAGAGCAGGCCGCCCACGAGCTGCGGGAGGAGATACGTTTCGGGGACATACACCTGCGCAAGGTCGATGACGCCGAGGCGGCCGAGCCAGAACGCGCCGAGCATCGCCACCAGGATGGCGCTGAACATCACCTTGAACACGGTCATGTCGGTGCCGTAGAACTGGCCGGCCAGCTTGCGCGCGTTGCCGAGGCCCGCGCGCTCGAGTGCCCAGCCGAAGGCGATGCCGATCAGCAACGCCACCATCCAGTCGCTCATCGCCAGGCCCTCTTCAGCAGCGGCGCGAACGCGTACGCGCTTGCGAATGCAGCCAGGGTGAAGATCCAGCTCCCGACGCCGAGGAGCGCGCCGCCGGTGAGCGCGAGCCCGCTCGTACAGCCGCGGGCGAGTACCGCACCGAGTCCCATCACCGCGCCGCCGGCGAAGGCCACGCCGAGGCGCGTGCGGCTCGAGATGCGCGGTCCGCGCTCGACGGCGAAGCGCAGGCGTCCTGCGATGAGCGCGGAGAGGAATCCGCCGGCCGCGACGCCGAGCAGCTCGAAGAGCAGCCACACGTCGCCGTCGAGATAGCGCGCAAAGTAAGGACTGGCGGCGGCGCGCTCCGGTGCGACCGCCGAGACCGCGGCCGCGGCGCTGGTGGCGAACGCCCCCGATGCGCCGAGGCCGCGGCCGGTCACCACGAACGCCGCCAGCAGCACCAACCCGAGCCCTGCTCCCGCGAGATACGGGTCGGCGTACGGACGTTCGTTCTTCACCGGCTGCCGCCCTTCGCCGCGGAGGGGTTCTCGACCGGCGAGTCGGCGTGGCGCGACCAGTCCTGGAACGAACCGTCGTACAGCACCACCTTGTGCCCGAGCGTCCGTGCGGCGAAGAGCATCGCCGTCGCCTGCTGGCCGATGTGGCAGTAGCCGATGACGGTGTCGCTCGGCTTCACTCCCGCTTTCGCGAAGAGCGCGCGCAAGTCGGCAGGGGAGAGCCAGTGGCCGCTGTCGTCGACGACGGAGGTGAAGGGAACGCTTCCCGCACCGGCGATGTGGCCGGTCTTGTCCTTTTGATGCATGCCGCCGGTCTCGATGCCGTCGTAGAAGACCGGAGCCCGGCCGTCGATGACCTTGAAGCCGGGCTTCGTGCGATGGGTGCGGACGAATTCCGCGTCTACGACGACCGGCCGCGTCTTCAGCGGAGCGAGCGTCCCTTTCCGCACCGGCCGAACCTCGCTCGTGACCGCACCGCCGGCTTTGACCCAGGCCGGCATCCCGCCGTCGAGGATCGACGTCCGCGCGCCGAGGCCGGCGTAGTCGAGCGTGAGGACGATCCGTGTCGACGGGCTGATCCAGTCGTTGCCGTAGTAGACGACCACGCGCGACTTGTCCGAGATTCCCAGCCCTTCGAGCCGCTTCCGCAGTTCGTCGACCGGCGGCATCTCCAGCATCAGCCCCTTGTCCGTATGCTCCGAGACCGACACATCCTGCTGCGCCACCAGCGTCGCGCCGGCGATGTGCTGCTTGGTATATGCGTCCTTGTCGCCGACGTGCAGCAGGACGAGGTCGGGGTCGTTGAGATGCGCCTTGAGCCAGGCAGCGTCGACGAGCAGCGCCTCCCGCGGCGAGGCCAGGGCGTTCCACGCGAGCACGACGCAGGCGATGAAAGTGAAGGTTCGTGACATGGGTGTTCTCCTCGGAAGAGAGCATGGCCGCACGAGCCGCGAAGATCAGCGGATTTGCAGCGAACGGGATGGCGGAGGCGGCGAGTTGGCGCCCACCCTCCCGGGGGACGACGGGAGGCCTCCGGCGGGCGGGCCCGGCCCGCGGCGTTGGTTGCCATAGGCTGGACGCACGCCTTCTGGACGAACACGATTCGGGCGATCTCAAACGCCGCGGGCCGGGCCCGCCCGCCGGAGGCCCCTCGTCGTCTCGGGAGGGTGGGCGCCAGCTCGCCTACTTCCGCCGCGGCTGCGCGAACAATGCCTCGAACTCGCGGCGGCGGCTCCGGCTCAGCTTCAACTGCTTCCCGCTCGCCAGCACCACCGCGCAATCCCCGCGAAACAGCGGATGAATCTCCCGCACCCGGTCGATGTTCACGATCGCCGAACGATGGATGCGGAAAAACTGTCGCGGGTCGAGCTGCTTCTCGATCTCGTCCATCGTCTGGCGGAGCAGGTGTGAAGCCGTGCTGCCGTGCTCCGTCACGTGCAGTGAGACGTAATAGTCGGCCGCCTCGATCCAGTCGATGTCATTCGCGTCCACCACGATCGTCTTCTCGCGCACCGGCACCAGGAACCGCGCCGGCGCGGGGGAAGCGCGCTCCGCCAGCAGCTCGGCGATGCGCGCGTCCGTCTCGCCGCGGCGGTGGCCGCGGGCACGCTCCTTCGCATGCGCCAGCGCGTGCGCGAACCTCCGGTCGTCGAACGGCTTGAGAAGGTAATCGAGCGCATGCACCTCGAACGCGCGCAGCGCGTAGCGGTCGTATGCGGTGACGAAGACGATGGCCGGCACCGCCTCCGCGCCGATCTGGTCGAGCAGCGCGAAGCCGTCCACCTCCGGCATCTGGATGTCGAGGAACATGATGTCCGGCCGCGTCCGTGCGACCAGCGCCGCCGCCTCCGCGCCGCTCGCTTCCCCGACCACGCGGACGTCGGCGTCGTCCTCGAGGAGGATCCGGATCGAGTCGCGTGCCAGCGGCTCGTCGTCGATCACGACTACGCGCAGCGGCTCGCTCACGCTGCCTCGCTCCAGGGGATCGACAGCGACGCCAGCACGCCGCCGTTTGCGTTCGCCAGCTCGAACGTCGCCGCGTCGCCGTAGAGATGCTGCAGCCGCTCGCGCGTGTTCCGCAGGCCGATGCCCAGCCGCGTCGCGTCCGCGATCTTGCCGCTGTTGAAGATCTCGACCTGCAGCCGCGCGCCGCTCCGGAACGCGCGTACTTCGACCACGCCCGCCGCCGCGCTGACGTCGATGCCGTGGCGGACAGCATTCTCCGCGAGCGGCTGGAGCAGCAGCGCCGGGACCGCGGCACGGGCCGCTTCGTCCGAGACGTCGATCGAGAACGACATCCGGTCGGGGAAGCGCATGTGCTGGATCTCGAGATAGCGGCGGAGCACCGCCAGCTCTTCTTCGAGCGCCACGTGCTGATGGCCGGCATGGTCGAGGGTGTAGCGCAGCAGCTCGCTCAGGCCGGCCAGCATCTGGACCGCCTCGTCGTTCCGCCGGTTGCGCACCAGCGCGCTGATGGCGTTCATGGTGTTGAACAGGAAGTGCGGCTGGATCTGGAGCTCGAGCGCATGCAGCCGCGCCTCGGCCAGCGACGCTTCGAGCTGCGCCGCCCGGATCGACCGCTCCCGGTAGCGCTCGTAGTAATCGACCGCGATCGCCGCGCCGAGGACGACCAGGTAGAGCGTCCACTCCAGCGACAGCCGCGACCAGAGGATCTGCCCGATGTCCAGCTCCGACACCTCGGCGTTCATCCGGTCGTACGGCTTGAGGGCAATGAGCAGGAACATCCACCAGATGTTGTGCAGCACGGCGATCACGCAGAAGGCGAACAGATGCACCAGCACGTTCAGCCACTTCGGCGGCACCACCGGCCACCGTCGCGCCAGCCAGAGGATCACCATCGTCGGCAGCAGCCATCCCTGCCAGACGAGCACGTGATACCCGAGCAGCAGCGGCACATAGTGCCCGTGCGAGATCATGCTGATCCACACCTGCACCCCGCTCACGAACCCGAACACCCCCCAGAACGAGGCAGCAAAAACCCACACCGTGCTCCGTCTGGCCATTCGCACTAGTCTGCCGCATGCGCGGCCGGAGACGCGAGCCCGTGCAGCGAGTTGTGTCCGGGAAGCGGCGAGATGGAAGGCAGAAGGCAGAGGGCAGAAGGCAGAGGGGAAAGCCCGGCTTCGTTGCCCCTCTCCCCGCCCGGCCGGGGAGAGGGATGTTCGGCACCTGCGCATGGCGAGCACACTCACTATCCAGCAGGAAGAGATTGGTTAGAAGACCAGGTGCCGGACGGGGTGAGGGGCCGTGCCACTTGCGCAGATCGAACAGCAACTCCGGCATGCCCCGAGACCGGCCGGGTCGCGCGCCAGCCACCCGAGGCAGAGAATTTCGCCGATCGGGTAGACGCGGCGATTGACTGCGTAGACGTCCGAACCTCTCGGGGTAGATGGGGCGACTGGCGAGGTAGACCGCCCTGTCTACCGGGGTTCACGCGCCCTCTGTCCGGGTAGAGAACGTTCATCTCCGGGTAGACGCAGCGACTGGCCGGGTAGACGGCCGGACTGCCGGGGTAGACGCGGCCGACTGATTGGGTAGACGCGCCGGGATCCCCGGTAGACGCGTTTCCTTCCCCACCATGAAGCGCGTCTACCCCGGAATGACCGCTATACTGGCGCGGTAGTCCCCTCGTCTACCCCGGGATACGGCCTGTACTGCTCGAGTAGTCATTTCGTCTACCCGGGAAGAGCGGTTTCATCCCCCCGCAATGGACCGCGTCTACCTCGGCAGACCGGCTGTCTACCGGAGTAGACCACCTCGTCTACCCCGAGATACCGCGTCGTCTACCCCGACAGTCGCCGCGTCTACCCATCGATACGGCCGGTCATCCTCCCCGCTTAAAGGATAATCATGGAGAGCTTCCATCGCCGGCCTCTCTCGCCCGGCTGAGGCGGCGCAAGTAGTCGCGGAACCAGGAAGAAATGAAGAAGATCTCGCTGGCGAACTATCGGACCGACAAATACTACCGCCGCATCGTTCGTGTGGTCGAGGAGATTCTGGAGAAGGGCGACGTCGTTGCGCCGATCGACGTGTTCCTCCGGATGGGCCTCGTCGATGAAGAGGCAATTCGTGTTTGGAGACAGGGCCAGACTCCCTATCTCGAGAGAGTGATCCGATGCAACCTGTCCGAGGCGAGTCGCATCCTCCGGATTCTTCGGATGCATGTCCATGATCTCAAGCTGCGGCCCTCGCTCACGGTCTATGTCCGGCACGGAAAGGGGAGGCGGACGCCGCTCCGCTTCACCAAGACCGGCGACCCCAAGATCGAAGAGGCATACTCGCGGCACTTCTTGCGGGTGTTGAGCAAAAGGAATCGTCAATCCGGCGCGCCGGACGAGCGTGCTTCAGCTACCGCCGTGGACGAAGAACTCTTGTGTCCTCAGGGAGAAGCCGGCCCAGATTGCGTCCAGCGGGATGTGGCCGCCGAGGACTCCCATCGGCACTGACGTAGCGCACGCTCAGCGCTCGTGTCTCTGCTCCGTGCCGGCTGGTCTATCTTTGGCCAAAGCTACTCCGCAGGCATGACGATGCGTGCCCTCACGCCGACCTGTTCGCAGAGAAACAGCAATCCGCCGCCGTCGATTAGCTCGATCGGCTTGTCTTTGGCGAAGTTGAACGCATCGGGGCCGTATCCGCTCGTCGTGACGAGGATCCCCTTGTTTGCTCCTTCGTTCATCATCGTACCGAACAGATCGCGCACCGCCGAGACGCCAACGGTATTTTTGTAGCGCTTCGCCTGAATCACGACACGGCCGCCGAGTACAGGACGGGTATCGTACGCGACCACATCTACGCCGCCATCGCGAGACGAACGCGTCAGTTTTGTTTCGAGGCCCATTTTGGTGAAGACATTGCCGACGAGGTTCTCGAACTCGAATGGTGTCAGATCCATGATGTTCGGCCGAGCGTCCAGTTGTCCGAGGATGTCGCTCTGTTCAGTGAACCGCGGATCCACCATGTCGAACTGGATGATCGGTTTCACCGGCGCCAATTCGTCCGCACGGGCGGAGACACTCGCGCCGAGATTGCGCACGCACACCCGAGGGTCGACTCGTCGGAGATCGAGCTTCTCGAATTCTTCGCGCGTCGCACGGACGGAGATCAGATAAGGACGAATGTCCTGGCCTGTGGCTGGATCGACGGCGTTGACGAAACCACTGAAGGTGATCACGTCGATGTGCCGGCGACGATCGGCTTCAAAGATCTCGTGAATCGAGCGGAGAGCAATGCCGGCAATGACCTTCTGATACCGCTCGCGGACTTCAGCCGGTTTGCGTGGCTTTTCGACAAATGCATCCCTGGTCTTCACGTACTGCACATCCGCTGTGGCAGGAATGACGTCGACGTTAGGCAGCTCGTAGTCGACCACGAGCTCGCGCGACCGGCTCTGATGAGCGATGCGAAAAGTTTGCGGAAGGTCCGGCGGATATTCGGAGCGCTCCAACACCATCGTGTTGTAAGCGACGATCTCCTGCGGTTCTCCGGCGTTGTACGCTGCCTCGAACTCCGCAATTTCCGCATTCCGCTGCTGAATCTTCAGCAATGCCGCAGCGCGACCGTCTTCGTATTCTTTCTTCGCCGCTTGAAACGCGGTCAGGCGCTGTTTTTCCAGAATGCGGTATTGCCCATGGGCACGTTGAAACGCTTCTTCAGCCGCCTGCAGCTGTTCTTGATGGCGCACTTGGGCGCTGGGAAACAGGCTGGCGAAAAATCCAGGCGGTTTGACGTGCGCGAGATAGGCATCGCGCAGAGGCTCGATCGCCGGACAACTCACTTCCGGAGGCGGTTGCCATGCCGGGTGGTACTCGGCAAGCCGCAACGAGTCGAAGCCGATATGATCGTCAACAGTGAGGGTGTGGATGAGGATCCCGTCCAGCTCATCGAGCGTCGATTGAAGCGCCGCTGTCTGATCGGCAGCGCTCTCGAATTGATCTTCGAAGTATTGGCGCTTCGCTTCACGCTCCATCTCGCGCGTGTATGCCGCGTGTGAACGCTGCTGCTGGCGTACTGCACGAGCATGCGCACGCTCCTGACGCTCGTGCTCGCGTATTGCCCGGCGTTGGGCGGCAACGCTGGCGCGCTCCGAGCGCGCAAAGTCACGCGCAACAGCATTGATCAAACCACCGATGCCACTCCTGCGACCCATGGGAAACCTCGATATGTGGATGTTTGTCGGAGATTGTGGACGTTCGCGGACCTGAGCGTCAACGATGGTGCGCCTACATGCGGGTACGAAAGAAACTGGAAGTCTGGCCTACAACCGATGGCGTCAAATCAGGCGAGTGGTCGGCCCCCGTCATTCGGCATCACCCTTACGGCGGGACGCCGTCCGCCGGCGAGACGCCGCCGGTCCAGCCGACGCGACGTCGGCGCTCCGCGCGTGACCACGGGCAGCGCGCATCGAACGTCGCGGATCGACAGACAACGGGATCACGTCATGGCGAACCGAGCGCCCGTGCGTTGGGGCGACCCGGATCGTCATGGCGAACCGGGCGTCCGTGCGTGGAGCGCCCGCGTCGCGCGGGCTGGGCTGGCGGCGTCTCGCCGTAAGGGTCGCGCTTTATCCCTCCGGAAACACCGTCCCGAGGCCGATGCGGACCACTTCGCCGCCGCGGTTTTGGATCTGGTCGACCATGTCGGCGGTGCCGCCGGGGCCGTCGCCGGTCTGGCCGTTCCAGAGGGCGAGGAGGGTGACGTTCTTGCTCCCATGGTCGAGGGCGTTGTGCAGCATCCAGAGGTTGCAGCGCTGCCAGACCGTTGAGTCCTCGGATTGCTGCAGGACGCGGCTCGGGAGCTCGTCCAGCAGATCGTAGAACTGCCGCGTCCACTCGGGTCCCGCGGAGTCGACGGATTGGGCGGCGTAGGTGTCTTTCGGCAGGGCGAGGAAGATCTCGCTGGGGATGCCGCGGGCCTTGCACTCCTGATGGAAGAGGATGTCGCCGCCGCTGGCAGCGCCGGCGATGCCGAGGAGGTTTTTTCCGTGGTGGGGGATGGCCCGGTCGATGGCTGCGCCGATCTCCTGGCGCGCCACGTCCACTTTGTCCGGCGGGAAGCGCGGCACTTTGCGGCCCGGGTCGTCGACGCGGTGGCCGGTGAAGAGGAGGATGTGCGGTGTCTCCATCGCCCTCAGTTTACTCACCGCACGGTCCGCCGGCGCGGCCCGCCGTCGATGATGCTGCGTGCGAACAAGCGCATGGCTCCGCCGTATACCGGGTCGTCGACGATGCGCGAGTAGACGAGCTGCGCGTGCCGTCCGACGGACGTGAGCTGCGGGCGCATGGCCAGCAGCGGGAGCGACGCGGCCAGCGAGCCGGTGGTCTCGACGACCATGCCGGTGCGGTCGAGGCGCGCGAGGCGGAGATGCGCCGTCGCGGGGTCGATGTCCTGCCAGGCGAGGAGATAACCGTTCGTGGTTCCGGCGATGGCGGGCTGCATGTGGTACCAATCGGCCGGGATCGTATCGACCGGGATGCTGCCGCCGAGCACGCCCTCGGCGCCGAGGTATCTCGTGTTCAGGGTCCCATCCGGATGACCCTCGGCGAAGCTGACCCACGCAATCATGTAGTCCTGCCCGTCGGAGGCGACGGCAGGGGAGAACTGGTTCGCCGGTCCGGTGGCGATGCCGAGTTGCGGGCCGAGGACGAGCCCGAAGGGATTCACACGCACGGCGGCGACGTCGATCAGATCGGCCGAGGGCCACTGCCAGTGGTCCGAGCCTTCAGTCCACACCACCAGGAAGTCCTCGCCGTTCGAAGCAGCGGCGACAACGGACGGATAGCGTTTCCCGGCAAGGACGATCGGGATGCTGTCGAGGCGCTCTCCGCCGGGCGTGAAGCGCACCGCCAGGAGGTCGCCTCCTGATGGATATGCGGCCAGGAGGAACGACCCGTTCCACGCCGCGGCGATGCTGTGGGTTGCGGCCACGAGGACCGCGTCGCCGAGCGGCGCACCCGCAGTGCTGACCCGGCGCATCATCATCCGCGACTCGCCGGAGATGTCGCGCCACTCGCGCCAGAACACGAAATAGCTCGAGCCCGTGAAGACCACTACCGTCGTGCCGGGACTGGCCGACTCCGACAGGACGACCGGCGTGGCGGTCGCGCCGCCGGTCGTCCGCGCCGCGAGCAGCGTCGCGGGTGCGTAGCCGCCGTTTCCTTCGGTCCAGATCACAAGCGACTCCGCTCCATTCGCCGCGATCGCGGGGTCGGTCTGGTACTGGTGCGAGTGCGAGATCGGAAACGCGGTGGCCGAGGCGGTCTCCGGGACGCCGTTACCGTCGGCGATGGTGCCGAAAATGTCGCTGGAGCCATCGTCCGAAGTGCTGCGATCCGTCCATGCAATGGCCAGCGTCCGTCCGGTCCACGTGCCCTGTGCGTCGGTCGCTGCGCCGGATCCGGCCACGACCGTCTTCGGTGCGGTGTCACCGCTCGCATCGGAGCGAAAGGCGAGTGTCTTCACCGAGTACCGACTGTGGTCATACTCGGTCCAGTAGGCGACGAAACTGCTGCCGGTCCATTCGACTCCGGGTCCGCTGTAGCCGCCCGCCGCAACCGGC
>Ga0190275_10002613_pt1 | contig 12898 bp, 9 predicted proteins | sample Popmic550T_FD_133745 | JGI IMG/M metagenome (GOLD analysis project Ga0190275, IMG submission 133745) | Populus adjacent soil microbial communities from riparian zone of Yellowstone River, Montana, USA - 550 T | ecosystem: Environmental > Terrestrial > Soil > Riparian zone > Trees stand | place... | reverse complement strand
GCATGCCCATATCCGCAAGACCATCGAAGGCAGGATCGAGAATCCCGGACAGGCCCGCATCCTCTACGGCGGCTCGGTCAAGCCGTCGAACGCGGCGGAACTGCTGGCGGTGGAGAATGTCGACGGCGCCCTGGTCGGTGGCGCCAGCCTCGTCGCTGACGATTTTTGGGGCATCGCGGAAACTTGTCGCTAGCGAAAGTCAGGACGAGTTAGTAAATATCGCCCGAAGGCGCGCCATGCCCATCCGAAAGGGGCGGCTGGCGCGCTTATCGGTTTTTGAGCATCGGTTTTAGAAGAGAAGGTTTCCGGACCATGGAAGCAGTGGTTCTGATCGTGCACCTGCTGATCGCGATTTCCCTGATCGGTGTGGTGCTGGTACAGAAATCAGAAGGCGGCGGCCTTGGCATCGGCGGCGGTGGCGGAGCGGGCGGCATGATGTCCGCGCGCGGCACGGCCAACCTGCTGACCCGGACCACCGCTGTCCTGGCGGGAGCCTTCATGCTGACCAGCCTGGTCCTGGCGATCATGGCCGGCGGGCAGAACCGGCCGCGCTCCATCATCGACCAGATGCCGCCCCAGCAGTCAGCACCGGCCGAAGCGCCGCCTGCTGCTCCGGCGGCTCCGCAGGCTCCGGTTTCTCAATAGCACTGCGCACAGGATCGGTTAGTCGGGAGGCGGCGGTTCGGCCGCCTCTCTCATTTCAGGCATGATTGATCAAAACTGGGATCGGCAAGACACCATGACTCGGTACATATTCATTACCGGCGGCGTCGTTTCCTCTCTCGGCAAGGGCCTTGCCTCCGCGGCACTGGGCGCATTGCTCCAGGCGCGTGGATTCAAGGTGCGGCTGCGTAAGCTCGACCCCTATCTCAACGTCGATCCGGGCACCATGAGCCCGTATCAGCACGGGGAGGTCTACGTCACCGACGACGGCGCGGAAACGGACCTCGACCTCGGCCACTATGAACGGTTCACCGGCGTCGCCGCCCGCAAGAGCGACAACGTCACCACCGGGCGCATCTACTCCACCGTGATCCAGCGCGAGCGGCGCGGTGACTATCTGGGCGCCACCGTCCAGGTCATCCCGCACGTCACCGACGCGATCAAGGAGTTCATCCGCGCCGACGTGACGGACGAGGACTTCGTCCTCTGCGAGATCGGCGGCACCGTCGGCGACATCGAGAGCACGCCCTTCCTGGAGGCGATCCGCCAGTTCGGTAACGAGGTCGGACACGAGAACTCGCTGTTCATCCACCTGACCCTGCTGCCCTATATCCCGTCTGCCGGCGAGCTGAAGACCAAGCCGACCCAGCACTCGGTCAAGGAGTTGCTCAGCGTCGGCATTCAGCCGACCATCCTGCTGTGCCGCGCCGATCGTCCGATCCCGGAAGGCGAGCGCCGCAAGATCGGACTGTTCTGCAATATCCGCCAGGAACGCGTGATCGCGGCCCTCGATGTGGACACCATCTATCAGGTGCCGATCAGCTACCACGAGCAGGGCTTCGACGTTCAGGTGCTGAGCTATTTCGGTCTGCCGCACGACGGCGAGCCGGACCTGAGCCGCTGGCGCCGCATTGTCCATACCGTGCGCCAGCCGGAGGGCGAAGTGACGATCGCCGTCGTCGGCAAGTACACCAGCCTGCTCGACAGCTACAAGTCGCTGGCGGAAGCGTTGATCCACGGCGGCATCGCCAACAACGTCCGGGTCAACCTGGACTGGATCGACGCCGAGATTTTCGAGTCGGACGACGCCGTCCAGCACTTGGAGCACGTCCATGGCATCCTCGTGCCGGGTGGCTTCGGCGAGCGCGGATCGGAAGGCAAGATCCGGGCGGTCCAGTTCGCCCGTGAGCACAAGGTCCCGTACTTCGGCATCTGCTTCGGCATGCAGATGGCGGTGATCGAAGCAGCCCGTCATCTGGCCGACATCCCGAACGCCGGCTCGACCGAGTTCGGACGCGACGTCGTTCCGGTCGTGGGCCTGATGACGGAATGGGCGCGCGGCAACCAGACCGAGATTCGCGGCGCCAATGACGATCTCGGCGGCACGATGCGGCTGGGGGCCTATCCCTGCCGGCTGATCGAAGGCACCCGCGTCCGCGACATCTACGATACGGAGCTGATCAGCGAGCGGCACCGGCACCGCTACGAAGTGAACATCAACCTGCGTGGACAGTTGGAGTCGGCAGGGCTTCTGTTCTCCGGCCTGTCGCCGGACGGCGCGCTGCCCGAAATCGTCGAACTGCCGGGCCATCCGTGGTTCGTCGGCGTTCAGTTCCATCCGGAGCTGAAGTCCAAGCCGCTTAACCCGCATCCGTTGTTCATCGATTTCATTCGCGCCGCCATCGAGCAGAGCCGGCTGGTATAATCCGGCCGGTCCTTCACGGACCGGTCTCGCAGGGAGGGTCGACTTATGACAGACGCCGCCACGCTCAACCGTACCGTAGAGGTCGGTCCGCTTTCCATCGCCAACGACCGTCCGTTCGTTCTGATCGCCGGTCCCTGCGCTCTGGAGAGCCGGGCGCACGCGCTGGAGACCAGCCATGCGCTGGTCGAGCTGACGCGCAAGCTCGGCATCGGCCTGATCTACAAGTCTTCCTTTGACAAGGCCAACCGGACGTCCCTGGGGAGCAACCGGGGCATCGGGCTGGAAACCAGCCTGCCGATCCTGGCCGAGGTCCGCGAGACCTGGGGCTGTCCGGTCCTGACCGACATTCATCTGCCGGAGCAGTGCGGTCCGGTGGCGGAAGCGGTCGACGTGCTCCAGATCCCCGCTTTCCTGTCCCGCCAGACCGACCTGCTGCTGGCCGCCGCCGAAACCGGCAAGGCGATCAATGTCAAGAAGGGCCAGTTCCTGGCGCCCTGGGACATGAAGAACGTTGCCTCCAAGCTCGCCAGCACCGGCAATCACAAGATCCTGCTATGCGAGCGCGGCGTCAGCTTCGGCTACAACACCCTCGTTTCGGATATGCGGTCGATCCCGATCATGGCGCGCACCGGCTATCCGGTCGTGTTCGACGCGACGCATTCGGTCCAGCAGCCGGGCGGGCAGGGTGAAACGTCGGGCGGTCAGCGGGAATTCGTGCCCGTGCTGGCACGCGCCGCCATTTCGATCGGAGTTGCCGCCGTCTTCATGGAAACGCACCAGGACCCGGACAAGGCGCCGAGCGATGGTCCCAACATGGTCTATCTGAAGAACCTGCCGGGCATCCTGGAGGCCCTGGTCCAGTTCGACCGTCTGGCTAAGGCCAATCCGCTGTTCTGACCAACTTTCGGGGCGGTGTTCATGTCCCGAATAACCGCCCCAGCAATAAACTTGTCACTGCAATGCCCTGTCTCGACCGGCTAATCAAGGCGATCAACAACAGCGCCGAAGGTGGCCTATGGCTGCACCACAGAAGGGCTTGACAGAGTCCATGGAACACGTGCCGGTGGCAAGTGCCGATGTCAGTGGAGCCGACGCGCTTCCCTACTACATAGCGGCGCTTCTGCCATCGGGAACTCCCCGATGGAACGATCAGTCCAGTATCGGCAGCCCGGCTAACGTCACCTTTAGTTTCATGACCGAGTCGCCGGCCTATGCCTGGTTCGATGATTCGTTCGGCTTCGCTCCGATGTCCGGCGTCCAGCAGGCTGCCGTGCGCGCCGCATTGGCGGCATGGTCGGAAGTCGCGAACATCACGTTCAGGGAAGTGTCGGACGCGGGCGATGGCGGTGAGATCCGGTTCGGCACCAACAACCAGAACGGTACCAGCGGCGGCTACACCTATTTCCCCAACTCGGACCCCAGCGGCGGCGACGTCTACATTGCGAACGACCAGGCCTCCAACAAGAACCCGGAACCCGGCAACTGGGGCTACCATACGCTTGTCCACGAAATCGGCCACGCGATCGGCTTGAAGCATCCCGGCGACTACGATGCGCATGGCGGCGGAGCCGAAGGCCCCTTCCTGCCGGCGGCCGAGGACAATCAGCAGTTCACGACGATGTCGTATACCACCCAGCCATGGGCCAACTATGGCACCTACGGCGTTGCACCAGCACTGTATGACGTCGCGGCGATCCAGTACCTATATGGCGCCAACCTGAAGACGCGGCCCGGCGACGACGTCTACCAGTTGTCCAATACAGAGACCGCCTTCACCAAGGTGATCTGGGACGGCGCCGGCTCCGACACGCTGGATGCCGGCGCCCAGACACGCGGCGCTACCATCGACCTCCAGCAGGGAGCGTTCAGCTCGATCGGAACCAATGGCGCCGGTGGCGCCGCCGTGAACAACGTGTCGATTGCCTACGGTGCCAGCATCGGCAACGCGAACGGCGGCAGCGGCTCCGACAAGATCACGGGCAATGCCCTTGCCAACCGCCTGAACGGCGGGGCGGGCGACGACACGATATCCGGCCTGACCGGAATGGATACCCTCGACGGCGGTTCCGGCAGCGATGTTCTTGACGGCGGTGAGGAATCGGATAGCGCGCTTTGGACTGGTCCGCGTCATGCTTACAGCATCTCGTTGAAGGCGAACGCCGACGATACCGTCGCGGATTCGTCCGGCACCGACAGGATCATCGGAAACTCGATAGAACATTTCGTCTTCGTGGATGGAGAGTTTGTTACCGACACCGCCAGCACGGCGGCGCAGGTATATCGGCTGTACGACGCAACCCTCGACCGGGCGCCCGATGCCGGCGGCCTGAAGAACTGGGTTGAGTCGATCGACTCCGGATCGATGACGCTCAACCAAACCGTAGCCGGCTTTACCGGGTCATCGGAGTTTACCGGCCGCTACGGCAATCCGGACGACACGGGATTCGTCACCCTGCTCTACAGGAACGTCCTCGGGCGGGAACCGGATGCCCCAGGCATGCAGACCTGGACATCGGCGCTGGCGGGTGGGAAAAGCCGGTCCGACCTCGTGCTCGATTTCTCGGAGTCCGGGGAGAATATCGGCCTGACCAGCCCCGGCGTCGAACAGGGATTGTGGCTGCGTGACGACGCTGCCGCACAGGTGGCGCGGCTCTATCATACGACTCTCAACCGGCTGCCGGATGCGGAGGGGTTGGTAACCTGGACGAACGCGCTTCATAATGGGGACACGCTTCTACGAATTTCTGACCAGTTCACTGGGTCACCGGAGTTCGTGGAGCGCTACGGCGCCCTGGACAGTGCTGGCTTCACGACGCTTCTCTACAACAACGTGCTTGGCCGACAGCCGGATAGCTCCGGTCTGGCCGCCTGGACGGCATCGATGGACTCCGGCACACGACGTGCGGAAGTCGTCGTCGGCTTTTCCGAATCCGCTGAGCATCAAAGCCAGCGGGCCGCCTTCATCGACGATGGGGTCATGCTGTACGGCCAGAACCAATCCGCCGGACAGGTGGAAACGGCGGGGTTGGCGTTGTCCGGCTCTAACCCTGATTGGCTGTTCAACGCCTGAACGCACCCCTCCGACGACGCGCCAACGCTTCTGTCCGATACTTTAACTGCTTGAGCGCGGGTACGGCAGCACCGCCCGTAACCGTATGCATCTCAGCTCGCGCACCGCTCCCATAAATGGGAGCGGCCGCTTGGCATTCGACTGAACAACAACCTGTCAGCGTAGGCACTTGCCTCGGCAACCGAGGCAAACAGGACCAAAGACGTCGGTTAACCAAAGACGTCGGTTAGGTGTATAGCTGGCTATTGCTCTCCACTTTAACTATGGCGGCGTCAAAACACCGCATGTTCTACTTAAGGACGACATTTCTCCACCGACAAGCTTATAAATTCTCTGATGGAGTCTGAAATTACTCGCAACTTCAGCGTCTTTAAGGTGTTTTAATGTTGGTTTTTACTAATAATGAGATTAGTTCTGGAAAAACAGATAACACTCGTCTGAACGACTTGACAATCGCCCCAACCCTGGGATGCGCCATTGTTCATGGTGACTGGGAAGATGCAGATCATAGCTTATCCGATGTCCAAGGCTTGGTAAGCTCCGGCGCGAATTCCACATTGCCCAGTTATGTGTCAGCGCTACTGCCATCCGACACTCCCCGCTGGAACGAAGCCTCCGCCGTCGGAACTTCCGTGAACGTCACCTTCAGCTTCATGACGCAAGCGCCGTACTATGCCAGCAGGAACGACAGTTATGCGTTCGCGCCTCTGACGGAGGTACAGAAATCGGCGGCACGTGCTGCTTTGGCGACTTGGGCCGATGTAGCCAACATCACATTTACCGAAGTCTCGGATGCTGGTTCCGGAGGGTCGATTCGCTTCGGTACCAATTATCAAACTAATAGTACTGCGTATGCCTACTATCCAAACTCTTCCAATGGTACCGGTGGTGACATTTATCTTTCAAGGTATTCCGCTGCAAATTCTTCTCCATTTCCCGGAAATGTAGGATTCGATACTCTGGTGCATGAAATCGGACATGCCATCGGTTTGAAGCATCCTGGGAATTACAATGTCACCAGCGGAGGAACGGAAGGCCCTTACTTGCCCTACAGCCAAGACAATAACCGATATACCATCATGTCTTATCATAGGCAGCCACTATCTGATTATGACGTTTATGGGTCTGCTCCTGCTCTTTATGATGTAGCAGCTGTTCAATATCTGTATGGAGCCAAGACGAGCGTCAGACAATTTGATGATAACTATTCATTTTCAAATACGACGGCGCCATTCACCAAAGTTATCTGGGACGGTGGTGGAAATGATACTATCAATGCGAGCATGCAGACACAGCGAGTAAAGATTGATCTGAGTCAGGGGGCATTCAGTTCAATAGGAGTGTCCTCCTCATCTTACGGCTACTATTATCTCCCCTCCGTGGCAACTGACAACGTATCCATCGCTTTTGGCGCCGACATCGAGAATGCCATTGGAGGAAGCGGTTCCGATACGCTAACAGGCAACAGTCTCAACAACACTCTGTCGGGCGGATTGGGAGGCGATACCCTGAAAGGGACGAATGGCGACGACACTCTTAATGGGGACGCCGGGGACGACTGGCTTTATGGCGGAACCGGAAACGATATCCTTAACGGCGGAGCCGATGCCGACTATCTGTACGGGGACGAGGGTAACGATACGTTGGATGGTGGCGCTGGCGCCGATATCTTGTACGGTGGTGCTGGGATAGACACAGCGGTATGGCATCTTCCGCGAGCTAGTTATCAAGCGATCAATACCGAATTCTACTTAGGTAGCTTTGTTTATGACGGCTATTATTATGACTTCTGTCTCGACAAGTCGATTGAATACTATAAGTTTACTGACGGAACATTGTCGGTGGACAACACCGGCACAGCCGCCCAGGTCTACCGTCTTTATGGCGCCGCCTTGGGCCGGACACCGGACAACAGGGGGTTGAAGAACTGGGTGTCGACCATTGAGGCCGGTGCCATGACGCTGAAGCAGGCCGTATCCGGGTTCACGAACTCGACCGAGTTCCTCAACAGGTACGGCAACCCGGATAACCAGACGTTCGTCACTCTCCTGTACAAGAACGTCCTTGGCCGGACACCGGATGCCGCCGGGCTTACGAACTGGACCAACGCGCTTGCTGCCGGCATGAACCGTGCCGACGCCATCCTGGGGTTTTCGGAGTCGGTCGAGGACATGGAAAAGTCCAAGGCCGCCATCGAGAAAGGCTTGTGGCTGAGCGATGATAACGCGGCCAAGGTCGCGCGGCTTTACCATGCGACCTTGAACAGACTGCCGGAAGCTGGAGGACTGGAAAACTGGACTGCGGCACTCAGAAGCGGTTCCTCGCTGCTCAAGATTACCGACGGCTTTACCGGATCGGCGGAGTTCCAGCAAAAATATGGCAGCCTCAACGAAACGGCCTTCGTAACGCTCCTGTACAACAACGTTCTCGGCAGGGGACCCGACAATGCCGGTCTGACCAATTGGACCAATGCGCTACGGGCCGGAAGCACGCGCGCCAGCGTGGTGATAGGTTTCTCGGAATCCAACGAACACATCACCAAGCGTGCCTCGTACATCGATGACGGTATAAAGCTCTACGGCTCAGGCCCAGCCGGTGCGCAGGCGATGTCAGCCGACGATGGCGCCTTTTATGCCGACCCATCCTCACCGTCATTCAACGATGCGGTCGCCCAACTCGGTCTATTGGTTCAGACCACGTTATCCGAGTCTCCCGCTCTTGCGAATAGTTTCGTGCCGGATACCAACGGCCAGATCGGCATCCTGGCGGGTGCGGCGTGATACTCCCTGCGGAGTGTATCCCACCCTGTCTTCTTGATAACCGGGTAGTTGGCGCTTATGACTTGCCGACGATAAAGCCAATAAGCCACCTCGGGGTTTTCAATGTCCGTAATCACTGACATCCACGCGCGCGAAATTCTCGACAGCCGCGGCAATCCGACCGTCGAGGTCGATGTTACCCTGGAGTCCGGCGCCTTCGGCCGCGCCGCCGTTCCGTCTGGCGCCTCCACCGGCGCCCACGAGGCGGTCGAGCTTCGTGACGGCGACAAGGGTCGCTACGGCGGCAAGGGCGTGCTCAAGGCGGTCGATGCCGTCAACGGCGAGATCTTCGACGCGCTGTCCGGCAACGAAGCCGCCGAGCAGGAGGGGATCGACGCGCTGCTGATCGATCTCGACGGCACGCCCAACAAAGCCCGCCTGGGCGCCAACGCCATTCTCGGCGTCAGCCTCGCGGTCGCCAAGGCGGCGGCGCAGGAAGCGGACCTGCCGCTCTATCGCTATGTCGGCGGCGCCTTCGCCAACATGCTGCCGGTCCCGATGATGAACATCATCAACGGCGGCGCCCATGCCGACAACCCAATCGACATCCAGGAATTCATGATCATGCCCGTGTCGGCCGAGAACGTGGCCGAGGCGATCCGCATGGGTTCGGAAGTTTTCCAGTCGCTCAAGAAGAAGCTGAAGGACGCCGGGCACAACACCAATGTCGGCGACGAGGGCGGCTTCGCCCCCAACCTCGCTTCGACCGACGATGCCCTCGGCTTCGTCATGCAGGCGATCGAGGCCGCCGGCTACAAGCCGGGCGAGGACATCCATCTGGCGATCGATGCGGCCTCGACAGAGTTCTTCAAGGACGGCAAGTACAACCTTGCTGGCGAAGGCAAGATACTCGAACCCGGCGCCATGGTGGACTACTGGGCCGATCTGGTCGGCCGCTACCCGATCATCTCGATCGAGGACGGCATGTCGGAAGACGACTGGGAAGGCTGGGCAGCATTGACCGCCGCCATCGGCAAGAAGGTCCAGCTGGTCGGCGACGATCTGTTCGTGACCAACCCGATCCGCCTGACCGACGGAATCAAGAGGGGCGTCGGCAACTCTATCCTGGTCAAGGTCAACCAGATCGGCAGCCTGTCGGAAACCCTGCATGCAGTCGAGATCGCGCACAAGGCATCCTACACCGCCGTCATGTCGCACCGCTCGGGCGAGACCGAGGACTCCACCATCGCCGATCTCGCGGTCGCAACCAACTGCGGCCAGATCAAGACAGGATCGCTGTCCCGTTCCGACCGGCTGGCCAAATACAACCAGCTCATCCGGATCGAGGAGCAGTTGGGCAACGCCGCTCGTTTTGCCGGTAAGAGCGTGATACGCGGGTAATCCTGCAACCTTTTTCGGCCCTCTTTGCCCAATCGATAGTTTTCATTTGACGCGGTGGAATTCTTCGTGATTCCATCGCGTCATGACTGCAATCGACCATGTAAAAGACGCACTCGGCCGTGCCCTGCGTCAAACGATCGGCCCCGCTATCGGCGCCGCGATCGTCGGCTATTTCGCGTATCACGCGATCCAGGGGGATCGTGGTCTGATCGCACTCTCCCATCTACAGAACGAGATCCAGCAGGCGGAGGCGGTCCTGGCCCAAGTCAGGGGCGAGCGGACCGACCTGGAGCAGCGCGCCTCGCTTTTGAAGCGCGATCATCTCGATCCCGACATGCTGGACGAGCGGGCGCGAGCGGTGCTGAATTACAGCCATCCGGACGACGTCATCATTCTCGTACCGCGTAGCAGCGTTGCGCCGCCGGTAACAGCAGGGCAGCCCAAATAGGGATGATGCGGAAAAAGCAAGCATTGCCATGCGCTTAACTAAATACCGGTTAAGACGAAATTCGCTATAGATAACAAGGAATTGCGAGCATTTATCTTGCGTCGTGCGCGCTATGGCGTTAGTTCTATCCCGAGCAAGAGCCTGGGCGGGACGGCAATGACCGATCCCGCCTAACATCGGGAGGAGCACTTGGCTACGTCCAGACGTCGCAAGCCACAGGCAGACGAAACCCCTCAATATTCTGCCGAACAACTGCTCAAATACTATCGCGAGATGCTGCTGATCCGCCGCTTCGAAGAGAAGGCCGGTCAGATGTACGGCATGGGCCTGATTGGTGGCTTCTGCCACCTGTATATCGGCCAGGAAGCGGTAGTCGTGGGCATGCAGAACACTCTGATCCCCGGCGACAGCATCATTACCAGCTACCGCGACCACGGCCACATGCTGGCGACCGACATGGACCCCAAGGGCGTCATGGCGGAGCTGACCGGCCGTAGCGGCGGCTATTCCAAGGGCAAGGGCGGCTCGATGCACATGTTCAGCCGGGAGAAGAAATTCTTCGGCGGCCACGGCATCGTCGCAGCCCAGGTGCCGATCGGCACCGGCCTCGCCTTCGGGCACAAATACACCCAGGACGGCAACATCAACGTCTGTTATCTCGGCGACGGCGCCATCAACCAGGGGCAGGTCTACGAGAGCTTCAATATGGCTGCTCTCTGGAAGCTCCCGGTCGTCTATGTGATCGAGAACAACAAATACGCGATGGGCACCTCGCAGCACCGCGCCTCCGCCGGCGAGCTGTGCGAGCGCGGCAGCGCCTACGGCATTCCCGGTCATGTCGTCGATGGCATGAACGTGCTGGCCGTCAAGGAAGCCTCGGAGGCGGCCACCACCCATGCCCGCGAAGGCAGCGGTCCGGTCATCCTCGAGATGAAGACCTACCGCTATCGCGGCCATTCCATGTCCGATCCGGCCAAATACCGCACCAAGGAAGAAGTCACCAAGATGCGGACGGAGATGGACCCGATCGATAACCTCAAGAAGCTGATACTCGAAAACGGCACGGCCGACGAGGATGCGCTGAAGACGATCGACCGGGACATCAAGAACATCGTGGCCGAGGCCGCGGATTTCGCGACGCAGAGTCCGGAGCCCGATCCCGCGGAGCTTTGGACAGACATCCTGATCGAAGCCTAACGCAACATCAGCTTGAGGCCATTGGGCGGCGCGCAACGTCAAGGGCGCCGCCTCTCCCTCTGCGGCCCGCAGAAGGCCGCGACTGGGGATTGGTGCCGGAGGAACTGGAATGCCGATTGAAATTCTGATGCCGGCGCTGTCGCCGACCATGACCGAAGGCAAGCTTGCCAAATGGGTCAAACAGGAAGGCGACGACGTCAAATCGGGCGATATCCTCGCCGAGATCGAAACCGACAAGGCGACCATGGAGGTCGAGGCTGTCGATGAAGGCAAGCTGGGCAAGATCCTGATTGCCGAAGGTACCGAAGGCGTGGCGGTCAATACGCCGATCGCCCTGCTGGTCGGGGAGGGCGAAGACGCCGACAAGCTGGAAACGCCCGAAGTCCAGGACAACACGACGCAGAGCGCCGCTCTCCAGAAGGTCAAGGGCGAGGACGAGACCAAGCCGACCCTGCCGGTCGCCCCGCCCCAGGGCACCAAGGCCGCACCGCCCGCCAGCGACGAAGACAAGTATTTCGACAAGACGGTCAAGCTGACCGTGCGCGAAGCGTTGCGCGACGCCATGGCGGAAGAGATGCGCCGTGACGACAAGGTCTTCGTGATGGGCGAGGAAGTCGCGGAATACCAGGGCGCCTACAAGGTGACCCAGGGCCTGCTCCAGGAGTTCGGCGACCGCCGCGTCATCGACACTCCGATCACCGAGCACGGCTTCGCCGGTCTTGGTGTCGGCGCAGCCTTCCATGGCCTGAAGCCGATCGTCGAGTTCATGACCTTCAACTTCGCCATGCAGGCGATCGACCACATCATCAACTCCGCCGCCAAGACGCTCTACATGTCCGGCGGCCAGATGGGTTGCCCGATCGTGTTCCGCGGGCCGAACGGTGCGGCATCCCGCGTCGCCGCCCAGCACTCGCAGGAATATTCGAGCTGGTATGCCCACGTGCCCGGCCTGAAGGTCGTGGCGCCCTATTCCGCGTCGGACGCCAAGGGCCTGCTGAAGTCGGCGATCCGCGATCCCAACCCGGTCGTGTTCCTCGAGCACGAGATCCTGTACGGCCACAGCTTCGACGTGCCGGAAGATCCCGAGTTCATCGTTCCGATCGGCCGCGCCAAGATCATGCGCGCCGGCAAGGACGTGACGATCACGGCCTTCTCGTTCATGGTCGGTCAGGCCTTGGCCGCCGCCGAGCGGCTGGCCGACCAGGGGATCGAGGCCGAGGTCATCAATCTCCGCACCATCCGCCCGCTCGACACCGAGACGATCGTCAACAGCGTCAAGAAGACCAACCGCCTCGTATCGGTCGAGGAAGGCTGGCCCTTCGCCGGCATCGGCGCCGAAATGTCGGCCCTGATGATGGAGCAGGCGTTCGATTATCTGGACGCACCGGTCTACCGGGTCCATGGCGCCGACGTGCCGATGCCGTATGCCGCCAACCTGGAAAAGCTCGCTCTGCCTCAGCCCGAGGACATCGAGAAGGCCGTCAAGGCCGTGCTTTACCGGAGCTGACGCGACAATCAAGGCGGCGCACCGCTCATAATGCCGGTGCGCCATCGGGGGGACACACCAGATGCCGATTGAAATCACGATGCCGGCGCTGTCGCCGACAATGACCGAGGGCAACCTCGCGAAGTGGCTGAAGAAGGAAGGCGACGAG
>Ga0190275_10002612_pt1 | contig 12899 bp, 12 predicted proteins | sample Popmic550T_FD_133745 | JGI IMG/M metagenome (GOLD analysis project Ga0190275, IMG submission 133745) | Populus adjacent soil microbial communities from riparian zone of Yellowstone River, Montana, USA - 550 T | ecosystem: Environmental > Terrestrial > Soil > Riparian zone > Trees stand | place... | reverse complement strand
TCGCGATGCTGGCTCCCATCGTCGCCCTGATCGTTTTCATCGGTATCTATCCGAAGCCGTTCCTGGACCGCATCGAGCCGTCCACGGATCGACTGATCGTTCAATTGAAGAGTTCCACCACCTCTCTCGGGCTCGAGGATTAAGAGATGGCTTTCGATCCGCCGATCGTCAAGCTCGCCGGGATCGCGCCCGAGATATGTCTCGTCGTGACCGCGCTCGTCCTGATGGTGATGGATGCGTTCGTGGTCCGAATCGCTCCGGCCAACACGCGCTGGTACTCACCGGTGTTGGCGTCGCTGGGGCTCACGGCTGCGACCGTGTTCGCGATCTCAGAGTGGGGGTCGAACGAGCTGCAGCTCGGCAACATGATCGCCCTCGATGGCTTCGCGGTATTCGTGAAGATCATGCTTGCGGTGTTCGCGACCCTGACGGTGTGGCTCGCTCGCGACTACCTGCAGCGGGAGGGGATCGAGGAATCCGAGTTCTACGTGTTGGTTCTGTTCGCGACCGCAGGGATGATGCTCATGGCGTCGGCCGCCGACCTGATCGTTCTCTTCCTCGCACTCGAAACGTTCTCGCTGGCGTTGTACGTCCTGGTTGGCTTCAGACGCCGAACGGGGATCGGACAGGAGGCATCCCTCAAGTACTTCCTTCTGGGAGCCTTCTCGTCGGCCTTCTTCTTGTTCGGGATCGCCCTCGCTTACGGCGCTGCCGGCACGACTACCTATTACGCGGCCAATAGCACCTCCTCGTCGATCGCCAGGTTCCTCGCCTCCACGCCCAGTAGTGACCTGGGTCTGATAGTCATCGCCACCGGGTTCTTGATCGTTGGTCTCGCTTTCAAGATCGCGGCGGCACCGTTCCACATGTGGACCCCCGACGCGTACCAGGGGGCTCCATCTCCTGTGACCGGTTTCATGGCAGCCGCTACGAAGGTCGCCGCATTCGCCGCCACTCTGCGTCTTCTCGATGCAGTCTTCTTCCCACTGCGGTGGGACTGGCGTCCCCTCGTGATCGGGCTGGCGATCGTCACGATGATCGTCGGTTCGATCGTCGCATGTGTCCAAGAGGACCTCAAGCGATTGCTCGCTTACTCCTCGATCGCCCACGCGGGTTTCATCCTCACCGGCGTCGTCGCCGCGAACGACAGAGGCATATCCGGCGCTCTCTTCTACCTAGCGACCTACGGCGTCACCGTGGTGGGCGCGTTCGCGGTCCTCAGCGTGATCTCGGGACGTGACGAGAAGCGCATCCGCATGAGCGATTTCAAGGGTCTGTTCTACGAGAGTCCGTTACTCGCCGGCGCGTTCACGCTGTTCCTCTTCTCGCTGGCTGGGGTCCCTCTGACTGCAGGGTTCGTCGGCAAGCTGGTCGTTTTCGGCGCCGCTATCCAAGCCGGTTACGCGTGGCTGGCTGTGATCGGGGTGATCGCCAGTGCGATCGCCGCTTTCTTCTACCTTCGTGTGATGGTCGTGATGTACATGCAGGAGCCGGACGTGGCCATGCCCCCGGCGCGCCTGGGTCCATTCGCCGATGGTGTGATCGCGATCGCAGCCGCTTCGACCGTCATCTTCGGGCTTCTTTGGGGCCCCTTGGTGCAGGCTGCAGAGCAAGCGACCTTCATCGCGGGGCGCTGATCAGATGCGCTGTGAGCAGCCTCTTCACGAGCGAACGAACTCCTGGTCGCAGGGGGGCTGCGTGTTAGTTTGCGCCTGGTATCCAGGGGTTTTAGGTCGGTTGAGAGGCTCCTGGGATCCCACTTTTTACGCAGGGCGACCGAGCGCGATTAGAGGAGCATCGATCAGTGCCTGAGGGCTACTTCGGCCAGTACGTCACGATCGGAATCTTTGCATTCGCCGGGGCCGCGATCGTGCTCGGGACCATCGCGGTGTCCAAGCTGGTGGCGCCCAGCGTCCCGCACGCCGAGAAGCTCACCACGTACGAGTCCGGGATCGATCCCATCGGCAAAGGGTGGGGCCAGGCCAACGTGCGCTACTACATCTTTGCTTTGCTCTTCGTGGTCTTCGATGTGGAAGCGGTGTTCCTGTTCCCCTGGGCCGTCGTGTTCGAGAAGTTCGGCACCCAGGCTTTCGTCGAGATGTTGATATTCATCGCCATCCTGGCGTTTGCCCTCGTCTACGCGATCAAGAAGAAGGTTCTCGAATGGCTGTGATGGAGAAGGTCAAGCTTCCTAGCCCGGTGTCGTGGCTGCTGAACTGGTCTCGCAAGTACTCGTTGTGGTGCATGCAGTTCGGACTCGCTTGCTGCGGGATCGAGATGGGTGCCGCCTTTGCCAGCAAGTTCGATGTGATTCGGTTCGGGGTCATCCCGTTCCCTGCCTCTCCCCGCCAGGCCGACCTATTGGTCGTGGCCGGAACCTTGACGGACAAGATGGCTGCGCCGATCAAGCGTGTCTACGATCAGATGCCCGAGCCGAAGTACGTGATCTCCATGGGATCCTGCGCCAACTGCGGTGGTCCGTACTGGGATTCGTATTCCGTCACCAAGGGTTGCGACCAGATCATGCCCGTCGACGTGTACGTGCCCGGGTGCCCTCCTCGGCCCGAAGCGTTGCTTCAGGGAATCATCAGATTGCAGCAGAAGATCGGCGGCGAGGACGTTGCCGAGAAGTGGAAGGGTCATGCAACGGAGATCCCCCACATCCCCGAGCCCGGGCTCGCGGGAGGGATCTAGTCGATGCCTGTAACTCAGAGGGTCGTCGGAGACAGTGCGACGGAACGCGTCCGCACTGCTCTAGGCGACAAGGTTTCCGAGGTGGCGAATAACTTCGATCAAGTCGACCTGGTGTGCAGCCCCGACAACCTCGTCGAGGTCGTCACCGCGTTGCGCGACGGGGATCTCGGGTTCCGGTTCTTCACCTTCCTGAGCGCGGTCGATCGTTCCGAGCTGGCCGAGGACAAAAGCCGTTTCGGGCACAAGCTCGAGGTGCTGATCCACCTCTATTCGCCCGAGCATGCGACGCACGTGAATATCCACGTTCCGATCGAGGTGGCCAAGCCGGTTTGTCCGTCGATCACCGGGGTGTTCCAAGGGGCGGAATGGCACGAACGGGAGTGCCACGAGATGTTCGGTATCGACTTCGCCGGTCACCCGAGGCTCGTGAATCTCTACCTGCCCGAAGACTTCGAGGGCAATCCCGGTCTCAAGTCCTTCAAGCTGCCCAGCCGCGCTCTTGTGAAGCCGTGGCCCGGGGCGAAGGACCCCGAAGAGGCTGCGGGAGGTAAGTAGTGGCTAAGGTCGAGGACGTACCTTTGGGTGGGCGGGGAACAGACGTGCTTTGGCCGGATGAGATCTCGACGGGTGATCTAGAGACCCAGGAGATGGTCCTGAACGTCGGACCACAGCACCCGGCAACGCACGGTGTCTTCCGACTCCTTGCCACCATCGATGGCGAGGTTCTCGTCGACGCAGATCCCATCATCGGCTACATGCATCGCGGCTACGAGAAGCTCGTAGAGGCGCGTGACTATCGACAGATCACGCAGCTCGTGTCACGCATGGATTGGTTGTCGGGGATCAACAACGAGCTTCCCATGTGGTTGGCGGTCGAGAAGTTGATGGAGATCGAGGTCCCTCCGCGTGCGCAATACATGCGCGTGATCATGTGCGAGATGAACCGCATCCTGAATCATCTGATGTTCTTCGCCAGCTTCGGCGCAGAGCTTGGGGCGATCACACCGACGTTCTATGCGTTCAGAGAACGGGAGGACATCCAGTACGCGCTCGAGATGGCCACCGGCGGTCGGATGCACTTCGGGTTCATGCGTGCCGGAGGGCTAAAGGAGGACGTTCCGGCCGGGTTCTACCGACAGACCCTCAAGGGAGTTCGTCAGGTCATCGAACGTCTCGACCAGTACGAGAACCTTTTGATCGGCAACGAGATATTCAAGGAGCGCACGATCGGCATCGGTGTGCTGAACAAGGAGGACGCCCAATCCTTCGGGGTTACCGGTCCGATCGCCCGAGGCTCGGACATCGACGCCGACGTCCGGAAGGACGAGCCCTACCTGGTGTACGACCAGTTCGACTTCAACGTGCACACGGCCCCCAACGGGGACTGCTTCGACCGATTCTGGGTGTTGCTGCACGAGGTCGTGGAGTCGGCCCGCATCGTCGAGCAGGCGATCGAGGCCCTTCCGTCAGGTCCGATCCTCGGCAAGGTGCCACGTGTCATCCAGCCACCTCCCGGCGAGGTCTACGTCCGCACGGAGAACCCATTGGGTGAGCTCGGCTTCTACCTGATCTCGGACGGCGACAAGAATCCTTACCGGATGAAGATCCGCACGCCCAGCTACAACAACGTCTCCGTGCTGCCCGTCGTGCTCAAGAACACCTTTGTCGCCGACATGATCGCGATCCTGGGCTCGTTCTTCTTCGTCCTCGGGGACATAGATCGCTGATGCCCGACTTCATCGCAAACTTCGAACTCACCCCTTGGTGGATCCTCGGCATCAAGCTGGCGGTCGTGCTCACGATCGTTCCCCTCGGATCGCTGATCGGTGGCTACGCCCTGCACAAGGAGCTCGGGCACCTGCAGCACCGTCTCGGGCCCATGCACGCGGGAGGGTTCCACGGATGGGCCCAGACTCTGGCCGACGGCATCAAGTTCATCCTTAAAGAGGACATCATCCCGGCGAAGGCAGACGCGCCGGTCTTCAAGTTCGCACCGGTGATGATCTATGTACCGATCGTTCTGCTCTACACCGTCATCCCCGTCGATTCGAAGTTGATCGTCGAGGATCTCGACGTCGGGCTGTTCTTCCTGCTGGCCGTCGGTTCCATCCCCGTTATCGGAACCTTGATGGCCGCGTGGTCGTCCGCCAACAAGTACGCACTGATCGGCGGCCTGCGTGCCGCGGCTCAGCTGATCGCTTACGAGTTGCCGATCGTCCTCTCCGCCGCGGTCGTGGCGATGCTCGCGGGCAGCCTCTCGGTGATCGACATCGTCGAGGCTCAGAACTGGGCCTTCGTTATCTGGCCCCCCGGCATCGGGCTGATCGCGTTCCTCATCTTCTTGGCCGGAGCGATGGCCGAGATGACTATGCCGCCGTTCGACATGCCGATCGCCGAGTCAGAGATCATCACCGGTCCGTTCACGGAGTACACCGGTATGCGATTCATCTTCAGCTTCTTCGGGGCAGAGATGGCACACGTCGTCGCGTTCGCCGGCATCGCAGCGACGTTGTTCCTCGGCGGATACAAGCCGATCGTGCCGCTCGAGTTCCTCGAGGTGATCCCAGGCTTCGTCTGGTTCCTCCTCAAGACCATGTTCATGTTCTTCCTCATGACCTGGATCCGCTTCACATTGCCGCGGCTCCGTGAGGATCAGTTGCAGAAGTTCGCTTGGAAGTACCTGATCCCGGCATCGTTGGTTCTGATCCTGGCCGCAGGGGCCTGGGTCCTCTACGCACCCGAGGCCTTATGGCACTAGACAGCAAAGACATCAAGGGCGTCCGGTCCGCGTATGACGAGGGCAAACTCGTCCCCGGCGGCGGTGACGCGTTGCCGCCACCTCCCGCTAACCCCGGCTCGCTGCACATCGACCACGACAAGCTCCGCAAACAACGGAAGACGACGTTCGGGATCGGTCTGCTCAAGGGTATGGCCGTGACCATCAAGCACCTCTTCATGCGCAACACCGTCATCGAGTACCCGGACGAGAAGCAGGATCTTTCTCCGCGTACCCGCGGCGTGATCGCGCTCAAGGAAGAGAACTGCACCGTTTGCATGTTGTGTGCCCGGGAGTGTCCCGACTGGTGCATCTACATCGACTCACACAAGGAGACGTTGCCTGCGAAGCGCGAAGGCGGCCGTCCCCGCAAGCGGAACGTCCTCGACCGGTTCGCCATCGACTACGCCCTCTGCATGTACTGCGGCATCTGCGTCGAAGTGTGTCCTTACGACGCACTGTTCTGGAGCCGGGAGTTCGAATACGCCGAGTACGACATCCGCGAGCTGACCCACGAGAAGGAGCGCCTGTCGGACTGGATGGCGACGGTTCTTCCCCCGCCCGAGCTGGAGCTGGGGGCCGAGTTGCCCGGGCAACCCAGTCCGGTTGCGGCCGAACCCGCCGCCGCCGCTCCCGCGCCAGCAGCAGCTCCGGCTCCGGCCGCAACCGGCACCACCGCCCAGTCGCCCTCGGAGCGCGTGGAAAAGGAGAGCGCTCCTTCTGCGGCGGCACCGGCTGCAGCCTCTACTCCGGCGAAACCCGATAAGGCGGCGGGCGGAGCGGCGTCAGCCGAGCCTCGGCCCGAAGCCAGCGACGGAGTTGCTTCGACGCCGCCTGGTACCGCTGAGTCTCGGGAGCAGAAGGCGCCGCTGTCCACCCAGGAGGGTGAATCGGCGTTGCCCGAGGCGGCTCAGGTAAGGGTGCCTGCCGAGGCGCCGCGACCGGTCGCTCTGGAGAAGACCGAGGATCCGCAAGCCGTGTACGACAAGGTGCTCCAGGAGCAGAAGGACAAGGGCTCTTCTCCTCAGGTGGCCGAGGCACGCGCCAAGGTGGCTCGGGTCAAAGCCGAGAGAGGCATCAAGCGGGGGCCGACCCCGGTTGAGGTCGATAAGCCCGTTCCGAGTGCTCCCACGAAACATTCGGAGGAGGAGTCGTCGTGACGGCCGCCGTCTATCAGCAGATCGTCTTCTGGGTGTTGGCGGTGGTCATCGGGTTCTCGGCGATCCGGGTCGTTACCTCGAGCAACGTGATCCATGCAGCTCTCTACCTAGTGGGGACGTTGCTGGGCGCTGCCGGCATGTACATCTTGTTGGTCGCCGAGTTCGTTGCGTGGGTACAGGTCCTGGTTTACGTGGGCGCGATCGTGGTGCTGATGCTGTTCGGGCTCATGCTTACTCGGGCCCCGATCGGCAAAGGTAAGTACGACAACGACCAACGACCGCTCGCTGCACTCTGCGCTGCAGCCGTTTTCGGCGTCACGTCCTGGATCATGATCGATGCCTTCGAGGGAAAGTCCATCGACCTGAGCGGAAACGTTCGGTCCACGGCCGAAGGGATCGGTGACCTGATCTTCAGCAAATACGTGTTGCCGTTCGAGGTCGTCTCGATGCTGCTGCTTGCAGCGTTGGTCGGGGCGGTCGTGATCGCCCGAAGGGATCCTTCACCCGGGGCAGACACCCGCTCTGCTCCAGGCAAGGGGGTGCAGGAGTAATGCCGGTTTCGTTCTTCCTGGTCCTCTCTGCGCTTCTTTTCTCCATCGGTGTTTACGGCGTGCTCGCCCGTCAGCACGCGGTTCTGGTCCTTCTCTCGATCGAGCTGATGCTCAATGCGGTGAACGTCAACCTCGTTGCGTTCTCCGCTTACCTGCAGGATGCCGGGCTAGCCGGACAGGTCTTCGCCCTATTCGTGATCGCCGTTGCGGCGGCGGAGGTCGGGGTCGGCCTCGCGATAGTGATCCTGATCTACCGCAACCGTGCCAGCGTTGATGTCGACGATCTATCCCTCATGAAGTGGTGATGGGATGAACCTTCTACTCTTCGCACAAGAGCACTCCGAAGAAGTGATCGAGTCCAGCAAGCAAGGCTTCTTCTCGGACTTCATGTGGTTGGTGCCACTGCTCCCGGTTCTGTCGTTCTTCGTGATCCTCTTCTTCGGCAAGAAGCTGAAGGATCGCGGGCATAGCGTTGGTATCGCAGCTCTGAGCATCGGTCTCCTCCTCTCGCTCGTAGGTTTCGTCGAGCTGGCCGCCGGTAATGCAGCGGTCGAGAAATCGTGGACCTGGTTCGAGCTCGGCGAGCATTTCCACATCGAGTTCGGGATGAACTACGACTTCCTCACCGGCATCATGTTCCTCGTCGTCTGCACCGTTTCTCTCCTGGTGCACATCTACTCCACGGGATACATGCACGACGACAAGCGCTACACGATCTTCTACGCCTTCCTGTCGCTATTCACCGGGTCGATGCTTGCGATGGTGCTCGCGAACAACATGATGATGCTCTTTGTGGGATGGGAGCTCGTCGGCGTCTGCTCTTACTTCCTGATCGGCCACTACTGGGAAGAGAAGGAGAACTCCTCCGCTGCGATCAAAGCCTTCATCACGAACCGGGTTGGGGACACAGGATTCCTCTTTGGCATCTTCGGACTGTTCGTGCTGGCCGGCACGTTCAACATCAACGAGCTCAATCACCTGGCGGAAGAGGGCACCATCGGCGGGACCTCGCTGACGATAGTGGCCCTCCTGCTCTTCTGCGGTGTCGTCAGCAAGTCCGCTCAGTTCCCTCTTTACGTCTGGCTGCCCGACGCGATGGCCGGCCCGACGCCGGTCTCGGCGCTGATCCATGCCGCGACGATGGTTGTGGCCGGTGTGTACATGACGGCACGGATGTTCATCCTTTTCGAGCACGCCGGATCGGCTCTCGACGTCGTAGCGATCGTGGCGGCGATAACTATGGTGCTTGCCGCGATCCTGGCGTTGATCCAAGACGACATAAAACGCGTGCTCGCGTATTCGACGATCTCGCAACTCGCTTACATGATGGCTGCACTGGGCGTCGGCGCATACACGGCTGGGGTCTTCCACCTCTTCACGCACGCGTTCTTCAAGGCGCTTTTGTTCCTGGGTGCCGGCTCCCTCATCCATGCAGTGCATTCCAACAACATGAGCGACATGGGGGGCCTCAAGGACTACATGCCGCACACTTTCAGGACTTTCATGATCGGTTCTCTCGGTCTGGCCGGGATCTTCCCTCTGGCCGGTTTCTTCTCGAAGGACGAGATCATCGGCGGCGCGCTCCGATCGGCGAGCGAGAGTCATCAGGCAGCCGCCTGGATCGTGTTGATCGCGGCGATCGTTACGGCCTTCCTCACTGCTCTCTACATGACCCGAGCGTGCGTGATGACGTTCTGGGGGCCGTTCGAGGGGGAGCACGAGCCGCACGAGAGCCCGGGCTCGATGGTCACTCCGCTGTGGGTCTTGGCGGCGGCGACGATAACTGTGGGCTTCCTTGGGTTCCCGATCATCGGACCCTTCCAGGACTGGATCACGGTGCCGGGCCACGAGCACCATGGGTTCGAGACGCTCTACAACATCGTTCTGCCGGCCGGGGCGACCTTGGTCGCTCTGGCAGCCATTGGGCTTGGGCTTCAGCTGTTCCTGTTCAAGAAATGGCGATACGACATCCTCGCGAGCCCGTTCGCGTGGACGTATCGGCTCGTCGAGAACAAGTACTACCTGGACGACTTCTATCTGAAGGGGATCGTTCGTCCGGTCCAGTACAAACTGTCGGCCGCAACGTACTGGTCCAACCAGAAGATCCTCGACGGCGCAGTGAACGGGGTCGCGGCCGGCGTGCTAGCGGTGGCGCGACCCACATATGCAGTGATCGATCAGCAAGTGATCGACTTCGCGGTCAACGGCGCGGCAGGACTCACCGGTTATTCGGGTGGCCTGTTGCGCTATATCCAATCCGGCAATGTGCAGCGCTACGCGGCGTTCCTGTTCGCGGCCGTCGCGGGTTTCGTGGCGCTGTTCGCACTGACTTCATAAAGGGGGCTAGCGGATAGATGGAGTGGGTTGATGACTGGGGTGTGAGCCTCGCGACCTTCCTCCCTGCGGTCGGAGCGATCGTCTTGTTGTTCCTTCCGTCGGCGCAGGATCGAATCATCAAAGCTGTAGGCACGTTGTTCGCCGGACTGGCGCTCATCGCAGGGCTGCTGGTCATGGCCCGCTTCGACTACGGGGCTACGGGCGAGATACAGCTCGAGGTTAACGCGACGTGGATCGAGCAGATATCGGCGAACTATCACATCGGTGTCGACGGGATCTCGCTTCCGCTGTTGATCCTGTCGCTGCTAGTGACGTTCCTGTGCATGATCTATCTCTGGTGGCACGTGCCGGAGCCGGGCAAACCCAAGGCTTTCCTGGCACTGGTTCTCGTGCTCGAGACCGGGATGAATGGGTCCTTCGTTGCCCTCGACCTCATCCTGTTCTTCGTCTTCTGGGAAGCCGTGCTCGTCCCGATGTATTTCATGATCGGCATCTGGGGAGGCCCACGACGCGAGTACGCGGCCGTGAAGTTCTTCCTCTACACATTGTTCGGCTCGATCTTCACGCTGCTTGGTTTCTTGGCGCTATGGATCAAGACCGGGACGTTCGACATGATCGAGCTGCGCGAGCTGGGGGCCGCCGGGATCGGATCGGATCTATTCCAGAACCTCGTGTTCCTTGGACTGTTCCTCGGCCTTGCGATCAAGGTTCCGATGTGGCCATTCCACACGTGGCTCCCGGATGCTCATACCGAGGCGCCCACCGTGGGGTCGGTCCTGCTGGCGGCGATCCTCTTGAAGATGGGGACTTACGGCTTCGTCCGGATCGCGTTGCCGATCCTTCCCGACGCGGCGGTCACGTACGCACCGATCATCGGCATCCTTGCGGTCATAGCGATCATCTACGGGGCTCTGTGTTGTTTCGCTCAGAGCGACCTGAAACGACTGATCGCTTTCTCATCCGTCGGCCACATGGGCTTCGTGATGTTGGGGATCGCCACGCTGACCGAGGCGGGCATCAACGGAGCGGTCTTCGGGATGGTCGCCCACGGGTTGATCACTGGGATGCTCTTCTTCCTCGCCGGCTCGATCCACGAGCGCTATCACACGAGGGAGATCTCTGAGCTAGGCGGACTGCTCGCACAGATCCCACGGTTCGGATCGGTCTTCACCTACTGCGCGATCGCATCGCTGGGTTTACCGGGGTTGGCTGGGTTCTGGGGCGAGATGCTCGCGTTGCTGGGCTCGTATAACCCGGCGTCCCCATTGGATCCGGTCCTGTTCCGGGTCTTGATGGTCGGGGGTGGTATCGGCACCGTGCTGACCGCGGGATATCTGTTGTGGACGGTGCAACGAGTGAATCTCGGGCGGGTGCCCGACAAGTTTGCCGACGGCAAAGGCATCCACGATGTCCAGGCGCTCGAGTGGTACGCATGGGCACCGTTGCTCGTGCTCATCCTGGCGGCCGGGCTGTTCCCGAAACTCGTCCTAGGTCTTACGTCCGAGGCAGTGTCCACCATCATGGGCGCACTAGGCGGGTAGAGGCATCCACTTATGAATCCTGTCGACTGGCACGCGCTGGCACCCGAGGTGGTGTTGACGATCGCGGCCTGTGCCGTGTTGCTCATCGATCTGTTCGTGCCGGATGAAGGCAAGTGGATCGCGATGCCGTTGTCGGCCGCCGGGATATTCGGCACTCTCGCCGCGGTCGTGTCCCTCATAGGTACGGGGAACCATGTGACGCTGGCCGGATCCTTCGAGGTCGACGGGTTCGCACTCTTGTTCAAAGGGCTTTTCTGCCTCATCGGGCTGATAGTGCTGGCTATCTCGTTCCACTACTTTCGGTCGGGGCGTTATTACCAGGGCGAGTACTACTTCCTCCTTCTGACGGCTCTGCTGGGCGGCGTGGTGATGGCAAGCTCACGCGATCTCGTGACCGTGTTCATCGCGATTGAGCTGATCAGCGTCCCCGGGTTCGTCATGACGGCTCTTCGGAAACGTGATGCAAAGTCGAACGAAGCTGCGCTCAAGTTCTTCCTCTTCGGAGTTCTCTCGTCGGCCGTGATGTTGTACGGGATGTCGATCATCTACGGGATCACTGGACAAACGCTCTTGTCCAAGATCAACAGCGAGCTTGCAGCATCTCCATCCGAACCGATCGTCGTCCTTAGTGTCTTCTTCGTCGTTGTGGGGTTCGCGTTCAAGATCTCGGCGGTGCCGTTCCATTTCTGGGCCCCGGACACCTACGAAGGGGCTCCGTCACCCGTTGCCGCCTTCCTGTCGACCGCATCCAAGGTTGGTGGATTCGTGGGGCTGCTGGTCCTGATGTTCATCGCATTCCCCTCGGTCGCCGATACGTGGCGACCGATCTTCGCAGTGCTCGCAACGTTGACGATGTCGGTGGGTAACCTCATCGCGTTGCGCCAGCAGCACATCATCCGCCTGCTGGCCTACTCCGGCATCGCACAATCGGGTTACGTTCTGGTCGCGTTCGCGCTGATCGATCCGGCGGCCCCGGGCATGAACGCTCAAGCGCTTCAATCGGCCCTCATCTATCTCGCGATCTATGCGGTGATGGATCTGGGTGCCTTCGCTGCAGCCGTCGCGTTCGGTCGCCAAGGCGGGTCATATTTCATCTCCGACTATTCCGGTCTGTGGCTGCGGAGCCCCGTGCTGGCGACCTTGCTCGCGGGATTCCTAGTGTCGCTCGCTGGGGTGCCTCCCATGGCGGGGTTCTGGGCGAAGCTGTTCGTCTTCAAGGCGACGATCGACGCCCAGGTCTACTGGCTGGCGGCCACGATGGGCCTCAATGCCGTCATCGCCGCCTGGTACTACCTCGCCGTCGTCAAACGGATGTTCTTCGATGCGCCGACCAGTGAAGAGCCGCTCGAGATCCCCTATCTGATGCGGGCAGCGATGGGGGTAGCGGCTCTGGCCCTCCTGGCGGCATTCATCTATCCGCCGCTGATCACGGCCCTGGCGGAGCGCTCGATAATCTAGAAACCACCCATTCGGGCTATGTCCAGGGCGAAGTCGGACAAATAGCATCGAAACCCGCGTTAGGAAACCGCGGGAATCTCGTTAGTACATATAGACAGATCGGCCCTAGGCTTACCGCCCAGCTGATGGGTTTGGCACACGCTGATGGGTTTGGCACACGAGGTGGCGAGGTGGCGAAGGACTAGATGACGAGATTGGCTCGATTCGCTCTGGCGATCGTGCTCCTTCTGGCCGGGTTGATGTTCGTGCCCTGGCCGGCTCAGCGCGTCGCGACCCAGAATGCCCACGCCGGCATCATCCAGGTCCCGACTCCAGGTCTCACCGACATCCTCAACACACCGAAGCCCGACGACGATGATGACGACGGCGGCGGAGGCGGTGG
>Ga0190275_10002611_pt1 | contig 12911 bp, 13 predicted proteins | sample Popmic550T_FD_133745 | JGI IMG/M metagenome (GOLD analysis project Ga0190275, IMG submission 133745) | Populus adjacent soil microbial communities from riparian zone of Yellowstone River, Montana, USA - 550 T | ecosystem: Environmental > Terrestrial > Soil > Riparian zone > Trees stand | place... | reverse complement strand
ACTGAGGGGCGCCGGCCAACTGAGTATTCGGTGCGGCATCCACGGGCTCGAACGTGAACATGCCGGAAACAATGTCGCCCGGCTGGAGTGGCAATCCCCAGTTGGGCGGTATCAGCGCCGCCCAATCCGCACTGAACTTTTCCTTGACGACTGCGTCAAAGCGTATAGTTACGGGCGCAGAACGCGCACTTGGCGTTTCAATCAGGACCGCTAGACAGGCTGTTAGAACAACCGGACGCCATGGCCCGCGAATGGTGGCGATGGCCTGGAAGATCAAAGAGAACATAGCCATCGAATTTTCCCAAACGACTGGCGAAGCTACCCGTTAGCAGCAGGCGAGTCGAACCCAACGCGTTATCGAAAATGCTTGGGCGGCGTTGACGCGGCCTCCTTATTCTTCAGGCCGACTGCCGCTGAATAAGTCACGAATTGTTTCTGTGATCCTACCAAAACCGGCGATTAACCCGAAGAACGAACGCATTTGCCCGCTTTCGGCCACCGGCCAGGGGGTAGTTCTTCGCATTCGGTTCTCGGCTATCCCGGCCGGCCGATTAGGGTATTAATTCACTACAACGTGTCCGCCTTGGCGGGTGAACTTCGAAGAAGACTTGGCCACGAAGATAATTAGGTAAAACGGTCCGCGGTCCGTCGTTGATTGTTAACTGGTTTATTGCGGCCGGCCACACATCGTTGTGGCGCCAATGCAATTGATGATCGATTTTTAGTCATCGATGGCCGCGCTGTGGCTGTCGTCGCAGAAAGTTCCCAGTTGATCGATGTCACGGTCTGCGACGGTGAGGTGTCGTTCATTGCCGACGGCCGAGTCGTGAATTGGACTCGCTGATCTAGATTCGGCAGTCATCACGGCCGATCTTCGATTTGTCGTTGTATCAAACCGTCCGTGGTCGGTTGTAGGTTGTTGATGGTTGACGAAACTGAGGTCGAGGAATGAGTGTTTCGCACGCAGTGGCACGGACTTTAGTCCGTGATGGGAATTTACGGACTGAAGTCCGTGGTAGGGTATTTAAAACGTCTACGGACTGAAGTCCGTACTACGGCAACAAAAAAAGCCTGCGGGTGGACGTGCTCGTACCCGTCTGCCGGCGGGCTCTTTGGATGCCCTTTACTTCACACTGCGACATCCTTTTGACTCGTCTGACATACTGCCTAGCTTACCGATATACTATGAGAATGCCCTAAGTGTATCGCGGCATCCCAATCGGTCGAGTGAAATGGCAAAGAAAAAAGCTGAGCTGGAGTTTGAAACAGAGCAACACCGCGCGACCATGCGGGAGGTGCATAGCGCACAGCAAGGTGGACAAATTCAAATGGCGGTCGATCTTGCCGTGTTCGCATTTCAGTACATCGACGGCATGATGCAATTCGAACGCAAGTATGAGGACGAAACCGCACGACACAGCGTGGAAAGTATCGATTTCGTGTTGCGCTTTGCCCCGCTGCTGTTCGATACCCGAAGTCTTGATGCCGTAACAACGCTACTCAAGTCTCAACGAAGAATTGATAATAATGCGACGGCCGATCTTGCCGCAGAGGTCAATAAGGCGCGAATCCTACTTGGGGATGCATATCGGCTGTGGAATCACCTCGAACAAAACACGGAAGTTAGGCAGGATCAACTTCGGAGTCGCCTTGGCGGCGACCAGGAACTCTGGCGCTGGATTGCGGAAACGTGGGACGGAATGGGATTGGTTCGACGGATTCCAGAACAAAACTCGTACCGCCTTTCACTTGTTACACGAATGAATGAAATAACACGTGGCAAGTGCCCGTTGTGTGGCGTAACCGGCAAAGCGGCAAAAGCGCGTTTGCTTGAGGAGATTACTTGTCCGAAATGCGGGAAGGGTACGCGTTTCGTACTCATGCCGGCAAATGCGGGCGCGTAACTCGGCGGAGAAATGCAAATGTGGATCGTACTGCTGATGCTTCTGGCGTTCGTAGGCGGCTGCGGCTGCGTATTTGTCGCGTTCGATGCCCGGCGCAAACAACTTCGTGCGAAGGAAGAGCGTCTGAGCAACGAAGCAATACGAATAGAAAGCGAGACGGCCAGTATTCGGGCCATAGAAAAGAAGTTGAGCGAGGATTCAACGGCATTCACGTCAATGCGTGAGCAATTCGAGAAGGAAGTGATTTCCTATCAGGAACTGTGCGATGAAAACGGATTGCTTAAGCAAGACTTACGAAACGTTGCCGTCGGAATGCGGAAACTGGAGCTCGATCGCGATCTGCAGACGAAGTCGCAGGCGGACATCGATTTGAAAGTCAAGGAACTTGGCGGCCGCTATCTACGAGAAAATGTTAAATGGATCGGCAATTCGCTCACACCCAATAATTTTGCAAGTTGCAAGCAAAAACTACTGGATGTGATTGAGCGCTGTCGCGGAATTGGTTTGCCTATTAATCAAATAGATCAAAATAGCCTGGTTTCGGACTTAAAGACGGAATTTGAAAGGGTTGTTCGGGCAGCGATTGAACGCGAAGAGCAAGCGCGCATCAAGGCTCAAATCCGTGAAGAGCAATTGCGAGAACGCGAAGTACAGCGTGAGCAGGAGCGTATTGCGCGAGAGCAGGCAATGTTACAAGCCGCGCTTGCAAAAGCTTTGGCAGATACGCACGGCTTGCATTCCGCGGAGATTGAAAGTCTAAAAGCGCGGTTGGCGGAGGCTGAGGCCAAACAAAGGGCGATTTCACAAGCTCAGCTAACAAAGGCGGGTTTCGTTTATGTAATCTCGAACATCGGGTCTTTTGGAGAAGGCGTCTACAAGATCGGCATGACGCGGCGGCTAGAGCCGCTCGATCGAGTCAAGGAATTGGGGGATGCGTCCGTGCCATTTCCTTTTGATGTTCATATGATGATTTCGTGCGAAGATGCACCCTCGTTGGAAAATGCTCTTCATCGAAAGTTACTAAAACAGCAGGTCAACAAGACGAATCCGCGCAAGGAATTCTTCAAAGCAGATATTTACTCGATCGTCGAAACAGTGCGTGCACACCATGGGGAGGTCGAATACGTCGCAGATGCCGAGGCTCTTCAATATCGGCAAAGCCTTACGATGTCCGACGACGATCAATTGTTTATAGAGCATGTGTTTGATGACCTAGAAAGCGACGAGTTGCAGATGAGTGAAGAACCTTCGATTCCGGTTCCGCTGGTTGAGTGACCTCCTGAAACCTTTTCTGGCCCTAACAACGGCAGCGACAAAAAAGCGGGTTTCGGGGAATCCTTTGAGAATTCTTCGCAAAATGGCGGTCGTCGTGCGCCGACTCGCGTCGGCCGAAGTTCCCCGCTCAGTTCTGCGTGTTTCGCGTGATCTTTCTTCTCGTGCTATCCGTTCAGAGTTGATGGCCTAAAAGGAGCACCAAAAAAGCCCGCGGGCTCTGGCGGCTATCGCATGACAGTAGAAGGTGAGGCTTTCGCCCATTTGCTAGCACCACTAATATGGTCACGGATGTCGTTCCTGAATGGCGCCATTCGCCTTTCATTCGCTACGGTCCAATTATGCAAACTGTCATTTCAATTCACGGGATAAAAACGAGAGGAAAGTGGCAAAAGGATATCACTCCATTTCTGCGCAATTTCGTACACGAGCCGCTGGACTTCGGGAATTTCCTTGCGATTCAATTGGCACGTAGGAAGTCTCGTCACGCGCAGGTTGACCGCAAAGGACCGTAGACCCATCAATTGGGCATTTGTGGTCCTTCGTACATTTCTAATTTTGTGCGTCTTAATTGTTTTCTATTTGTTATATGCAAAAGTGACGTGCGTTGACTGGCCGTGGGAAGGGGATCCGGGGCCAATGCTCGAGCCAAGTGTCAGCCAGGAATTCCTTCCTGCAAAGGATGATGTGTTCGCTATATCACGGTTCCAATCTGACCAGGTTCGTTTGACGATCATAAACGATACGGGTAAGAATATCGTTGTATTCATTTTTGGATGTGAATTTGCCTTTCCCGAAGGAAAATCTGAAAGTAATGGGTGGTATCAACTGTACTTGCCAAGCGGCAATACAGACTACATATCTCAGTTTCCGGGAACTCACGGTTTTCACCTATTCTTTGTAAAGGGCAAATGCGACGCTGAACCCATAAGACTTAAGGCTCTTGACGTTTTTCAAGGCCGCTATCCCATCGTCAAATTCCACACTGATCGTCAGAATCAGTATTCAGCGACCCTTACTTTTGGGAACGAAGGAAATGAGTTATGAGATACTTCGTCATATTCTCGTTAATACTCGCTCTCGCATCGGTTGCCGATGCCGCGGAGTCGGTGATGCTTATAAATCGGACGGGCGAAATGTTTAGAACCGTGTGGATTCGTGAAGCTGGGTCGAAGAAATATGAACAAGTCGCTCGCGCGCTATGGAGTAACACTGGTGCTCGGATTTATGTGGAAAAGATGCCGTTTTATATTGCAGTATCAAAGCGTGACGGCCGCTATTCATTTATTGGCCCTTTTGACCGAGACTATGTGTCGAAACGCGAAGCACAAATTGAGATCTTAGAAAGGCACGTATACGAAACCAAATCTCGCGAGATGATGTTTTGGTGCCCAAGTCATCAACGTTGGGAAACCCATTCGCAAGATTACAGTGTTGCGAAGCCAGTCAAGTACGTGCGCATAACAGGACTCCGTGATGCGGTTCAGGGTGCTACTGATTTGCGCGACTCGGAATCTATACAGCAATCTGGCGCTATCCAAAAAAGTGAGTCGCCATGATCCGCAATGGCCGGAGATCACGATTACTGGTTGTGTAGAACGGATCCCTTGCGGAGTCATTCGTCCAATCCGGCCACGTCGTTTCGGCGGGCGGTTGGGCTTTGGTATTTGACTATGGCTATGTTCGTGCATCTTGCGGCGGAGAAAGTCGCGGATTCCATTTGTCGTAACGGCATCAACCGTCTGCGCAAGAGTCAGGTGCCTGAGCCCGGCATCTACGCAGCTCCGGTGGTGCGAAGTTTCTATGTCTCGCACCAGTGGCTCAGGGATCTGAAGCGGCGTGGGGTCGGCCCGATCGTGGGCGTGTATTTTCGTATTCCCGACGAGCAACGAGTTTGGGTGGCTCACTACCGCAACGCGCATCAAAACATGTCGGCCGCCGAAGCGGTCGGCGTCATCATGCACGCCGAGCAACCCGAGGGTTTTGAGGTGATCGTTCCGCGTAAGATCGCAGCGGCGGAGATTCATAAGATCCGAACGCTGCGACAAGTGATTGGCTGGCGCTATCATCCAGGGGCGCACGGTCGAAAACCATGCGGGTGCCCTTATTGCCAGCGCGGCCAATATGGTGCTAAGAAGTTGCGGAACGCTTACGAGTCAAGCTAGCAATTCGCTTTAGCGACTATCAACGCGGGCCGTTCGGCGTTTTTTTTTACGCTCGATGATGTCACGTGGACTAGAAGATCCATTCGTGCAAGACAATCATGTCGCCAGTTTCTGAGTCTTGGGCCACAAGGAATAAGTCAACACCTTCGATGTACACACCGCCATAGCCGGGTGAAGTGTACCAAGTACAACGATCCCAGTGATACCGATTCCATCCTTTGGGAACGCTCGCTATTAATTCTGCGGCTTTGGGGTGACTGGCGTTTGTTGGATTGAGCGCATGTTCGTCAAGGAGCGCTTGCTGCAACGGCGAGCCGGAATCGATTCGCCAGATGGACCGGTGATCAACATCAACAAAACCTTCCAGCCCATAGGGATATACTTCGGAACGCAGATCTGCGTCATCGCCAATCAAATCGATCAGTGCCCTTGGCCACTCGTCGAACGTTGCATAGGGGCCATAACCAACTTGCCTTCGCACGCTGGTGTATAGACTCACGGCTACCATACATGCCAACGCGGCGGCAAAAGTGAGGATAAATAGCGTGCGCGTTGTGAACCGAATTCGGTTTGCCATTCGTGTATGATATCAACGTGCGCACGGCAGCGGCCAGATTATTCAAGCGACTGATTCGACCGCGCCTTAACAAGAAACAATTCTAAAAGCTCTTTGTCTGCCTTGGAAACTCGGTACATCGGCGTCGCAGCCATCGACAGTATTGTGAACTCGCCGGTCGACGCGTCGTAGAGCCAATGTTCTGAGCCATCCATATCAATCTTGTGCGTCCACGTCCGAGCCGCGCCCGAATCGCTGACCTTTTCCGCATTCTCTAAACAGGCCAAGAACGCTTTCACCTCGGTCGGTTCCTGCACGGTTCGCAGCAACTCAGAACCGACGGCGCGAATGTCGATCGATTTCACATGGTCAGATTTCCAATTTGGTCCTCGACTTGCGGTGTCGTCGCGTGCGCAACCAGCACAGACGAGCAGCACACCGGCGAAGATGGATCGGGCGGATTTCATATGTGATTAAACACACCAATCTACGGAATGTACTGGAAAAGGGAATTAAACGTGACATGCGTCAGTTGCGGCCGCTTGGAATATTTCGTCCCGACCCGTGAACTCGTCTACATGATGTCGCCGCGGCGCGGTTAATATGAGCTGTGAACGAGGGACGTTTCCCGGAACAGGTTTTTGGATGTTTCAGCAGTTCGGATGAGAATCATGCCCACTCCGCAAAGCAAGGACGGCCGAGGACTATCTGGGCGGGTACGACGCTGCTCACAACCACATTGTCCAGCGCCCAGTATTCGTCGCTGGAGGTAAATCCACTTGAGCCGCCGGTATAGCGGGCCCATTCCAAGTTGGCAGACGTGCCAGTGGCCGTGAAAGTCAAAACCGGGTTGCCTGCGCCGTGACTGAAATAATAGATCCCGTAGTAGCCGTCATACACTGAGTTGATATGTTCTCTTCTAGAGAATTCCGCTCCGGTGTACGCGGGCACATCATTAACGAAGGTACCGGGCGTTGCATAGTGCGTGTCGGAATAGCGCTGCGGAGAATAAGCGCCGTAGTCACCGGGTGCGTCGCCGTTGGAGAACATGGTGTCCACGAGCCGATTGCCGTCAATCGAGAAGTACCAGGCATCGGGGCCCCAAGAGTTGGCCGCTCCGTCCCACGACCTACCAATGAGTAAATCGAATGCAACAGAATAAACCTGCCCTGGCGTCAGGCCAGAAGGGGAAAGCCTTACAATTTGTACGCCGGCACTTTCGTCGATGCCTTCACCAAGACGCCCCAGCCACATCGACTGATTAGGCGAGGCCAGGCCGCCGCCATCGGTGGGCAGGCTGGTTCGCGTAAGAGCCGGAAGCACGCCCGCATTGCTGAATCCTGCGGTATTGCTCTCGAAATTGTTGGAGTAGGGCGTGTCAGCACTGGCCGAACCGTTTATGGCTGCGCCGACCACCAAGGCCAGAAAGAATGGAACCGCTCCGCAGCTTCGATACCTAGACGAGAATTCGCAAGTTGTAATCATGAGCGATACTCCTCTGATGTAATGAAAAAAAACCGAACCGTTACCCCATACGGACCCAGGCTGGCGGTAGCCCGATGATAAAACCGCCCGCACTCCCGCGTCAATCGCGTATTAGCTATTCCCCCTATTTTTCACCGACCTCCCGGTTTGCGGCTTCCATGTCCGGAAGCATGCCCAACAGCGTGCTTTGCGGGCCTGCTCAAGTCTCGGGGGCGTGATGCGGCGGTGTCCGGATTGGCGGCACTCGACGTCACAAATCACTTGCTGGCGAACCTTCGGGCAACGGCATGTCGAAACCCACGTCTTCGATCAAAACGCCGAGCACGCCGTCAAAGACTAACCTCTTGGTGTCGCAGAACCCGGTCGCCCGCCTACCACGACAGCGCCGGCAAGTTGCGGGGGGGCGCGCCGTGGCACACGGCGCTAAATCGCGTTGCGGTGTGTGCTTGATTTCGGCCTCGGGGGTGTGTGAGCTGTTGGCAGCGCTGTTTGCTCGGCCGAGGAATCTATTTTGATTGGAAACCCAGGGCTGCGCCGCTGGGCTATCAGAGCGCGACCTTTCAGGCCTTTGCCGCGGATGGACGCCTATTGGCTTTACCGTTGCTCATCTCTGGGTGCCACTGGCTTTGCCAGTGCATTGTGCGTTTGTCAGCGGTCGAGCGTTCCGGCTGGCAAGCTGTGAACGATCGGCACCCTGGGTGTTGTTGTCGAGCCGGATCGAGCAGATACCAGCTTGCACTCGACCACTTCCTAAGAACAGGGAAGGGGCCCTCACCCCCGGCCCCTCTCCCGGCGGGAGAGGGGAGCAAATGCCATAGTGGCGGGAGCTTAATGCGTTCATCATCGTTTCCCCCGATTGCGACGTTTCTTGGGAATTCTCCCCTGCCGTTTGTAACACTCCTTAAGTCGCCCGTAGGAGAGGGTGGCAAGGACATGAGTTGCTTGCGACAAAACGCAAAACGATCGCCTGCGACTTACGCCTGTCAGTTTCTAACCCCTCTCAAGTCCGTTTTTTGCAAGGAGATTTGCCATGAAGACCTCGACCCACAACCTGATTGCGATTCTGTCGATCGTCGCCCTTGGCCTGTCGGCCAGCTCGGCCTCGGCCGCGAACAACAACAAGAAGAAAAACAACCAGCAGTACAACTCGTCCGGCTCCCAGCAGGGTGGCGTGGCCGGCATCCTCAACTTGATCTCGCAGTTCAAAGACAAGGATGACGACAACAACAAGCCGCCGCAAAACAACCCCACGCCAACCGGCCCTGGCGGCGGTGGCGGTGGCGGTGGCGGCGGCACGACGACCGTTTCCCCTCCGTCGCGTCCAGGATACGTGTGGGTCGGCGACCATTGGGAACGTGAGAAAGCTCCGCAGACAATGACAACAGGGACGCCAACCGGCCGGCCCGGATACGTGTGGGTTGGTGATCACTGGGAACGTGAGAAAGCGCCGAATGGCATGATCGTTAACCCAGTCGGCGGCCAGACGCTTGTTGGCGGCCAACCGCTCGGCACGGGGCAATCGATGGTGACTGGTCAAACACTCGTCACTGGCAAACCGGCCGGCACTTGGCAATCGACTGTCAGCGGCCAAACGCTTGTGACGGGCGGCGGGGTTGTGGTTAACGATCACCGCCGGCCGCCGGTTGTTTCGGGGAACGGTTCGGGTGGCGTGACGGTCACCAGCTCGGGCACCTCGCGGCCCAAGCCCAGCGGCGGGCTGCTCGGCACGGCCACGGGCGGATGGTCGACCGTGACCACGGCGGTTGGCAACGCGGCCGGCTCGGTCGGCCAGGCGGTGGGCTCGGTTGGAAACGCAGTCGGCATCCAATCGGCCCCGCCGATGCGGATCACCGTGATCCGTGACCACCGCGACTAAGACTTCGCCACACAGCCTGAGTTTTGAAACGCAAACCGGGGTCACTCACAAGAGTGGCCCCGGTTTTTTTGTGCATTTGAATATGGCGGGTGGCCGTCAGAATGACGGCGGAATGGGCATGGTGTTTGCACGTTGTCGTAGTCGAGGTTTGAAGTCGATAACGATTTACCAACGGAGGGCTGTCCCATGTTGGCAACCACGGCTGAACGCGTGAGTTCGAATACGCCCGAGGAAATCAACGAGCGAATCGCCGAGCAGACGGAAGCGAGCATCTCGAGGCATGCGCACGCGGACCGGTGGGCGATCGAGCGGCGTCTGGCGCAATTGGATGCGGAATGGGACGTTGAGCGCTGTCTGGAAACGATGGCGCCCACAGTCACTTTACTGGGATTGCTCCTGAGTGTCCGCGTCCATCGCAGATGGCTGATCTTGCCTGCCTTGGTGCAAACTTTCTTTTTGCAGCACGCACTGCAAGGGTGGTGCCCGCCGTTGCCGTTGTTGCGACAGCTCGGCATTCGCACGGCCGACGAGATCAACAAGGAGCGGTACGCCTTAAAAGCATTGCGAGGGGATTTTGAAAACGTCTCGGCCCACGACGTGATGGAAGCGGTCGAGAAGTAGAGGTTGGGCCAAGGGCCGTTACGCGTGTGGTTTTTCCCCACGCCCATGCTGTGAGCCTAGGCTAGGTGTCGAATCGCTTTGCGGTTTGATCACCACCGCCGGCTTTGCCAGGACTACTTCAAGTCGCCAATTCACACGGCAAACAAACCTGCGCGCGATCCAGTTTGTCGACGACAGTTTATCGACGCGCGCGGGAGGATTACTTTTTTGTGGCGCTCTTCATGTCGCGATGCGCGCTGACGGCGGGCGCGTCGAGCGGAGCAACGTACTCTGGAGTCACGATAACCATCAGCGCAACATCGACACGCTCTTCCTTTGTTTGGCCGCCCTCAACGGTGTGGCTTTCGGTTCGTTGCTGCACGAGACCGCTCAAGACCGCCGTTTGGCCGAACGCCATCTGGGTCGCCGTATCGCATTCGCGGACGTTCAACCTCGGTATGCGAAACCCGTTGACCTCAACGGCATGATTGTCATCGATTTCGCAGACCCTCGCTTTAAACTCCAATCGGACCTGATTGCCCCCCAGTGCCGATGCCAGGACGTCCACTTGCGTTCCAAATTTTCGAAAGTCAACCACCGCTTTGGAGTCATTGTTTGCCGGCAGAGGGAATTCGCCCCCGACATTGAACGAGCCTGGGCGGCCGCTCACGACAACAAGGTTTGGCTCCGCGAGTATTTTTGCAATGTTGTTACGTTCGAGCGCATCGAGCCAACCAGAAAACGCGCTCTTGGCGTCGACGATTCCGAATTCAAACGTATCGCCGCCAGTAATGCGGACGGCACTGTGACTTCCACCAGGATTGCTGATATTGGCCAACAGGCTGGCGGGGCTGGAGCCGAAAACGCCTTCGTACGGCGCGGCATGAGCAAAGTCGACTCCGAGCTTCCGGAGCTTCGTTAGCGACACCTCCAGCATCTGGATTTTGACCAAGATCTGCTGCGGTGTGCCGGTCGCGGCTCGCAATTGTGCCACCTCGCGCTGCAGCCGGTCTAGCTCCGCAGATTTCTGTTGCAGGAGAAGCCGCTGCTGGTCGCGCGTAGCGTCTGTCGATACGGGACCACTGACCGCAGGGATCAACGCATCGCCGGCTGGAGGAGCCGATTGCTGGAATGGGTATGCATTTATTGGTTGTGGAATTGGCAGGTCGCTTGAGATGGGAACGTGTTGCGCTGACACGGTACGCGTTGAAAGGGTTGCAAAAAGGATCGTGCCCAATGTAAGGGTTCGTAGAAGCACGGCGCGTTTCTCCTTGGCTTAATGAGATTGCAAACACGGAGGCGAATCATAGGTGGCCGTGCTGAATTCAACAAGGTTGCAGAAAGGGCGAGTGCTAGCCCCCGCGTATAGCGCAGCCCGCGTCGGGGCCCCCCTTAAATCTATTTCGCCGTCGAATGTACGAGGGCTAGCGCTTGGCAGCGGATAAAGAGAGGGTAGGGGGCAGGGGGTGGACGAGAGAAGAATAGCAAGCGCACTCTGCGAAACTGTTGGACCGGGGATCTAGCCACCGGCGATCGTGTGTCGAGCTGGCGGCGGGCGCTTATTAGCGTCGCGTCATTTCTTCTTCATTGACGTACGTTTCCAGGAAACGCGTTAGGCGTTGGAAGTCGCTGCCGGGTTCGATGTGGCGGACGACCGTGACGAGTGTCTCCGGGTGTACCAATTCCTCGAACGGCACGTAGAGCAATTTGAATTGTCCGGAAACGGAAACCATAACACCATTGCGGTGCTCTTCCACGAGCGCCCGGTAGGCGCCTACGCCGAGCTGGCAGCCGAGGATTACGTCGAAGGCGAGCGGCTTCGAGCAGCGCGATTCGTAGCCTAGTTGCAGGGCTGTGATCTTGCGTTTTTTGCTGGTCTGGCGCGTGTATTCTTTCGTGATCAGGTCTTTGAACACGTCGTGTAGATCGACGGCTGCAACGTTGATGTGTCCGTGTTCATCGCGGCTGACGCCTTGCAGGTAGCTTTCGGGCAGCAGCTCGGCCAGGCCCTCGGCGATAACGATCACGCCGTATTCTTTGCCTTCGCGCTCGCGGGCGGTCATTGTGAGCACGATCCGCTTGATGACATTTTCGACGTTCATCACACGTCGCTGGCGCTTTTCGCCGGTTTGCTTGTCGGTCACCTCTTCCATGTCTTCATAGAGGCCGTCGATGTCTTCCACGCTGATAACGAGGCTCGCCTCGCCCGCAATGGCCACCCCATAGGCCAGCCAGCCGGCGCTGCGGCCCATTGATTCCGCGAGGAAGTAGCTGCGGTTGGCCTCGGCGTCGGCCAGCATGTTGCGGATTTCGGTGGCGAGAAAATCGACGGCGGTGAAGTAGCCGAAGGTAAAGTCGATGCCGCGGTAATCGTTGTCGATCGTCTTTGGCAAGTGGACGATGGGAATCCGATAGGCCTCCAGCGGCAGCCGCTCTTGATACAGCTTGAATTTGTTCGCCGTTTTGAGCGTGTCGTCGCCGCCGATGGAAATCAGCAAGTCGACGCCGATCGATCGCAACGCGTCGTAAACGGTCTTGAGCGGCGCGGAACGCTCCGGGTCGCTAAGATGCGAAGGATGCGACACGAGCTTCCCGGGATTCGCCCGCGCGGTGCCGATGAGGATGCCTTGCGAATTGCGCGTACGGCGAAGTTGCTTGTGATCGATCATCACATAATCTTGCCCTTCGACCAGCGGGCGATCGGCGCTGTATTGCAGCAACTGCGAATAGCCGTGCTTAACGCCGACGACTTCGATGTCGTCCCGCAAGAACGACACGGCCGCCGCCGAGATGACGGCATTGGCGCCCGGCGCCGGTCCGCCGGCGAACAGGATCGCCGCGCGGCGAAAGTTGTGGGGCATCCGGGGCGGGCGAGAGAACGTGCTTTTTTCTGCCATGGGTGTTTCTCGGTCGGACGTTGCGCCGTCGCAGGTTGGGACGAAGGCCCACCAGCAGCGAAGTCCATCGCCGCCCCAGGTGGGACCTCGTCCCAGCCTACAACTTGCGGGGCGCGGGGGTCAATCAGCGCCAAATGTACGCTCGACAAACGTCGT
>Ga0190275_10002610_pt1 | contig 12912 bp, 12 predicted proteins | sample Popmic550T_FD_133745 | JGI IMG/M metagenome (GOLD analysis project Ga0190275, IMG submission 133745) | Populus adjacent soil microbial communities from riparian zone of Yellowstone River, Montana, USA - 550 T | ecosystem: Environmental > Terrestrial > Soil > Riparian zone > Trees stand | place... | reverse complement strand
ACCTGCTGGCCGCCGGTGGTGACCACCAGGTCCTCCAGGTCGACGCGCATGCCCTCGGCCTCCATGACCTCGGCGATGCACTGCTTGGTCTCGAGCAGCCCGTCGGTGGGCCCGTACTGCAGCGCCTTCGCCGAGGACTCCTGCGCGATCCTCGCGGTGACCGCGGCAAGGGTCTCCGGGGGGAACGTGGAGGTGTCGGGCAGCCCGCCGGCCAGCGAGATCACCTCGGGCCGGGCGGTCACGGCCATCATGTCCCGCATCGCCGAGGAGGTCATTACCCGCGTGCGCGCCGCGAACAGGTTCGCGTACCGCTCGAGGTCGCGCTTGGTGGAGCGCGACGGGGGCTGTGACGAGGGGCTCATGGTGCGTCGTTCGCCGCCGCGGGAGACGGTCCTGGCGCCGCGCCGGGCCGCCCTTGCGGTCGTCTATCGTCCGATCGCAGCGTACCGGTCCAACGTGGGCCGGGCCCGATCCCATCCATGAGCATCGTCCTCGACATCGGCCAGGGTGCCGGCCTGGCGTCAGCCAGCGGCGTCCGCCCCTTCCTGCCCCCGCTGCTGGCGGGCGCGCTGGCGGGCGGCGACATCGGGCTGGACTTCGACGGCACCGGCTGGCAGTTCCTCGAGAGCCCCGCCTTCCTGCTCGTGGTCCTGGCGCTGGCCATCGGCGCCTACCTGGCCGAGCGCGGCGGGGTCGACCGGCGGACGCTGCTGATCGCCACCTCGGTGCTCGGCGCCGTGCTGGGCGGGCTGCTGTTCGCGGGCTCGCTGGCCGAGGGCGACGGCCCGCCGGCCGCGGGCCTCGTGGGGGGAGTGCTGTGCGCGCTGCTGGCCGCGGCCGCGGTCGGCGGCCTGCTCGAGCGGGCGGCCCGGCGACTGGACGACTCCGCTGCCGGGCTGCTGCTGGTCTACGCCGACGTGACCGCGCTGGTGCTGGCGGCCGTCGCGATCTTCGTGCCTCCGGTCTCCTTCCTGGCGCTGATCGCCTTCGTGGTGCTGCTGGTCCGGGGCAGCGGCGGCGGCGACGAGAAGTACGCCGGCCTGCGGATCCTGCGGTGAGTGCGGCCGGTCCCGGCCCGCGCAAGCTCGTCCTGGCCGTGATCGACGCCCTGGCGCCCGAGGCGCTCGAGGAGGCGATCGCCGCCGACCGGGCGCCCACCCTGGCCCGGCTGATGCGCGACGGCCACTACGCGCCCGACTGCGTCTCCACGTTCCCCTCGGTCACGCCCGTGGCCGCCTCGGCCATCACCACCGGCCTGGGCCCGGCCGGGCACCTGATCCCGTCGATGAACTGGTACCACCGGGGCGAGGAGCGCTACGTGGAGTACGGCAGCTCGTTCTCGGCCTCGCGTGCCCACGGCGTGTTCCGCTCGCTCCAGGACACCGTCTACAACATGAACCTGGCCCACCTGACCCAGGCCGACCGGACCGTCTTCGAGCACCTGGACGACGCCGGCCTGCGCACGGCGTGCACCACCTACCTGATCTACCGCGGCCGCCATCGGCACGAGCCCTCGCGCGACTCCCCGTACGTGCGCCTGGCGGAGGCGGCCCAGTTCCGCCATCCGGTCTGGGGGGCCAGGGAGCTGTTCTACGCCGACCTGTTCGATACCCGCAACACCGGCTGCTCGTCGACGCTGGGCATGCCCGGCCAGCGCGACCGGCACGCCGCGTGCGTGGGTGAGCGATTGGTGGCCGACGACCTGTTCGACTTCCTGCTGTTCAGCCTGCCGGACAACGATTCCTACTCGCACCGTGAGGGACCCGCGGCCCAGCCGGAGTCGATCGCCGAGGCGGACCGCGCCCTGGCGCGCCTGATGGACGCCGGGGGCGGCGCGGACGCGTTCCTGGCCGAGCACGCCGTGATCGTGATGTCCGACCACTCGCACGATCGAGTTGAGGCCGCCACCAACCTGTCCGGCGCGCTGGACGGCTGGCGGGTGCTGGAGCCCGTCGACCTCGACCCCGAGAGCGCCCAGCTGGCCGTGTGCCCCGCGTCGCGCTCCGCGCAGGTGTACGTGCTGGACGGCGAGGACCGCGAGGCCGTGGCCGCACGGGTGTCCGGCGACCTCGAGGACGTAGACGGCGTCGACCTGGTCGGCCGGCTCGAGGCCGGCCGGGCGGTGGTCAGCACACCCCGGGGGGAGCTGCGCTTCGCGCCTGGCGAGGGCGCCACGGACGAGCGCGGCAACGGCTGGGACGTGGACGGCGACATGCCGGCGCTGGACCTGTTCGTCAGCGGCGGCGAGGTCGGCTACGGCGTCTACCCGGACGCCCTGCGGCGGCTGTGGTCGGCGCTCACGTGCGAGCGCGCCGGCGACCTGGTGCTGTCGGCCGAGCCGGGCTACGAGTTCACGGACTGGGGCGGTGCCGACCACGTGGGCGGCGGCAGCCACGGCTCGCTGCACGAGTGCGACTCGCTGGGCGTGCTGCTGACCTGCGGCGTCGGGCCGCCGCGGCGCGAGGACGGCGCGCGCTGGTCGATCGAGGACGTGACCCCCATGGTGCTGGACCACTTCGGGGCGGGCGCCTGATGCCCGAGATCGAGCCCCGGCTGCGCACCCACACACGCGTGCGCCAGGGCATGGGCCGCCGCCACAACTGGGTGCAGCTGGTGAAGTTCGGGGTGGTCGGCGGATCGGGCTACGTGGTCAACCTGGCGGTGTTCGCCGCCGCCGTCGAGATCCTCGACGTGCATCATCTGGTTGCCGCCACCCTGGCCTTCGTGGTGGCGGTCAGCAACAACTTCTGGTGGAACAGGCACTGGACATTCGGCGCGAAGGACGGTCACGCGGGCTTCCAGGCCGCGCGCTTCTTCTCGGTCAGCGTGGCCGCGTTCGTGTTCGGCGCGGCGATCCTGGAGCTGCTGGTCAACGGCGCGGGCATGCCCGAGATCGGGGCCCAGGCCATCTCGATCGTGGCCGCGACTCCGCTGAACTTCGTCGGGAACAAGATGTGGAGCTTCGGGCCGACACGGCTGGACTCCTGAGCCGGGTCGCTCTGCTCCTGGCCGCCGTGGCGGCCGCGGTCGCGCTGGCGGCGCCCGCACCGGCGCAGGCCGCCGTCGCGGCGACCCCCGAGCTCAAGGCTCCGGACTCGTTCACGCGCGCGCCGGCGGGCTACCGGATGTCGGCCCGGCAGGTGCAGCGGGTGGCCGACCGGTCGGACGAGGTGCGGTCCGAGCGCCTGGAACACCGCGACTTCGACCCGTCGGTGTACACGCGCGGCCCGGGCCGGTGGCAGGTCAGCTACTTCGACGGCGACCGCGAGGTGGCCCAGGTGCGCGTGGACGACGCCACCGGCGCGGTGCTGGAGGCGTGGACCGGGGACCAGGTGGCGTGGACCATGGCGCGCGGCTACGAGGGCGCGTTCGGGCGCAAGCTCAACTCGCCGTGGGTGTGGATCCCGCTCTGCCTGGCCTTCCTGATTCCGTTCGTGGACCCGCGCCGGCCGTTCCGCCTGCTGCACCTGGACCTGCTGGTGCTGCTGGCATTCGGCGCCTCGCACGTGTTCTTCAACCGCGGCGAGATCGGGGTGTCCGTGCCGCTGGTGTACCCCGTGCTGCTCTACCTGCTGGTGCGGTTGGTGATGGCGGGCATTCGCCCGCGGCGGGACCGCGGGCGCCTGATCCCGCTGTTCCCGGTGGCCTGGGTGGCCATCGCGCTGGTGTTGCTGGTGGGCTTCCGCGTCGGCCTGAACGTGACCGACTCGAACGTGATCGACGTGGGCTACGCCGGGGTGATCGGTGCCGACCGGATCGTGGACGGCGACGGCCTGTACGGGTCCAGGTTCAGCGAGGACGTGGAGCGCGGCGACACCTACGGGCCGGTGAACTACCTGCTCTACGTGCCCTTCGAGCAGACGATGCCGTGGAGCGGGGCGTGGGACGACCTGCCCGCCGCGCACGCCGCCGCGCTGGCCTTCGACCTGCTGACCCTGGCCGGGCTCGTGCTGCTGGGGATGCGGCTGCGGCCCGGCGCGGCGGGATACGAGCTCGGCGTGGCGCTGGGCTTCGCGTGGGCGGCGTACCCGTACGCGCTGTTCGCGCTCGAGACGAACTCGAACGATTCGCTCGTGGGGCTGTTCACCGTGGCCGCGATGCTGGCGCTGACGCTGCCGCCGGCACGCTCCGCCGCCGGGCGCGCCGCGGCGGTGGCGCTGGGGGCGGGGGCCAAGTTCGCCACCCTGGCGCTGGCGCCGCTGATGGCGGCCGGCACCGGTGGCCGGCGCGTGCGCGACGGGTTGCTGTTCACCGTGGTGCTCGTGGTGGTGCTGGCTGCCGTGTTCCTGCCCTTCCTGCCCGATGGCGGCCTCCGCGAGATCTATGACCGCACGGTCGGCTACCAGGCGTCGCGCCCGTCGCCGTTCAGCGTGTGGGGGCAGGTCGACTCCCTGGGCTGGCTGCAGACCGCGGTGAAGGTGGGCACGGCGGGCCTGGCGCTGGCGGTGGCCTTCGTGCCGCGACGCCGCGACGCCTTTCAGGTGGCCGCTCTCGGCGCGGCCGTGGTGATCGCGGTGCAGCTGACCGTGAGCCACTGGTTCTACCTCTACATCGTGTGGTTCGCCCCGCTGGCGCTTGTGGCGCTGATGGCGCCGTGGCGCACCGGCCCCGAGCGCGACGATCGCGCTCCGGCCGCGCCCGGCCAGGCCGAGCGCCCCGCCGTGACCGCGTGAGGGCGGCCTCCGGCGCGGCCGTGCTGCTGGCCGCGGGCTTCGCGCTGACGTTCCTGGTGGGCCCCTGGGACGACGAGTCGATCACCGACCTGCCGCTGTACTCCTCCTACGCCCAGATCTTCCTGGACGGGCACCTGCCCTATCGCGACGTGGCGTTCGAGTACCCGCCGCTGGCGTGGCCGGTGCTGACGGTCAGCGGCCTGGCCGGCGACCTGGAGGCCTACCGGGTGGCGTTCGCCGTGCTGGCGGTCGCGCTGACCGTGGCCATGGCGGTCCTGTGCCGCGTGCTCGCGGGTGCCACCGGAGGCGACCGCGACGTGGCCCTGGTGGCCGGCGCGGCGGCACCGCTGCTGTGCGGCGCGATGCTGCGCACCCACTTCGACCTGGTGCCGGTGGTGCTGACGCTGGCGGCGCTGGCGCTGCTGTGCGCCGCCCGCCCGCGCGCCGGGCTGACGATTCTGGGCGTGGCCGTGGCGGTGAAGCTCTACCCGCTGGTGGTGGCCCCGGTGGCGCTGGCCTGGCTGGTGGGCCGCGGGCAGCGGCGGGCGGCCGTCGAGGGCGCGGCGGCCATGGTGCTGGTGGTGGCGGTGGCCTACGGCGCCGCGGCGGTGCTCTCGTTCGACGGCACGGTCGACTCTTTCACCTACCACCTGGACCGCCCGGTCCAGGTCGAGAGCTCGCCCGCCGTGGTGGTGCGGGCGCTGGGCTCCGTTGGCCTCGGCGCGGCCACGCCCAACGACGGCTTCCGCTCCGACGGCCTGGACCACCCGGCCGCCGATGCCGTGACCGCGGTGTTCGCGGCGCTGTTGTGCGCGGTGCTGGCGCTGCTGGCCACCGGCGCGGCGCGCGCTCCCGGCGAGCGCGACCTGGTGCTGGCCTCGCTGGCGGCCACGGTGGCGTTCGCCTGCCTGGGCAAGGTGCTGTCGCCGCAGTTCCTGATCTGGGTGATCCCCCTGATGGCGCTGGCGCTGGCCTGGCGGATGCGCGCGCTGGCCGCGCTGTCGGCGCTGGCGGTGGTGCTGACGCTGGTGGAGTTCCCGGGGCTCTACCGCGAAGTCGTGGACCGCGAGCCGTGGCCGCTGGCCCTCGTCGCGTTCCGCGACCTCGCGCTGATCGCGGTGGTGGCCGTGGCTATTCGACGCCTGGGGCCGGCTCCAGCACCTGCTCGATGGCGGTGGCCCGCCCGTCCGGGCCGGCCTCGATCAGCACCGCGTTGATCCACGGGTCCTCGGTCGAGGTCTCGAAGCGCACGTTGGTCATGGTCTTGAAGCGCTCCAGCGCCGCTTCCTTGGCCACGCCGATCACCCCGCCGCGGGGGCCGGTCATGCCCACGTCGGTGCAGTAGGCGGTACCGCCCGGCAGCACCCGGCAGTCCGCGGTTGGCACGTGCGTGTGCGTGCCCACGCACGCGGTCACGCGCCCGTCCACGTGCCAGCCCATGGCCACCTTCTCGCTGGTGGCCTCGGCGTGCATGTCCACCAGCACGTGCGTCGCGCGGCCGCGCAGGTCGGCCAGTGCGGCGTCCACCTCGGCGAAGGCCGAGCGGGCGGCCTCGACGAACAGCGACCCCGACAGGTTCACGACACCCAGCGCCAGGTCGCCGTTGTGCACCACGGTCACACCGCGGCCCGGGCTGGCCCGCGGGTAGTTGGCCGGGCGCACGATCCGCTCCTCGCGGTCCAGGAACTCGTACACCTCGGTGTGCCGGTAGGCGTGGTTGCCCAGCGTGATCGCGTCGGCGCCCATCTCCAGGATCTGGCGGGCGGTCTTCTGGGTGATGCCCACGCCGCCCGCGGCGTTCTCGCCGTTGACCACCACGAAGTCCGGCTGGTGGCGCTCGCGCAGCCCGGGCAGCAGCGCCGCCAGGGTGCGGCGCCCGATCCCGCCCACCACGTCGCCCACAAAGAGAACCCTCACCCGGCCAGTCTGCCACTCTGCGGCGCGTGACCGGCGACGCCGTGCTCTCGGCCGAACGACTGACCAAGCGCTACGGCGACCGCGAGGCGCTGCGCGAGGTCTCGCTCTCGGCCGGCCGCGGCGAGCTGGTGGCCGTGATCGGGCCCAACGGCGCCGGCAAAACCACGCTGCTGTCGATTCTGGCCGGCATCCAGCAGGCGGACGAGGGCAGCGTCAGCCTGGGCCCGCGCGAGATCGGCTGGGTGCCCCAGCAGGCCGCCCTGTACGGCAAGCTCACGGTGGCCGAGAACCTGCGCCTGTTCGCCCGGCTGGAGAAGGCCGACGACCCCGAGGCCGAGGTCGAGCGGATGCTGGAGCTGACCGGGTTGCGCGAGCGCGCGGACGACCAGGTGTCGGTGCTCTCAGGGGGAAACCGCCAGCGGGTGAACATCGCCATCGGGCTGTTGGGCCGCCAGCCCGTGCTGCTGCTCGACGAGCCCAGCGCCGCCCTGGACCCACGCCAGCGCGAGCGCGTCTGGGAGTTCGTGCTAAGCCTGGCGGCGGGCGGCACCACCGTCGTCTACTCCACCCACGACATCGCCGAGGCCGAACGCCACGCCCACCGGGTGCTGGTGCTGGCCGACGGCGAGCTCATCTTCACCGGCGCTCCCGGCGAGCTGGAGGACGCGGTCGAGTCCGAGACCTCCCACCGCGGCAGCGACTTCGAGCAGGCGTTCGTGGCCTACCTGAAGGCGCGGGGGCACTAACCGCGTGCGCTTCCTGCTGGCCAAGGACCTGCGCATCCTCCGGCGCTCGCCGATGCTGGTGGCCCTCCTGGTCATCTACCCGGTGGTCATCGCCACGCTGATCGGGTTCGCGCTGTCGCGCGGCCCGGACAAGCCGCAGGTGGCCTTCGCCAACCTGGTGCCGTCGTCCGGCAACGAGATCGAGCTGGGCGGCAAGCGCATCGACGTGACCCGCCAGGCCGGCCCGCTGTTCCGGGCCATCGACCCGGTGCGCGTGAAGACCCGCGCCGAGGCGATCCGGAAGGTCCGGGACGGCGAGGTGCTGGGCGCGCTCGTGATCCCCGCCGACACCACCCGGAAGCTCCAGGCGGGACTCGAGCCCGCGCGCGTGGAGGTGTTCTACAACGCCGACGACCCGGTCAAGTCGCGCTTCGTGCGCGACACGATCAAGTCCCAGGTCCAGGACGCCAACACCGCGCTCACAAAGGAGCTGTCGAAGGTGGCGCTGGACTTCCTCGGCCTGATCGGCACCGGCGGTGAGTACAACTTCCTCGGCCGTCAGTTCGACGTGCTGGGGCTGGAGCGCTCCGAGCAGATCCTGCGCGAGGCGCGGGCCGACCTGCCGCGCGGCTCGCCGGCCCGCGCGCAGATCGACGAGGTCATCCGGTTCGCCAGCCTGGCGCGCGAGAACCTGGACCTCTCCGACGACGTGCTCAGCTCGGTCAGCGCGCCGCTGAAGGTGCGCCAGGTCGAACTCGACGGCGGCGCCACGCCGCTGAGCTCGTTCGCGGTCGCCATCGCCGCGGCGGTCTCGCTGATGTTCATCACGTTGCTGCTGGCCGCCGGCGCGCTGGCGCTGGAGCGAGAGGAGAACGCCTACCTGCGGCTGGTCCGCGGCCTGGTCTCACGCACCGCGCTGCTGCTCGAGAAGGCGGGCCTGGCCGCGGTGTGCTCCACGCTGGTGGTCACGTTGATGCTGGTCGGCATGGGGCTGTTCGTGGACCTGGACTGGGGCCGGCTGCCGCTCGCGGTGGCCGCCACGGCGGCCGGGGCGCTGGCGTTCGCCGCCATGGGCCTGTCCGTGGGCGCACTGACGCGCGAGGTGCGCGCCGCCTCCCTGTTGTGCGTGATGGCCTCGCTGCCGCTGACGTTCCTGGCGCTGGTGCCCTCGGGCTCGGTGGCCCCCGCGCTGTACGAGGTGGTGCGCGTGGTCTCCGCGCTGTTCCCCTTCAAGCCGTCGCTGAACGCGCTCGACGTCGCGCTCAACGGAGGCGAGGACCTGGGCATCCACCTGCTGCACCTGCTGGCGCTGTTCGCGGGCTTCGGCGTGCTGACGCGGGTCGCGCTGAACAGGTTTGCCTAGGCGGGGGTGCCGCAGGCGGCGATGCACATCAGCGGGCGCCCGCGGCGGTCTCGGCGAACGGCTTGGCTAGGTAGGGCGGCGCGTTGCGGTCGGGCTACGGCTGTGCCCTTTCGTGACCTTCTCGCTTCGGGGCGGCGGTGAGTTGCGAGTTCCGTCCCCCGGTGGGACCGAACTCGCAACTCGTTCCCAACCGAGGCGATTGCCTGTAACGGGAGCGTTGCGAAGGTGACGAAGCGGACCGACCGCCCTACCCAGCCGGCCGTTTCGCCTCGCACCGCCGCGGACGCCAAACCGGGGCGCCCCTTGGGCCGGTCCAGGCGCGCGGGGACACGGGACGATGCGGATGGCCGACTGTCACACTGGTCCCGATGGCCTTTCCCGCCACCCGCATGCGGCGGCTGCGCCGCACCGGCCTGCTGCGCGGCCTCGTACGCGAGACCGAGCTGACCCCGTCGCACCTGGTCCAGCCCTACTTCGTGGAGCTGGGCACCGACAGCCGCACCCCGATCCAGTCCATGCCCGGCATCGACCGGCTGTCGATCTCGCACCTGGTGGAGGAGGCCGGCCGTGCGCAGGAGGCGGGGGTGCCCGCCGTGCTGCTGTTCGGGCTCCCGGCCGAGAAGGACGAGCACGCCTCCGGCGCCTACGACGACGAGGGCGTGGTGCAGCTGGCCGTGCGCGCGCTCAAGGACGCCCACCCCGACCTCGTGGTCATCACCGACGTATGCCTGTGCGAGTACACCTCGCACGGCCACTGCGGCGTGGTCCGGGATGACGGCCAGGTGGACAACGACCTGTCGCTGGAGCTGCTGGCCAAGACCGCGATCTCTCACGCCCGCGCGGGAGCGGACGCGGTCGCGCCCAGCGACATGATGGACGGCCGTGTGGGCGCGCTGCGTGCCCAGCTGGACGCCGAGAGCCTCAAGGAGACGCCGATCATCTCCTACTCGGCCAAGTACGCCTCGGCCTTCTACGGGCCCTTCCGCGAGGCCGCCGACTCCACGCCCGCGTTCGGTGACCGGCGCAGCTACCAGATGGACCCGGCCAACTCCGACGAGGCGGTGCGCGAGTCGCTGCTGGACGTTGAGGAGGGCGCCGACATGCTGATGGTCAAGCCGGCCCTGGCCTACCTGGACGTGCTGCACCGGGTCAAGGAGGCATCCGGGCTCCCGGTGGCCGCGTACAACGTCAGCGGCGAATACGCGATGGTGGAGGCGGCCGCGGCCGCCGGCTACATCGATCGGCAGGCCGCGATCACGGAGACCCTGACGTCGATCCGCCGCGCCGGCGCCGACGTGATCTTCACCTATTGGGCGACGGAGGTGGCCGGATGGCTTCAGTAGACGCAGCAGCCAGAGCGCGCGAAGAGGGCGCGACGCCCAAGACGCGCAGCCGCAAGGACGGCTCCGCCATACCACTGGACGAGCTGGACAAGAAGCTGCTGAACCTGATGCAGGGCAGCTTCCCGCTGGCGCCCAAGCCGTACGAGCACGTGGCCGGGCTGGCCGGCGTGCCCGAGGACGAGGTCCTGCGGCGCGTGCAGCGGCTGGTGGACGGCCGCATCATCCGCCAGGTCACGCCCATCTTCGACACCCGCGTCCTGGGCTACAGCTCGATGCTGGTGGCGGCCAAGGTCGACCCCGAGAACCCCTGGCGCGCGGGCAAGATCATCAACTCGCACCCGGGCGTGTCGCACAACTACCTGCGCAACCACGACTTCAACATGTGGTTCACGCTGGCCACCGAGCCCGACTCCGAGCTGGGCCTGCAGGGCACCCTCGACGTGCTCCAGGACCTGACCGGCGCCGAGTCGATCCGCCAGCTGCCCACGCTGAAGCTGTTCAAGATCCGGATGGACCTGGAGATGGAGAAGGGCACCAAGGACCTGGCGGCCATGGGTGTGGCCCAGGACCCGATGGAGCCCGACCCGATCGAGGTCACCGACATGGACCGCGCGGTGATCATCGCCCTCCAGGGCGACATGCCGGTGGTGTCCGAGCCCTACGCGCCGGCGGCGGCCGAGGTGGGCATGACCGTGCCCGAGCTGCTCGAGCACCTGGAATCGATGAAGGAGCGCAAGGCGCTGCGCCGCGTGGCGGCGATCCTGTTCCACCGCCGCGCCGGCTTCTCGGCCAACGGCATGGGCGTGTGGAACATTCCCGAGGAGCGGATCATGGAGGTCGCGCCGCTGATGGCCTCCTACCGCGGCATCTCGCACTGCTACCAGCGGCCGACCTACGAGGACTGGCCCTACTCGGTGTTCACCATGGCCCACGGGCGCTCCAAGGAGGAGTGCGACGCCATCCTGGACTCGATCGCCGGGGAGACGGGGATCGAGGACCGGCGAACGCTGTACTCATCGACCGAGTTCAAGAAGATCCGGCTCCTGTACTACACCGACGAGCACAAGCGGTGGGAAGCTGAACACGCCTCGTAGCGCCGAGCTGTACGCCCGCGCCATCGAACTGATGCCGGGCGGGGTGAACTCCCCGGTTCGCGCGCTGGGCTCCATCGGCCTCGACCCGATCTCGATCGCCTCGGGGGCGGGCGCCGAGATCATGGACGTCGACGGCAACACCTACATCGACTGGATGTGCTCCTGGGGGCCGCTGATCGCCGGTCACGCCCATCCCGCAGTGATCGAGGCGGTCACGGCCGCGGCTCGGCGGGGCACGAGCTTCGGCGCCACCACCGAGGCCGAGTTGCGCCTGGCCGAGGCGGTGGTCGACCGTGTGCCCTCCGCGGAGATGGTGCGCATGGTCAACTCGGGCACGGAGGCGTCCATGAGCACCATCCGTCTGGCCAGGGCGGCCACCGGCCGCGAGAAGCTGCTCAAGTTCGCGGGCGCCTACCACGGCCACGTGGACGGTCTGCTGGCCGAGGCCGGCTCGGGGCTGGCCACCGCGTCCCTGCCCGCCAGCCCCGGCGTGCCCGCCGCACAGGCGGCGGCGACCGTGATCGTGCCCTGGAACGACCGTGACGCGGTCGCGGCGGCCTGCGCCGAGCACCGGTTCGCCGCGATCCTGTCCGAGCCCTACCCGGCCAACATGGGCCTCGTCCTGCCCGAGGACGGGTTCCTGGCCTTCCTGCGCGAGCAGGCCGACGCCAACGGCGCCCTGCTGGTGTTCGACGAGGTCATCTCGGGCTTTCGCGTGGCGCCCGGCGGCGCGCAGGAGCGCGAGGGGGTCACCCCCGACCTGACCATCCTGGGCAAGGTCATCGGTGGCGGTGTGCCGGCCGCCGCCTACGCGGGCCGGGCCGACCTGATGGGCCAGGTGGCGCCGGCGGGCGACGTGTACCAGGCGGGCACCCTGTCGGGGAACCCGCTGGCCACCGCGGCGGGCCTGGCCACGCTGGGGCTCCTGGACGCCGGCGCCTACGAGCGCCTGGACGCCGTGGCCCGCACGCTGGCCGAGGGCCTGCGTGAGGCGGCCGCCGCGGCCGGCGTGCCCGTGCACGTCCGTCACACCACGGGCCTGCTCACCGTCTTCTTCCATGATGGCCCCGTGGGCAGCTACGCCGACGCCAAGGAATGCGACACCGAGCGCTTCGGCGCGTTCGCCCGGGCCATGCTGGACCGGGGCGTGTACCTGCCGCCTTCGCAGTTCGAGGCCTGGTTCGTGTCGCTGGCCCACTCCGACCAGCAGGTGGAGCGCACCCTGGACGCCGCCCGCGAGGCCCTGGCCGCATGAGCGCCCTGGCCGAGGTGGTGTCGGCCATGGAGCCGTGGCTGGAGCGCCACCAGGCGGCCGACCCCGGGCCCGACCGGTTCGGCGACGCGGTGGGCGATTCCGACCGACGGTTCGTGCTCGAGGCGGTCCGCGAGGGGTACCTGATGCACTACGGCGAGCCCCAGGCCTACCAGGGCATGGAGCCCGATCTGCGCCTGCTGGCCGGCGATGCGCTGTACGCCCTCGGGCTGGCCCGCCTGTCCGAGCGCGGCGACCTGGACGCCGTGGCCGAGCTGTCCGACCTGATCACGCTGACCGCGCGGGCGCACGCGGAAGGCACGCCGGAGCGGGCGGAAACGCTCTGGAATGCGACCGCGCAGGCACTCTCGCGGCAGGGTGGGGCGGGCGCGATGGCGACTTGGCGCGAACTGCCTGCCACCCCGACCTCGTGACACCCGTAGCCATGTTGACTCTATTGTTCCGTCGGCGTTGAATGGATCGGCGCACTCGCTTCATGGCCCCCTCCGACTCCCCCAAGAGCAAGAACCGCCGTAAGTCCCGGT
>Ga0190275_10002609_pt1 | contig 12914 bp, 11 predicted proteins | sample Popmic550T_FD_133745 | JGI IMG/M metagenome (GOLD analysis project Ga0190275, IMG submission 133745) | Populus adjacent soil microbial communities from riparian zone of Yellowstone River, Montana, USA - 550 T | ecosystem: Environmental > Terrestrial > Soil > Riparian zone > Trees stand | place... | reverse complement strand
GATAAGGAAAACTTCGGATTGATGTACGATACCTGCCACGGCCAAATGGTCGGTGTGATCGGCGCGAGGCAGGAAGGCGAGAAGGAAACCGTCAGCAATCAGATCGAGCTCATCCGCAGGCTTCGCGGGCGCATCAATCACATTCACCTCATCGATTCCGACAACACATGCCATAAGACTGACGATGGGCAGGATGAAACGTCAGCCCATCCGCCCTTCGGTCTCGGCATCTTGAACTTCGATGAGATCATGCCTGAGCTGTTGAAGGCCGCTCGTGTGCCTCATAACTGGTGGACCATCGATCTCTGCTTCTGGCCGGATGCCTGGGCGGCGACGGAGGTCTGCAAGAAGTACGTTGACGGACTGGTCGTGAAGTACGGAGGCGTGCCGGCGAATGTCTAAAGAGCTTCGCGTTGGCATGATCGGCTACGGCTTCATGGGCCGGGCGCATTCGAACGCATACAAGCGGCTGAATGATTTCTTTCCTGTCGAGCACCGTCCGGTATTGAAGGCGGTTTGCGCCCGCAATCCCGAAAAGGCGAAGCAGTTCGCCGACAACTGGGGCTATGAGCGGGTCGAAAGCGATTGGCGCAAACTTGTGGAGGCTCCCGATATCGATTTGATCGACATTGGATCTCCGAATGACACGCACTTCGAAATCGCAATCGCTGCGGCCAAAGCAGGCAAAATGATCGCCTGCGAGAAGCCGCTCGCGATGGATGTGAAGCAAGCTGAGGAAATGGTGAAGGCCGTAGAGGCGGCGGGCGTGCCGAACATGGTGTGGTTCAATTACCGCCGTGTGCCCTCCATCGCGCTAGCCAAGCAGCTTGTCGACGAAGGCCGCATCGGCAAGGCGTACCATTACCGCGCAACGTATCTGCAGGACTGGACCATCTCGCCCGATGTGCCGCAAGGCGGAGCGGCTCTGTGGCGTCTCGACGTGAATGTCGCCGGGTCCGGCGTTACGGGTGATCTTCTCGCGCACTCGATCGACACGGCCATGTGGTTGAACGGGCCGATCACGCGCGTCGTCGGAAAGACAGCGACATTCGTGACGGAACGCAAGCATGCAGTCACGGGCAAAGTCGAGCCTGTCGGTATCGACGATGCCTGCATGTTCCTCGCCGAGTTCGCCAACGGCTCCATGGGCACATTCGAATCTACTCGCTACGCACGGGGCCGCAAGAATTTCAATACATTCGAAATGAACGGCGCCGATGGCAGCGTTTACTTCGATCTCGAAGAGCCCGAATATCTACAGTATTTCGAATACACACAGCAGCAATCCGGAAAGAAAACCGAATCGCATCTCACCGGATGGCGCAAGATTCACACCACCAATTCCGAACACCCTTACATGGATCGTTACTGGGTTCCTGGTACGACTATCGGCTACGAGCACACGTTCCTCAACGCTCTCGCCGATTTCGTCATGGGGATTGAGAGCGGCAAGCCGACGCAGCCCGATTTCCGCACCGCCCTGCAAACGCAGAGAGTCTGTGATGCCGTAATCGAATCAGCGCGCTCTGGAAAGTGGATGGAAACCGGCGTCAGCCAGTAACGCCTTACTCTTTCCGAATGAGCACCACGGAACTACCATGCGCCCCAGCGAACTCATCGAAAAACGATTTGACCTCAGAATACCCATCACCAGCTGCGCGAGATAGGCAAGCTGCCTCACCTGTAGTGTGAAGCTCCGTGATGCTGCTTGCTAACACCGAGGAGCGATTAGATTTCCGAGCGCCGCCCGACAACCCACAATCGAACCAGGTGGGGCAGGATTATCGCCTGCAGCCAATTTTCAAATCGGCCTTGCCTTCCTGACTAGAAACTAGCCAACTGTGTCTTAGCGTCCCCGAACTCGGCGAGTTCGACGCCCATCCGATCCATGAGTCCCAAGTACAGACTGCACAACTTACGGTTGTCGTCACCCGACTCGGAATAATCGAGCGCTCTACCGGTTTTCAGCTTGCCCCCCAGGCCACCAATCGTCACCACCGGCACTTTCTTGTTATCGTGCTTCGTCCCCGACCACATGTTCGACAGGAACAGCAGACAGCTATTGTCCAAGACGTTACTCTCCCCTTCGCGCATTGCCTGCAGCCGCTCTGCGAGATAGGCAAGCTGGCTCACTTGGAAGCGCACGATCTTTTGATAATCTTCCTCGGTGTCGTAGTGCGAAGCTCCGTGATGCTGCTTGCTAACACCGAGGAACGGATAGTAGAGCGCGGACAGATCGCGCGCCAGGATCAGCGAGGCGACCCGCGTCTTGTCGGTCTGAAACCCGAGAGCGATGATGTCACACATCAGGCGAATATGATCGCGGATATCTTCAGGCAAGCCATCCTGCGGTCGCTTCATCGCAAACACCGGCCGTCCCGCATCGCGAGCCCGTTCTTCAGCCTTGTCCTTATCCGTGCGCATCCGCTCGATGCTGCGTTCCACCTCCCGCACGCTGGCGAGATATTCCTCCAGCTTGAGTTTGTCAGTGGCGCTGACCTTCCCGCTCAGCGTCAAGGCATGGTCCTTAACCCGATCGAGCACGCTTTTGTTGCGTAGCCTGCCGCCGTTCTCGAACAGGCTGTCGAACGCCAACGAAGGGTACATCTCGTTGGGCACCGGCGAATCGCTGCTCTGCCACGAAATATGTGAGCTGTAGGCGTTCGAAAAGTTCGTTTCATGGAACCCGGTCATGGCCCGCTCACAGGCCAACACCATACTCGGCTGCGGCGTCTCCTGCCCGATCCTGTTGGCGAGCACCTGGTCGATAGTAATGCCGCCTTGAATGATCGAACCCTTGCGGATCGGCGCCCCCGACAGCATATTTCCGGTCATCGCCGGATGAATACCTTGCCCTGTGGCGGTCTTGTTAAACAAACCGTCGATAACGTTGATCTTCGCCTTGAGCGGCTCCAGCGGCGTCAGGGATTCACTCAGCTCCATCCCGGCGCCCGCGCCCTTAGCCCACCAACGACCCGGACTGATCCCAGTGCCCATGAACAGCACGGCAAACCGTTGGGGCGGCGCCGCAGTGGTGGCCGCCGAAGCTGTCAGCGATTCCAGCCACGGCAAGCCAATCGTTACGCCGGCTCCGCGAAGAACGGTCCTTCGGGATAATTTCGTGCTCATCATGGATCACCTCTTGTTAAGAAACTGGCGGCTCGTAACGATACTTTCAATTATCGTTTCAAAACGATGTCCTGTGGTAGCGAGCTTACTGACGATCTCCTGAATCAGAGGGTCGTCGGAGATCGCCAGGCTGCGTCCCAACGCGTAAGCCAACAGCTTACTGACAAAGCCCCGCACGAAATCGTCTTCCCGATGGTCCCGAATGTATTGCCGGATTCCTGCCACTCCCTCTCCGTCAACGCCGCCCGGGAAGGTGGCCTTCGCATCCACCATGCGTCCGCCGAGATCGGAAGTTCGATGCTTGCCGACCGGATCGAACGTTTCGAACGCCAATCCAAACGAGTCGAATCGCGCGTGACAAGAGGCGCAACTCGGGTCGGCGCGGTGCCGCTCCAGCATCTGCCGCAACGGCAGATCCATCTTGGCCTCATCGGCCGGGAGCTCGGGAACAAGCGGCGGTGGTGGCGGAATTTCGTCACCGAGTACATTCCTCGCCACCCAATACCCACGCTTCACCGGACTGGTCCGCAAGCCGGGCGCGTTCTTTGTCAAAAAGGCCGCCATAGGCAATAGGCCGCCCCGACCGTAACGATCGGCGTCAGAGACCCGAACCCAACTATCCTTATCGCCCCCGCCTGGAGACATGCCGTAGTGACGGGCAAGCACAGGATTCACAAACGTATCGCGAGAGTAGAGGAAGTCAAGTATCGAACGGTTCTGACGAAACACATCCAGCAGGAAGCGAACCGGCTCCTCAAACATCGCCTCACGCAATTCGTCGTTGAACGAGGGAAACCGCTCGCGGTCTACCGTGCCGATCTGCTCGAAATCGCGAAAATTCAGCCAATTCCCGCCGAACTCCACAGCCAGCGCCCGAACACGCGAATCTTTAAGCATCCGCCGCGCCTGACCTTTGATGATCTCCGCCTTATGTAAATCGCCCGCTGCGGCATGTTGCAGCAGTTCCTTATCCGGCATGCTCGACCACAGGAAATAACTCAGCCGGCTCGCCAGATCGTAATCCGATAGCGGTTGAACTCCACTGCCGCCTTCCACCAAATCCACGCGATAGGAGAACTTCGGAGACGTCAACACCAGTACGATCGCCTCGCGAATCGCCCCTTCATGATCCAGGCCATAGCGCTCCTGGGAATCGCGATAGAAAGATAATAAGTCTGCGCGGTCCGCTGCAGACAACGGCCTTCGATAAGCGCTGGCAGCAAAATCGAACAGGGACTGCAGGTGACTCGGCTCAGCGTCGCGGCGGGCTCGCTTGACCCAGCGAATGCTCTTGTTGGCCTGGCCAAAGAAGTCTCTCACCGCCTGAAGCGCTACAGCGTTACCGCCCTCAGCGACTTTCAGATAATCGGCCTCCAGTTTCCTGATCTTCGCTTCCGCGATGATCTCCTCAACCTCGATTTCTTTAACCTCGGGCTCCCCGTCTTTGAAGTCGTCGCGCGTTCCACGCGTGCCCAGCTTGGCGAATTCGACGTAAGTGCGGATATTAATCGAGGCGACGAAATCCATCTCCCGCCACATTCTGTCCAATGTCGCCTGCTGCTCTTTGTTCAGCAGCAACTCATAAAGCGGTTGATCGTCGCGGAAATACCCCATGACGTTGTGGAAGCCGGCGCTCAGATACCGACCCTCATCCTTGCCCGTCCGGAAATAATTTCGACCGCGCGATTCTTTATAGAACATGTCGGGAAACACGCTACAAAACCGGCCCCATGCTGCTTCGTAGCGTGCGCGCTGACCAGCCGGAACCAAGAGATCCGGATCACCGGGCTTATTCTCAACCAGGATCGTCTTGCCTGGACCGAATGCGTTATCCCATTCGGGCTCTACTACGTCTTTCTGATTAAACGGAGGCTCGCCTTCCACCTGCAACTGCCTTGGATCGAACTTACGACGATGCGTGGCGTATTGCGTGTTCTTCCAAATCAACAACGGCTGCCATGCAGTACCGATTGGCCCCGCAGTGATATTGATAAACCGCGGCTCCACCTTCTGGCGCACGCTCGCGATGTAGGATCGCATCCCCTCACAGCCGGCTCGAGCAATGTTCGTCTGATTCTTCTGCGGAGCAGGCAAGGCTCGCCACATCGCTTGCAGCTTCGCCAGCGGCCCCACCTCCTCCGGACTCTCAAGGGTCGACCACACTGTCTCCAAATACTTCGCGCTGACGCGGTACTGTCGAGCCAGCCCGGCTAGCGTCGCATTTGGCTGCCCGAGCGCTGCCCGATGTCGGAAGCGCCACGCGGTTTGAAAATAATCTGCGTAGTCGATGTTCTGCTGGTGATAGAAGTTGACGATCTGATGCACGGTGAACTTGTCGCGGTCCGTTTCGACCAGCATCGGATGTGACGCAAAAGCGAATCCTGCTTCTTTCAAGTACATGTGGCTGGCGACATCACGCGCGGCCCCGACGTATTTCTTGAGCAGCGTGGGCGACATCGTGAGCGTTTCACCAGAGTTGTCGAAGCCGGCCGTGTTGGCGGGATCGACAGGAAACTCGCGGGCTGGGCGGATGTCAACGCCCGTTAGATCACGGATCGTGTAGTTGTACTCGGCACTGCTGAGGCGCCGCGCCAGCACGACGCCTGGGTCGCCGGCATTGCGGCGGGTTTCACGTTCACGGACGGCATGAAACCAATCGACAGCCGCGCGCCGCTCCTGCGCCTTTGGTTGCGGCGCTCCTTTGGGCGGCATCTCCTCCGCCTTAATGCGCTCCATCATTTGGCTCCAACGACGGCCGTCCTGCATCAGTGCCGACATCGTCGTCAATCCGCTCAGGTCCAACTGCGCTGCAGGCCGCTGTTGACCGTGGCAACTAATGCAATATGTCGCCAGGAACGGCCGGACGGTCTGAGTGAACTGACCTTCAAGCGTGGCGCGGGCGCCCGGTTGGCCCCGGACGATGCCCGGAACCGCAGTCCCCGCCAGGATTAAGAAATAGCGCGCCCAACGAGTGATCATTTCGATTTCAAAATTCTTGCGGCTTTCGACCTTGAATCGAACCCTTAAACCCAAATGCATGCGGCTCATACATCCCCACAAGATCAACACGCGACTTACCAGGAACCTCTAGTCCCAAAGCCCAATAAATCGCATTCACCATCAGCCGCCGGAATCCTTCATTCAGCAAATCCTGTGACGAGCCCATAGTCGTGGTGAAGACACGCGCTCCTTTATATGTCTTAGTCCACGCAACCGGAAGCCTCGGTTCATTCTGCGGACCGGCCGCTGCTTTGTCGCTTGGCTGCATTCCATCCAAGACCTCGCCGAGCAGCAACGCCGAGCTATCTCCGGGCAGCGGCAGCTTGACCGTATAAACATCCGTCGGCGTCCAGATCTCTCCATCTCTAATTCCACGCAGAATGGGATGCTTGGCCTGTTCGGGAACAATGCGCGCGCGCGTGCTTTGCACCTTGTGCTTGCCGTGGTGCGCGATCCATGTTTCTCCCAGGACTTGCCGACCGAAGCCGCCGTCCCACTCCTTGCTGTTCCAAGTCCAGCGTTCGTATGTTTTGCTGCTCTTTAAGTTGAAGGCGTGAGTCGCCGTGCGCATTCCAATTATCGGCCTGCCCGATTCCACGTAGTCGACGATAAACTTCATCTGACTATCGGGCAGATCGCGCCACCGGATAAAAAACACAGCCAGGTCCGCCGTCTTCAGCGCCTCGAGACCGGGAATATTGTCGATGCGATCCGGATTCACGTTGTTTGTGGTTGGGTCGATCGCGAACAACACCGTCACCTTGAATCCGTGATGCGTTGAGAGGATGCGCGCCAGTTGCGGCATCGCTTCTTCGCTGCGATACTCCTCGTCACCGCTGATTAGGACAATATGTTTGCCCTTGCCGTCGAACGTGACCCAATCGGTGCTCATAGGTTTTGTTTGAGAAACTTCAAACCGTCAACCATAATACTTTCGGACGAAGGAGCGAGATCGCGCCAGATGCAAGCCGCCGCAGCTATCTCGGGGACGTTTTGTCCAAAAGATTCGATCACAAGCCAGCCGTTGTAACCAACCTCATTCAGAGCAGGAAAGACCTTATCCCAGCGCACCTGACCCGACCCGGGAATCCCTCGGTCATTCTCGCAAGTATGGACATGCTTCAAGCGTTTCCCCAGCGACCGAATCGCAGCCCCGGTATCCTTCTCTTCGATATGACCATGAAACGTGTCGTAGAGAATGCCGATCTTCGGATGATTCACGGCTTCGGCAAGGGCCGCGCCGTCAGCGGCCGTATTCAAGGAGTACGTCTCGAATCGGTTCAACGGCTCCACCGCAAGCGTCACATCGAACTTGGTCAACGTATCGCCAAGCGACTGCAATCCTTCGATAGCGCGCTTCCACTCATCCGTCGTCCGTCGTCGTCCGTGCTTCAGCCCAACTGCCGACACGAACGGACCGATGAACACCTCTGAGCCTAACTCGGCCGCGACTTTAATCCCGTCTTTGAGGAAGGAGAGTGACGCCGAACGCACCGACGCGTCATCGGTGATTATGCTCGCCTCTCCTGTAAGAGCCGAACAGAACATCGTTTCCAGCCCCAGCGCATTCGCTTCGCGATGTATGGCTGAGGCAGGAAATCCCTCGAAACTGAAGCGTGCGATTTCGACGCCGTCAAATCCGGCCGTCTTAATTGGAGGGAGGAGGCTCAGGTTCGATTGATCGAACCCAGCCGTCCAAAGAAGGGTATTTACACCAAATTTCATTGGGACTATGCTCAGGCGTCAGTGTACACCTCTGCCTGAGTCATAGCCACATGCGTTTCACTTAACTACTTGGTGAAGACTTCTTTTACTTCTTTACCGACTTTCTTGGCACTCTTGGCGGTTGCGTCACCTACGTCTTCGGCCTTGTCCGCTACAACCGCGGCGGTTTTCTTCGTGCCTTTGACGGTCGCTTCACCTACGTCTTCAGCCTTGTCCCCGGTTACCTCGGCCGCGTTCTTGGTCGCGTCTGCAGTCTTCTTCGCGCCCTTTTTCGTTTCTTTAGCGGCCGCTTCGGCTACATCTTCCGTTTTGTCGGCCGCTACCTTTGTGCCCTTCTTGGTATCCTTCCACGCAGCTTCACCGACATCTTCTGTCTTATCGGCAGCCTTCTTGGTCGCGTCTGCAGTCTTCTTCGCGCCCTTTTTCGTTTCCTTAGCGGCCGCTTCGGCTACATCTTCCGTCTTGTCGGCCGCTACCTTCGTGCCCTTCTTGGTTTCCTTCCAGGCAGTCTCAGCGCCGTCTTCCGTCTTATCGGCAGCCTTCTTTGTCGCGTTTGCCGTAGCCTTCGCGCCTTTCTTCGTTTCCTTAGCGGCCGCTTCGGCTACATCTTCCGTTTTGTCGGCCGCTACCTTCGTGCCCTTCTTGGTTTCCTTCCAAGCAGCCTCAGCGCCGTCTTCCGTTTTGTCGGCAGCTTTCTTGGTCGCGTTTGCCGTAGCCTTGGCGCCTTTCTTCGTTTCCTTAGCGGCTGCTTCGGCTACGTCTTCGGTCTTGTCCCCAGCTTTCTTCGCCGCATTTTTAGTCTTGTCGACAGTATCTTCGCCGAATACCGGTAACATCAGCAATCCGGCCACAATCAAACTCGAATACAACAATCGCATCGATTTCGCCTCTCCTCACCTAAAGGACTATGGAAGTGACCCGGACGTTTCAAACACGCCGGAACCACCCAATGCGGGTATTGTTTCCCACTTTTCGTGTGCTATAGTATCCTGCGTGCCAAGGTACTGGCCGCCGCTGGGTTTAACCTTCTTCTGCTGCAATTTCTGGCCTAGAGACTAGCTCGCCAGTGCGATTTATTCCATGAGCGCATGCAATTCGAGGAGATTGGAATGACGAATATTTTTGTAGGGAACCTCTCGTATCAGACCACCGAAGGCGAGCTCGAGGCTATGTTCAGCGCCTACGGCGCTGTCGAAAAAGTCACCGTCGTTCGCGACCGCGACACAGGTCAACCCCGCGGCTTCGCCTTCGTCGAAATGACGAACAGTAACGAGGCAGCTAACGCCATGCAAGCAATGAATGGCCGTGAGATGAACGGGCGGACTTTGAACGTCAACGAAGCTCGTCCTCGTGAGCAGCGTAGCGGCGGTGGGGGCGGCGGCTTCGGCGGAGGCGGCGGTGGCGGATACGGCGGTGGGAACCGCAGCGGAGGCGGCGGTGGACGTCGCGATCCGCGCTGGTAAGCCGTTTACAACTTTCCACTCTGAAAAGGCTGCATCCCGCTCGATGCGGCCTTCCTGCCTACTTAGCTCTAATAGAAAGATATTAGAAGCTTTCCTACTATTGCGTTGCGTTGTATCCCCCCTTCTGACGCTATACTAAGTAGGGAGAGGTCCGATGAAACCCTACTTGAAGTTCGGGATACTTGTCGTTGCCATCGTCGGCACGCTCGGCTGGCTCGCAGCCGGCGGCATCAGCGAAACCAAGACCTACTACAAAGAGATCAAAGAAGTAAACGCAATGGGCAAGGATGCCCTCGACCGGCGCATCCGGGTCGGAGGCGACGTCCAGAAGGATTCCATCGTGCGCTCGGGCAAGGAAGTTCGCTTCATTCTTACGCAAAATGAGTTGCGGCTTCCGGTCGTCTACGTCGGTAACGATCCGCTGCCCGACACCTTCCGCGATGGCTCGCAAGCTTTAGCCGATGGCAGGCTGGGCTCGGACGGCGTATTCCAGGCGAATCGCATTCAAGCCAAATGCGCTTCAAAATACGAAGGCAAGCCGGGATACAAGGTTCCACCTCCGGTGCAGAACGCTCCGGTGCAAAACAAAGCCGCTCTCTAACGGTCGAGCTTCTCTATGGAAAATGTAGGCGCACTCGCGATCATCCTCGCCTTTTGCTTCTCTGTCTACGCAATTCTGGCGAGCGTCGTAGGGAAATGGAAAGCAAATCCCTTCCTCCTCCTCAGCGCCGAGCGCGCGGTTTATTGCAACTTTCTCCTCCTCACCGCTGCATCGGGAATTCTTGTTTACGCGCTGATCGCAGGTGACTTCCGCCTCGCCTATGTAGCGCAGCATTCCAACCGTTCCATGCCGACTGCTTATAAGTTCGCCTCCTGGTGGGGTGGACAGGCTGGATCTCTCCTGCTGTGGGCATGGCTATTGTCGTTGTACTCGGCCATCATCACCTTCCAGAATCGCCGCAAGTTCCGTGACATGATGCCGTGGACGGTAGCGATCCTGATGTTCGTCCAGGGATTCTTCAACCTGCTGATCGCCTTCATCGCCAGCCCGTTCGACATCCTCGTCCAAGGTCGCGGCATTATCGATGTCGGCGACGGTCAGGGACTCAACCCGCTTCTGCAGTACTGGACCATGGTGATCCACCCGCCCATTCTCTATCTCGGCTACGTGGGATTCACGGTACCGTTCGCATTCGCGATGGCCTCGCTCATCTCCAAACAGAAGGGTGAAGAGTGGATTCACACCACCCGCCGCTGGTCAGTCGTGACCTGGTTCTTCCAAAGTACCGGCATTCTGCTCGGAGCGGGCTGGGCTTACGCGGTTCTCGGATGGGGCGGCTACTGGGGTTGGGATCCCGTTGAGAACGCATCACTGCTGCCCTGGTTAACCTCCACCGCCTTCCTTCATTCCGTCATCATGCAGGAGAAGAAGGGCATGATGAAGATCTGGAACATGGTGCTGGTCGCCTCCACGTTCTTCCTCTGCATCTTCGGCACCACTCTCACCCGCACGGGTCTCGTCAGCTCGGTCCACGCCTTCGCCCAATCGCCGATCGGCGTCTACTTCTTTACGTTCCTGGGCCTCGGAATCGCAGGGACCATCTACCTCATCCTTGATCGCCTCGAATACCTGAAGACGGAAACGAAACTCGAGAGTGTAGTCTCGCGCGAGTCGACATTCCTGTTTAACAACCTCATCCTGGTCGCCAGTTGTTTCTCGATCCTTTGGGGTACGCTATTCCCTGTCATTTCCGAAGCCGTCACCGGCGAAAAAATTTCTGTCGACGCGCCCTTCTTCAACAAAGTCAACGTTCCCATTGGACTCTCTCTCTTATTCCTGACCGGCGTCGGACCCCTCATCGCCTGGCGGCGAAGTTCCGTCGAGAGCCTGAAGCGGGCGTTCTTCTGGCCGACCGTCGGAGCGCTGGTTCTAACCCTCGTCCTGATCTTTGCAGGTATCCGTCACTTCTACGCCTTGATGTCGTTCGCGCTGTGTCTGTTCGTCACCTGGACCATTCTTGGTGAGTTCTACAAAGGCTCCGTCGCAATCCGAGCCAAGACCGGGCAGAATCTGCTCGCCGCCGCAGTCGAGCTGACGCACCGCAACACACGCCGCTACGGCGGCTATCTCGTCCACATCGGTATCGTGATCATGTTCATCGGCTTCACCGGAAAAGCCTTTGACAAAGACACTACCGTCGAAGTCGGAGTCGGCGAGAAGTTTCGGTTGGGCGGCTATGAGATGCAGGTGCGCGAGCTCGTCGATGGCGACAACGAAAACTACTCCTGGCGTCATGCCAAAGTCGATGTCTTCCAAAACGGGAAGCTCGTCCGGACAATGGAGCCCGAACGTCGTGGATACAAAGCCAGCCGTCAACCGACCAGTGAAGTCGACATTTGGCGCCGCCTCAACGAAGACGTTTACGTGAACTTTGCCGGATCGGGTGTGGGAAGCAACAAAGCGGTGATTCAGGCCTATATCTTCCCGCTCGTCTCCTGGATCTGGGTCGGCTTCTGGGTGCTCCTCATCGGCACCGTCGTCTGCCTCATTCCGAGCAAAGTGAAACTCCAGTACGCGAGAACCCAAGTCGTCGGAGTCGCATCGAAACAGTATGTTGAAGTTCCCAAATAGGTTGGTGCTGGCGCTCGCGCTCGCCGCGATTTGCCTGCCGCAATCTTCAACCAAACTGGTTACTCCGGAAATCCGTCGCGTCGGCGATAAGCTCGCATGCAAATGCGGCGCGTGCAATAACACGGTGGCGACATGCTCCATGCTTGAGTGCCATTATTCTCTCCCTGCGCGCGAAAAGATCGACGAGATGCAAAAGGCCGGCAGCGCCGACCAAACCATCATCGACACGTTCGTAAAGGAATCCGGTTTGAGCGCCCTGGCGACGCCTCCTGCCGAAGGCTTCTTCCTTCTCGGCTGGCTCATGCCTTTCATCGCCATCTCTTTGGGACTCGTCTCCGTCGCCATCTGGTTCAAGCGATTCGCCAAGGGAACCCCCGCGACCCAAGCGCCGGTTCCCGAGATCGACCGCCGCTATCTCGACCGCATGAATAAGGAGCTTCAGGACCTCGAGTGAATTTCGTTTTGATTGCGGCTGCGCTCACGCTGGCAGTTATTTTTTTCACCGTCTTCATTCGTACCAAAGACCTCCCGGAACCAGCTCCGGTGAATCCGCTCCAGCATCTCGAAGATCGAAAGGCCGCGATCTACGAAAATTTGCGGGATCTTCAATTCGAGTACCGCGTCGGCAAGCTCTCCGACGACGATTACCAGCGAACCAAAAAAGACATGCAGGGCGAACTGGCCGTCGTTCTCGCCGAGCTCGATAAATCTCAGCAAAAGCCGATTCCCGCGCCACCCCAGAAAGCAAAGCCGGTGGAACCCGGACGTGTCTGTCCGCATTGCAATGCAAAATTCGAAAAACCGCTAAAATTCTGTGGCGAATGCGGAAAATCGATGGTGGCCTCTGCATGAAATCTCTTCTTTGCGTGCTCCTCGGTGCGGGCCTGACCTTCGCCGCCGTCGAAGGCGTAGTCACCAATCAAACCACCGGCAAGCCTCAAGGTGGCGTCGCCGTGACACTCGTC
>Ga0190275_10002608_pt1 | contig 12914 bp, 11 predicted proteins | sample Popmic550T_FD_133745 | JGI IMG/M metagenome (GOLD analysis project Ga0190275, IMG submission 133745) | Populus adjacent soil microbial communities from riparian zone of Yellowstone River, Montana, USA - 550 T | ecosystem: Environmental > Terrestrial > Soil > Riparian zone > Trees stand | place... | reverse complement strand
GGCGCCGACCGGGCGGGGGTAGGCGCTGATGGGGATTGGCTGCCAGTCGGGGTCGCGGCCGGGCGAGGTCACGACCGTGGCAGGGCCTCCGTCCGCGCTCATCACCTGGATTCCGTTGGTCAAGGACGTGTCGGTGAACACGATCTGCTTGCCGTCGGGCGAGTAGGCCGGATTCAGCCCTTCGGGCTCACCCGGCATGAGGTTGGTCTGGTTCGAGCCGTCACGGTTCATCCTCCAGATGTCGCCGTTGTTGAAGGCGCTCTCGTCGCTGTCGTACAGGATCTTCGTGCCGTCGGGCGACCAGTTCGGGTTCGTTTCCCTCGCGTCCTCGGGCGAGTTGTGGTGGTTCACGCTGTTGCTTCCATCGGGATGAACCGTCCAGATATCCAAGCCGGGCAGGGGGTCGGCATAGGCGATCAGCCCCCCGTCAGGAGACCAGGCCGGAGCGAAGCAGCAGGTGTGGCTACCGCAGGCCAGGATGCTGCGATCCGTCCCATTCGCATTCATGGTGTAGACCGCATAGTCGTCGCAGCCGGGGTATACGAACACGATCTTGGAGCCGTCAGGCGACCACGAGGGATCGAATCCCTGCCCCAGCACTGTCTCCCCGGACCCGTCCGCATTCATCACCATCACGTCCGGCCAGCGACCGAAGGCGATCTTCTGCCCGTTGGGAGACCAAGCCGGTGTCCTGTCCTCGGCCGGATCGTTCGTGAGGCGCAAGACCCCGGTCCCGTCCGGGTTGACAGAGTAGATGTCGTCGTCCTGAGGGTTGGAGAACGCGATCTTCCCGTTCTGGCCCGGGAACGCAGCGTGGGCTGTCGCGGGCAGCAAAAACACCGCCAGCACGCAAATGAGTACGCCCCTTCTCACCGCGGATGACCTCCCTCTCCCGGTGGGTTGAGCCTCAGCTTAGCTCCGTCCCAGGGGGAGGTCAAATGTCGCGCTACTCACGCCGCGCACGCGGGTGTGCCTTGAAATACGCGTCCTTGATGTGCTGATTGGAGAGGTGCGTGTAGAGCTGGGTCGTGGAGACGTCGGCGTGGCCGAGCATCTCCTGTACCGAGCGCAGGTCGCATCCGCCCGCGAGCAGGTGCGTCGCAAACGTGTGGCGCAGGGTGTGCGGGCTCATCTTGTCCGCCAGTCCCGCGGATTGCGCGTGGCGGCCGATCACCTTGTAGAGGCCCTGGCGGGTGAGTGGCCCGCCGCGGAAGTTCACGAACAGTCGCGACTGCGTCCGCGAGCCGATCAGCTGCGGGCGCCCGCGGCGCAGGTAGTCGGCCACCGCGCGCGCCGCCGTGCGGCCGACCGGCACCATCCGCTCCTTGGAGCCCTTCCCGCGCGCGCGCAGCACGCAGTCCACGAGGTCCACGTGTGCGACGTCCAGGTCGATCGTCTCCGACGCGCGCAGCCCGCACGCATACATCAGCTCCAGCAGCGCGCGGTCGCGCAGCGCCATCGGCTCGGTGCCCTTCGGCTGGTCGAGCAGTCGCTGGACCTCGGCCATGCCGAGTACCCGTGGGAGCTTGCGACTGCGACGTGGCGCGGTCAGCTTCGCAGTCGGGTCGGAGTCGCACAGGCCCTCGCGGCGCAGGTGCCGGTAGAAGGAACGAAGGGCGGCGGCCTTGCGCTGGATCGTGGCGCTGCTGGCGCCGGGCCCGCCGTTGCCCTGGGCCAGCTCCGTCAGGAAGTCGGAGACGTCGGCCGGCGTTGCATCCTCGGCCGTCTGGTCACGAGCGCCGAGAAACATTCCGAACTGGAGCAGGTCCGAGCGGTATGACTGGAGCGTGTTGCGTGCCATGCCACGCTCGAGCTCCAGGTGGGCGAGGAAATCGAGCACCAGCTCTCCGAACCCGGGTGGAGCCTGAACGGTCGCGTTCGCCATCCACCTGGGTTTCTCCCGCGCAGCCGTCCCTCCTTGGGGCGCAACCGTCCTTGCCGATCAGCCGGAATGGTCCTGCGCGAACTCGCCGAACGCCTGCAGCTCGCGCCGGATGTCGCGGGCGACGTGGCGGCGAACGAACGTGAAGCCCTCCAGCAGCCGTCCCAGCGGGCCCAGGGGCAGGCCATAGCTGACGTCGAGATCGACGTGCGTCCCACCCTCCTCGGACCGCAGCAACAAAGTAGCGGTGCCGTGTTTCCCGAACGGCCGCGCGTCCCAGCAGCGCGTGTGCATCCAAGGGGCCTCCACCTCGGTCACCTCCACACGGCTGCGAAACAGAGGATTGAACCGCAGCGCGTACCGCGCCCCCGGGCTGTCAAGCGGACCGCTGATCGCCTCCACCGACCGTACCCCGGGGAACCACTCCGGGATGCGCACGGCGTCCATGTGCGCCGCCCACACCCGCTCGGCGGGAGCCTCGACGAAGTCAGTGACCCTTACGTGGGGCACTTAGCGCACGAACGCCCGGAACCACAGCAGCGTCACCAGGCTCTTGCTGTCCCGGCACGAGCGGATCACGTCATCCAGGCGGTCCAGGGGCTCGGAGACGATCTCGATGCGCTCGTCTTCCTCGGCGTCGAGTGGAGCGTCGGAGAGATCGGTGGCCAGGAATGCGTGGATCTCCTCGTTGGTGAACCCGGGACTCGCGTAGAAGGTCGTCAGGTGCTGCCACCGGGCGGCGGACTTGCCGATCTCCTCGCGCAGCTCCCGCTTTGCGGTGTCCAGCACCGCTCCCCCGTTCAGCTTCCCCGCCGGCAGCTCGAGCAGGCTCTCCTCCCCGACGATCTCGCGCGGCTGGCGCACGAGCCAGATGCGATCGCCGTCCAGCGGCAGCATCACCGCGGCGCCGGGGTGCTCGACCACCTCGCGCTCGACCACCTCGCCGTCGTCGTGACGGAACTTCTCGACCCGTACGGCCGCGATCCGCCCCTCGAATACGACCTCGCTGCCTACCCGCTCGAACGCCATTCCATCACCGCTCCTTTTCAGAGATCAACTGGGCCAGCAGCGCTCCGCCGGCGAGGCCGGCGAGGAAGAAATCGCGGTCCTCCTCGAACGAGCGCCCCATCGTCCCGCCCGGAAGGCCGCTCCCGAGATATGCCTCGGCGAGCTGGGTCACCTCCACCCCGGCGCCCTCATGCCCGCCGTGCGAGATCGCGCGACCAAGTGCCGCACTCGACGGGAGTGAGAGGCCCTCGGGCACCGGCACCCGCACGGGGCGCAGCAACATCTGCAGCACAGTGTCGGTGTGGTGGCTCAGGCCGCGGTGGCGGTCGCGCTGGTCGGCGCTGGAGAGCCGTGGCACCAGCACTACCGCCGATCCGAGTGCCAGCGCCGCGTGGGCGTTCGACAGCGCCGCCAGGCCGCCGTGGCCGAGCGCGGAGGCCGAGCCGAGAATCCCCGGGCCTGGGCCCACGAGCGCGCAGTCCCAGCCCAGGCGACGTCCCGCGTCGAGCGCTCCCTCGACCGTGATCGCCTCCGCGGGCGCGCCGTGCGCCGGCCCGGCGCTCACGTGGCCGGCAAGCATGCCGCGCTCGAGCATGTCCGCGACCGTGTCCGAAAGCTCACCGGGCAGCGCGCCACCGGGCGTCTGCACGTAGCCGGCTCGCACCCCCGGTGCCTGCGTCGTGAGCGCGAACGCGGCGCAGGGCAGCTGTCCGTGGAGCGCCAGTACGGCAACCGGGATCCCCTCGACCGGCGGCGCTTCATCAGATCCCTCCTCCAGCGGCTGCACCGCGTGCTGGAGCGAGGTGTAGTTGAGCTTCATCACGTGGCCCTCCCCCCCGTCACCGTCGAGACCGCGGGTGAGGTTGCAGTGCACGACGTCGAACCCGCCGCTGCCGAGGCCGAGGTCCGCCGCCTCCGCGTTCACCACCACCTCATCCTCCGTCTCGACCGGCCCCGTCAGGCGCGGGTACGCGACGGCCGGGCGGGGCTCGCCGCCTTCGTCCAACTGCACGGTGACGCGTGCGATCCGCTCGTCGGCGGACTCCACGGAAGAGACCCTCCCCCGCCGCAGCTTCAGCAACAAGCCCTCACTGTTCGGCCGCGCGCTCGGCCAGCCGCAGGGTGATGTCGAGGACCTTCTCCAGCGCCGCCGCGCTGACCCGCTCCTGCGGCGTGTGATTGAGCGCGACGCCGATCGCCAGGTTCAGGCACGGCAGACCCTTGGCGGCGAACGCGCTCGCGTCGCTGCCCCCACCCGTGGAGGTCGGCACCGGCTCCACCCCGCAGGCCCTCATGGCCGCCGACGCGATCCCGACGGTCGGGTCGGACTCCGGGATCCGGTACGCGCGGAAGTGCTCCTCGATCGTGGTGTCGACATCGGTCTCCGTCGCGCTTGCGGCCCAGGTGATCGTGTCCACCATCGCGTGGACGGCCTCCGCGGCCTTGCCGTCGTCGAGGCTGCGGACCTCCGCCTCGATCGTGCAGCGCTCGGGCACGACGTTCGCCACCGCTCCACCGCGGATCACCCCCACGTTCGCCGTGGTCTCCTCGTCGATCCTGCCCAGCCGCATCGACTCGACCGCCTTGGCCGCGGCCTCGATCGCGCTGCGCCCGTCCTCCGGCCGGAGGCCCGCGTGCGCGGAGCGTCCCAGGAACTCCGCATGGACGGCGTAGTAGGTCGGTGCGGCCACCACCATGCGGCCGATCGGCGCGGCGTGGTCGAGCACGAAGCCGAACTCGGCCTCGAGCGGGTCCGTGTCGAACGCGCGCGCACCGCGCAGCCCGACCTCCTCGCAGGTCGTGAAGACGAGCTCGCAGCCACAGGGCGCACCCGAGGCCGCCCAGCGCCGTGCCGCCTCAAGGATCACGGCCACGCCGGCCTTGTCGTCGGCGCCCAGGATCGCGTCGCGGCGATTGTGATAGACACCGTCGACCAGCTCCACCTCCACCCCGTCGGCGAGCGGCACGGTGTCGATGTGCGCGCACAGCATCATGGTGCGCGTGCCGGGCGGCCCCGGAATGCGCGCGAGCAGGTTCCCGCAGCCGGCGCCGGTCTCTGCAGCCGTGTCGTCCTCCGCCACGGCGAGGCCGAGCGCCTCGAGCTCCGCGCGCACGGCGGCGCCCATCGCGGCCTCCTGACCGCTCGGGCTCCGGATCTCACACAGGCGCGCGAACGTTTCGCCGACCCGCGTCTGGCCGGTGTAGTGCGTGGGCCCGTCGACCGGGCCTGTGACGGTCACCAGTTGCCGCGCTGCGCAGGATCGTGCGCCGCGCGTCCGGCGGCATCCCCGTCGGCGGTCGGCTCGGCCAACCGCCGCAGCTCACCGTCGACCGTGTCGGCATCGGCCGGCCCGGTGGTGCCCCGCTCACGCCCGAGGGCGAGCGCCGCCCCCACGAACTCGCGGAACAGCGGCTGGGGTCTGTTGGGCCGCGACTTGAACTCCGGGTGGTACTGCGAAGCGACGAAGTAGGGGTGCTCCGGCAGCTCGATCACCTCGACGAGCCGGTTGTCCGGCGAGGTGCCGCTGCACACGAGCCCCGCGTCCTCGAGCCGGCGCCGCAGCAGGTTGTTGACCTCGTAACGGTGGCGGTGGCGCTCGTAGATGACCGGCTCGTCGTAGGCACTGCGGGCGCGGGTGTTCTCGTGGAGCTTCACGGGGTCGGCGCCCAGGCGCATCGTGCCACCCATGTCGTCGACCTCTTTCTGCTCGGGCAGGAGATCGATCACCGGATAGGGCGTCTCGGGGTCGAACTCGGCCGAGTTTGCGCCGTCCATGCCCACCACGTGGCGGGCGAAGTCGACCACCGCGAGCTGCATGCCGAGGCAGATGCCCAGGAACGGCACCGAGCGCTCCCGCGCGAAGCGGGCCGCGTTGATCTTGCCCTCGATGCCACGTACGCCGAAGCCGCCCGGTATCAGGATCCCGTCGGCCTCGTCGAGCAGGCGGGCGGTCTCGCTCTCGTCCAGCGACTCGGAGTCGACCCAGAACACGTCGATGTTCGCCCCGTGGTGGATGCCGGCGTGCTTCAGCGCCTCGACCACGGACAGGTAGGCGTCCTCGAGCTTCACGTACTTGCCGACCAGCGCGATGCGGACGGTGTCGCGGGCCTCGCCCGCACGCCGCACCATCCCCTCCCAGTCCGACAGCTCGGGAGGGGGAGCCTCAACCTTGAAGTGGTCCAGGATCAGGTCGTCCACGCCCTCGGCGCGGAACATCAACGGCACCTTGTAGATGTTGTCGACGTCACGGGCGGAGATCACCGCTTCGACCGGCAGGCTCGCGAACAACGCGATCTTCTGCCGGATCTCGCGCGACAGCACCTCCTCGGAGCGGCACACGACCACGTCCGGCTGGATGCCGATGCGGCGCAGCTCGTTCACGGAATGCTGGGTGGGCTTCGTCTTCAGCTCACCCGCATGGCCGATGAACGGCACCAGCGTGAGATGCAGGAAGATGCAGCGGTCGCGGCCCAGCTCGGTCTGGAACTGGCGGATCGCCTCCAGGAAGGGCAGCGACTCGATGTCGCCCACGGTGCCGCCGATCTCGGTGATCACGAAGTCGAGGTCCTGCGACTCGGCGACCAGCTTCACCCGCTGCTTGATCTCGTCGGTGACGTGCGGGATCACCTGCACGGTGCCCCCGAGGAAGTCGCCCCGCCGCTCCTTGCGGATCACCGAGTAGTAAACAGCTCCTGCTGTGACATTCGACGTGCGGGCGGTGTTCTCGTCCGTGAACCGCTCGTAGTGGCCCAGGTCGAGGTCCGTCTCGGCGCCGTCCTCCGTGACGAACACCTCGCCGTGCTGAAACGGGCTCATCGTGCCCGGGTCGACATTGATGTACGGGTCGAACTTCTGGATCTGGACCCGCTGACCGCGGCTCACGAGGAGGCGGCCGATAGAGGCGGAGGCGATGCCCTTCCCGAGGGAAGAGACCACGCCGCCTGTCACAAAGATGTATCGGACCATGCCTCGGAACGCCTGCCGATTGAGTCTAGACGACGCATCAGAGGGTTCCGGTCCACCATCGCGCTGATCGACCGAAACTCCCCGTAAAGAGTGAGAACACCGAGCACGGCGAGCGCCACGGCCTCGCCTGTCGGGCCCAGAGCGAGCACCAGCCAGAGCCCGGCGACCGCACCCAGGACATTGGAGCCGGCATCCCCCAGCATCGCCCGCTCGCGCAGGTCATAGGGCAGCAGCACGAGCGCCGGGCCGATGAAGAGCCCCAGGGCCTGGAGCGCATAGGTGTCCCACGAGCCGAGGGTCAGCACCACACCGAGCACCACGAAAGCCTTGCCGGCCCTTCCCGGGCGCAGATCGAACAGGTTGAACAGGTTGGTGCTCAGGACCAGGACGCCGACGCCGACCAGGTACTCACCCGCCGACCGCCCGTCGCCGGCGAGCACGTACAGCGCCAGCCCGAGGGCGCCCAGCGCCTTCAGCAGCCCCGTGCTGACATCACCCCGCGCCGCCGCGCGCGCGTGGCCGCGCAGGCCCCGGGGGGCGCCCGGGTCCGCCGCGGCGCCGGCCGGCCGGCGACCGCCCAGCAGATCGTCGACCAGGCCGAGCATCGCGACGCCGATCACGAACACGAGCGCCGCGCCCACCTCGGGCGCGAGCATGTCGGAGCTCGCCAGCTCGTCGAGCGCTGCCAGCGGGCCCACCGCGAGCGCGGCCACGAGTGCGATCAGGATGCCGGCCGCCGCCGGGAGCACCAGGCCCCGGTAGTTCTCGCGCACGACTCCGGCGCGCTGCAGCCGCGCGAGGAGGGTGGGCGCCAGCAGGGCCGCGAGGCCGAGCGACAGGAGGAACGGGAGCCAGCGCACTAGCGTCGGGTCGCTGCGCGCTCGGGCGGCGGCGGGAGCAGCCGCTCGGCCGAGGGCTTGCGCCCGTAGCGACCGTCCGGTCCCAGCAATGCCCACACCAGCGCGGTCTTGCCCTCGGGCAGGTCGAGGTCGTCGACGCTTGCCATGTCGTGCCCCCTCATGAACGGCACCTGGGACGGATCGGTCTCCAACTTCTCGACCCCGACCACCTGCCCCTCCATGTCCTGCATGCCATCGACGAGCCCGTTCTCGAACGCATCCTGGGCAGACTTCTCGTCGCCCTTGAGGCCGTCCCGGTCGCGCACGAACACGACCGCGTCCAGGCCGCTGTATTCGCCGCGCGAGGTCGAGAAGAGCTCCTGGCGCAGCCGGCCCACCAGCTCGCCGCCCTGCACGAGCCCCCGTCCGATCCGGCGCCCGAGCCGCTCCAGGTCGTCGTTGTCCCGGTCCACGCGTCTCAGGTTCGTGTCGTCGAGCTCACCGGCGATGCGGCCGAGGGGCAGCGGAGAGGCGATCACCGAGACGCTCTCGACGTTCGCCCCGGCCGGGTCGACCGCGTCCTCGATCGACGAGATGTAGCCGCCTGGAAGCCTTCCCATGGCGACGACCCCCACGCGCCAGTCCGGGAGCAGATCCTCGACGAGTGCCGTCTGGATCTGATCCTCGTAGTCGCGCCGCTGCGCAAGCTCCCGGCGCAGCTCCGCGTTGCGCGAGCGGGCCTGGTCGAGATCGCCGCGCAGCGACTTCTCGAGGTCCCGGCTCGCGCCCGAGACGATTCCCTCCTCACCGAGGGCAACGCCCAGCAGCACGCCGATCCCCAGCGCGAGGAACACGGCCACGAGCGAGATCGCGTGATAGCGAGGCGTGAACAACGGCCGGGGCTACTTCTAGTTGCCCTCGAGCATGACCTCGAGCTTCAGCAGCAGGAGGTCGATGAGCCGCTCTATCTGCGGCGAGCTGAGCGCGATCACGACAAAGGTGACCAGCGCCGCGAGCACCAGCAGGAACATCAGCCGACGGCTCGGCCCGGACCGGTACAGCCGGCTGACTCCCTTCGTGTCGACGAGCTTGTCACCAACTCGCAACCGGGTGAGGAACGTCGAGGACATCCCCTCCCTGTCCTTGTCGAGGAACTCGATCAGGTTGAAGTGGGTGCCGACAGCGACGATCAGGCCGGCGCCGCGTTCGAATGCGACCAGCATCGCGACGTCCTCGCTCGTTCCCGGGGCGGGCAGCAGCTTGTGCTCGAGGCCGAGGCCTTCGAGGCGCTCCCGTCCGGGCGCCGTCCCGTCCTGATAGGCGTGCACGACAAGCTCCGCCCCGCTGGTCAGGACCCGATCCGAGGCGGAGTCCATGTCTCCGATCACGAGGTCGGGCGTCAGCCCGGCCTCGAGCAGCGCGTCCCCACCTCCGTCCACGCCCACCAGCACCGGGCGCAGGTCGCGGATGTACGGCCGCAGGGCTCGCAGGTCGTGCCGGTAGTCGGTGCCGCGTACGACGATCAGGGCATGGCGATCGCGGAACTCCGTGCGCAGCTCAGGGATCTCCAGGCGCCCCGCAAGGATTTCGCCCTCGTCGCGGATGTGCTCGAGCGTGTTCTCGGCGAAGTCATGGATCGCCTCGCCGATGCGGTGCTGCTGCTCGCGGGCGATGCGGCTCAACTCCGCGACACTCAGCACCCGCCCCTCGACCAGGACGTCGTCGGGTCCGATCACGGTGCTGCCGCGGACCGTCACCGGGTCGCCGTCGGAGAGCTGCTCGAACAGCGGGGCGTCCACCGCGTCCACGAGCGGGATGCCGGCACGGGCGAGGATCAGCGGCCCCGGGTTCGGGTAGCGGCTACTGGTCGACGTCGAGACGTTCACGACCGCCTTCACGCCGCTTTCGACGAGATCCTCGGCCGCCATGCGGTCCAGGTCGGCGTGGTCGATCACGGCAATGTCCTCCGGCGTCAGCCGGCGGACGAGGTGCTTCGTGCGCCGGCCGAGTCGCGCCGTCCCCTGCACCTCCGTCACGAGTGCGGCGAATGTCGATCGCTCTCGCGCGCGCTCGGTCACACGCGTGGATGTCCTGGATGAGGCCATCTTCGCTGTGCAACGCAGTCTATGCGGCTTCGAGGAGCCTTTCGGCATGCCGCCGGGCGGCCTCGTCGCCCGTGTCGGCACCCAGCATGCGGCACAGCTCCTCCACGAGCTGTCCACGATCGAGCCGCTCGACGTCTGCGCGGGCCACGGCGGCGCCCGCGCGCGCGGCGTCGCGGAGCGGCTGTGCCTGTTTCACGACGCGAAAGTGACGCGTGGCCAGGGAGGCGACCTGCGGCAGATGCGTGACGCAGAGGACCTGGCGCCCGTCCGACAGCGCTCGCAGGCGCTCCCCGACCGCGCGCGCCGTCGCGCCGCCGACGCCGGCATCGACCTCGTCGAACACGACGGTCGGCGAGCCCTCAACCGAGCTGGTGATGCTCATCAGCGCGAGCATCACGCGCGAGAGCTCACCGCCGGAGGCAACCTCACGCAGCGGACCGGGGGCCACCCCGGGATTGGGGCCGATCAGGAACTCGACGGAGTCGCCACCCCCAGGGCCGAACCGGGCCAGCGCCCCATCCCCGGCGCTCGGCCTTTCCTCGATCACCACTTCGAACGTCGCCTCGGCCATCGCCAGCTCCCCCAGCTCCGCGCACACCGCCTTCGCGAGCGCGCGGCCGCCCTTCCCACGGCCCGCGCGCAGGCGCGCCGCCAGCTCGTCGAGGGCGGCGACGTGGCGCTCCAGCTCTTCCTCCAGCCGGGCCGTCGTCTCGCCGGCATTCGCGAGCCGGTCCCGCTCGATGCGGCAGCGCTCGGCATGCTCGAGCACCGCTTCGATCGTCCCGCCGTGCTTTCGCTTCAGCCGCGCGAGCTGCTCGAGTCGCTCCTCGACGACCGCGAGGCGCCCCGGATCTGCCTCGACCGAGACGAGATAGGAGCGCAGCTCGGCAACGATGTCCTCCAGCTCGTACACGACCGCCTCCGCGCGGGATGCGAGCGAGCCGAGCGCCTCGTCGCTGTCGCCGGCGCCGCGCAGCTGCGCGCCCGCGCCCGCCAGCAGCGCCATGCCCCCGGGAGAGTCCATCCCGCTGGGATCGATCGCCTCGGACGCCGCGGAGGCAGCGTGACGAAGCATCTCAACCGCGCCCAGCCGGGCGCGCTCGCGCTCCAGGGCGGGCTCCTCGTCCTCGCCCGGGCCGACTTCCTCGATCTCCGCGATCTCGAACTCGAGGAGGTCGAGGTCGCGGTCCCGCGCGCCGAGCCTGACACGCGTCCCGCTCAAGTCGCGCTCGATTGCGCGGGCCTCCGCCAGGCTGCGTTCGAACTCGGAGCGCACCCTCAGGTGCTCCTCGCCGCAGAACGCGTCCAGGATCGCGAGCTGTGCCGAGGCCACCATCAGCCTGCGGTGCTCGTGCTGGCCGAAGAAGGCCACCATCCGAGAGGCGACCGCCCGCAGCTCCTGCGCGGACACGGAACGGCCCTGAAGGTATGAGCGCGTCGGGCCGTCGGGGACCACGCGGCGGCCGAGCACCAGCTCCGGCACGTCGAGCGGGATGCGCTCGGCCAGCTCGGCCAGCTCCGGATCCGCCGCGAGCGCGGCGGGCGGCTCGAAGACGCCCTCGACATATGCCTCGTCCGCGCCGGGACGCACGATGCCCCGCCGCGGCTTGCCCCCGAGCAACAGGTCGAGCGCCTGGGCGAGCATGGTCTTGCCCGCGCCGGTCTCGCCGGTGATCGCGTTCAGGCGCCGGTCGAGAGCCAACTCGGCGCTCTCGATCAGCAGGAGGTTCCGGACACGCAGCTCGACCAGCACGCGCTACGTCTAGCAGCCGCCCCGGTCAGGACGAACGTCAGGAAGTCAGTTGCAGCAGCTTCTCGCGGAAGCGGCGGTAGAAGCTCGACCCCGGCAGCTGCGCGAGGCCGGCCACGTCGGGCTCGAAGGTGATCTCGCTCTCCTCCCCGCCCGGCAGCTCGCCCGCTGTGATCCCGTCGATCACGATGTCGACCGGCTCGTCGCCGTCGTTCGCCACCCGCAGCACGTCCTCCGGCGCGGCGACCAGCGCGCGCGAGCTGAGCGCGTGCGGGGCGATCAGGTTCACGACGAACCCCTTCACCCCCCAGGCAACGATCGGGCCGCCAACCGAGAGGCTGTAGGCAGTCGAGCCGGCCGGCGTCGCGGCGATCAGCCCGTCGCACGGCACGCGCGCGACCCACTCGCCCGCGAGCGAGTACGAGAGGTGGGTGACGTTCATGTGCGGCCGGCGCTGGAAGGACACCTCGTTGATCGCGAAGCGCTCGGTGCAGTGACCGTCGGTCAGCAGGGCGGGCATCTGCACGACCTCGAACCGACCGGTCAGGGCAAGCTCGACCGCACGCGGGAGGTCCTCGCGGTCGACCGTGGAGAGGAACCCGATGCGCCCGTAGTTGACCGCGAAGACGGGGACGCCGGTCCCGGCGTGGTGGCGCAGCGCGCGCAGGGTGGCGCCGTCCCCACCGAGGACGATGCAGACGTCGGCCTTCTCCGCCTGTTCCTCCGACTCGAACACCAGCTCCACACCCGTCTTGCGCGCTCCCTCGGTCAGGAGCCGGATAGCGTCGGCTGTCTCGTCGGGGCGGTTGTGGGTGTAGACGGCCGCCCGCCGGATGGTGCGCACCGGCGCGTGGGTCATCCGCGCATCCCGAGGACGGCTTGCGGCTCGGCCACGCTCGCCGCCGCCGCCAGGTCGTGCACTCCGTCACGCGCGGCCTCGGTGCACCACACGAAGCTCTCCAGGTTGCCGGCCGGCCCCGGCAGTCCCGAGGAGCAGTACCCGTGGACGCTCATCCCGGCCTGCAGCGCAGCCTCACCTGCTGCGACGAGTGCCTCGAGGCGATCAGCCGGGTCACGCACCACACCGCCCTTGCCGACACGGTCACGGCCGACCTCGAACTGCGGCTTCACAAGCGCGATCAGGTCGAACGTCGTCGCCGCGCACGCCGCCACGGCGGGCAGCACCTTCGCCAGGCCGATGAAAGACACGTCGACCACGATCAGCTCGGGGGCATGGGGAAGCTGCTGGGAGCTCAGGCGGCGGGCGTTCGTGCGTTCGATCACGGTCACGCGCGGATCCTCGCGCAGACGCCACTCGAGCTCCCCATAGGCGACGTCCACACACGCGACACGGGAAGCGCCG
>Ga0190275_10002607_pt1 | contig 12915 bp, 12 predicted proteins | sample Popmic550T_FD_133745 | JGI IMG/M metagenome (GOLD analysis project Ga0190275, IMG submission 133745) | Populus adjacent soil microbial communities from riparian zone of Yellowstone River, Montana, USA - 550 T | ecosystem: Environmental > Terrestrial > Soil > Riparian zone > Trees stand | place... | reverse complement strand
CTCCACGCGCGGCACGCGGGCGCTGATGCCGCAGGTGACCTCGTAGTTGATGGTGCCCAGGCGCCGCGCCACCTCCTCGGCGGCGATCGCCTCCCCTCCCTGGGCGCCGATCAGCACCGCGGGCTCGCCCACCTCCACCCCGGTGTCGGGTCCTAGGTCCACCGTGATGTTGTCCATGCTGACCGTGCCCACCAGCGGGTACCGGCGGCCGCCGATCAGCACGTCGCAGTCGTTGGTCAGCGCGCGCCGCCAGCCGTCGCCGTAGCCGATCGGCAGCGTCGCCACCCACGTGGGCCCCTCGGCCGCCCAGCGCCGCCCGTAGCCCGCGCTGTCCCCGGGCTCGAACCGCTTCACGGCCGCGACGTAGCTGTGCAGCTCCAACGCGGGCTCCAGACCCTGCTCCGCGGCGTCCTGCTGGAACGGGTCCATGCCGTAGATGGCGATGCCGCAGCGCACCATGTCGAAGTGCGAGGCGCGGTCGCGCAGGGTGGCGGCGCTGTTGGCCGCGTGGGCGATCGCGCCGGGGTGATCGGCGCGCACCTGGTCGGCGAAGGCCCGGAACCGCTCCAGCTGGCGCGGGAAGTGGTCGTCGCCCGGCTCGTCGGCGGTGGCGAAGTGGCTCATGACCCCGGCCAGGCTGGCGTCCTGGTCCAGGTCCACCGCCCGCACCAGCGCGCGGGCCTCGTCCACGTCGGCGGTGCCCAGCCGGCCCATGCCGGTGTCCAGCTTCACGTGCACGCGCGGACGGCGGGGGGCGATGGCCTCCAGGAAGTCCTGGGTCCACACCACCACGTCGGCGTCGTTGTCCATCGCCAGGTCGGCCTCGTCGTGCGACAGGGCGCCCATGACCAGCACCGGCACCACGATCCCCTGGGCGCGCAGCTCGGCCGCCTCGGCCGCGGTGGCCACGGCCAGCCACTCGGCGCCGCCCGCCAGCGCGGCCCGCGCGGCGCTGCCGGCGCCGTGGCCGTACCCGTCGGCCTTCACGACCGCGCACAGCGTGACCTCGCCGCCCACGCGCTCGTTCAGCGTGCGGCAGTTGGCCTGGATGGCGCCCGCGCGCACCCGCGCCACGGCGCGCGGAGGGCGCTGGGACACGGGCATCAGTCCGAGACGAGCCCGCCCAGGACGTCCACGCGGGTGACCACGCCGACCAGGCGGCCGTGATCGACCACGGGAAGCCGGTTGTGGCCGGTGTCGTGGATGATCCCCGCCGCCTCGTCGATCGAGGTGCCGGGCTCCACCGTCACCGGGTTCGGGGTCATCATGTCCGCGGCCGTGGAGGCGAACGCCTTCTTCAGCCGCTCCTCCCAGTGGCGCAGGGGCTCGAGGAACACCGTGCCGCCGAAGATGTTCACGTAGTGGGGCAGGTGCAGATCACCGTCGTCGTCGGGCAGGACCATGTCGGTCTCGGTCACGATGCCCACGCAGCGGCCGCCGTCGTTGATCACCGGGATCCCGGGCAGCTCGTTCTTCCGCATGATGCGGATGACCTCCTGGACGTCGGTTTCCGCCGTGACCGTCTCGGGGTCCGCGTCCATGATCTCTGCCACCGTGCTCGCCATGGCGCGTGACCTTATCGGGCGTGCAAGCCCGAGGGCAGGCACTCGATCACGTCGCCCGCCACCACGTGGTCGGCGCCGTGCCGGTCGGCGGCCGCCTTTCCGGCGCGCACGTGCGCCAGCGTGCCCAGCGCCGCGGCGGCGAAGGGCTCCACGCCCTTGGCCAGCAGCGTGCCGATCAGGCCCGAGAGCACGTCGCCGGTGCCGGCCGTGGCCAGCGCGGGCGTGCCACCGCGGCTGACGGCCACCAGGCCGTCGGGGCGCGCGACGATGGTGTCGTCGCCCTTGAGCAGCGTCACGGCGCCGCTGGTGGCGGCCGCCTCGCGGACGGCGGCCAGGCGGTCGGCCGCGATGTCATCGGGCTCGCGTTCCAGCAGCCGGGCCAGCTCGGCCTCGTGCGGGGTAAGCACGGTGGGACCGGTGCGGGCCTCCAGGTCCTCGAGCCGGCCCGCGTGGGCGTTCAGGCCGTCGGCGTCGATCAGCAGCGGCGCCTGCACGCTCTGGGCGGCCGCCAGCGCGAACGCGACGGCGCCCTCGGTGCGGCCCAGCCCCGGGCCCAGCACCACGGCGCCGGCCCGCTCCGCCATCTCCGCCAGCACCTCCGCGCCCTGCTCGGTGTGCCCGCCGTCGCGGTCGGGCAGGCCGCGGGTCATGGCCTCCAGCAGCCGCAGCTCCAGCGTGGTCCGCGCGGCCTCGGGCACCGCGACCTGCACGTAGCCCGCGCCGGCCCGCTGGGCCGACAGCGCGGCCATGGTCGGCGCGCCGGTCAGGCCCTCGCCCCCGCCTGCGATGACCACCACCCCCGACGTGAACTTCGATCCCTCGCGGGTGCGGCGGGGATACAGCTCCAGCACCTCGTCGCCGATCAGCCCGGCCCGCTCCGCCGACGGGGCGCCGCGGGGCACGCCGATCCGGATGACCTCCACGCGCCCGGCGTGGAACGCGCCGGGCGCCACGTACAGGCCCACCTTGGGGCCGTGGAAGGTGCCGGTCACGGTGGCCCGCACGGCCCGGCCCTCGACGCGGCCGGTGGTGGCGTCCACGCCCGAGGGCACGTCGCAGGCCACCACGGGCGCGTTCTGGTCGTTCAGCGCGGCGACCGCGGATGCGATGGGCTCGCGCGGCTCGCCTGAGAAGCCCGTGCCCAGCATGGCGTCCACCACCCCGCCCGAGCCCGCCAGCGCTGCCACGTCGAAGGGCTCCGGCGGGTCGCCGGGCAGGCGATCCAGGTTCGCCTTGGCGTCGCCCTGGAGCCCGTCCAGGTCGGCCACGGCCAGCACGTGGACCTCGCGTCCCTCCTCGCGCAGCAGCCGGGCCACCACCAGGCCGTCGCCGCCGTTGTTGCCCTTGCCCACCACCACGCGCACCGGGCCGGGCCGGGCGACGGCGGCGGTGATGCGCGCCAGCCCCTCCCCCGCGCGCTCCATCAGGTCCAGCGACGGCACACCCTGGGTGTCGATCGCCCAGGCGTCCACGTCGCGCATCTCCTGCGCCTCGAACAGCGGCTCCAGCCAGCCGGGCAGCGCGGTCATGCCTGGCTGCGCGGCCGGCCGAGCCGGCCGCTTGCCCCCTGCAGCGCCAGCGCGACCGCGCCTGCGGTGGTCTCGGTGTGGGTCAGCGACAGCCGCACCTGGACGCCGAGCTCGTCGGCCCGGGCACCGGCGGAACCGGTCAGGCGCACGCCGGGCGCGCCGCCGGTGGCCACCACCTCCACGTCGGTGAAGCTCCAGCCCTCCAGCGCCAGCGCCTTGGCCACGGCCTCCTTGGCGCAGAAGCGGGCGGCCAGGTGCTGCCCGGGGCGCGCCTTGGCGGCCGCGTAGGCACGCTCGTCGGCGGTGAACAGGCGGTCGGCCAGCCGCGGCCGGCGCTCGAGCGCTCGCTCGAACCGCTCGATCTCGAGCAGATCGAGCCCCACCATCGCTACTCGACCGTGACGGTCTTGGCGAGGTTGCGCGGCTGGTCCACGTTCAGCCCCTTGTGCTGGGCGATGTAGTAGGCCAGCAGCTGCAGCGGGATCACGGCCAGCAGCGGCTGGAGGAGCGAGTCGGTGCGGGGCACGTAGACCACCTCCTCGGCGTGCTCGGCCACCTCGGTCGAGCCCTCGGTGGCCACGGCCAGCACGTGCGCGCCGCGCACGGCCACCTCGGAGATGTTCGAGAGCACTTTGTCCAGCACCGGCGAGTCGGTGGCGCACACCACCACGGGCGTGCGCTCGTCCAGCAGCGCGATCGGGCCGTGCTTCATCTCACCGGCCGCGTACGCGTCGGTGGGCACGTAGGAGATCTCCTTGAGCTTGAGCGCGCCCTCCAGCGCCACGCCCAGGCCGGCGTGGCGGCCCAGGTAGAGGAAGAAGCCGGCGTCCTTCCAGTGCTCGGCCATGCGCTTGACCGGCTCGTCCACGGTGGCCAGCAGCTCCTCGACGCGGTGCGACATGTCGTGGAGCTGGGTCACGAGGGTCGAGAAGGTGTCGGGCTCCAGGGAGTCGTGCACCTTGGCCAGCTTCAGCGCGAACAGGTACATGGCGGCCACCTGCGAGACGAAGGTCTTGGTGGCGGCGACGCCGATCTCGAGGCCGGCGCGGGTGTACAGCACGCCGTCGGCGTCGCGGGTGGCCTGGCTGCCCATGATGTTGGTCACCGCCAGCACCTTGGCGCCCTTCTTGCGGGCCAGGCGCATCGCGGCCAGCGTGTCCAGCGTCTCGCCGGACTGGGTGATGCCGATCACGAGGTCGCGGTCGTCCACGACCGGGTTCCGGTAGCGGAACTCGGACGCCACATCCATCTCCACCGGGACCCGCGACCAGGTCTCGATGGCGTAGCGGCCGATCAGCCCGGCGTGGTACGAGGTGCCGCAGGCGACGATGACCACGCGGCGCAGGCCCCGCAGATCGTCGTCGCTGATGCCGATGTCGCCCAGCTCCACGGTGCCGTGGGCCAGCCGGTCCACGACCGTCTCGGCCACCGCGCGCGGCTGCTCGTGGATCTCCTTGAGCATGAAGGTGTCGTAGCCCGACTTCTCGGCCGCGTCCTCGTCCCAGTCCACGTCCTCGACCGGGCGGTCGATGGCGCCGCCCTCGACGTCGCTGAAGCTGACGCCCTCGGGGGTGACCACGACGATGTCGCCGTCCTCGATCAGCTGGATCCGGCGGGTGTCCTTCAGGAAGGCGGGGATGGCCGAGGCGATGAAGTTCTCGTCCTCACCGAGGCCCACCACCAGGGGGCACTCGTTGCGCGCGCCCACCAGCACGTCGGGCTGGTCGGCATGCACGGCCACGAACGCGTAGTGGCCCTTGAGTCGCTTGAAGGCCTCGCGGGTGGCGGCCACGATGTCGCCGTCGTAGAGCGAGGCGATCAGGTGGGCCACGACCTCGGTGTCGGTCTCGGAGGTGAACTCCACCCCCTCGATCACGAGCTCCTTCTTGAGGTCGGACCAGTTCTCCACGATGCCGTTCATGACCACGTGCACGCGGCCCGAGGCGTCGTCGTGGGGGTGGCAGTTCTCCTCGGTCACGCGGCCGTGGGTGGCCCAGCGGGTGTGGGCGATGCCGCTGTTCGCGCTGGGCGCGGCGCCGTTCACGCGCTCGCGCAGCGCCTTCAGCGGGCCGACGGCGCGGGTGGTGTGCGTGCCCCCGTCCTGGAGCAGGGTCAGGCCGGCGGAGTCATAGCCGCGGTACTCCAGCGCCTGGAGCCCGGCCATGAGGATCTCCTGGCACGGGCGCGATCCGGTGTATCCGATGATTCCGCACATAGAGAGGCAGAGAGGCTAGAGCAGCTTGACGACCGCGGCCACGCGCGGCATCAGGCGCCCAGTTCGCTCGTGACCACCGCGACCAGCCTGCCGGTCACGTCGTCGCACTCGGCCTGATCGGGCGCCTCGACCATGACGCGGATCAGCGGCTCGGTGCCCGAGGCGCGCACCAGCACGCGGCCGCGCCCCTCGAGCTTGGCCGACTCGGAGTCGATGGCGGCCCAGACCGTGGTCGCGCCGTCAAGGATGCCGCGCTCGGCCACCGTGACGTTCACCAGCTTCTGCGGCAGCTTGCGCATGCCCGCGCGGTCGGCCAGGTCGGTGCCCGCCAGCGCCTCCAGGGTCAGCAGCGCCGATGCGGTGCCGTCGCCCGAGGGCACGAAGCCCGTGTCGATGATGTGCCCGGACTGCTCGCCGCCCAGCGCCCAGCCGCGCCGCAGCAGCTCGGCCAGCACGTGGCGGTCGCCCACCGGGGTGATGGCCACCTCCACCCCGGCCTCCTCCATGGCGGTGTGGAAGCCGTAGTTGGTCATCACCGTGACCGCGACGCCGCCGCCCGGCAGCCTTCCCGCCTGGCGCAGGTGCAGCGCCGACAGGGCCAGCAGCTCGTCGCCGTCCACCACGGCGCCCTTGCGGTCCACGGCCAGCACCCGGTCGCCGTCGCCGTCGAAGGCGAAGCCCAGGTCGTAACCGCCCTCCACCACCTGGGTCGCAAGGGCGTCGATGTGGGTGGAGCCCACGCCGTCGTTGATGTTGCGCCCGTCGGGCGCGGCGGCCACGGCGTCCACGTCGGCGCCCAGCCGCCGGAAGATCTCGGGCGCCACGCGGTAGGTGGCGCCGTGGGCACAGTCCAGCAGCACGCGCACCCCGCTCAGGTCCAGGTCGCCGAAGCGCAGCTCCAGGTCACGCAGGTAGTCGCCGGACGCGCCGTGCAGCTCGCGGACACGCCCCACGGCGGTGGAGGCGGCCTGCTCGCCGGCCACGATCGCCTCGATCGCCGCCTCCTGCTCGTCGGAGATCTTGGTGCCCTGGGGGCCGAAGAACTTGATGCCGTTGTCGCGGTAGGGGTTGTGCGACGCCGAGACCACGGCGGCCAGGTCGAAGCCGTGGCGGCGCACGGCCAGCGCCGCGCCGGGTGTGGGCAGCACGCCGCCCAGCAGCGCGTGGCCGCCACCGGCAGCCACGCCGGCGGCCAGCGAGGCCTCCAGCATCTCGCCGGACTCGCGCGTGTCGCGCACGATCAGCACCTGCGGCGTCTCCGCGGGAGACGAGGCAGCGGCGGCGCGGCCCAGCGCCAGGGCCAGATCGGCGGTCAGGAACTCCCCGGCAACGCCACGGACACCATCGGTGCCAAAGAGCCCCCCCATGCTGACGGCTAGCGCTTCGAGAACTGCGGGCGCTTACGGGCCTTCTTCAGGCCGGCCTTCTTGCGCTCCTTCACGCGCGGGTCACGCGTGAGGAAGCCGCGGCGCTTGAGCTCGCCACGAAGGTTGGGGTCGGCCTCGACCAGGGCGCGGGCGATTCCGTGGCGCAGCGCGCCGGCCTGCGAGGACACGCCGCCGCCGTGGATCTTGGCCACCACGTCGAGCCGCTCCTGCTGGCCGACCGTCTCCAGCGGGCCACGGACCACGCGCTGCAGCGTGGGACGCGGGAAGAAGACGTTGAGCTCCTTCTCGTTCACCGTGTAGACGCCGGTGCCGGGCTTGATGGTCACGCGGGCCACGGCGCTCTTGCGCTTGCCGGTGGCCAGGTAGCGGGCGTCGGCGGCCAGCTCCAGGATGGTGGTCGAGATCGGCTCGGGCGCGGCCTCCTCGGAAGCGTCGCCGCCCTCGGTCTCCTCGCCGTCGTCGGCGTACGGGTCGGCCTCGGCCGGCTCGTCCAGGACCAGGTCGGGCTCCAGGTGGGCGCCCGGGATGGCCTCGGCCTCGTCGCTCTTCTTCGGGTTGCGCTCCTTGCGCGAGGGGCGCTCCTCCTCGGTGGCGGGCGCGTCGGCCTCGGCAGCAGGCTCGGCGGACTCGGCAGCAGGCGCTTCCTCGGCGGGGGCCTCCTCAGCGGGGGCCTCGGCCTCGGCGGCGGGCTCCTCGGGCTCGGGCGCCGGGACGGGCTCCTCGGACGGGGCGGAATCATCCTGCTCGTCCGCGGGCTCCTGGCCCTGGACGTCGACCTCGGGTTCGACGGTGGCGTCGGCCTCGGCGGGAGCGGCGGGGGCTTCGGTGTCCTCGGCCGCCGCGTCCTCTTCGGGGCTGTCCTTACGCTCGTCGTCGGTCATCGCGTGGTGATCTCCAATTCGGTGGGCTGCTGCGCGGCGTGCGGGTGCTCGGGGCCGGCGTAGACCTTGAGCTTGCGCAGCTGCTGGCGAGCAAGCCGGTTGCGGGGAAGCATGCCCTTCACGGCCTTGCGGATGACCTCTTCCGGCTGGCGGTCGAGCATCTCGTTCAGCGTGCGGGTGCGCAGGCCACCGGGGTAGCCGGAGTGGCGGTGGTAGAGCTTGTCGGTGCGCTTCTTGCCCGTGACGGCGATCTTCTCGGCGTTGATCACGATCACGAAGTCCCCGACGTCGCAGTGCGGGGTGTACTCGGGCTTGAGCTTGCCCCGCAGGCGGTCCGCGATCTGGGTCGCCAAACGGCCCAGGGTCAGACCCGTGGCATCGACGACTATCCAGTCGCGCTGGCGGTTCTCAGGGGTGGCTACGAACGTCTTCATACGTGCAAGCGGCCGCGCGGAACGCGGCCGGTCGAACAGTGTGGCAGATAGCTGCCGGATCGTCGTTCCCGTTACGCCGCCTCTCCCGTGGGTATAGTCGTCTCGATTCGAACGCCTGCCGAATCCCGCACACGCGGGAACGGGGGAACCGATGGGACCTGTCGCCGGGTCCCAAGGGGCGAATCGGCAATAGCCGTAGCGCTGCTCTTTCAGCGCGAGCCCGTCAGCTAACCCCGTAGGCCTGAGAAAGAGAGGCAGTGCCCGTGCCGAGGACTCCTTCCTCAGCGCAGAACCCGACGTCGAAAAACGCCCGCGCCGCCGGCGTGGCGCTGGCCTGCCTGGCCGCCGCCGCGGCGCCTGGCGCAACGGCCAGCGCCCAGACCGGCGGCGGTGGCGGCGCCCAGTTCGAGGAGACCCCCGTGGTCAAGAAGGCCAGCTGCGTGAAGCGCTGCGCCAGCCGCAAGCGCCCGCGGGCCGGATCGACCCTGCGCCTGCGCGGCTCCGGCCTGTCGAGCGCGCAGACCGTGACCTTCCTGGGCGCCCCCGGCAAGGACGACGACGCCGAGGCCGACGTGACCCGCCGCACCGCGGGCAGCGCCTGGGTCGTGGTTCCCGCCGGCGCATCCTCCGGCCCGCTGGCGGCCGTGTCCCAGGCCGGCCGGGCGTCCAAGCCCTCGAAGGCCGTCTCGCTGCTGCCCCCTCCCCCTCCCAGCCCCAACCCCACGCTGACTCCCGTGCCCGGCGCCCGCCAGGCCGGGGCGCCCGCGCTGGAGACCGGCACCAGCCGGGTCAAGGTCTTCGCCGGCGCCCGCCGCGCCGTGACCTTCTCCTACCGCGTGACCGAGGGCGTGGCCGCCGGGCTGCAGGTGCAGCTGGTCCGCGCCTCGGACGGCGCCGTGGTGCGCACGTGGAAGCCCAGCCCGCCCGGGCTGGGCACGGTGGCCAGCGTGGTCTGGGACGGCAAGCTGGGCAAGGCCGTGGCTCCCGCCGGTCGGTACGCCTTCCGCATGATCGCCTCCGCCGGTTCGGGTGCCACGGCCCGCAGCGCCCAGACCACCAACGTCTCCCGTGACGCGTTCGACCTCTACCAGCACCAGTTCCCCATCCGCGGGCGCCACAAGTACGGCGGCTTCGCCGGCACCTTCGGCGGCGGCCGCGGCCATCAGGGCCAGGACACCTTCGCCAGGTGCGGCGCCAAGCTGGTGGCGGCCCGCGGCGGCAAGGTCCAGACCAAGGCCTACCAGTCGCGCGCCGGTAACTACCTGGTCATCGACGGCGACGGCACTGGCACCGACTACGCCTACATGCACCTGGCCGCGCCCTCGCCGTTCGAGGAGGGCGACCGGGTGTACACCGGCCAGCAGATCGGCCAGGTGGGCGACACCGGCCGGGCCAGTGGCTGCCACCTGCACTTCGAGATGTGGGGCTCGCCGGGCTGGTACAACGGCGGCAAGCCGTTCGACCCGCTGCCCTCGCTGAAGGCCTGGGACGCCTACTCCTGAGTCCTGCCGCCCTGGTGCCCCTGGCCCACGTGGCCGACCTCCAGCGGTCGATCGACTTCTACGAGACCCTCGGCTTCACCGTCGCCGAGCGCTACGAGCAGGAGGGCTGGCTGCTGTGGTGCCGGCTGCGGCGCGACCGGGCCGAGCTGATGCTGGCGCTGGCGTCCGAGCCGGTGCACGATCATGGGCAGGGCGTGCTGTTCTACCTCTACGTTGACGACCTCGATGCGCTCCTGGCCACGCCCGGGCTGGACGCGGGCCCGGTGCTGGAGCAGGAGACGCCGCGCCCGGCGCGTGAGGCGCGCCTGCAGGACCCCGACGGATACGTGCTGATGGCGGCCGAGCTGGCATGAGCGGGCTCAAGAGTTTCGAGGCCGAGGGCTGGAACCAGCAGGCCGGCAGCTACGACCTGCTGACCGGCCGGGTGACCGCGCGGCTGTCGGGGCCGTTGCTGGACGCGGCCGAGGTGATGGCCGGCCACCGGGTGCTGGACGTGGCCTGCGGCACCGGCGGGCTCTCCGGCGCCGCCGCCCGCCGCGGCGCCACGCCGCTGGGCGTGGACCTGGCCGAGGCGATGGTCGACGCCGCCCGCGCCGCGCTGCCCGCCGCCGAGTTCCGGGTGGCCGACGCCGAGTCGCTGCCCTTCCCCGACGACCGCTTCGACGCCGCCGTGGGCGGCTTCGTCCTGAACCACCTGCCCCATCCGGCCCGCGGGGCCGAGGAGTGCGCGCGTGTGGTCACGCCCGGCGGCGGGGTGGCCTTCGCGGTCTGGGAGCGCCCCGAGCGCTCGCGCCTGATCGGCCTGCTCGGCGAGGCCATGGAGGCCGCGGGCGCCGACCGCGACGCCGGCCTGCCCGACGGCCCCGACGACTTCCGCTACGCCGACCGCGGCCGCATGCGCCAGCTGCTCAGGGGCGCCGGGCTTGAGGAGGTGGCGGTCGACTCGGTGGAGCTGACCGTGGGCGCCGGCTCGGCCGACGAGTTGTGGGAGGGCCTCCTGGGCGGGCTAGTGCGCGCCCCCGCGGCCCTGGCCGCCCACGACGACGCCACCCGCGAGCGCGTGCGCGCCGCCTTCGACGAGCTGGCCGGCGAGTTCGCCGCCGGCGAGTCGCTGGAGGTGCCCGCCGTGGCCGTTGTCGGCGCGGGCCGGGTGCCGGCCGAGTCGGCGATCATGGGGCGATGACCGACCCGGTGGACTAGGAACGCTCGCCGCCGGCCACGTCGACGGCGCGCACGACCGCGCCCTCGTCGGTGGTGCGGTACAGCGGCGAGCCCCAGATGAGCACGCGCTCGGGGTCCTCGCGGTCGTAGGAGATCTCCACCGGCGCGCCGGGCTCGAGGCCCACCTGCGCCTGCGGCGCCATGTCCTGCACCACCATCACCAGCCGCTCGCCCGTCTCGCCCTCGGGCGTGAACCGGATCCGCGCAGTGGCGGTCGGGCCGGCCACCGAGAACGTCTCGATCGTGCCGCGCACGCGCACGCCGCGCTTGACGATGATCTCGGCCAGCTCGGCCTTGGGGTCCTTCTTGCGCGAGAACAGACCCACGGTTATTCCCACTCGATGGTGCCCGGGGGCTTGGACGTGACGTCCAACACCACCCGGTTGACCTGGCGAATCTCGTTGATCATCCGCGAGGCGATGCGCTCCAGCAGGTCGTAGGGCAGCCGTGCCCAGTCGGCGGTCATGGCGTCATCGCTGGTGACGGCGCGGATGACCACCACGTAGCCGTAGGTGCGCTCGTCGCCCTGCACGCCCACGGTGCGCAGGTCGCCGGGCAGCACGCAGAAGGACTGCCACAGGTCGCGGTACAGACCGGCGCCACGGATCTCATCCTGGAGCACGTAGTCGGCGTCGCGCAGGATCTCCAGGCGCTCGCGGTTGACCTCGCCGCCCACGATCCGGATGCCCAGGCCCGGGCCCGGGAACGGCTGGCGCCAGACCAGGCGCTCGGGCAGTCCCAGCTCCAGGCCCACCTGGCGCACCTCGTCCTTGAACAGGGCGCGCAGGGGCTCGACCAGCTCGAACTCCAGATCCTCGGGCAGGCCGCCGACGTTGTGGTGGCTCTTGATGGTGGCCGCGCCGGTACCGTCGCCGCCGGACTCGATCACGTCGGAGTAGAGCGTGCCCTGGACCAGGTAGCGCGGGTCCTCGAGCTTGGCCGCCTCCTCTTCGAACACGCGGATGAACTCGTTGCCGATGATCTTGCGCTTGGCCTCGGGCTCGGTCACGCCGGCCAGCTTGGCCAGGAAGCGCTCCTCGGCGTCCACGGCCACCAGCGGCACCTTGAAGTAGTCGCGGAACGCCGCCACGACCTGGTCACCCTCGCCCTTGCGCATCAGCCCGTGGTCCACGAACACGCAGGTCAGCTGGTCGCCGATGGCGCGGTGCACCAGCAGCGCGGCCACGGACGAGTCGACGCCGCCGGACAGGCCGCAGATGACCTGGCCGTCGCCCACCTGCTCGCGGATGCGGCGGATCTGCTCCTCGGCCACCGACGCGGCGTTCCAGTCCATCTCGGCGCCGGCGATGTCCTTCAGGAAGCGGGTCAGGATCTGGGTGCCGTAGGGCGTGTGCACGACCTCGGGGTGGAACTGGATCCCGTACAGCCTGCGCTCGGTGTCCTCGAACGCCGCCACGGGCGACTCCGACGACGAAGCCAGCGCGGTCATGCCGGGCGGCGCCTCGTAGACCGTGTCGCGGTGGCTCATCCAGCACGGCTGCTCGGCCGGCAGGCCGGCCAGGAGGTGGCCGGGCTCGGAGACCGTGAGCGTGGAGCGGCCGAACTCGCCGACCTCGGCGCCCTCGACCTTGCCGCCCAGGTTCAGCACCATGGCCTGCATGCCGTAACAGATGCCCAGCACCGGAATCCCGAGCTTGAGCAGCTCGGGGCGCAGCACGGGTGCGTCGTCGGCGTAGACCGACGCCGGGCCGCCGGACAGGATCAGCGCGCGCGGGTTGCGCTTCTGGATGTCCTCGATCGGCACCGTGTGGTGCAGCAGCTCGCTGAACACCCCGCACTCACGCACGCGGCGGGCGATCAGCTGGCTGTACTGGCCCCCGAAGTCCAGGACCAGCACCTCGTCGTGCGCGGCCGCGGTGGCCTGCGGCTCGACGGCCTCGGCGTCGTCGGCCGGGACCGTCGAGATGGCGGCAGGCCTCTCCACCTACTCGACCAGCGCGGCCTCGGGCTGGACGGGCTCGGAGCCGTTGCTCACGCCGTCCGACGCCGGCGCGGCCTTGGCGGCCGACTGCGCGCCCATGCCGATGGCCTGGTCACGCTGGAGCTGCTTGCCCTCGGTCTGCAGCGACGGGGCCACCATGACCTCGGCGCGGTGGAACGAGGGGATGTCCTCGTAGCCACAGGTGGCCATCGAGGTGCGCAGCGAGCCCATCAGGTTG